>Ga0335085_10001119_pt1 | contig 62050 bp, 45 predicted proteins | sample Lox_Sample_45_FD_206712 | JGI IMG/M metagenome (GOLD analysis project Ga0335085, IMG submission 206712) | Soil microbial communities from Loxahatchee National Wildlife Refuge, Florida, United States - Lox_Sample_4.5 | ecosystem: Environmental > Terrestrial > Soil > Wetlands | place: USA...
CCTCGGAGTGACTTTCCAGTCGTCCTGGAAGTAGGGCTCGAAGTCGGTGCGGCGCCAGTGCCCCACGCCGTACCCACCTGTGTAGACGCCGTTTGCGTTAAATGTCCCCTCCTGATACTGGCTGATACGGCCGAGAAACATATCCGCCAGCGCGTTGCCGGTCGTCACCGGTCCGCTGTTCGCGAACGTGTACCATCCCTGCGTGGGAAACCCGAACTGCTCGGTAAGCTGGAACTTCTCCAGGAACATTCCGAACTTAAGGGTGTGATTGCCCTTGGTCCAGGCGACATTGTCCCGGTACGTGTAAACCGGCTCGGCATCGTACGGGCCACGGTAGTTTCCGTTATTGACCGTAAAGCTGAATGGCGTTCCGCCACTCAGCGAGATGGACGGCAACTGTGGATTGGCCGCGTTTGCCGGAAAGAAGGTGGACGCATCCCAGCTCGAAGGCTTGTCAACCGAGTGGGCGATGCTGCCGGGCCCGGCCTGCACAGCGATGAAATGCGGCGTATCCGTGTAGCTGAAAATGAATTCGTTCACCAGGTTGGGTTTGAGATTGTCGTTCAGGTGAAGCACCGTCTGGCGCGCCGGCACCTCGTAAATGGACTGCGTGGTGTCGTAATCGGATCCGCTCCAGAGCGCGGGTACGACCGTCTTCGCCCATTCGTCATTGGTGAATCTCACGAACAGCGACGTCTTGTCATTGATGTTCTGGTCCACGCGAATGCTCTCTTGCGAGAAGTTGGTCGGAACGCTGTGCGCCGCGATATAGCCGTCAATACCATTATTCGGCAGCGGGACGAAGCCGTTGAGCCATGCCGCCGCATTCGGATTGACCGGAACCGAAGTGACCTGCGTGCCGTTGACAGTCGGCAGCACGCAGCCCTGTGCAATCAGCAGCGTGTTCACCGGGTTCGAGGGATCGGGAACGCACTGGCTGAAGTCGCCATTTCGCATCGGCTGGGTGGGTACGCTGCCGGTGACTACCGAAGCCTGCCGGTATCGCGCCCATTCCTGGGACCAGAAGAAGAAAGTCTTGCTCTTATCGCTGTTGTAGACGTGGGGAATGTAAAACGGGCCCCCGAGGGTGTACCCGAAAATATTCCACTTCAAGGGGGTCTTGGGAGCGTTGCCTCCTGGAGGAGCAATCTGCTGGTTGGCAAACCAGTCGTTGGCATCCAGCGCGTCGTTGCGGACGAACTCGTAGGCGTCGCCGTGGAATTGCTTCGTGCCGCCCCTAGTCGCGACCTCCACCAGCGCACCCGCGTGTTGACCGACGTCCGCACCGTAGTTGGACGTCGAAATGCGAAACTCGGCGATCATATCGATGGCCGGCGTGACCGCGCCGCCCATCGAAGTGGAACTCTCCTGCGAGTTGTTTCCGCCATCGAGTTCCAGGTTGCTGTATTCCTCCCGGTTTCCATTGAACGAGACGCCCACCTCGGCACCCGCGTGACCCAGTTGCTGGGCTTCGCTGTAGCCATTGTCCTGAACGGCCCCTGGTACAAGAAACGTCAGGGCGCCAAAGTTCAGGCCGTTGAGAGTGAGGTTCTGGATCTGCTTTGACGTCACCACGTCAGAGATCGTGGCGGATTCCGTTTCCACGCGCATCACGTTACCCGATACCTGAACTTCCTGCGCCTGCTTGCCGATCGTCAAGGTCAAATCGACGCGCTGCTCCTGTCCGGCGGTGAGATTGATCCCCGAATGCACCAGCTTTGCGAAGCCTGCCATCTCGACCGTAACCGAGTAGTTGCCGATCGGGATCCTGGCGGCCGTATACTCTCCGGCTGAGTTCGTCAGCACGACACGCACAAAGCCCCGATCGGGATTAGCGACGCTGACCTTGGCTCCCGGAACAACCCCACCGCTGGAGTCGGTTACCGTGCCGACGAGCGTGGCCGTGTCCTGAGCGCGAGCGGCCAGGGCAGCAACGAAAAGCGACGTACACAGCAGCAGACCGATTCGCGCGGTGAACGTCAGAATAGAAGTCGTGTGGTCCCGCAGATCCTGAAAACGCAGGAACGAACCTGGCATATGCTTTTCTCCTTTTCGACCCTGCCCGATTCTCAGCGAAATCGGCTTCGTTTCGCCTTATCGTTGTCCCCGTCAGCTGGATCGCCCGTTAGATGTCCGTGAACGACGTGCTGGATTCAGGCGATTTTGTGAGGTGAGGGAATTTGAAGTCATACCTGGGCCCGCTTTCCCAAACACCCGCTCGCGCGCCCGCTGATCTCAGGCGCGGCCTCCTAGTTTACCGGTTTTATAATTCCCCGGTGATCGATGTCAAGCGGATTTCTGAGCCACATCTGCAATAGGCCACAAATGAATCGGATTGGGGCTCCGCGGCGGTCCCACGTGCCCGTGCCGGCGGACCGGGCTATGATGACTCATGGGGGCGGAACGGCGGGAAAATGCGTTGTGCGACCGTGCTCTTGTTGACACTGTTCCTGGCCGTGCAGTTTTCCGCCTCGATCTTCGCCCGCCCATTGCCCTCCGATCCGAAGGCCGTATTCGAAGAAGCCCAGCAAGCCCTTCTGGCCCGCGACTACGCCAGGGCGGAACAGGGCTTCCGCCGGTATCTGGAAATGGATCCCCGATCAGCGGGCGCTTACTCCAATCTAGGCGTGGTTTACATCCGGTTGGGACGTTATGAATCCGCGATTCAGGTCCTCGAGCGCGCCAAAGCTCTTGCCCCCGGAATCCCGCAGATCGATCTCAATCTCGGACTCGCGTACTATCACGAGGAAGATTTTGTCAAAGCGATCCCGTGCTTCCGGCAGGTCGTCGAGCAGGATCCGGATCATTCTCAGGCGCGTTACCTGCTGGGGGTGAGCTACTTCATGAGCAACGATTACAAAAATGCGGTCGCGACTTTCGAGCCTCTTGCCGGAGGGGAACAGCAGAATCTGGACTATCTGTGCGAACTTGGCATCGCTTACGGCAAGCTCAACAGAACGGACGATTCCGCCCGGACATTCCGCCAGATGCTACGCGCTGGCGGCGATAGCGCCCAGATGCATCTGCTCCTGGGCGCCGCTTATCTTGACCTCGACAAGCTGATCACTGCCCAAAGCGAGCTTGAGAAAGCCGCGGCCATCGATCCCGGTCTGCCCTTCGAGCACTACAACCTCGGCGTCGTCTACCAACGCCAGGCGAAGCTCGATCGGGCGAGGGCGGAGTTCGAGCAGGAGATCAAGCTCGCTCCCCATGAACCCTGGAGCTTCGCGAGCCTGGGCAAAATCGACTTGCAGGCAGGGGATCCCGACAAGGCGCTCGATATGTTTCAGAGCGCGGTCCGGATTAACCCCCGGTTTCCGGACGCTCTGGATGGCATGGGCGAGGCTCTGATGCGAAAGGGCCAGCCGCATCAGGCTGTACCTTATCTTCAGCGCGCGCTTGAACTCGAGCCCGACAGCGCCAAGGTGCATTTTCAACTGGGCCAGGCGTACGAAAAGACGGGGCAGCACTCCAAAGCCCAGGTCGAGATCGCTGCGGCAGCAAAATTACAGGCCGCTGCGCGTAGGAACTTTGAGGATATTATGGCGGGAAAGCTGCGACCACCATCAGCCGAACCCTGATCCGGCGAGCGACGGGCTTGGATGGCGGGTCTCAACTCCAGGAACCATGCGACCGCGGTTTGAACACTGTGTGACAACTCTGGAATTTCCGTGCGCGGCTTTGCCGCCTGTCTCACACGGACTCTCATCGTGCCACGTTCACTGATTACGCTTCTGGTTGCCGGAATGTGCCTACCGGTCCTGGCGGCCGAACATTCCCCGCTGATGCCGGCGCCGCAGCAGATTCGCTACGGGTCAGGGCGCATCCCCATTCATGGTCTTCACATCCTCTTGCCCGCTGAGGCCTCGAGCGAGGACGCGGACGCCGCCCGCGCACTCTCAGCATGCCTGTCTGATCATTCGCACGCGCCCGTGCTTGTTTCTTCATCGAGAAGCAACGATGTAACAATTGTGCTCAGGCGGACAGGCACGGGCGGAGCGCTCCCCATTCCTGGCGAGCAAACGGGGCCCGACTCGCGCGAATCTTACGGGCTGACGATCACCACGACCGGCGGTGAGCTGCGCGCGGCGTCGAGCGCGGGCCTTTACTATGGCGCTCAAACGTTGTGCCAACTCGCCGAGGGAGCAGACCAATCCGCATCGCTGCCCGAAGTTGAGATCCATGACTGGCCCGCGTTCGCCTACCGGGGAGCCATGGTCGACATGAGTCACGGCCCGCTGCCCACGGAGGACGAGGTGAAGCGCCAGCTGGATTTTCTGGCGCGCTGGAAGGGGAATCAGTACTACTTCTACAACGAGGCCAGCATCCAGCTCGAGGGCTACCCGCTGCTTAATCCACCAGGACGATTCAGCCAGGAAGCGATCCGCCGCATCGTGGCGTACGGAAAGGCGCGTCACATTGATGTGATTCCCTGCCTGGAGCTGTACGGGCATTTGCACGACCTGTTCCGCGTGGAAAAGTACAGCGGTCTGGCTGACATGCCTCACGGCACCGAATTCGACCCGCGCAATCCCGAAGTGATGCCACTGCTCAGCGACTGGGCGCGCCAGTTTGCGCGGCTCTTTCCAAGCCCTTTCGTCCACATCGGATTCGACGAGACCTTCCAGATTGAAATGACGGCCCACCAAAGCGCCGGCATCGCCAGCCCGGCGACGCTGTTCATCCGGCAGCTCGCTGAAGCGGCTCGGCTGTTCCAGCAACAGGGCAAGACCGTGATGGCCTGGGGCGACATCATGGTGAAATTTCCGGAGGTGATGCAGCAATTGCCGCCGGGACTGATCGCCATTGCCTGGGATTACGATCCGGGGCCGCCCGAGCATTATGAGCCGCGCCTCGGTCCCTTGGCCGCGCATCACATTCCTCATCTTGTAGCCTCAGGAGTGACGAGCTGGAACCAGATTTCGCCGGACTTCGCCCGGAGCTTTGAGAACATCGACGATTTCCTCGCGGTCGGCCGCAAGTCCCGAGCTCTCGGGCTCATGAACACCACGTGGACGGACGACGGCCAGACCCTGATGCGAGCGGAATGGCCGGGTATCGCGTACGGAGCCGCGGCGGCGTGGCAAAGTGCGCCGATTGACCGGCGAGCGTTCTTCGCGAACTATGCCCGATTGACGTACCCGGCGGCTGCGGCGGCCGACATGGCGTCGGTACTCGACGACTTGGCACGTTCGGAAACCGCAATTCAGAAAGTGCTCGACGAGGATTCGATGCTCCATTTCTGGGACAATCCCTTAGCGCCCGCGATGCTGAAAAAGTGCAGTGACAATCAGGAAGCGCTTCACCAAACGCGGTTGCTGGCCGAAGATGCGGAGGAGCGCCTGGATCGCGCTCGCGCCACGGGCGCTGACGCGGCGTCCGTGAGCAGCCTCCTCGTTGTCAGCCGCATGCTGGACTACGCCGGCCAGAAATTTCAGACAGGTCCTGAGCTGCTGGCGCTGTGGAAGCGGCTCGGGCCGAAGCGGCCTCCGGACCAAGTGTGGTGGAATGAGTGGGAGTCACAGGTGATCTACCAGGATCATTCCCGCATCGTGGACTTGATGGATGCGATCAGCGAGCTGCGGGAGCAATACCGCCAGGAGTGGCTTGCGGAGTACACACCCTATCGACTGGCGTCGGCGCTCGGCCGATGGGACGCGGAGTACGAGTTTTGGCGGCAGCTTCAGGTACGGCTGTTGCGGTTCTCAGAGGGCTCCAGGGCAGGTGACCCTCTTCCGACGTTCGACACCGCTGCCGGGGCCAAATGATCGATTCGTGGGGACGGCGCGACTCAGCTTCATCCTGAGCCTTGGGAGTGGATCAATTTGAAACTGCTCGCGTCATTGCCCGTCAGCGTCATTCCCGCGAAGCTTGTCCTCGCGAAAACGGGGAGCGGGAATCCAATGGGTGGACCCCCGCTGGCGCGGGGGTGGCGATTCGGAAAGACGCTCCCAAATTCAAACTGACCCGCTACCGAGCTTTGACCAAGGCTACTCGGGGTAGGGCGACCCGGTCCTAACAACCCGAATCCAGTGATCGCTAAACTTGAAATGCGTTCCCGGGATCTCAATCTTCGGCATGTGGCACGTGGTACAGTCCTTGCTGGCCACGGGGCAGCGGGACGCGAGCGTCGCTCGGGCGCGTGACCGCTTGCTGCTCCTCAGAGCATGGCAGGCCAGGCACTTTGCGTCATAATCTCTCGCCGTCCGCACCAAGGGTTCATGTGGATTGTGGCAGGCAGTACAGGTGATGCGAGCGTCGTCAGCGTAGCAGCGGCTGCGAGCCAGACGGTAGCCCTGAAAGCGGACATTCTGGACTCCACGGATCCCGAGCAACTTCTCGGCGAGCACCGTGCGGTGGCATGATCCGCAGAAGTCATTCAACGCGGTGGGACTGAGCGAGCCGGGATTGAAGATGCTGAGGTCGCCCGGGCGTCCGGTTTTCACCGCCGCGATGTGCGCGGCGCCAGCGCCGTGGCAACCTTCGCAGTGAATTCCCGGCGACATACGGTCGAGCTGGAGGCTCGTCGCATTTACAGCCGCCGTCGCATGGCATGCGAAGCAATGTTTCTGGTCGTGCCAGGGCAGCCGTATGCCAAGCGCTCCTTCCAGGAACTGGGGAGTTGTGCTCTGATGTCCAGGCGTGATGTCGAGACCGTGAATCGCGTCGTAATACGTCACCTCGCTTTCAAGCAGATAACCTTGATATTGGATTACGAAGGTCTGGCCCACCGCGCCCAGACCGTAACCGACCGCCGCCAAAATGGGCACGACAATGGTCCGCTGTCCATCGGAGACGGAATAGACCTCGCTGTCTCCTGCGCGCCGGACGTCATATACGTAACGGCCCCTCTTGAATGTAAGGCGCGGGTTCAGACGAAGGACGTCAGAGTCCTCAGGGTGCTGCAAGGCTTTCGCCATGAGCGTCTCTGACTGATGAGCGGACTCCGTAAGATGACACGGCGCGCAAGCGTCATCCCCGGCATAGTTCGCGTCGGGCGGAGCGATGGTGGGCTGCCAGTCGTAGGGCGGAAAGTCATTGGGGATCGGACTCTGAGCGCGAAGCGGCAGTACCACAAGGAGTCCACACGCGATCTGAATCGTGAAGAGGCGGGTCGGGCGCCGATTCCGGCACGTAGCGACTTGAATCTCGCGCCGTACACGATGTGAGCGGACCCTCCAACCAAGGCGCATCGTGGGGTATGTGCCTTTAGGGCCCATCGGTGCCGAACTTCTCACGGTAATCCATCTCGTCGGGCTTCCCTGGTACCGAGACATCAAGCTCAACACGACCCATCAGAAGGCCGGGCGAATAGGCGCTGATTACGGCGTGCCCCGTGCGAGGCGTAGCCCGGAACAGCGCGCGCGTTCTTCCCGCCACGAGGTTCCAGGTCAGTCCCGTCGGGTGTCCGAGCCAGGTTTGCTCCAGCAATTCTCCGGGGCCATATGAAGTGAAGGTAACGGGATGAGTCGAGTTGGGCACGGCAACCCCATGCTCATCGACGACGGTCGCCGTGATTTGCGCGAGACTTTCTCGGTCTCCAGCCCTGAGCTGCTTCGCGTCGGATTCGAGGAGCAAGCGGTAGGCCGCACCAGCCGTCCGGCGCTCGTCGCGGATCTCTCCCAGTGGACCACGCGCGACGGCAGTCAGGGTGCCGGCTTGGTACTCCACATCCCATAGGTGGGGAGGCCTCGGCAATCCGGAGCTGGCATCGACGTTCCGTGTGCCTAGCGCTTTCCCATTCAGCAACAACTCGACGCGGTCAACATTGCTGTAGACCTTCACCCGTAGCGGCCGGCCTTCCTGCCCGGGCCACGTCCAGTGGCCCACGATGTGGACCATGGGGATCGCGGTCCACTGGCTCTGGTAGAAATAGAACACGTCCTTGGGAATTCTCCATGCGTCGGCCATGCCAAAGGCAACAATGTGGGGGATCACGGTGTCGTAGCTTTCGCCGTCGTAATCGAACTGGTGCCAGATGAATCCGCCTGCCATCCAGGGACGCGCGTTGAGTTCACGCAGGTAAGCTTCATGCTTTTCGCAGGCTGCTTCTTCGCTCTCGGGACCGCCTCCGTAGAGCCCGCGGCCTGACGTGGCCGCGCTGTATTCCGCTGTGAGGTAGCTCCGTCGCGGATACCGCCGGTGTTTCTCATCGGTTTCCTTACTGGCCTCGAGGCCGACCACGTCCACCAGCGCCTCAATCTCTTCACTGCCGGGCGAGTGCATGGCGACTGGTCGAGTGGGATCGAGTTCCCGGTACTTCTGCGCCACGGCTCCGACGACCTTTTGCGACACTTTGAGAGGCGCATTGATTTCTCCGGCGATTCCCCACACCATCACGGAGGGATTGTTGCGGTCCCGCCGGATCATCTCTTCGGCCATTCTCAGCACGTTTGCGATGTATTCATCCGGGTCGCCGATCTCCTTGTTGACCGGGAGCTCCTCCCAGATCATCAGCCCAAGGTCATCACAGGCGTGAACCGTGGCAGGATCGTGGGGATAATGCGAGGTTCGCCAGAAATTGGCGCCCATCTCACGGATCGTCTCCACGTCTTTCCGGTGCAGAGAATTTGGGAGAGCGCTGCCGAGGCCGGGATAGCACTGATGCCAGTTTGTGCCCTGAATCTGCACCCGTCTTCCGTTCAGCAGGAATCCCTCTTGTGGATCGAACTTGTACCCGCGAAATCCCAGAGGAATCTCGACCTGGTCAATCACCCGGTCTTCGGCGCGGAGAGTTGTCCGGATCCGATAGACGTTTGGGTTCTCGGGCGACCAAAGCAGCGGCCGGTCCACGGAGCCCGACTGAGTCGACGGCGTGGCGCGACCGGCAGCGACGTGCAATGCGGAAGACAGGCTGCCAGCCACACGGCCGCCGGGCTCGATGATCTCTTGAAGCAGAGTCGATTCGTGGTCTTCTGATGCCCTGCTGACAATCCGGGTTTCAATGCGGATTTCGGCCGAGTCAGTGCCGACGAAGGGAGTCGTCCACACTACATCCGCTACATATGTGGGTCCTGAGAGCCGCAGCCAGGCGTCGCGATAGATTCCGCCGTAGAAATTGTAGTCGGTCTTAACGGTGGGTGGGACGGTTGGATGGTAGAGATTGTCGACCTTCACCGCCAGGACATTGTCCTGTGCGCCGAAACGAACCGCGGGTGTCAGGTCAAGTTCAAAACTCGTGTACCCGCCCTTGTGTTCCCCCACGGTCCGGCCATTCAGCCAGAATTCCGACACGCTGTTGACGCCTTCCATCTCAAGAAAGACAAGCTTGCCGGAATGGGTGTCATCCAGCGTGAAGCGTTTGCGATACCATCCGATGCCGCGCCAATAACCAGGCTTTTCATCGGTGACGTCGTGGGCGTTCCATGTATGGGGCAGATCGATGGCCTGCCATCCGGCGTCGTCATATTCAACGAGGTGAGCGTCGCTGAAGCGCGGTTCGATGTTTGCCGCTTCGCCATTCTCCCTGTCGAAGGAACCGAGATCACCGGCGCCCTTCGCCTGCCGGGCAAAGAGCCATCCCTCGTTGAAATTGTCGCGTTGTCTCGGGATTTCGTCCTGAGCGCCCGGCGACGAGACTTGGGAGCGCGAGGCTTGATCGACGTCCGAAAACGCCGGAAGCGTCGAGCCGGCGACTAGCGTTTCCAGAAAGCTTCTGCGGTCCATTTGTCCGGTGTCCTGCTACTTTCTGGGTTCCCTCCTGTGCTTTGAGAGCCGGAGGCGGGAGCCGAGCAACAGGATTGCGAGAAGGATTCGGTCGACCACGAGGCGCATTGTATCACGCGGCTTCGCACTTCTCCGGTCTTATGGAGATTAGGGGCCCGCCTCGAGCGATCCTCGAGAGCCTCTTCGCTCCTGTAGTGCGCCCGGAGTGGCGCGGCACCGTGGTAAGTCTGGCCCCGTAATGTAGCCGACCGATGCCGGGCCGTGGAGAGCGGCTCCAGGCGAAAATCTGTTTGGCGGAATGGGTTCGTTTAAGCCGGTCTAAGCGGATTTAAGGCTGTACTGTGTCCCCGGCGGGAGAGGCAGGAAAACTGAGGAAAAGAGCCCTCTCCCTTTTGGGAGAGGGGGACCGCGTAGCGGTGGGTGAGGGCCAGAGAGAGCCGATCACAACGGCCACCGCTCTCCGACCGTCTGCTCAATAAAATGCGACTCTCAATAAGCCATCCGTAGCGCCTGCGGCTAGCCGGAGCCAATGTCAGGTGTCGCGGTGCGGCGACCGCGCACCGACAACCACAAAGGGCTTCCACTTGAGATCGGGCACGAAAGGGTAGGTGGGGACGCGATAGCGGTTCGCGGAGAGATGCTCGATGTCCTGATTGACGGCGCCATCCGTGAGCGCCATCAGGTTCGGGCTCGCGATCTGGGCGATCTCCGGGACCAGATACCCTGCTTTCACCACGACTATCTTGAAGGTGGCCGGTTCCAGCCCCAGCGAGGTGAAATCGCGAATCTCGTGGAAAGGACGCCGCCTTGCCGTCAGCACGACCGAAATACCGTCAACCTGGACGACAGCCTGGCGCTCGGGCAACTGATCCGTCTTAAGCAGGAAAATCACTTTGGCAGTGACGTGCACGGGGGAATTGCCCACCGGGTCGAGCGTGCCTCCGACCGAGAGGGGCAGAGTCGCTCCCACGCCTGCGCGATAACATGCTTCCGTCGCCGGCCGGTCAGCAATGCCGGCGATCACGGCGTTATGCACACGATGCCGCAGGAGCGCCGCCAGGACGTCGGCGCGGTCGCCCGTACCTCCGGCCGTCGGATTGTCTCCCGAGTCGGACAAAACGACGGGTTTCGTCTGGAGGGCCTGTGACCTCTGAATGCAATCGTCGAGGGTTCCGGTGGGGACGCCGAATTTGAACTCCTTGCGCGCGTCCCAGTATTGCTGCGCGAGCGACAGCGCGTCGGTCCGCAACAAGTCAGGCTTCGTACCGGTCAGGACAGCGCTGGCCGTGGCCCGCGGTTCATCCGCCCAGACGTAACCGACCAGCAGTGAGGCGTCCAGCACTCCGGGCGCCGCGTTCAAGGCGGGCAATTGCCCCCAGAGATGCTTGGCCGGTTCGTAAAGCGTACTGCTGCGCTCGCCCGGCATCAGGACCGGAATCGGGGACCAGATCATCGCCGGCCTGATCTTCTGGTCCAAGCAATGAATCAGCATGTCGCCGGCCCGCTTGGCCGTCTCCTCGCGGTCGATATGCGGAGCGGTGCGGAAGGCGGAGAGCATATCCAGCGTATCGATCGTCCGGCGGCTGAGGCTGCCGTGCAGGTCGAAGCTCGCGGTAATGAGGCAATCGGGACCGACCACTTCGCGAGCGGCGGCAATCCAGTCTCCATCCGCGTCCTGCATGCCCTCCACATACATGGCTCCATGCATCGCCAGGTAGAGGCCGTCGAGCGGGAGCAACGCCTTAAGACGCTGGAGGAATTCCCTCTTCAACTCGTCATAGGTTTTCCGTTCGACGGGTCCGCCGGGCACAGCGGTCGCGAGAAGAGTCGGCTGGAACGGGTAGGGATAGGCTTTCAGCAGGCCGAAAAAGGGATCTTCCGCCAGGTCACGGCCTCTGGTGACCGTGAAGTCCTCCATGCGGGCACGGATATGGCTGTAGGTACTGCATTCGATCTGAATGCCGCCAAATGCGATTCGCCTGGCCTGCGCAGCCGGGCTGGCGCGCAAGAAGGGGGCGCTGTTCACCCGTGAAGTCAATGCCGCCATCGCGGCGCTTTTCAGAAAGGTTCTGCGTCTCACAAGCCGATCGAAAGAGCCACTACGCAGCCGCCGAGTCCTACGCCGGATTCCCAAAGATTCGGGCGGCGGAGCTGCGTTCTGGGATTGCCGGTTCAGCCGCGCGTGATCTGCGGACGGTCACGCCCGGGTAATCAAACCCTCCAGGTACGCCTTTTCCTGGCGAATGTCCTCAAGCTGCTGCGGGCCTGAGATTTCCCGCTCGATGGTGACGGCGCCTTGGTAGTTCAGAGCCCGCAGCTTCTTGAAAATGGCGGGAAAGTCCACCTTGCCTCTGCCGATCGCCACTTCTTCGCCGAGTTTCTTGGGATCCGTCGGATAGAGCCCATCCTTGGCGTGCATACCCTGTATGTATTTCCCGATGACGTCCAGCGCGTCCACCGGATTGGCCTTTCCGTACATGATCAGGTTGGCGCAATCAAAGTTGACGCCCTGATTCTCGAGGCCGACGTCCTCAATGGCGCGCAGCATGGTGATCGGTGTTTCCTGTCCCGTTTCATAACGAAACTGCTGACCGTTTTGCCGCGCGTAGGTGGCTACTTCGCGAAAGGCCAGAACAGCTTCCTTATAGAGCGCGTCATTGGGATTTTCAGGGATGAATCCGCAGTGTCCCTGAATGGCCGGAATGCCAACTTGCTTGGCGAAGTCCGATACCTTCTTGGCGAACGCGATTCGAGCGGCCCGGTACTTCCGGGGCACAAAGCCGATGGTTTCCGGCCCCTGATAGAAATCGTAAATGTTGGGTTCCGGACCGCCGAAGACCGCTGAAGTCGGCTCAATGCCGTATTTGTCGAGCGCGCTACGGAGCGCGGCCACAACCTCCGGCTCAAAGGAGTCAACGCCAACCTGGCAGGTGGGTACCCCCAGGTCGTGCACCTTCCTGATGGCGGCGTCAGGGTCCTTGCCGATCCCGACGATCAATCCCAACCGCATCGCCGGCGCGGGCGCACTGGCGCCAGGCCGTCCGTCCTCATCCCCGGATGAAGGCGCGAAGGCCGAAACCGCGAGAGAATGCGCCGGAACACCCGCGGCGATTGCGGCCGCGGCTGCAGACGTCCGCAGGAAGTGCCTACGACTCCTGGCGATCATGATTCGTCTCCTTTCGGCGCGGCGGTCTATTCCGCCGTCGGCTGGACTTCGATTTGCTTCCACTGCATCTTCACGCCGCCACCCATGTGCAACTGCAGCCCGATCACCCCGTCGGTAAACTTCGGGGCCGTGTCAGTGTAATCCACGATCTGCACCCCGTTGAGGCGCGTGACGTAGCGATTCCCGTGGACCTGGATCTCCAGATTGTTCCACTCGCCCGGCTTGAGGGCTTTCTCGCCCTCCGCAGTCGGTTGAATCACCCAGCCACGTCCGCCGCTCTCGTAGATCCCGCCAGTGTGGTTGCCGACGCTGGGATCCACTTCGATCTGCATGCCTTCGATGTCGGGTCCGTGCTCAGGATCCATGCCGATGATCCGCGACCGGGTAAACACACCGCTGTTGCCATTGGCCAAAGCCTTGAATTGAAGCTTCAGATTGAAGTTGCGATACGTCTTTTCCGTGGTCAGATAACCGTATTCGGTGGTGGTGCTCTCACCGATGATGGTGCCGGATTCGACCGCGAACCGATTGTGTCCATTGTTCTTCCATCCGCTCAAATCTTTGCCGTTGAAAAGCGGAACCCACGCGCCTGAGTCTTGAGCTGCCAGCGGCCGCGCCAGGACGAGCGCCAGAAATGCCAGCGAGCACACAACACGGTGTTTCACGTTCACCTCCACGGATCTCGACGACCTGATTATCAAAAACAAGGTTAACGGTTGATTCTATACTCGTGCGGGGCCATAAAGAAAGAGATGTTACACGGTTAGCGGACGACGCATGATTTCCGCGGCCCGCGAGCCGTTTCCATCTCCAGTTCCCGTCCCACGCTAGAATGGTTCTATGCGCAAGGCCTCGATCATGGCCGTGCTCGGCCTTTCGATTTGCATCCCTCTCCCGGCCCAACAATCCTTAGCGCTCCCGCAGCTCCCCAAGATCACGATTTCTGAACTGCCCTCAGAGGTGCAACCCCAGGTTCGTCAGGCTTATGATCATGCGCGCCAGGACCCGCGGAGCGCGGAAGCCTCCGGGAAGCTCGGCATGCTCCTCGACCTCTACCACCGTCCCGAGCAGGCGCGTGACTGCTATAAAAGGGCGCACGAGCTCGATCCGGGAGCTCTCAAGTGGCTTTATTACCTGGGCACTCTTCAGGCCAGGCAAGGGCAAAGCGCGGCAGCGTGTGACACTTTCCGCGCTGCCCTGCGGCTCAAGCCAGGCGATCTCCCGGTGCGCCTCAAACTGGGAGAAAACCTGCTCCGAACAGGGAACCTTGACGCCAGTAGACAGATCTACTCCGCCGTCGTTAAGGAAGTTGCCGAAGGGCCGGCAGCCGCCGAGGCGTACTGGGGCCTAGGTCGGGTCGCGGCGGCAAAAGGTGATTGGGACGCCGCCCGGCAGGCATTTGAACGAGCCTGCGAGCTGTTTCCGCCTTACGGCGCGGCCCACTACGAGCTTAGCCAGGTCGACCGCAAGCTAGGAAAGAATCAGGAAGCCGGCGACCAGCTCGCCCTATATGACGAACACCGGACGCTGGTGCCGCCGGTGGACGATCCACTTCGTGACGAGCTTCGCAAGCTCGATCGATCGGCTGCGTCTCTCTTGGAACGAGGTGTTGAGCTCGATCAGGCGGGCCGATTCCAAGACGCCATTGCGGCGGAAGAAGAAGCCGTCCGGCTTGACCCGAACCTGGTGCGGGCGCATGTCAATCTGATCATCCTGTACGGCCGCACCGGAGACTTTCAGCGCGCCAGCGAGCACTTTCAAGCCGCGGTCGCGCTCGATCCCAATCACATTCCGGACGCTTACTACAATTTCGGTGTGCTGCTGATGAACCGGGACGAACTCGGGGAGGCGGCGGAGTGCTTTCGCAAGGCGCTTCAGCTTGACCCGGATTACGCCGACGCCCACAACGACCTTGGCCTGCTCCTGGAGCGCCAAGGCAAGCTTCCCGAGGCGGCAGCGGAATACCGGAAAGCCGCCGAGGAAAGGCCGGACTTCAGGAAGGCTCACTTTAATCTCGGGCGCATCCTGGTGAATCAGCAACGGTATCCGGAAGCCCTCCACGAACTTGAGCAGACGCTGACGCCGGTCGATGAGAGCACTCCGGCCTACCTGTACGCTTTGGGGGCAGCCTACGGCCGGGCCGGCGATCCGTCAAGGGCACGGCAGTATCTGGAGCAGGCCAAGGAGCAAGCAGCCGCCCGCCATCAGCAGCAGTTACTGGCAGAGATCGAAGGGGACCTCCAGAGACTGGAGCCGGCGGATCGGCCTCGCTGAGGCGCCTGCGCTTGGTTTTCTTGGGATCTCTCTCTTGACGAGGGCTCCGGTCGCCTAGTGCCGCGGAGCCTAACCTCGGCGTCCTATCACAAATTGCTATTCTCGTCAAAATTATAACCTCTTGACAATTAGTCGAATAAGATGGAAGATCACCGGAAGTAACTTGTTTCAAGTAGCCTCTTGGTCGTTAACTGCGGCTTTCTGCGGGGGCACTGAAAGCCAATAGCGAAGGTGGGGTCGGAACGAAGGGAGCGAACATGCTTCGCAAGTCTTTGTGTCCTTTGCTGATGTGTCTGACGATTAGCTTCATGGGCGGGCCTGCACCACGGGCCGCTGCTCAAGTTCTTTATGGATCTGTAAGCGGCGAAGTGCTCGACCCAAGCGGTGCAGCGGTGCCGGGGGCCAAGGTCACGGCCACCAATGACAGCACCGGTTTGCAACGGAGTGACACCACAGACCCCGGCGGGCTATACCGGTTGCTGGATCTTCCGCAGGGCACTTACACCGTGACCGTGTCCGCGACGGGTTTCCAGGCCTTCAAGAAGACCGGCGTCCCTGTTGTTATTGGCCAAGTCAACGAGCAGGACTTGCAGCTTGCCGTGGGCGCGACCACCCAGACGGTGACGGTCGAAGCCTCCGCCCAGGTTCTGCAAACGCAGAAGGCCGACGTCCACACGGAGATCAGCAGCTACGCCGTGCAGAACCTGCCCCTGAGCACGTATCGCAATTTCCAAGCCACGGAGTTGCTTGCCCCTGGGGTGTTCTCGACCTCCGGCCTCTCCAACAGTTATCCGAATTCCATCGCCGACACGCCGGAGCGCTCGTTTGAGATCAACTCCAACGGCCTCCCCGCCCATGACAACATCACGCGGGTGGACGGCGCTACCAACCTCTTCATTTGGCTGCCGGACCACATGCTGGTAGTCCCTCCGCAGGAATCGATCGAAGAAGTGAACGTCCAGACAGCAAACTACGATGTGGAAAAGGGCCTGACCGCCGGGGCCGCCATGGACGTCGTAACCAAGTCCGGCACCAATCAGCTGCATGGCTCGCTTTATGCGTTCCATACCGACAATGCATTGAACGCCGTCAATTGGTATAACCATGCCACCAACACCGGTATCCTCAACAACGATGGGGCCACTATCGGCGGACCCATTAAGAAGGACAAACTGTTCTTCTTCGCGAATTGGGATGGGAGTTGGCAGCACGAGGGAGAAGGTTTCACGGATATCATTCCCACCGATGACATGAAGGGTGGGGACTTCAGCAAGTATTTGGGAGCCACCGTTCCGGGCGTCAACGTGTGCACGACGGAGGGCCAAACCGTTCCGTTGCAGCAAGGCATGGTCTTTGATCCCACTACCGGCGTTACGGATCCTACGAATCCCAATTATGGTGAAAATCGCTGCGTGTTCTCCTCGGGTGGGCAACTCAATGTCATACCTGGGGATCGGCTGAACCAGGGAGCGTTGGCTTTCAACAAGCTCATCCCGGAGCCCAACATCAATCAAGGCGTCATCACCACGGGGACTCCGTTCAACATTATTGGCACTAAGAACGCTCGCCCATTGGACCGCAATATCATCACCGGCCGCATCGATTGGAACCGGACCGAGAAACACACCGTATGGGGCAAATGGTCGGGCCAGAACGCCAATTTCTTTGAGCCTTTCGACCTCGGAGACGCCGGCGGCCCCGGGAGCGGCACGGCCCACCAGTTCGCCCAAATCGCAACGGTGGGACATACCTACACCATCTCTCCCACGCTCGTTCTGACTGGTCACGTTGGCTGGGACCGGATGAGCGAGTATGCCCTTCCGCCCGGGTTCGGTCAGCCTCTCGGCCAGTCAGTGCTCGGTATTGTAGGAAGCAACACTCCCACAGGGGATGTCCGATATACCGGCCTCCCCGGAGTCACCGTCCAGGGATTCACCGCCATGGGCAGTCAGAATTCCTGGGAACCCGATAACCGGAACGATTGGACATTAACAATCGGGCAGAATCTCTCCTGGATTAAGGGAAACCATGAAGTGCGCATGGGATTCGACTTCGCCCACAATCACCTGAATGCTTTCCAGCCGGAGATCTTCTGCTGCCCGCGCGGCAACGCCATTGATGATTACGGAGGGACGGCACTCAATACCTCGAACTTGTCCGGGGTAACTTTGACGCCGTTCGTTCAGAACTCCTATGCGATGTGGGACTTGGGGCTGATCTCCGAAGCCCAGAATGACCTCCAGTTTATCAAGTCGACCGGCAAGGACAGCCAGTTCGCTGTTTACGTCGGCGATCGTTGGCGGGTCAATTCGAAGCTGACCGCTGACTTGGGCCTACGCTGGGAATACTTCCCCTTGATCACTCGCGATGGCGAGGACAAAGGCGAGTTGTTTAACACGACCACCGGCCTCCTACAATTAGGCGGGCTCGGCAACAACCCGGTCCACAATGGAATTACCAGTAGCAAGGCGCTCTTTATGCCCCGCATCGGTTTGGCCTATCAGGTCGATCCCAAGACCGTGGTTCGAGGCGCGTTCGGAATGTCGGACGACACGACTCCTCTCGAAAGACCCTTGCGAGGCTTCTATCCGCTAGCCATCGGAGCGGACATCTTCAATACGTCCACGCCGGCCCTGGCAGCCGCTTGCCAGTCCTCGGGAGCCACCTGCTATGCCCCCTACTCTACCTTTGGCGTAGTTCCAGGCAGTCCCTATGCCGTGGGCCTGCCCGTGATTCAATCGCCCGATATTTCGAGCGGGACGATTGCGGTGCCGTCCGAGAACACGATCGGAACCCTCGGGCCGGGTCAGTTTCACCGCGGATATGTTGAATCCTGGAATCTGACGGTTGAGCGCCAAATGCCTAAGGACTTTCTGTTCAGCGTCGGCTACGTAGGAAATCACTATGTTCATGAGTTCAACGGCAGGGACCTTGCCGCAGCACCTCTTTACGGTGCCGAGCCAACGTACGGAGGGGTTGCTTATACAGGAGGCTTGTACCAGTTCCAAGGGTACCTCGACTCGAATTACAATTCCCTTCAAGTCACCGTTGACCATCGAACCTCACACGGACTGTTTGTTCAGACCGCTTACACCTATTCGAGAGCCATGGGCTACGTCAACGACAACACCTGGGAGAACGGTTTAGAGTTTAATTGTCCACCCTCATCCGACCTGCCCCAAGGGTGCCAGCCGCTCAACTACGGACCCTTGAGCTTCAATCACACTCACAACTTCAAGCTGGCTTTTGTTTACGAGCTACCCTTTGGACCGGGCAAACCGTTCGCCAGCAGTTCCAAAGTGGCGAGCGCGATTCTGGGCGGGTGGAAGCTGAACGGCATCTTTTCGGCTTTCTCAGGCTCGCCTCTGCAGCTCAGCCAGGACGTGAGCAATATCAACACATTTGACACCAGTGCCGTTCCCAATCACGTCGCACCTGTCCAGTACGTGGGGGGAACCAACAACTCCCTCGGCTACCCCCAGTGGTTCAACGGTTCCGCCTTTGCTCCTAATCTCTCCACGACCAGCATCGGCAACATTGGCCGGACGATGTCGTGGCTGAACGGACCAGGTCTGTGGCAGTTTGACCCCAGCCTGGCTCGAATCTTCAAGCTGAGCGAGCGCTTCAGCCTGGAGTTCCGCGCTGAGGCAGAGAACTTTTTCAACAATCCCCATTTCAACAATCCCAATACGGGGTGTACGACCACGGCTTCCACAACGGGTGGTGCGCCCACCTGCGGTGACACGTTTGGCCAGGTTCAGGGCACGTACGGTCAACGCGTTATCCAGTTTGGCGCCTTCCTGCGGTTCTGATCTCTTGAGTCGGTGGTAATCGGACCGTGCGAAGTGCCGATCGCTACGCACGGTCCGGACACCGCGCTGCTTCATTCATGATCGTGGCGAGGGCTGCCTCGGCGGCGTTCGCTACGTCGTTCGGAGCTTTTGCCAAACGTTCTGAAATCGCGCACAGCGGGGCAATCGGCATCTAATCCAGGCGGGCACCGGTTCGGTGCCCGCCTCGCTTTTTAGGGGGTCTGACTTTCCTAAAAGAAAGGGGCGAACCGAGGAACTAACCCAAGATGTCCTTTAGAATCAGTAAAAGGCGCTCCGGCGGCGACGGGCAGCGACGGTGGGGTGCGGTGGTCGCAATCTGTGGCTTGGTGATTCTGTTCGCTCCCCCGTTGTGCGCCCAGAGCCGAGACTTGGCCGAGAAGTCCCGCCGCGCCAAAGAGCTTATGGACCTGGGAAAACCCGGGGAAGCCGTACCGCTCTACCGAGAACTGGTGCGGGCCGTTCCCGGCAATCCTGGCCTGATTGTGGACTTCGGCTTGGCACTCGATATGTCGGGTAGCAAATCGGAAGCGATACGCCAGTACCAGTCGGCCCTGAAGATCAATGCAAGCTTCTTCCCTGCCTTGCTGCTGCTGGGCACAGCCTATTTGGATCTGGGCCAACCGGCCAAGGCTGTTGACCCTTTGGAGCGATCGCTGGGAGTCCAGCCGGACAGCCTCGACGCCCAGCAAACTCTGGCGGAGGCGCTTTTTGAACTGGGCCGACTGCCTGAGGCGGAGCGTCGTTTCCGGGAGATTGCCCGCCTGGACCCCAGGAGCTCAAAGGCGTGGTACGGGCTCGGTCTCTGCTATGAGGGGCTTGCACAGCGAAGTTTCGATGCTCTCGCGAAGATAGCTCCCGGGTCGGCCTACTGGCTCGATCTGGTCGGGGAGTCGCGCCTCGAGGCGAAGCAGGATTACAGCGCCTTCTATTTCTACCGTCAGGCGTTCTCGAAAATGCCCCAGATGCGCGGCGTTCATATGGCCTTGGCGCGAGTCTACGAAGATACCGGACATTCCGACTGGGCCGCCGTCGAAGAGCAAAAGGAAAAGCAGTTGCCGCCGCCCGACTGCCGGGCGCAGAGACTCGAGTGCCAGTTTCAGGCCAGGAATTTCGTCGACGTCATTGAAACCAGCGAGGGATTAACGACCCCGGAGGCGTATTACTGGCGAACCCGGGCCTACAACAAGCTCGCCCTAAACGCGTACTCCGAGCTCGGACAGCTTCCGCCGTCTGCGGAGGCGCACGAACTCGAAGCGAAGATCGACTCCCAGCGGCGGCAATACGCGGAGTCAGCCAAGGAATGGCGCGAGGCGCTCGTGTACTCGCCCGAAAATCGCTACGTGCAGACGCAACTGGCGATCGCGCTCTACAAATCCGGCGACCTGGCGGGCGCCCAGGCGCTCTTTGAGCAGCTCATCAAAGAACAGCCGGAGGCGGCCGACCTGAATTTTTACCTGGGCGACACGCTGTTGAACGCGCAAAAGCCGCAGGCGGCCCTTCCCTATCTTGAGAAGGCCATCCTGCGCGACCCCGCACTTCTCGCAGCACAGAAGTCGATCGGCCTGGCGTACCTCCAGACCGGACAGGCCGAGAGGGCAATCGTCCACCTCAAAGCGGCCCTGCCCATCGACGAGGATGGCAGCGCCCGCTACCAGCTGGCACGCGCTTACCAGACAGCCGGGAAGAAGGAACTGGCGGCGGCGATGCTGAAGGAATACCAGCAGAAGCAGCAAGAGGAGCAGAATGAGAACGCCTCCGTGGAGAAAGACGTCGCGCTGACGCCGCCGGACTAGCCTATCGCCCGCCGTTCGGCTCGCGAACCTCCAGGCGCTGATTGGAAGCGACGTTGCGAAGCATCTGTACGATTCCGCTCGGCCACCGAATTTCGATTTCGTCGATCTTTGCCATCTTTCCGAGACCGAAAGGGACGCCGAAGTGGCTGGATGAGGCATAGCCTACTGCGCTGGTCATGTGATTCCACTGCTTACCGATGCGCACTCGTGTGCCGATGCCATCGCGATTGCTCCGGCTGCCGACCAGCTTCAGGATGATCCAGTTGTTCCCGGCGGGGCTCACGTTCTGCCATAGTTCGGCCGGTTCTCCAAGGCACGAAACCACCACGTCGATCCTGCCGTCGTTGTCGAAGTCCGCAAAGGCGCAGCCGCGATGAGCTCTCGCGGCCTGAAAGTCGGGCCCGATGTCCTTGGAGACATCCCAGAAGGTGCCGTCGCCGAGATTGGCGAAGATGCTGTTCGGTTGACGGTAATGCGCGGCGGAGAACTGCTCCACGTTGTCGTCCGCGTGGGCGTTTGCCGAGAACAGATCCTTCCAGCCGTCGTTGTTGAGGTCGAACGTGCCGTTCCCCCAGCCCGCCCGCGCCGCCGAGAGCGCCGAAAGGCGGCTCGTGAAAGTGGCGTCTTCGAACATACCGTGTCCAAGATTGTGAAACAGCGGGAACGTCTCCTGATTCAGGTCGGTCACGAAGACGTCGGGCAGCCCGTCGTTGTCATAGTCGCGAAAGTCCGCACCCATGCTGGAGACCGGCTGGCCGGAATTCAGGAGGGACACCCCGGCGGCGAGACCCGTCTCCTCGAACGTGCCGTTGCCCCGGTTGTGGAACAGGAAATTCGGCTGATTATCATTGGTCACGAAAATGTCCAGAAGGCCGTCGCCGTCATAATCGGCAAAGGCGGCGCTCATTCCGCGTCCCTGATGTTTCGAGAGTCCTGACTTTTCGGAAACATCTTCGAAGGTACCGTCGCCCCGGTTGCGGTAAAGCGTGTTGGTGAGCCCCTCGAAATACATCGGATGGCAGTAGACGCGAAAGTGGCGCGTGGCGTCGCCGCAAAAACGGTTCTCGCTGATCGACCACTTGGCGTAATTCACCACCAGCAGGTCGAGCAGGCCGTCGTTGTTGTAATCGAACCAGCCCGCTGCCACAGCCCACTTGTCGCTCTTGATTCCCGCCTTCTCCGTGACGTCTTCAAAGCGCCCGTTGCCGAGATTGTGGTAGAGAATGTTGCGATTGACGCCGGCGACGAAGAGATCGACGTGCCCATCGTTGTCGTAATCGCCGGCCGCCGCGCCCATCGAGTAGCCCGCCCCGGCCACGCCGGCTTCCTCGGTGACGTCCTTGAAGCGCATACCGCCCTCGTTGCGGAACAAACGATTCCAGTACTTTGGGGAGTTCTTTTCCAGGGATGGAAGCGCCGCCCCGTTTGCGAAGAAGATGTCGGTCAAGCCGTCGCGGTTGTAATCGAAGGCGGCCACGCCGCCGGTCATGGTCTCAATGAGGCGTTTCTCGGGGGTGGGGCTGTTCTCGACGACGAAATTCAATCCCGCCGCTCGAGCGACGTTCTGAAAACGGATCGGATCGAGCTGTGCGGCCTTTCGCGCTCCCGGGATCTCGCTTTGACCCTTCGTGCCTGCCTGCCCGATCCGCCATACCGGCAGGATGGCCGGTAACTTAAGCAGAACATCACGCCGCGTCGGCATTCACACCCTCTTGTGCTGCGCGCAACGGGAACTCTCCGTTCGCCGCCCGCAACCGCTGAAGCCGCGCCCCTCTTTGCGTCCAGCCGCCGCGGCTGTGGCGACTCCTAAAATGTCAGCTTCAGCGAGAACTGCACTTGCCGCGACGTGCCGTTCGTTTTGGAGATCACGCCGAAGCCGGTACCCCGCACAACGTTTGCCGGCAGGCCGAAATTGACCAGGTTGAAGACGTTGAAGAATTCGGCGCGGAACTGCAACGTTGCGGCCTCGGTGGACCCGCGCCGGCCGAAAGCCGTGTCCTTTATGACTGCGATGTCGAAATCTTTGTACGGCGGCCCCCGGAAGGTGTCGCGTCCGAGGGTCCCCAGCCTGCCCGAATTGGGGCCCGTTCCTTCCGGGAGACCAATCGGAATCGAAAAGAAACCGGGATTGTCTGCGCCCAGTCCGAAATAGTCCTCGCGGACGGCTCGGCTGGTGGAAAGCACCGGACTCGCGATCTGATCGGGACGATCCGCGCCGGCGGACCCAAAGCCGCTCTGCTGAATCCCGGAGTACACCGTGAAGGGCAGCCCGGAAGTCAGAGTGCTGATGTTCAGCACTTGCCAGCCCGAGGTTAAGTGACGGCCGAGCGGCCGCAGAAAGTCGATGCGATCGAAGGGCAACACCTGGATCACGTTGAACACCACGATGTGGGTGACGTCGAACGTCGACGGCCCCTTGTCGGCTCCGGGATCCCAGGGATCCTGGGGGATGGCAAGTTGGGCGTTTCCGGCTCCAGTGATGCTGGGCCCGAACACGCTGCTGGTATCGTCGAGGGATTTCGAGAGCGTGTAGTTCGCCGAGAAGCCCAGTCCCCACCGCGCGGACGTCTTCGACAGAGACGCCTGCAACGAGTGAAAGGTGGAATGGGATCGGCTGCTCATCAGCGTTTCCTGGGCATAGCCGCCCACGATCTGGCCCGCGGCATTGAACTCGGTGAAGGGCGCGAAACCGGGCGATGCGCCGCCGTAGCTGTTGGGATAGATGCCGCTGGGCAGATGGATACCCATGGTCGCCACGTAATCGGCGCTGACCTTCAGATCTCCGAAGGCGTGCTGGAGACCCGCAGAGTAAGTCCCGATGTAGCCGTTCCGGAAGTTGGGCGTGAAGCCGAAGACGCTCAGAGGATGGAACTGGCGGCCCGGGCTGAGCGCCGCCAGCTCACTTTCGAAGCGCTGCACGTCGAGTTGGGTGTTCTGCGGCACAGCTTTGGTATCGGCCGCGGGGAAAACCAGGGTGCCTTGCGGGGTATAAAACGGCGGCACGTTGAAGGAAGTCACGGAATTCTGGAAAGGCACTGCTGCGCCCGCTTGAGCGGCGATGTAAGGACTGAAGGCCATGGGGATTCCGCCGGTCAGGGTATTATCCTGCCACAGATTCGGCAGCAGAGTGACGATCGAGCCGCCCGCATGGAGGCTGGTCTTATCGGTCGCTTGCCAGTCGAGAGCAAGCCGTGGACTCCATCCGCGGTAATCGGTGTCGTAAGGCGGTTGCGGATAGAAAAGGAATGTATTGCCGGCTCCGGGATCCCAATAGCGGGCCGATCGTCCGTCCTGGCCGACAATCCTGAGGGTTGAAGTCAGATGGTTTCGTTCGCGAATGACGGTGTTGAGCTCGTAGCGCAAACCGTAAGTGACCGTCAGGCGCGAGGCCGCCTTCCAGGTGTCCTGAAAATAGAAGTTGTACGCGTCGCGACGGTCTCCGGCTTCGTCGATGTGATCGCCCTGCGGGAACCCCGGCGTGGCGACCCAGCTGGTATACGAAAAAGGCGTGGCCGTGAGCAGTCCGGTGAGCGAATCGGGCAAAGGATCACCCGGCTGAACGTCATGCTTGCCGCTGCTTGAAGGGATGCTCACTGGCGAATACGCCGGTCCGCCGCCGAACGTATAGGCGCCGTTGGGCGTGATCCCAAAAATCGTGGCATCGCGGTTGCCTCGCCATTCGAATCCTGCCGCGAACGCATGCGGACCATGCCCCCATTGCACCGTCTGCCGGACCTGGAACAGGTTGCCGAACGATTGTGTCCGCGTGCCGCCGGTGCTGTCGAATGGCGAAAACAAGCCGTCTCCGAAAATCAGCGCCGGCTGGGTAGTGTTGAGTGGCACGAAGGAGGGTGTACTGCGGAGATAACTTAGCGTCGTCTCCAGCACGATGTTCGGCGAAACCGTGCGTGTGTAACGCAGACCCACGTTGCGCTGATTGTCCACAAAAGTGAGGGCGAAACTCGGATCGATCGCCGTCTGATCGGGATTGGTCAGCGGACCGGCTGTGTTGTTCAGGCTGAAACGCGCCATGAGTCGCGACTTGTCGGAAATCTTATGGTCAACGCGAATCGAGAACTGGTCGCTGGTGGTGCTTACTTTGGATGAGGTGGCGTAGGTCCGGACTCCGAACGGTCCGCCGGGGTCGTTGGGCTGCGGGTAGGCGTCGAGAACGGGAACGATGTCCGGACTCACCGGAACCATCAGCGTGGCTCCGGGAAAGGCTGTCGTATCAACTCCCTGGCGCTCCGCCGCTGTAGGCACGGAGAGGTCCTGGGTGGTGCCTAACTCCTGCCGGAATCCCTGGTACTCGCCGAAGAAGTACGTGCGCTCATGTCCGTCGTAGACGCCCGGTAGCTTCACCGGCCCGCCCAGGTCGAATCCGAATTCATTGCGCTGAAAAGGCGGAATGCGGCCGGGGGTCACGAAGCTGCGGCGGTCGAAGAAATTGCGCGCGTCGAAAGACGCGTTGCGTACGAACTCGAACGCGTCTCCATGAAGCTGGTCCGTTCCCGACTTGGTGACTACGTTGGTGTAACCCGCCGCCCCTTCGCCGATCTCCGGGGGCATCACGCCCGACTGTCCCTGAATCTCCTGGATCGCATTCACGTTGAAATTGGAGAAAGTGGCGCCACCCAGCTCGGGGTCGGCGGTGTAGAAGCCGTCCATGGCGAACACGGCCGTGACGCCGCGCTGCCCGTTGATCGCGAACTGCAGGGTGAAATTGTTGGCGCCGTTGGTGTCGGTAGTGGTGCCGCCGGCCAGCGCCAGAAGCTTGGTAAAGTCCCGCTGGTTCAGCGGCAGGTTCGCCACTTGCCGGGTCGAAAGCTGCGTGTTGCCTACGCCGGGCTGGTTCTGTTGCGCGGAAGAAGCCGGTTGCGATGAACCGGTCTGGCCCGCCTGCGTCGATCCCGTGACTGGCGCGCATTGCTGACCCGCCGCTTGGGGCAACTTCGCCGCCATGCTGAGAACTGCCAGAAGGCTCAGGGCCAGCCTAACGGGAGGGCGTTTCACCGGCATCGATTGATCTCTGTAAGAAGCAGTATAGCGCAGCGATCCTGGAAGCTCGCAGCCGCAATTCGTTTTTCAACGCGCAGGGGGCCTCCGGGCACTCGATTAAAGAACCGCCGCTTTCAGCCGAATCTTTTTGTCTGGACTGGATTATTCGAAATGATGCCACGCGAAAAGTCGATTTTGAGACTGGAACCCTCAGCCAAGCCATGGGCCCTGATCAACTTGCCGCCCTTTCCCATCGTAGCCGCCAGAGTCATGGAACTGCTTTCGCATGATACGACGGGCCTGAAAGAACTGGCCGACGTGATCCGCGCGGATGTTGCTTTCTCGTCGGAAATCCTGACGCTGGCGAACTGCGCTCTGTTTGCGACGCGAACCGAGATCACCACCATCTTGCAGGCGGCGGCCGTGCTGGGCCTGAATCGTGTGAAGGGCATCGCGATGACCATCGGTCTGAGATCTTATCTGACCGATTCGTTGAAGATTCCGGCGCTGCTCGCCTGCTGGCGCCACAGCCTCGCCTGCGCCATTGTCTGCGAGGACCTCGCCGCCGCCTGCCGTATGGAACGTGACGCGGCATATCTTGCTGGCCTGCTGCACGACATCGGCAGGCTGGCCCTCAGCGTGGTCGAGCCGGTCGCCTACGCCGAACTGATCTACGAGGCCGATGAAGAACCTGTTGAGCTGCTGGCGCGCGAGCGGGAGTTGTTTGGCCTGGATCATTGCGAGGCTGGCAAGTGGCTCGCGGAACAGTGGAGAATTCCCGCCCAGTTTGCCGAAGTCGCAGCACGACACCACCAACCAGTCGGGCCCGGGAAGATCGATATTCTGGCGATCGTCCAGCTGGGCTGCCAGCTTGCGGACGCGGTGGGCTTCGCTGTCCTGCGGCAGGCCCGTCCGGCCAGGTTCGAGGAGATTCTCAATCAGCTTCCCCAAACGGCCCTGCAGCGCTTTGATACGGACCGGGACCGTCTCGCTTTGAAGGTCGCCACCAAGATCAACTCAATCGACATTAGCCTGCCGCGGCCTCAATGAGCTCGATGACAGCAGGCACTGAACCAGAGCCGCTCGCGTCGCGGCATGGCCTTATGCGGCAGCATCGATCGGCGCCGGGACGCTCCTGTTTTGCCCGAACCGGCCGATAAACTGATCAGGCGAACGCGCGGACGCAAAGCCTCACGATGGTTTCGTGGTCTTTACTAATCGAAGAAGTGCCAGGAGCAAAAGCATGTCAGTCCAAAACATCCCTGCTGCATTCGACCCGACAGTCTTGGAGGATTATTCCGCCGCTCAGGCGGCGACGACGAGGTTCAACCAGATTGGAAAGGCGCTCGAGAGCGGCGATCTCGCCCAGGCACAGTCCGAATATTCAGCCCTGATGAAAACCGCTCCAGCCTCGGTCCAGCAGGGCAAGGGCCCCATCGGGCAGGCGCTGGCCAACCTGGGCAGCGCCCTCCAGTCGGGTTCGGTCTCCAGTGCCCGGGAGGCGTACCAGTTTCTCGCGCAGCACCTGCGTCACCGTCGCCGCGTTGCTACCGAGGGTTCGGCGTCGCCGGACGCTTCTTCCGGCGCTGCCTCCGGCGCGAGCCGCACGTCGTCCGGCAGCAGCGTCCTCGACGTGCAAGCCTGAGTAGATCCTGGGGTTGCGAGCCTCGATTCACGGTTACGCGCGGCAACTTCTTCGATGGTTTGTAATCACGGCGTTGGTGCGGCGGAGCTGAAAGCCCTACCCTTCCGAGGCCTTGATTGGGTTTTCCAGATTCCTGCTAACAGGATCGCGCCGGCTGCCGCTGCCAAACGCCGGCCGACCACGACCGGCCCTTTGCCACCGCCCCATTTTTCTCACCCTCGATGTGCAGAGCGAAACGTGAGTTGCGTCAGGGTCTCGGTTGCCGGGCACCAAAGGTGTAAAGCCCGACAGACTATGGCCGATAGACAATTCGGAGGCCGCCTTGCCGCTTTTGGATGATTGCGAAACCCTGCGCGCCGTGCTCGAGGGGCTGCCTGCGGGTCTTTACATTATCGACAAGGACTGCAAAGTGGTCCTGTGGAACGATGCCGCGGAGAGAATCACCGGCTACATGCGGCATGAAGTCCTTGGCCGCTGCCGGCAGCATGAGATCTTCGAGCCCGGCGGCAAGCGCCAAGCGACTGAAAAGCCTGCATTTCTTTACCAGGAAACCCTGCGCGAGGGCAATCCTCGGGAGGCCACGGTTTTGCTGAGGCACAAGGCGGGTCACCAGATCCTGGTCCACGTGCGCGCGGTGCCGATTCGTGATCGCGGGGGCAATATCGTGGGCGTTGCGGAGAGCTTCGACGAGCGCAACATGCCGCCTCACGGCCAACGTCGCGAGGACCGTATGGCGGCGGCCGGGCTCGTCTCGGATGTGACGAACTTGCCGAACCGCGAGTATATGGTGGCAACGGTCGGCGAATATCTCGCTTCCTTCAGAGGGCGGCAGGTCCCGTTCGGAGCGCTGTGTTTCCAAGTTCACGAACTCGATCGCTTCCGCTCTTCCTACGGCCGGATCGCGGGCGATAACATTCTCAAGGTGGTCGCTCGCACCATAGAAAACAGCCTGGGCCCGGATGATGTTGTCGGACATTGGAATGAAAGCCAGTTTTTGGCGCTGCTACCCGATTGCGGCGCCAATATTGACAAGGTAGGAGATCGTGTCAGCAGGATCGTAAACCACGCGGGGATTCAGTGGTGGGGCGATCATCTCTCAGTGACGGTGAAGTGGGCGGGTACGCTGGTGCAGGCTGGCGACTCGCTAGACTCGCTGGTGGGACGTCTGGAACGGGCGCTAACGCTGGGCGAGGTGATCGGAGCCAACTGCGTGGCTCAGCCGTCGCTCGAACATTGCCGAATCTCACGAACCAGGTGATTTGAAGTGTTCGCTGTCATCGGAATCATTGTCGTCTTCGGTGCGGTAGTCGCGGGCTATCTCATGGAGCACGGCAACCTGCGGGTCCTGCTGCAGCCCCCGGAACTGATTATCATCGCCGCCGCGGCGGTTGGGACGCTGTTGATCGGCAATCCTCTGCACATCCTCAAGAAGATCGCCAGCGGCCTGGGCGGGGTTTTCGGAAGTTCAAAGTTCAGCCAGCAGAAATATCTCGACACGCTGAAGATGATGTACGAATTGTTCGGCCGCGCGCGAAAAGAGGGGCTGGTGGCCCTTGAGACCGATGCCGATAAGCCCGAAGAAAGCACGGTGTTCTCCAAGTATCCGGATTTTCTTAAGGACCATCACGCCCGTGACTTTGTGTGCGACACCATGCGCATGGCCTCGAGCGGCGGGATTGAGCCCTTCGATCTCGACCAGATGATAGAGATGGACATGGAGGTCCACCATCGCGACGCGAGCCAGCCGATCACGGCCCTGAGTACCATGGCAGACTCCATGCCTGGGCTTGGAATTGTGGCCGCAGTGCTGGGCGTGGTCATCACGATGGGCTCACTCGGAGGGTCGCCCGACGAAATCGGCCATCACGTGGCCGCAGCCCTGGTGGGCACATTCCTCGGCATCCTGCTTTGTTATGGCCTGGTAGGTCCGATATCCGCCAACATGTCGAAGTCCGCCGACGAAGAACAGGCTTACTACCACGTCCTGCGTGTGGTCATGATCGCCTTTGTGAAGGGCACGGCGCCCATCCTGGCGATCGAAATCGGCCGGCGGGCCATCCCCGGTCATATTCGTCCGAGCTTCCAGCAGGTCGAGGATCACTGCAAGAATCATGCGGCGGCGGCGGCGGCGGAAGAGACTCCTCCGGCTGAGGCAGCTTAACGATGGCGGCTTCACAGGCTCCGATCATCATCAAGAAAAGAGGCGCGCACGCCGGCCATCACGGCGGGGCCTGGAAGGTGGCCTACGCCGATTTCGTCACCGCCATGATGGCGCTGTTCATTGTGCTGTGGATGATGAGCGCCAATGATCAGGTTAAGAAAGCCGTTGGCGGTTATTTCAAGGACCCCAGGGGCTCGTCAAAGCTCGCCGGCTCAAATATGGTCGGGTCGGGTCAGAGCCTGGAGCTCTCCAAGCAGGATATGAGGCAAGTCAAAACAGCGATCGAGAAGGCGGTCCATGGCATGGCCAATTTCGACAAACTGAAGAGCGAAATCGAAATCACCATAACCCCTGAAGGCCTGCGAATCGAAATGCTGGAAGCCAAGGACAACACTTTCTTCAACATCGGCAGCCCGAAGCTGAACGCCGACGGGAAGGCATTGCTGGTCACGCTGGCGCAACAACTGGGTCAATTGCCCTATAAGATTTCCATCGAAGGGCACACGGACTCGAAGGCGTTCTCGGGGCAAACCGATTACACAAACTGGGAGCTTTCCGCCGATCGCGCCAATGCGGCCCGCCGCCTGATGCAGGCGTCCGGCGTTCGGGCGGACCAGGTGACCCAGGTCCGCGGTTTTGCCGATCAGGCCCCACGCGTCGCGAATGACCCGGCCGATCCGACGAATCGCCGCGTGACGCTCATCGTTCACTACCTCCCGACGTCTCCGGATGGCGATGGCCAGCCTGCCGGGCTAGGCGCAGTCACGGGCGCACAAACCGAAAACGGCGTGCATTGACCGCAGGCGGCGAGCCGACTGGCAGGCGAGTGCCAGCTTCTTCCACAAGATGAGAAGATCCTTAACTTCGTCGCGAGCTTCCGAGCGACCCGCCGCATTTCAGCGCGCCGGCAGTGCCGGCGCTTTTGGCAGCCGAATTGCCAAAGTAGGAGCGGACGTCTGTTGCCATGGCCCTCAAGGTCGACAACTGGATTGCAGAACTGCGGTCGGAGTGGAACAACTCAAGCTCCGGTGCTGCGTCGGCTTCATCCTCTACGAAGTCATTCTGGCAGGAACTGGTCGGCGAGGTCGCGTCACGGGCCGGAATCAGCCCGGAGTTGGCTATCGGTGTCGCTCGGCAGGAGTCAGGTCTGAATCCTGGCGCAATCAATGCGGCCAGCGGCGCCCGGGGGCTGATGCAGCTGATGCCGGGCACAGCCGCGGACCTGGGCGTGGATCCGGATAACATGCTGAGCAACGTTCTCGGAGGAGTTCGCTACCTCCGGGAGCAGTTGAACACATTCGGCGACTCGGCCAAGGCCCTCGCAGCCTACAACTGGGGACCTCGTCACGTGGCCGAAGCGGTCGAGCGTTGGGGCGCCGACTGGCTCCAACACGCGCCTCGCGAAACTCGGAATTACGTAACTTCCATTCTGTCGCAGATGGGCGCCACCGCGAATTCACTGATCGCTGAGAGCGCGACACCGTCTCACAGTTCCTCGTCGTCTTCCGGACAGCATCCGATTTCAGGCACCGGCGCGGCAACGGCGGCCGCAGTGGCGGGGATCCGGTCGGCGCTTACCGCCTATCTGCTTTCCGAGATCCTCGAGTAATTCACGCTCTGTGAACCGGCACTTTTCTGAGGGTATGATCCTGGTCGAAGGTTGGTCAGCGCAGCGAGAGGCTGTCTCTCGCGGCCGATCCGGAAGTGGAGGAATAGGCTGACGAATCTTTCCTGCCGGCCAATCCCCAAAGAGCAGGATTGAGTACCACGACATCCACGCGCCGATTCTCAGCCCTGCCTTGGGCGGTGTCGTTGGTTGCGACGGGATGATACTCCCCGTAGCCGGCCGCGGAAAGCCGAAATGGGGGAAATCCAAACGTCGTAATCAGAAGTTCCGTCATGTTCGCCGCTCGGGCAGTCGAGAGTTGCCAGTTCGAGCCGAAAGCGGAGTTGTGGATCGGAACGTTATCGGTGTGCCCTTCAACACGAATGAATTCGCCGCGGGGCAGGAGGATATCAGCGATCTTCGTCAGCACCGGAAATGCGCTCGGCATCAGCGTAGCAGAGCCGCTCTCATAGAAGCCTACTTCCCTCAGACTGATCACCAAGCCTTCGCGGCTGACGTGCACGCTGACCTGCTGATTTCGGATCTGGTTCGCAAGGGCATCCTGCAACTGCTCCCGAATCTGATCCGGATGCTGGGTTCCCTGGTCGGGCGCCAGCTCTCCATAATTGGAAGGCACTATCCTGCCTAAATCTTCCGTGTAGGCCCGACGATCGATCATTTGCGCGTTAGCGAAGGGTGTTTCCGTTGTTACAACACTGGGGCTGGCGCCGGAAGGTGTAAACATTCCGAGCCGCTGGAAAGCGACCTGAATGGCAAGGGCAAGTTGCCCCACCTTGCGCTTATCCACCTGAGAGGAGGCGAACAGCACCACAAAGAAGGCAAAGAGCAACGTAATGAAATCTGCGTAGGAAACCAGCCATCGATCGTGATTCGGATGCGAGGCGGCCCTCGTACGGCGGCTCATCGGGCCTCCCCTGTGACCAGCCCTCCGGCGGCGCGGCTGCCCGTGAGATAGCCGCGCAGCTTAGTCTCCACCATCCGTGGATTCTTCCCTTCGAGAATAGCGAGGACGCCTTCCAGCATCATTTCACGGGCCAGTTGTTCCTCGCGGATTTTGATCTTCAGCTTGCCGCCGGCCGGGAGAAAGAACACGTTGGCGGCAGCCACGCCATAGATCGTGGCCACAAAGGCGACGGCGATGCCCTTGCCCACCTCGTCGATGTTGTCCAGATGCTGCATGACCTGGATCAAGCCGAGAATCGCTCCGATGATGCCGATGGTGGGTGAAAAGCCTCCGGCGGACTCGAACACCAGCGGCAGCTTCTCCTCCTGTTCCGCCCGCTGGTCCATGTCGAGCTCCATAATTGCCCGAAGTTCTTTCGGCTCGGTACCATCCACCGCGAGCATGAGGGCTTTGCGGAGAAACATGTCCTGGATGCCGGGCAGGCTTGCGTCCAGCGCCACGATGCCGTGGCGACGCGCCTCGTGCGCGTAGCCGACGATCTCCCGAACTACGGCCTCAAGGTCAATGGTCTGCTCGCGGAAGACGCTGGAAAGCCTCTTGAAGCTCGCCTTGACAACGGGCAGCGGATACGTGACCAGGACAGCCCCGATCGTGCCTCCCAACACGATCAACGCTGCGGTGGGCTGAAGGATCTGAAAGACGTTTCCGCCGTCCAGCACCAATCCGCCCAGGATTCCGGCGAACGCCAGAAGCAGCCCGCTCAGCGTCCCTTTGTCCACTCAAGTCACTCCTTACATTCGGTGTCGGTGTTTTCCTCTGCGGTGGGCAAGAGTGGAGGGAGAACAGCGAACGACGTCGGCAGTAAACGGCGACGGAACCTGACGATCATCTCCAGGATTTCCTCGGCGCTCTCGAGGACCACGAGCTTCTCGCCGGTAACCAGCGTAAGCACGGTGTCCGGCGCATTTTCGATAAACTCGATCAGATCCGAATTCACAATGAAAGGCTGCTTATTGAGTCGAGTGAGACAAATCATGGTTGTCCTGTTCGCTTGCGGTGCGGGCAATATCTCGCCCGATCGATTGGCAGCCAGATGGCCTCCTCATAGCTTATCGGCACCAAGCCAATAAACTTGCACCGATCGGGCGATGAGCACCGGCGGTGTTACCGCGATATCATTGAGCTTCTGTCGCCACAAAGAGGATCATCGTGTCAATGACTGGGAAAAAAGGGGCGTCCCGCAGGAAAGTCGCTGAGGGAGAGCTATCTGCGGGGCAAGAGAGGTTCCAAAAGGCGTTCGCCGCCAGCCCCGACCCAATGACGATTAGTACGTGGGATGAGGGCCGGTGTTTGGATTGTAACGACAGCTTCCTGCGAGCTACCGGCTACCAACGCGACCAGGTTCTCGGCCGGACAGCAGTGGAGCTGCGCTTTTGGCCCGATGCGAAAGACCGTTCCAATTTTCTGGAACTGCTCCAGGAGCGCGGCCGAGTCCGGGACTTGCCTGTGAATTTCCTCACCAAGTCGGGCGAAATGAGGACAGGGTTACTTTCGGCAGAGGTCATTGAGGTGGCCGGTGAGCGGTCCATTCTGACCGTAACCAAAGACCTTACCGAGTATCGCAGGCTGGAAAAGCAGCTTCGGTTGTCCCAACGAATGGAGGCCATCGGCCGCCTCGCTGGAGGCGTGGCTCACGATTTTAATAACTTGCTGACGGTGATTTCGGGATCCTGCCTGCAGTTGCTTGGCGCGCTCGAACCCAGCGATCCGAGGCGCTCGTTGGTAGAGGAGATCCAGCAAGCGGGAGATCGCGCTGCGCTTCTCACAAGGCAGCTGCTGGCCTTTGGGCGCCGACAGGTATTGGCGCCGAGGCTGATGGACCTGAACGAGGTTGTGCGCAATGCCGAGACGATACTCCGTCGGCTGCTTGGGGAGGATATCGACCTCCTGATGGTGCTCTCGCCGGAAGCCGTTTTGGTTCAGATAGATCCAGGTCAGGTGGAACAGGTGTTACTAAATCTCGCCGTGAACGCCCGTGACGCCATGCCGGGTGGCGGCAAGTTAACCATCGAAACAGCCTCGGTCGATCTCGATGAGTTGTACGCTTCGGCTCACCCGCCGCTTTCAGCCGGGAGTTACATCATGCTGGCCGTCAGTGACACCGGATGCGGAATCAGTGCCGAAATCCAAGCTCACATCTTTGAGCCGTTCTTCACCACCAAGAGCGCGGGTAAGGGAACTGGCCTCGGCCTCGCCATGGTTTATGGCATCGTCAAGCAAAGCGGCGGCTACATATGGGTTTACAGCGAAGTCGGACACGGAACCAGTTTCAAAGTGTATCTCCCTCGCGCCGGCCAGGACGGCCTACCCTGGCCAACTGAAGAGATAGCCCCTATTGGCGCGACGGCATCGCCTGGAAGGGAGATGGTGCTTGTTGTCGAAGATGAAGACGCCGTAAGGTGCTTGGTCGGCCGAACGCTCGCCGCCGGGGGTTACCGGCATTTGGAAGCGCGCAATGGGGAAGAGGCGCTGGAGGTCTGCGCGAACTCCGGCGAAACGGTCCACTTGCTACTCACTGACGTCATCATGCCGCGCATGGGCGGACCTGAATTGGCCAAGCGCCTGCGGGTTCGCTATCCCGAACTGCGAACCCTCTTTGTATCCGGGTATGCGGACGAGGCGGTTGTTCGCCACGGCATTTTGGAGAGTAGCATTTCCTTTCTTCAGAAGCCATTTGCCCCAGATGTCCTGCTCCGGAGGATACGCGAGGTGCTCGACCGCCCCTAAGGAATCGTCGTCACCTTGCCTGCTCCTCGACTCACCCGGCCCGCTCTCCTTCTGCCCCGCCTACTTTAGTTCTGCAGACAGTCAGCTACCCATTGGTCTGAGGATTGCACCGGAGAAGTCTGACGACCGGCTGCTCGCGCCGTCGCGACGGACGAGATGTGGGAAAAATAAGAGAATTCTTAACTTCAAGCTGGAGCTGCGTTCGCCGGCGTTCACGCATCAAGGAACGTTCATCATGTCCTCCTTCCCTGAAGACAGAACCCAAAGCGGCGCGGACACTAACTCGTCAGAAGCGGCCGATTTGGACTTGAGTGACAAGCTCGAAGCACTGAGAGAGGCCAATTCGGGCCTGACTGCGAAGCTGCGGCAGATGCTCGCTCCGAGATCGCCGTTGGAATTCGCGCCCCTCGCCGAGTTCACTGAACTACGCGACAGTATTGGCCAGAACGCGCTCATGCAGGCGAAGCTGAACGAGCGCTTCGCCCGCCGCATTCTCGAGGTCGAACGTTCGCTCGACCAGATCGAGCAGGCGGTCGACAGGAGGTCCGCGAATCCAGAAAGGGCACTTGGGGTGACGCAGGTTCCCTCCCGTAATCTTCCGGCCGGAACACAGCTTCCGAAGCCCCGCATCGTGGTCCTGTGCGAAGGAGTGAAGCGAGAGGGTTTCATCGAAGCCATCAAGAAGGAGGCTTGGGCAACCTACTCGGCTCTGAGTCTCGCCAACCCACACTGGGAGATTCTCTTCGCATCGGTCGAGGAAGATAGAGAAACGCTCCATTGGGAATCGGAGAAGGGAATTCTCTACGTTCCTCGGCGCGACCTCGGCCGGGCCCTGGACAGTCTGAATCCCTCGCTCATCCATTTGTTTTCCGCCCATCTCACTCAGTTGTTTGGCTACAACCTGCCGGGCAGGAGAGTTCTCTTTACAGCCGTGGCCGACGCGCCTGAGTGTTTCGCCACCGATGAGCAGCTCGAAGAAGTACGCCATTGGATTGACCTCGGCACTCTCGTTGTCGTTCCTGAGTCTGAAGCAGCTTGGGCTCACCTGGATCGTGCGAATGTGAAGGCCCACGAGGTGATCTATCCCGGCTTCGCTTCCGCACCGGTGCGCTCGCGCGGCCCTGCAAGGAGTACTTTCACGGTCGGCTTCGCATCCTCACCGTTCCTTGATGAGCAGTGGAAGGGCCGCGGCATCGACCTTGTTCTGGCGCTTGCCGAGACGGTTCCCCAAACGCGATTCGTGATGGCGTGGCGGGCCGACGCTACGCGCCTTCGCGAGGAGATTAACCGGCGCGGATTGAACAATGTCGAAGTCGAGGCCGGCGTGTTGGATATGGAGCAGTTCTATGAGCGGGTCGACGCGATGATTCTGCCGTTCGCCGAAACCGGTCGTAATCACGCCAGTCCTTTCTCGGCGATCGAGGGACTGCTTAGAGGCAAGCCTGTACTGGCCACCCGGCACGTAGGGATAGCCAATCTTCTCGAGCGCGAAAGAGTAGGCGTGGCGAGCAAGGCTACGGTGGACGCCTTGGCGGCGGGCCTGGAGCGGCTCAAGTCAGACTATGAGCAACTCGCGTCGCGCGCCCGTCCTTTTGCGCAGCGGTACTTCGACCGCAACCGCGCCGTCGGCGCTTATCAAGCTCTGTATCAGGACATGATCGGACGTCCTCTGGGCCCGTCCCTCCAAGCATGGCGACTGGCGGTTCGTCGCCATGGCAAAGAACTGGTAAAGGGGAGGGAAAAGCTCAAGGCGCACTACGCGCAGGAGGAGGTGGCGCAGAATTACAACCAGCAGCGCTTCCTCTCTCCTCCTCACAGCCTGATTGACCGCCGCGAGCGCGCGGCTGTGCAGCAATGTATCGAGGTCGCCTTTCCGGATCGCCGGGATCTTCGCATTCTCGACATTGCCACCGGCGAAGGCCGTATCCTCAGGTCAATCACTCCTTACGGCGCCTGTACCGCAGTCGACAACTCTCAGGCGATGCTGCGCCTGGCCGGGCAGGGTGGCCCGGGAAATTGCCGTTACGTCTTCGCGGATTTCTTCGCCTGGAGAACTGACGAGCAGTTCGACGTTATCACCTGCTTTCGCCTGCTTCGGCATTTCGACTATCCGGATCGCCGGGACTTCTACCAGAGAGTCAAGAGCCTCCTTCATCCGGACGGAGTCGCGGTGGTGGACGTACCTAGCCCTCGCTACGAGTTGGTGCAGCGCAGCCGCGGCGATGGCTGGGCGCAATACCCCATTTATGACGTGTTCTGGACGGTGGATGGTTTCCAAGACGAATTGCGCCGCAACGGGCTCTCTCTGCGAAGCTACGCCAGGATCGGCTGCGGCCTACACGACATCGAGGAGCTCCAACGGGACAACGAGCCCTTTGTCGTTGTCGCAGCCTTCGGCAACTTCCGCGCGGCGCAAACGACGCCCACAGAGTTTTTTGCCGAAGGGCGCTCCAGTCCCGCAACAGCAGCCTGAACGGATGGAAATGGGTCTTTGAAGGAACTCGGCAAGAGGAGAACGCATGGAGCTGAAAGAGGTTGGGTTGAACTGGGATGAATTCGGCAAGCAAGACCCGCTCTGGGCAATCCTCACAGATCCTCGCTATCGCGGCAACCGCTGGGATCCGGATAAGTTTTTCGAAACCGGCCGAAGCCAAATCACGGGCGTTATGTCGGAGCTTGATCGCCTTGGAGTGAAGGTGCCGCGGGGTCGTGCCCTCGACTTCGGCTGCGGAGTAGGCCGCCTGACGCAGGCGCTTTGTGGGCACTTCGACCAATGTTCTGGAGTTGATATAGCGCCGTCAATGCTGGCGCAGGCGGAGCGATTCAACAAGTACGGATCTCGATGCCGCTATTTTCTGAATCAGACTGACAATCTGCATCTATTCCCGGATAACAGCTTCGATCTTGTCTTCTCCGTGATTGTGCTCCAGCACGTTGAACCGGAGAGCGCCAAGCGATACATTCGCGAGTTTTTCCGGATTCTTTCCCCGGGGGGACTCGTAGTGTTCCAGGTTCCCAGCCACCCTGTCGCAGCGGATGCTTCCGGTCACGCGCTGCCCGCGTCCGCATTTCGAGCCGAGATTTCGCTGGTGGCTCATTCGCTCACCATCGAGGCCGGCTCGGTGGCGCGCCTGAGCGTCCGGGTCAGGAACGTGAGCTCGGAGTACTGGCCTGGCGCCGAGAATCCGAGCTTGTTTCCCATTCATCTCGGCAACCACTGGCTAACGAACAAGGGTCTACCCGTGCGCATGGACGATGGCCGGGCGCAGTTCCGAAACGATATCCACCCACGCGAGCAAGTGGAATTAACGCTGACGGTGGGTGCACCCACTACGCCGGGCGCTTATCTCCTTGAGTTCGACATGGTTCAGGAAGGCGTGGCTTGGTTCAAGGACAGAGGCTCCCACACGTGCGTCGTACCTGTGACCGTTACCGAGGCCTCTTGCGGCCGGCATTACGTGGTTCCGGTTATGGAAATGCACGGGATCCGCAAGCCCGAGGTCCTACGAACAATTGACGAGGCAGGGGGCAGGGTGATTCAGGCCGTTGAGGACAGCGCCGCCAGCGGCTGGGTCAGCTATCGGTACTTCGCAACTAAACCAACTGCACTGGCACGAAACGGTTCCGAGCCACAAGAAGTTGGCGCTGTACCAGCCAGATCGGATCAGTCGTGTACAAGCGCTGAATTGCCGGTTGGCCGTATCCAGCCTATTCCCTCGTCGACGGAACAGACCCAAACCCAGACGGCGGATCAACTGGTCATCGAAACCCTGAACCTCCACGCTACAGCTATTCAAGCTGCTCTGATGCGGATCATCGCACTGGAAAACAAGCTCAAAGAGGCAAGAGGCTAATCCAGCATGGGTCTATCAGTGCTTTCACCAGAAGACACGGCAGGAGCGAGTCAGCCTTCCGAAGCGCACGTCTCGTCTTTGCCTGAGGATTCCAATGCGGGTCTTCCGGCCGGCGTCCTCTTCCACGCGGCGGTGTATGGCGGGACGGGCTATTCCACAGAGAGTTGGGCGGAGGCTGTGGGGCTTGCGGAGTGCCAGGTTCCCCTGAAGGTCATTCCCTTGGGTCCCCAGGAAGATACTCACCGAATGCTGCCTCCAGCGGTCCGGCACAAGCTCGACGATCTACAGCGCCAGAACCTGGATGTCGCTCGCAGCGTCATCTACCAGTGCGCGACGGCGGAGACTTTCAATCTGCAGTTCTATGCCCGCAGCCGGATCGGCCGCACGACGTTCGAGTCGGACCGGCTTCCCAAGGGCTGGGCCGAACAGTGCAACGCCATGGATGAAGTGTGGGTTCCCTCGGAATTCAACGCGCGGACTTTCGCCAGCGCCGGGGTGGATGAGCGCAAGCTGCGGGTGATGCCGATCGGCGTGGACGCGAGCTTGTTCCGTCCGGGGGCTGAACCTCTGCCATGGCCCTCTCACGGGTTCAGATTCCTTTCGAATTTCGATTGGGTGGATCGCAAAGGCGCAAGGATCCTGCTCAAAGCATACTTGGCCGAGTTCAAAGGTGACGAGGACGTATGTCTTGTCTTGAAGCTGGCCCAACACGGCAACCCCGCTGCGGACGCCGAGGCCTTCCTGACGTACTTCGTCGAGAGGGAAGCGGGACTCAAGCTCGAGGACGCGCCGCCCATCCTACTGGTCAAAGGATTTATACCGCACGTCGAAATGCCGCGCCTGTACGCCAGCGCCGATGCGTTCGTGCTTTCCAGCCATGGTGAGGGTTTTGGAATCCCCTATTTGGAAGCGCTGTCGAGCGGACTCCCGGTAATCGCAACCCGGTGGAGCGGGCAGCTTGATTTCCTGCACGACGGCAACAGCTTCCTGATCGACATCGAGGGCCTCGTGCCAGCGTCGCCCGAAGTCGAGTTCTACGCGGGCCACTGTTGGGCACAGCCGAGTGTCGAACATTTGCGCGAGCTGATGCGAACTGTCTACCGAAACCGCGCCGAAAGCCGGAGGCGCGCGGCTGTGGGCCGCCGCGAAGTCACCGAACGTTGGGATTGGAAAGTCGTCATCAAGCAATGGGAAGCCGGATTCCAGAGGCTGCTCACTTGATGTCATCGCGCCGCAACGAAGAAGATTCAGGACTCAGACGGAAATGGCAATTCAGGTCTTAAGCTACGATAACGAGACAATTCGAGCTTCCTACGATGCCAGTCCCATCGTTACCTTGTTCACGGATTCCTCCGGCGAGGAGAGCATTCCGGCGGATGTGCGAGAGGCAGCGGATCGCATCGTGCTGTCCAATGTCGAGCCTCTGACAGGGGGCCAGATCTCCGGCAACTCTGACGGGATCATTGTATGGCTGGCCGGCGACAGGCTGAAGGAGGGCACACCTGCCGTCCTGCGTAAAAACCTGCGGGAGCCCGGCCGCCGCACTCTTGTTCCCGTCCATTATCCATATCTGGCGGAGGCGGAGCTGATCGCGCTGCAGCCCCGCTCGTGGGCAAAAGGCAAGCCGCAGGACTATTGGGGTTTCAACATTCGCGTTCAGAATGATGCTGCGCCGTCAGAGAAGGTCCTGCTCAGTCTGCAGTCTTCCGGAGAGCCGTGGGCGCAGCTCTCGCTCGCCGTAGCTCACGAGGTCGTCCAGCCATCTTCAGGATGCGAGTGGTTGGCCCTGCTCTGGCAAGGCTACCGAACGCTTCCTTCTGCAATCGGCGCCCTGGCGCTTCGGAACCTGGTAGTGGTACTGATGCGTCATAAGCGCTTCGCCGAGGCCTTGCAGTTGCTTGAGCAGGGCATGGCCATCTACGAAGCATACGCTGAACTGCCTTATCTCGCTGCACTTCTGAGCTTGCGTCACGGGGAACCGAAGAAGGCTGCTTCCTACCTCACAAGGCTGCAATCCGCCAGCCGAGCGTTTATCGGGAGCGGTGGAGAGAACAGCTACCGGTTCTTCTGGCTGCTCGGTCTCTCCGACCTCCAGTCCGGCGACGAACGCAAGGCCTTCAGGCATCTCATGGCGAGCGTCAGCGGGGGGACAACATTCGCGCCGGCGGCAGATGATCTCTTCAAACTGAGGGTTCCGCGCCGCATGATCGAGAAATGCGAGTGGGCGTTCTACAGGCTGGCGCGACGAGAGCCACAGCTCCGCGACAGAGTGTTCGATTATTTCCTGGCGCATCGGGCCTTTCACGCGGCTCAGCATCTTGTGCAAACTCTGGATCTCCCCGAGGAGACGCGCAATTTGCTGGCGGAGCGACTGGATCGCGCTGCGGCGCCCTACAGGCGTAAGACGCGATCAAATGACAAGCCCGGTGTGATCCTGGAGGGACCTTTCCTGGAGCACTCGAGCCTGGCCCGGATTAACCGCGAGATTGCGACAAGCCTCATTGAATGCCGCGCCTTCGACGTCGCTCTCGCCTCCACCGGCTACGCAGACGGAGCGCTCGCCCCGTCTGAAGCCCTCGAGCAGATAAGAGCGGCGCTGAACAGCCATCCTGCGAGGGTGGACCTGACGATTCGTCACCAATGGCCGCCCGATTTCAGCCGGCCGGAGTGCGGCAAATTGGCAGTTATCTTGCCGTGGGAATACGGCGCAGTTCCTGAAATGTGGGTTGACCAGATTAACAGCAACGTGGATGAACTCTGGGTTCCGTCGAAGTTCGTTAAACGCATCCTGGTGCGGTCCGGCGTGCCGGAGGAGCGCGTCCGGGTGATCCCCAACGGAATTGACCCGGATCTGTTCACTCCGAAAGGCGGTCGCGCGCGGCCCCAAGCCGTGCGCCAGTTCCTCTTTCTCTTTGTCGGCGGTGTGATCCGGCGAAAAGGGATTGACCTGTTACTGAGAGCTTACCGCGACGCTTTCGAACCGGGCGATGACGTAACCCTGCTCGTGACGGCGCTTGGGTCGCAAGCCGCCTATCAGCACAACAGCCTGCACGAGCAAGTAGTCTCCGCTGCCTGGAACCCCACCTTTCCTCATGTGGAGTTGCTGACCGGAGAGCTCGATGACTCGACGCTGGCGAATCTATATCGTGGCTGCGACGCCTTCGTACTGCCATATCGTGCCGAAGGCTTCTGCATGCCCGCACTCGAGGCTATGGCATGTGGCAAGCCGGTGATCACCACGGCCGAAGGACCGTCGCAGGACTTCTGCTCGCCCGCGACCGAGTACCTGGTGCCAGCCCATGAATGTGAGGTTCCCGAAGATCCTCCGGCGTTCGGACCACTTGCCGGCGAGTTCACCTGGTTCGAACCCGATGCAACTGCCCTGACTAGCATACTGCGCCGCGTATATCAGGATCGACAGGAAGCGGCGCGACGGGGATCGGCGGCGGCAGCGCGCGTTCGCGACCGGTTCGCGTGGTCACGCATTATGCGTATCTATCAAGAACGGATACGAGCCCTTACGGGGCCTGAGAATTTCGCGGCGAATCGGCGGGCCGCTCATGTCACTGAAAGGACAGAATGCCTAAACTCGGTTTGTCCATGATCGTGCGCGACGCGGCGGTCGACCTCGCGCGATGCTTGGAGAGCGTTCGTGACGTCGTCGACGAGATCGTCATCGGCGACACGGGCTCGGTGGATGCCAGCGCAGAGGTGGCGCGGCAGCACGGGGCGAAGGTGATTTCCGTTCCATGGGGGAACGATTTTGCCAAGGCTCGAAACCGCGTCCTTGAGGAAAACACCGCCGAGTGGATTCTCTTCATGGATGCCGATGAGATGTTGGACGAACAAGCCCGGCACGCCATCCCGGGTCTGCTGGCCGCCGAGTTCGTGGCCGGATACAAAGTCACTATCTGGAATTACGTGCTGACACTGACCAACCGGCTTTGGGATAGCGCGGCGAAGCCTAATCCGGTTCGCCTGGAAGCCGCGCGGCCGTATCCCGCCTACGTCGAGCACCAGAATATTCGCTTGTTCCGGCGGCGGCCGGAGATCTACTTCGAAGGCCGGGTGCACGAGACGACGGGGCATCGTATCCTGGCCACGGGCGGAAGGCTGGCGGAAGCTAATTTCGTGATTCATCACTTTGGGCTGGCCGTCGACGCTGAAACGCGGATGCGGAAGAGCCGGCTTTATCGCGAACTTGGCAGGCAAAAGATTCAAGACAGCCCTGCCGATGCCCAGGCCCATTTCGAAGTGGGCATCGAGGAGCTCGACACTTTTCATGATCCTGCGGCTGCGCTTGCCTGTTTCGAGCGCGCCCTCAGCCTGGCACCTGATTCTCATCGGGCCTGGGCGTTTGCCGGCATCGCGCTGGTCCGCTTGGAGCGCTTTCGAGAAGGCTTGACGTATTTGAAGCGTGCCGAACAGCTCGGGGGACGAACCGCCGTGGTTTTTGAGGCCCAGGGCGACGCCTGTTACCGGTTGGGCGACTTTAAGACGGCGCGCCGTTGCTTTTTCGAGGCTCAACAGCACGGCGCCACCTCGGCAGTGCTTGAGAGCAAGATCGGAGTGTGCGAAGTACGACTTGGGAAGTCGGAACCCGGTATTCGACGCATGAAGGCCGCGATCGACCGCGAACCCGGTTTCGGCGAGCTCTACGACATCCTGACGATGGCGGCAGTCTGGATGGGCAACCCCTCCTTGGCGGCCGAGACTGCCGAACGCCGCCTGTCTGCCGTCGAGCCCACCGCGGAGGGCTTTCTGCGAGCGGCCAGCATCCGGGCTCGTCTGGGTGAGTGGCAGCGCGTATCCCACCTTTTGCGACGGGGTTGCGAGCGCTTCCCCGACGCCCCAAAACTGCGGCAGGCATGGGCTGAGCTTCAACAGCGGTGCGCACCCGCGACTGCTTCTCCCCTTCCTTAGAAAGTCCTAATCAACTACATGCTGAAGACGGTAGCGGAAATCGGATGATTTCTGGCTATATCCCGCTTTTGCAAGGGCATGTCATTCCAAGTGCAAAAGCTTAATATGCCGGCCCTGAGTCTGGCGACTGGATTGCCTTACTCTCAGCGTTCGCGAGTCGGGTAGGCTCTCGGGCCGAATACGGAATTGGAATCAAGGGTTCTAAGGAGATTTGAAACATGGCACTCAGCCTTCTCAACAATGTTGCGTCGCTCGAAGCTCAGAACCAGTTGAACCAGACATCGACCTCTTTGCAGAATGTCCTGGTCCAGCTCTCCTCCGGATCGCGGTTGAATAGCGGCGCGGACGATCCTGCCGGCTTGTCGATTGCGGACTCGCTGCACGCGAATGAGGCACAGCTCACCCAGGCGGCAAGCAATGCCAATACGGGCATCGGCCTCCTGCAAACTGCCGATGGCTCGCTGGGTCAGGTGACGAATCTGCTGGACCGCGCCATTACCATCGCGACCGAAGCTGCGAACGGCGGGCTCTCCACGTCTCAGCTTCAGGCGCTCGACAACGAGTATCAGTCGATCCAGGCTGAAATCAACCGGATCGGAAACTACACGACATTCAACAACACCAACATTTTCACGGGCGCGACCACCAGCATTTTCCTCGGGAGCAACGCCAACTCCATCGCTGTCACCATCAGTACGCTGAGCACCACGAGTCTCGCCCTCAACGGTACCGACCTCACTACCGGCGCAGATGCGGCGACGGCACTGGACGCCATCAACTCCGCGGTATCGACGGTGGCTCAGGGCCGCGGGAGCATCGGGGCTACCCTGAACCGGCTCACGGCCGCACAGAATATTATCAACAATCAGGTGACGAATATTACCTCCGCCGAAAACCTGATCCGGTCGGCGAATATCCCTGCCGATGTTGCGCAGGAAGCCCAACTCTCGGTTCTGGAACAGACCGGAATCTCTGCTCTCACTCAGGCCAATCAGTCGACGGCGGCGATGCTGAAGCTCTTTCAGTAAGCACCTCTAGTCTCCGCACAAACCCGCCCGCCACGCCTAACCCTCGCTGGCTGGCTTCGAACCCGGATCCCTCCCCGGATGAGAAGCCACGCCAGCGTTCTCGCCAGATCCAGCTTCAGACATACCGATTAAAGGTAACAACGAACCTGCCGATAGGATAAGTGTTCACGACGAACCGTTCCGTGAATCGGGAACGGAGGTCAGTGCGGCGGAAGGCCGAGACCTCGTGCCGAATGCGGAATAGAGATCAACGAATTTAAGGAGATTCGGACAATGGCACTCAGTCTTCTGAATAACGTCTCGTCACTCGAAGCGCAGAACGAGTTGAATCAGACGTCGGCTTCGCTGCAAAAAGTACTGGTTCAACTGTCCTCTGGCTCCCGCCTGAATAGCGGAGCTGACGATCCCGCTGGCCTGTCGATCGCAGACTCACTGCACGCCAGCGAAGCGATGCTTTCCCAGGCCTCCAGCAACGCCAACACCGGTATTGGTCTGCTGCAGACTGCGGACGGTTCGCTGGGCCAGATTACCAACCTGCTTGACCGCGCCGTCACCCTGGCGACCGAAGCCGCCAACGGCGGGCTCACCACCTCTCAGCTGGGCGCGCTCGACAATGAGTATCAGTCGATCCAGGCTGAAATCACCCGCATCGGAGGCCAGACCACCTTCAACGGCAGCTCCGTGTTCACCGCTTCGACCACCAGCATCTTTCTTGGCAGCACCACCAACTCGATCGGCGTCACGATCGGCACCTTGAGCGCCACGACCTTGGCCCTGAACACCACTAAGCTGGACACCAGCGGCCACGCCGGCACGGCTTTGGACGCCATCAACGCCGCCGTCCTGACGGTGGCCTCGAGCCGGGGCACCCTGGGCGCCACGTTGAACCGGTTGACGGCAGCGCAGAACGTCATCAGTAACCAGGTGACGAACATTACCTCTGCCGAAAACCTGATTCGAGCGGCCAACATCCCGCAGGATGTGGCTGAGGAATCGCAGCTCTCCGTGCTGGAACAAACGGGCATTTCCGCGCTCACGCAAGCGAATAACCAGAGCCAACAGATCCTGCGTCTGTTCCAGTAGCTCGCTTCCAACTCATCGAGGAAGGGGTAGCGGCAAGGCTACCCCTCCTCCCACTCAACGCGGCTGGTGAGGAATAGACATGGGAGGTTTCGGAACTGGGATCAATGCTCTCTACCTGAACGGGTCCTCATTCGGGATGGGTCAGGGGCTCAACGTCCAGTCGGTCGTTCAAAGCCTTACTCAGGCCGCTCAGGCCGGCGAGGCTCAGTATACGAACGAGCAGACGCTGTATAACAGCCAGATTTCTGACCTGACCAATATCAGCAGCCTCTTGACCGGTCTTCAAATAGCAACCCAGACGCTTCAAGACCCCGCCGGCCCGCTCGCAGCCCGGGATGCTACATCCTCCGACACGGGCGTGGTTACGGCCACTGCGTCTTCCGGAATCGCCACCGGAAACTACTCTCTGGTCGTCAACTGGCTCGCCAGTACCGCGGTTCTCGCCAGCCAGCCCCAAGCTTCCGCGACCAGCGCGGTTGCTGCCGGCACGATCCAGTATTCAATTGGAACGAACAACTATTCCATTTCGGTCAGCAGCACGGATACGCTCAATAGCCTCGTCAGCAAAATCAATAGCGGAAATTACAGCGTGACCGCCAGCATCATCAATGATTCTCAAGGTTCTATTCTGGCCTTGACTAGCAACACCGGAGGTGACGCGGGTAACATTACGAATCTCACCGACACTAGCGGCCTCGGACTGAGCGAGGCGGTTCCGGGTAAGGACGCATCGCTGTCGGTCAACGGCGTCCCAATCTTCGAATCGAGCAACACCGTGACGGGAGTGATCCCCGGAGTCACATTCACCCTTACGGGAACCTCGGACGCGCCGGTGAGCGTGGTCGTAACCCAGGATGTCAATCAGGCCAGCACGGCAATAAACAACTTCGTCTCGTCTTATAATGCGGTGGTTCAGGCTATCAACACACAGTTCACCTACACGGCCGGAGCCAGCTCACAGCCCCCCCTGTTTTCTGACAGCTCGCTCCAACAGGTGCAGAGCACTCTCGCAGCGGACATCAACTACTTCGTCAAAGGGAACAACGGCATTTCGGGACTGTCGTCGATCGGCGTCAACCTCCAACAGGACGGCACTCTCTCCGTCAACAGCGCTACCCTGAATTCAGCACTCAGCAGTAACGCGACGGCGGTGGCCAACCTCCTTCAAGGCCCGGATTATATGTCTGGCTTGGCAGGCCAGCTTTACACAGATCTGGGCAACCTGACCGATCCGGTCCAAGGGGTTATCCAACTTGACGAAAACGGGATCAACCAGGAATTGAAGGACGTCACTCAAACGATCAACGACTTCAATGCCAATCTCCTCTTGCAGGAGCAACAGTGGACGGCCGAATACAGTCAGGTCAACGCCACGTTGCAAGAGTTACCGCTGCTCATCGCCCAGGCGAGCGGCCAGGTATCCGCGTTCAATTCCACCGGGTCCGGCTCGGGCTCTTCGAATAGCTGAGGCGGTTAGAAAGGGTACTCACGTGAGTTACGACGTCGCTCGGAACTACCGAATGCAGGCCGCAGAATTCGCCACCCCTGTCGGCGTCATCGTACAGGCCTACGAGCAGATCACCAATGCGCTTTACAAGAGCGCCCGCGCCGCGGACACGCGGCAAATCGAGGAGAAGACCGCGGAAGTGAATCGCGCCTTGCTGATTCTCGGCCATCTGCAGGCCATGCTGGACCACAAAGCGGGCCCCGAGGTGGCTGAGAAGCTAGAGACCTTCTACGAAACCATGCGCTATCAAATCGTTGCCGCCAGTGCGAAACCGTCGGGCGACGCCCTGCGCCAGGTCTCCGAGTACTTCGTTCCGCTGCGCGATGCCTGGCGAGTGGTTGAGCGAGAGCATCCGATTTTGCCCGCTGCCTGATCGATCGGCTAAGCCACCCAGCAGTCCGACCGGGTAGTCTCGACGCCTCTCCTGCAGTCCTGAAGCCGCTTCATTTGAACCCCAGAAAAACTGGACGAAAGCACCATGGCCGCTGGCCACTCACTTTCGGAGGCCAGGATGCCAGCATAGGCGCCGGAGTGCCGCAACGTTCGCGGCTGTGTAGCCTCTTAAGTCTAGCGTTGCCTGTCGGCCTTGAAGGCCGGCGCTACGCGGAATGTCTGTTTTGGCGGGATGGGTTCGTTTAAGCCGACTCAAGCGGATTCAAGGCTGTTTCAGAGGGCCTTAACTGGGTTCGTTTTCGGCCTTTTCTCGGACTATTCTGATGATTCCAAAGGACTTTTTGGCGTCGTTATGCAAGATTTTAGGATCTTTTTTTTGCGCTGTTCTCGCCTTTTCTCCGCCCGAGTACGGACGCCCAAGGCTGCGACCTCCGCTCGACCGCTTGTCCCCGGATTGGGGATTGTGAAATCATTGCAGCTCCGTACCACTTCCCACGTCCCACGAGCCCAATGAGTCCAATAGGTCGAGGCGAAGATTGACTTTGAGCACGCCCTTTGGAACCTTGCGGCGCTTCCCTGCAGGTCGTATACTCCTAATCTATAAGAAAACTAGGTAGCAGGCGTCCGGAGCCTTGCCCGTGCTTCGACGCTCTATTTCGCAGGCATACCCATGCGCGTGCTCATCGTCGAGGATGACGCTCCCCTTCGGCAGTATCTGCAAAAGAGTTTTCAGGCGATGCACTGTCAGACGGAGGTCGCGGCGGACGGCGAGCAGGCATTTGACATGGTGGGTCAGGACAGCTATGACCTCGTCATCCTGGATCTCAACCTTCCCAAGCGAGACGGGCTTGAAGTTCTGCGAGAAATCCGGGCCCGCAAGCCCGCTGTGCCCGTTCTGGCCCTGAGCTCGCGTCGCGACGTTCAGGATCGCGTGCGAACCCTGGATCTTGGAGCGGACGATTATCTGTTGAAGCCCTTTGCATTCGCGGAGTTGTCGGCCCGAGTCCGAGCCTTGACCCGGCGCTCCAGACAAGCGGCCCAGCAGGTGCTGCAGGTAGCGGATTTGGAAGTGAATCGGATCGAGCGCAGCGCAACCCGCGGAGGGAAGCCCATCGACCTCACTCCCAAAGAGATGGCCCTGCTCGAGTATTTGATGGAGCATGAGGGTACCTGTGTAACCCGCGCGATGATCATGGAGGACGTCTGGAAGATGCACTCGGAAACGATCACTAACGTCGTAGACGTTTACGTTAATTATCTGCGCAAGAAGATTGACGATGGTTTCGAGCCCAAGCTGATCCATACGATCCGAGGCGCGGGTTATCAGCTCGGCGCCGCCCCCGATGACGGTGTCCGGTGATGGCCTCACAGGGGTTAAGCCAGAGGGGAGCGGTTACCGTTTCCTTCGAGCGCCGTACTCAACGCGCCGAGGAGTCCCGGGACTGGGGTTTGAAGCTCCTCTCCGTGCTGCTTCATGAAATGAGTCAGCCCCTGACAGTGCTGGCCGGCGAAATCCACCTGCTGCTGCTCGATCACCATCCTGAGACGGAGTACCGCGAGGTTCTGCAACAATGTGCGGCGCAGACGGACCGGCTGAGTCTATTGTTATCGCTGCTGAGGGAATTAGCCGAGGCGGAGAGGCTGCCTGAGTCTGCCGAGCGAAGCAGCGTCAAGGACGCTCTGTGCGAGTCTGTCGAATTGCTCCGGCCTCTGGCTGAGTGCAAAGGAGTGAAGTTCACCTTGGAGGTTCAGAGCGACGACCAGGTTACGGTTACCGCGGAGCGCCTAAGGAAGCTTCTTTTTCAGACGCTTACATCCGCGGTTGACCGCAGTCCGAGTGGCGGCCAGGTGCGCGTGGTCCTTGTATCATCGCCACATGACTCGATCTGCCGTGTCACCGACTTGGGTTCGATACCGGGACCGGAGGACGTGGCGCGACTGCTCGATCCGCTGACGACGACGGGGCGGCTTCCTCTGTTGGATTTGCGCTTGGAGTGGTGTCTCGCAAAGCGAATGGCCGAGGCGTGCGGCGGGAGCTTCACGGTCGAGGGCGGTGCGGAACATTGCCGCGTAACCGTCACCTTACCGCTTTGCACACCCGAGAGTCGGCAGGCTGGCTGATAATGGAAACCGAATACAGCGCCGAGAGCACGGGTCCGAATCCGGGCATGCTCGTGGCAAGTTCCAATGCCGATTTTCGACGCCGCGTCGTGGAAGGTCTTCGTGCGTTTCATTGGTCGTCCCACGAGGCGATGAGCGGTGCTGAAGCCCTAAGTAAGCTCGAGAGCGGCGATGTCCAGATCCTTCTGCTGGACCAATGGCTGCCGGATCTTGACGTTACGGAACTCGTCGGGCTGGTGCGGGACCTCTACCCCGGAATAGCGGTGTACGTGGTGGATTCCGCCGGGGCCACACCGATCGTAAGTCAGGAACCCGAGGGGCAATCGTACCGTGATGCCGTTCATAAACTCCTGGCGGGAGTGCGAAGGCCTGGCCCGCCGTCCCCGCCCCGCGTCGCACAAGTCTCGCCGGCCCACGTCGATACCGCCAGCGAGGAAGCGTCTGAGCCGCTGCCGGATATGGTAGGGGTAAGCCCGGCGATGCAGGACTTGTACCGTCTTGTGCGTTTGGTAGCGCACCGCAACACCACCGTGTTACTTACGGGTGAGACCGGGACCGGCAAAGAGTTGGTAGCCCGCGCCGTTCACCTGGTCGGCCCGCGCAGGCGTCAGCCTTTCATCACTGTCAACTGCGCTGCCATTCCCGAGCCATTGCTCGAGTCAGAGCTCTTTGGGTACACGCGAGGCGCCTTTACCGGCGCGTTCCAGTCGCGGCCGGGCCGCATCCACTCTGCACACGGTGGGACGCTCTTCCTCGACGAAGTCGGAGAGCTACCCCTGAGCATGCAAGCCAAGCTGTTACGCTTTCTGCAGGAAGGCGAGGTGCAGCGACTGGGGAGTTCCGACGTGGTCCGCGTGGACGTCAGGGTCATCGCGGCCACTAATGCGAATCTCGATGATCGCGTGAACCAGAAGGCCTTCCGCGAGGATCTCTTCTATCGCCTCTCCGTTTTTCCGATCGACCTTCAGCCCTTGCGGCAGCGAATAGAAGACATCATGCCGCTTGCCCGGCGCTTTCTGCGCGAATTTTGCGCCGAGGCTGGACAGGTGGAAAAGGCAATCTCGGAAGGGGCCCAGCACACTCTTGAGCAGCATGCCTGGCCGGGCAATGTGAGGGAATTGCGCCACGTCATTGAGCGCGCATTCATTCTGTCCGAGGGCAGTCCTACCATCCTGCAGGAACACATCAGGTTGCGGCGCAACCCCCGACCTCAATAAGAAAAATCTTATTCTCGAAGACGCCTACTTGGCACGGGGCATGCACGCCTGTTCGCGTCAGCTATGCCATCTTTGCTCAGTACCCGGCAAAAACGTCCCGAGAGCCCAGCAAGTCCCGTGATGCTGGCCCAGGCCTTCGAAGTGTTCTCTTCGGCCGCGGACTCCTTGCAGCATTCTTACGGTGTTCTGCAGGGAGAAGTCGGCCGGCTGCGCCGGGAATTGGAGCTTCGGAACCGCGATCTCGCGGACAGTATTGCCGAGAACGAACGAATGCGGGCTCGGCTCGGCCATATTCTTGAGAATCTGCCCTGCGGCGTGCTGGTGATAGGCTCTCCCGTCGAACTCCGGTACGCAAACGACATGGCTCGCCGACTGTTGGCGTCCGCTGCGGCATCGGACGAGAGCGTAGAGCCGATCCCGGGTTCGCTCGCACACCTCCTCGCGCGGGTTGACGTCCCGGCCACGGGCGAGGAACGTGTTTGGGCAATCAAGGGAGCGGCTGACTCCACGGCCATCAGTATTACCTGCGCGCCGATACCCGGCAGCAACGAGCGGGTGGTCATTCTGCGCGACATCACTGAGCAGAGGCGGATTCAGGAAGAGATTGAGTTCTCAAAGCGGATGAGGGCGCTGGCCGAAATCACCGCTCTTCTGGCGCACGAGATTCGGAACCCACTTGGCAGTCTCGAGCTATTTGCCGGCCTTGTCCGAGATGCCACCCGAGACGCGCCCGAAGTCTCCGAATGGGTAGTGCACCTTCAGGCAGGATTGCGTGCTCTTTCCGCCACCGTAAACAATGTGCTCAACTTTTATGCGGATACTCCGCCCATAACAGTGCCGCTCGATCTCGTCAAGCTCCTCACCAGGACAATGGAATTCCTTCAACCCCTCGCGTTGCAAAGGGGAATGGCAATCCGATGGGTAACGACGGAGGGTGAAGCGTTCATCAAAGCGGACGAGTATCGCCTGCAGCAGGCTTTCTTCAATATCGCGCTTAACGCGTTCCGGGCCATGTCCGCGGGCGGAATTCTGACCATTGGCCTTGCGAAAGAATTTCGCGAGGGTATGCCTTGGGTGCGGGTTGCTTTCGAAGACCAGGGCGTGGGCATTCCATCGGAGCATCTCGCCAGGATTTTTGAAGCTGGATTTACCACACGGCAATCCAGCCCGGGGCTCGGGCTGGCAGTCTGCCGGCGCGTAATGGACCAGCATGGCGGAGTGCTCGAAGTGAAGAGCACCGTTGGGCAGGGCACCACCTTCAGTCTGAGCTTTCCAGTACTCGGAGCCGAGCAATGAGAGATGTCCTGGTTGTTGACGATGAATTGGGCATGCGTCTGGCGCTGGAAGCGAGCTTCCGTCGCGAGGGTTGGAGGGTGCGAAGCGCCAGCGGCAAGAACGAAGCCCTGGCGGCCTTCCGGTCAGCGCCCTGTCCGCTGGTCGTTACGGATATGCGAATGGGTGACGGAAGCGGCCTGGAAGTGATCCGCGGCGTGAGGGCTCTGCGGCCTGAAACCGCCATCATCGTTCTTACCGCCTTCGGCAGCGTATCAGACGCTGTCATGGCCATGAAATGCGGCGCCGTCGATTACCTGATCAAGCCGATCGCTTTCGACCAACTGATTGCGGCCGCCGGGCGCGCGGTGGGCACCTCCCAAGCCGTCGCAACCGGCAAGATATCCGCCTATGACTCGCCGGTCCTCGGCAGTGGTTCCTTAAGAGCGGTCTTTGAGCGGGCCCGGCAGGTCGCACGGTCGGAGGCAGACATCCTCATTGAAGCCGAGAGCGGCACCGGCAAGGAAGTTCTGGCCCGCTTCATTCACGGATGCAGCCCGCGCTCGAGCGGACCCTTTGTGGCCGTTAACTGCGCAGCTTTTCCCGAGCACCTGCTGGAAAGCGAGTTGTTCGGGCACGTTCGCGGCGCCTTCACCGGCGCGACCGCGAACCGGCCCGGCAAATTTGAGCTCGCCCATACCGGCACGCTCTTGCTCGATGAGGTCGGCGAGATGCCCTTGAGTCTGCAGCCCAAGCTGCTCCGCGTTTTGCAGGAAAGAGAAGTCGACCGCCTCGGCGACACCCAACCGTTGAAGGTTAACGTCCGGGTGGTCGCGACCACGAATCGGTCGCTTCGAGCATTGATCCAGGAGGGCGCGTTCCGGCAGGACCTCTACTATCGGCTGAACGTGGTGCCCCTGGCACTGCCATCCTTGCGCGAGCACGCGGATGACATTCCTGATCTTGTAGCCCGCTTTGTGGCCAAGCATTCCCGGACCGCGACGGGGATACGCTTTTCGGCGGACCTTCTGCAACGAATGAAGGAGTACAGCTGGCCCGGCAACATTCGGGAGTTGGAGAATTTTGTAAGGCGCTGTCTGGCTCTTTCGTCGGGACCGCTGGTGGGGGCGGAGGTCCTTGAGGGCATCGATTTCCCCGAAACCCCCCGGGACGCGAACGCTCTCGAGGCCGGTCAGACGTTGGCCGAGGTGGAGAAGCAGCTCGTCGAACGAACGCTCGAGGCCACCGGCGGGAATCGCACGCGCGCGGCTGCCATGCTCGGCGTCAGCCTGCGCACGGTTCGCAATAAGATTCGCGAGTATGGGCTTCCGCCACGCGAACGGGAGGTTGGCTGTGAGTTTGTTCGATAACGAGGTCACAGGACGCATCGAGCACTATCTCGATCTGGCCGCAAAACGCCAGGAGTTGATCGTGAGCAACATGGCGAACGTCGACACGCCCGGTTACCACACGCGCGACGTCGATTTCGAGGCCGAACTTCGCCGGGCCAGCGGCGAGAATGATCCGGCGCTCGAGCCCCAGGTTGTGGAGGTCGAGGGACTGGTGCAAAGGCCGGACGGAAACAACGTCAACATGGACCGTGAGGGACTCCTGTTGGCGAAGACGCAACTTCAGTTCAGCATCGGTGCCCAGATGCTCAAGCACCAGTATCAACGGCTGATGGAGGCTATCAAGGAGGGCAATCCCACACCATGAATCTCTTCGCCATGCTCGATCTCAGCGGGTCTGCGCTGACAGCGGAGCGCGAACGCGCCGAAGTAGTGGCCAGCAATATGGCCAACGCGGAAACCACGCGCACACCGCAGGGTGGACCTTATAAGCGGCAGGAAGTGGTTTTCAGCTCCGCGCCCCTCGGCGGCGAGAACTTTGCCGATCAGCTCAGTGCCGCCTGGGACGCGAATGTCCAAGGCGTCAAAATCACCCAGGTCGTCAACGATCCCACGCCGGCGGTGCGCCGCTATGACCCCTCGCATCCCGACGCCGATTCTCAAGGTTTCGTCGCCTTCCCCGCGATCAATCCGATCGAGGAAATGGTGGACCTCATGGGAGCCGCGAGGGCCTATCAACTTAACGTATCGGCCATTCAATCGACGAAGCAGATGATCAAGGAGTCTCTCGCCATTCTGGGCTGATCAAGCCTGGTCTGACGGACGAGGAACGGAGACGTGATGAGTCCAATTCAAGGATTACCCCCGATCGATTCGACGGCGATGGATCGGCCGATCGCCAACGGGGAACAGACTCCCGACAGCCAGTCGAACTTCTGGGACACTCTCAAAGACAGTCTGGAGCACGTGCAGCAACTGCAGAACGAGGCGGATCAAAGCGTCCTGAACCTGGTCACCGGTCAGGGAGAAGACGTTCACGCCGCCATGAGCGCGGTCGAGAAAGCCGACCTTTCATTTCAGCTCGTGATGCAGGTGCGCAATAAGATCGTGCAGGCTTATCAGCAGGTCTCACAGATGCAGTTCTGAGGAATCCGGAATCAAGGTCTGATCTATGGCGCTGAGTGCTGCCCAATTCGGTCAACAGTTCACGGCTTTCCTGAAAGGCCTGAGCGCACGGCAACGCATCGTCCTGGCCGGCAGCGCAATCCTGGTGGCCGGGCTGATCTACGGCTTTGTAACCCTCATGAGCAGAGCCGAATACCAGACGATCTACTCCGGACTTTCCACCGACGAAGGGGTAACGCTCATCCAGCACCTCGCCGCTCGGGGAATTTCGGCCCAGCTCACCAGCGACGGCACCGGACTCAGCGTCCCGGCAGGATCAGCCGCCAAGGCCCGGCTCGATTTGGCCGCGGAGGGCCTGCCCCGGAGTGGTCACCTGGGCTTCGAGATCTTCGACAAGCCGAATTGGGCGGGCAGCGACTTCGTGGAACAGGTGAACTACCAGCGCGCGCTGGAAGGTGAGCTCGAAAGAACCATCGAATCGATGGACGGCATCGAGGCGGTTCGGGTTCATCTCGCCGTGGCCCATGAATCGGTTTTTATCGACCAGCAGCGAGACGCCAAGGCGTCCGTGCTGGTGAGGCTTCACCCGGGAGTACGGCTCTCCGATGGAGACCTGAACTCCATCACGTTTCTCGTCTCCAATGCGGTCGACAATATGAAGCCCGAAGACGTCAGGGTGGTGAATGCCGACGGACACGTTCCCATGGTTCCGCAGGCGGGTGGGCACATGCTTGCCAGCCAGGACATGGAAACGGAGCTCGGCCGGAAGCTTGAGGACACACTGACGCCTTTCGTTGGCAGCAATGCGGTGCGAGCGAGCGTCACCGTCGAGTTCGAAAACGGGTCAAACGAGACCACACAGGAAAGCTACGATCCCGCCAACACCGCGGTCTTCACTTCCCAAATGACCGGCGACGAAGCCGCTCTGGCGCGAGCAGCGCAGGGCGTGCCCGGCTTCGCGAGCAACGTTCCCCAGGCGCAAGCCACCCAGGGATCGAACACGGCTTCCGCCGCCGCGCCCGCTGCAGGTCTTCGCAGGGAAAACAAGACTTTTGGAGTGGGCCGGACTCTGAAACACACAGTGTTACCCGCCGGCGGAATCCGAAGAATCTCGGCGGCCATTGTAGTGGATGACGCGGTCGAGAGCACCATGCAAGGCGGCAAGAAGGTGGAAACCCGCCGTAAACGAACGCCTGACGAGATGCAGCAGATCGAGAGCCTGGCCAAAGCCGCGGTGGGTTTCAACGCAACCCGCGGCGATCAGCTGACCGTCCAGGACATGACCTTTGCTTCGAACCCCTCGGACATTCCGGCGCCGCCCACACTTTCGGAGCGCGTACCACGGGCCGTCGGCCAGTGGATGCCGATCCTTCGTTACGTGGGTCTGGCGATCGTCTTCATGCTGATGTACGTGCTGATCCTGAAGCCGCTCAAGAAGCAGCTTGCACAAACGCTTCGTGAACTGCCGGCGGCGCGAGTATCCCGGGCGGCGCTGGCCAATAACGCGGCCGGAGGAACGGCGGGCGCCGAGGGCGCTGCGGCGCTGCCGCGGCCGGCTCCCGTTGCAGCTTTGAAAGAGGCTCTTGGTCAGCGCATCAGTCAGGAACCTTTACCCGCCACTCGGCTGCTTCAGGACTGGGTGAGGCAACGCTGATCGTAGGATGAGGCATGGCAGCTCGACCCCAAGAGAAACTCAGCGGAATTCAGAAAGCTGCGATTCTGATGGTCCTGCTCGGCGATAAAGCCGCGAGCAGCGTCTATCGCCACTTGTCCCACGATGACGTGGAGGAGTTGACGCGGGAGATCGCCCGCATCGACTTTGTGTCCAACGAGCAGGCAGCGCAAGTTCTGGAGGAGTTCAGCAAGCTCAGCATGGCCCAGGAGTATGCGGCCCAGGGCGGAACTGAATATGCGCATCGCCTGCTGGCGGGAGCCTTCGGCGAGGCCGCCGCCAAGGATGTGCTCCAGCAGGTCACGCGAACGGAAGCGCTCTCGCCGCAGGATCTTGACCTGATCCAGCGGGCCGAACCCCAACAAGTCGCCCGGCTGCTTGAAGGCGAGACCCCACAGACGATCGCCCTGCTGCTGGCCCACGTGGGCGCTAAGACGGCTTCCGCGCTGTTGAGAATCTTCCCCGAAGAACTGGCCGCCGAGGTGGTGACCCGGCTTGCGACATTGCGGCCGTCTTCTCCCGAGATCGTTCAGAAAATCGTCGGCGTGCTTCACAAAAAGATCCAGAGCATGGGTAAACAGGATCGCCTGACGTGCGGCGGAGTGGAAGCGGCCGCCGAGGTGCTGAATCGGCTGGGAGGTCCGGTTTCAAAGACTATCCTGGGATCAATCGAGAGCCGGAGCACCGATCTCGCCGGGGCCATACTTAATCAGATGTTCACCTTTGAGGACTTCCTGCTTGTGCCCGAAGCCTCGATACGCGAGATCGTGGCGCAAACGGACAAGAAAACGCTCGCCATTTGCTTAAAAGGCGCCACGCCCGAAGTCACAGACCACTTCCTGAAGGTAATGTCATCGCGCGCGGCGGAGATGCTGAAAGAGGACATCGAGGTACTGGGCGCGGTCCGGGCTCGCGACATCGCCCAGGCGCAACGAGAGCTGGTTAGTGCTGCGCGGAAGCTCGAGGCTGAGGGCAAAATCGTGCTGAAGAACGAGGAAGAGGAAGCCCATGTCTAGCCGTGAGACGCCGGAGGTGCAAGTGCCCGATCGGGCAAAACCGCAGCCTTTCGTCTACCCGGCGATGCCGCCGGGCGATGGCCCGCGCCCCGCTGAGCAGAAAAACGCTGCGGCAGCGAACCGCGTGTCGCCGGCACGTTCTCTCTGGGCGAATCTACAGTCGCAGGCTAAGGGCAGCTCCGGTGGCGCTTACAGCGAGGAAGAGGTCCAGAGCAGGATTGGCGCCCTGGAAGCCAAGTCGCGAGAGTCGGAGGAGAAGCTGCGGACCGAGTACGAAGCGGCGCTGGTCCGCGAGCGAGCCACGGTTGCCGAGGCGGTGCGCCAATTCGATCGGCAGCGGAAGTCGTACTTCGAACGGGTCGAGGCGGAAGTCGTACAGCTGGCCCTCGCGGTTGCCCGCAAGATCCTCCACCGGGAAGCCCAGACCGATCCACTCGTGCTTACCGGCACGATTCGCGTTGCACTGGAAAAGGTCGCGGCAGGTAGTCGTGTCAAGCTGATTGTCCCCGAGCACGAGGTGTTCAAGTGGCGCCAGGTCATGGGGCCATTGAAGAATGTACAACCGCGCTTGGAGGTCGTCGGCGAACCGGCCCTGACACCCGGATCTTGCATTCTGGAAACTGAAGTGGGCAGCAGCCAAATCTCCCTGGATCATCAATTCCGCGAAATTGAGCGCGGCCTGCTCGATCTTCTGGCCGTCCGCGCCGCGTCCTGAAACTATGTCGGATTTGCTCGCACCTTTCTTGCAGCGCGTCGAGGCCTGCTCGGCTCATTGCTGGACAGGTCAAATCACCAAGGCGGTTGGACACATCGTCGAGTCTCAGGGTCCGGTCTGTTCCGTGGGCGAGCAGTGCGAGATCATCGACCGCGCCGGCAATGCCGTACCTGCGGAGGTGGTGGGCTTCCGCGGGTCGACGGTTCTCTCCATGCTCCTGGATCGCACGAGGGGCATCCGTTTCGGGGACAGCATCGCTGCCCGCGGTCAATTTCCGACCATACGAGTCGGCCCGGAACTGCTTGGTCGCGTGATCGACGCCACGGGCGCGCCGATCGACCATGGAACTGACTGCCGGCCGAGAGAGATCTGGTCCCTTGATGCGTCGCCTCCGAAGGCTCTCGATCGCGGCTTGATCAAGGAGCCGCTGGGCTGCGGGATTCGCGCCATCGACGGTTTCATGACGTGCGGTCGCGGCCAGCGTCTGGGCGTTTTCGGCGGCAGCGGCGTCGGCAAGAGTACTCTCATCGGTATGATGGCTCGCGGCAGCGCGGCCGATGTCACGGTGCTGGGGCTCGTCGGAGAACGTGGACGCGAAGTAGGCGAATTCCTTGAAAAGGACCTCGGGGTGGTGGGCCGTCAACGCTCGGTGGTCGTCGTCTCCACTTCGGACCAGTCCCCGGTGCTGCGCATCCGAGGCGCGCTGGCCGCCACGGCCGTCGCTGAGTACTTCAGCTCACACGGCAAAAGCGTGCTGCTGATCCTGGACTCGTTGACTCGCATTGCTATGGCCCAACGCGAATTGGGACTTGCTGCCGGGGAGCCGCCAACCTCCAAGGGCTATACGCCTTCGGTTTTTACTCTGCTGGCGCGGCTCATCGAGCGCGCGGGCCAATTCGGGAAGGGCAGCATCACGGCCTTCTATACCGTTTTGATGGAGGGAGACGATCAACTGGATCCGCTGGTCGACGCGGCACGATCGCTCCTCGATGGACATATCCTCCTTGACCGCCAATTGGCCGTGCGAAACCACTATCCAGCGATCTCGGTGCCCGACAGCCTCAGCCGGTTAATGTCAACCGTAGCGCCCGCTGAGATCATCGCCAAGGCGCAACAGGTCCGAAAGTTGCTCGCCGCCTACGCCGGTTCGGTGGATTTGCTGCGCGTGGGCGCGTACCAGAAGGGCCTCGATACGGTGCTGGACCAGGCGGTGGCGGCCATGCCCGCTATCACCGCTTATCTTCAACAGGACGTTGCCACCACGCCGCCGCTTGAGCAGAGCTTTTCCGAGCTTCTCAGATTGCCGCTTTGAGCTTCTATGGCTTTTCACTTCCGCCTGCAGCCTCTTTTGCGCCTCCGCCAAAGCCTCGAGGATCGCGAGCGTCTTCGCCTCAAACTGATACTCTCCGCAATCAATCAATTGCGGCTGCAATGCGAACGGCTCGACCAGAACTTTGTCGATATGACGCAAGACTTGTGCGAGCGCCTGGCGGCGGGGATGACTGCCGCAGATGTACAACTGGTACGCACCGGGATGGCTTCATCCCGCCGCTGGAAGGAACTCTTGCTGCAGAAGATGGCTGCCTTGGCTGAACAGCGGAATCAGCAGGAGCGTGCGTTTCGTGAGGCGCAGCGCAAGCGCAAGATCTTGGAGCGCCTCCGCGATCTGCAACTCGAAGCCTATAAGCGCGAAGAAAGCCGGCGCGAGCAGCAACGCCTGGACGATGAATTCGGATTGCGCCGCGCAAGACCGGTAGAGCCCTCACAACCGCCTGTGAACCCACCAGATCAACTCAATTAAGTTCGCTACACCCTGGTTCCCTCGCAAAAGTTCAGTCCGCGGAGCGGGGCGAAGTTATGTATCCCACGGTGACTGCTTTGGAGCCGTGGGAGGTCTGGCTTCTCTTCTGCATCTCTCCCGCCCGACGAGGGACGCCTCGGGCGGGGTGATGATCAAAAAGAGAAAAACCTGAGGCCCCTCGGGTCCCACGGCTCCAAGGGCAGTCGCCGTGGGCTAGAGGACACCGCCCCGATGGGCCGCCGACAAGGCATCCGCGCGAGCGTTTGACCGCGGCAGCTTGCTGCCACTTTCTTCCCGCGAGCTTGCTCGCGGCTTTCCACAGCAATTATCTCGATTTCAACGTTGTCCCGGCCAGCAAGCTGGCCTTGCAAAAGCGGTAGCAAGCGACCGCACTCAAAAGCTGGCGCTATTAAATCACGCGGAAAAGCACGTTGCGCGGGTGGCACAGCCACTCCTGGCTGTGCCTTTGTATCCACTCCCTGCCATTCTGCACAGCCAAGAGTGGCTGTGCCACCGCCTCAGTGAATCACGCGGAATGGCAGATTGCTCTTAAGCGTGCCGCCAGCAACGTCAAGCATAAGCCCGCCGAAATCACGAATCGCCGCTTGAACGTGTGCATGACGCCTCCCTGTTCCGCCCTATGCGTCCCGCGCTGCTGATGGATACTCCCCTGTTGAGGCGTCCATCATGCTCCCGTCCCCCGCCCCGGCGTCAAGCGATTTGTTGTCGTGAAGGCGGGTGATAGCTGGATGGTTAGGGCAGTGGCGAGTGGTGAGAACGCACCCTAAAGGAGGCGCCCGTACCAGGCGAAGCGCAAAGCGGATTGGACTGCGGCGCAGTTACCCTGCGGCTGCCGATTTCCGTGCCCTGCCCCCCAGCCTGCCGTTCGCTTTGGCGGCCGCTCGTTTGGCCCGACTCCGCGACTGTCCGCCCGTCCGCCCCAGTCTGGACGCCATCCAGGCCTTCGACCCGAGCAGGCCTTCCAAAAGGCCAGGCACGTAGAGGTCCGCGTCCAGCTTCGGAAAGTGCAGGCCAAAGCCCGACGGGCTGATCTCGATTTCGTGCAATTGCGCGGGCGAAGCATTCTCCAGCCCTTCGGCATCGTTCGGCGAAAAGCTGACTGTCAGTCTGGAATTGAGATCCATCACGATACGGCCGGACTTGCGGTCGTACCGCGCGGAAATCGCCCTGGGCACTGTCGCTTCGAGCTCCCGCGCCCGCTCATTCGCCCGCTCCAAAGCGTCAAACTTCGCCATGAATCCTCTCCCATGCCTGGCAGAGTTCCAGCAGATGGACCGCCAGGGGCCGATTCAATCCGAGAGATTTCCCGTCCCGCGAAGCCGTAGTTCTCGCGCAGCGCGACGGGTCCCCTCTCCCCAGCCCCTCGGCAGTTCAGATTGAATACCGCTTCGCGGCCCCGTCCGATCACATGCACGTGAGCCGGGCGATGATCGTTTGGATAAACCACGACCCGCAGTCCCGCAAAGCTGAGAACTGTCGGCACAGTCCCATGATAGCACAGTTCCCAAGCGCTTGGGTTTTGAGCGACGTAGCGCAGGGCTCGTTTTCCAAGCCCTGCGGCTTTTCAGTACCGTTGGAGTAGAAGCCGCAGGGCCAAAAGCGGGCCCTGCGCTACGCGAGGAGATTGAGGATTATGATCTGATAATTTACTTGACAATTACCTGCTACGGCGCTAGGCTCGGTTTGGGGAGGGCAATTGACCGGCAGGCGCCTGCACGCCTGACATCGGAGGTTGTCCCCGTGTCCCTTCGCCGATCCCCTCGCCGCACCGCGGCATTCCTCGCCGCCAATCGCGCCAACGCTCAAGAGTCAACCGGACCCCGTACCGCGCTCGGCAAGCAGCGCTCCGCGGCCAACGCTCTCCGCACCGGGAAGCGCGCCTCGCCCGCATTCTGGCCGCGCGTCCTTTCTCATAGTGAACTCGCAGAGTTTTACGCTTTACGCGATGCGATCGAGCGGGCGGTGTCAACTGGCCGCGAGAGCCGGAAGGCGGTGGACACGAACACCCGGCTGGTCTGGTCGGTACGGCGATATGCCGAGCGCTACCTCCGGACGCTGCCGCCGGATGCACGCCGGCAGATGGCGAAGCGCCTGATCCC
>Ga0335085_10001121_pt1 | contig 61937 bp, 57 predicted proteins | sample Lox_Sample_45_FD_206712 | JGI IMG/M metagenome (GOLD analysis project Ga0335085, IMG submission 206712) | Soil microbial communities from Loxahatchee National Wildlife Refuge, Florida, United States - Lox_Sample_4.5 | ecosystem: Environmental > Terrestrial > Soil > Wetlands | place: USA...
AGCTCCGACGACGAGTGCTAAGACGAGCGTTCCTGCGATGAGGATGATGGTTGCAATAACAGGAGTAACTCCTTTCTTGCTGTACTTCATCCTTAGTGTTGAAGTGTTCATGAGACAAAAACCTCCTCGCCCTAATAATAGGCGTTAGGAAGATAGCCTTGTGATGGAAGACTCAGTGTCAGGATACTAACGGTAGATTCCATATCGGAAAAAGAGCATTGAAAATCCAAAAATAAATTATCATGAAATCGAATCCGAAGTTTTTCGCCATCAGACTCTGATCAAGTCGTAACTCAAGTTCTGACAGGAACTTGGACCTCGTGTTTCGACCTAACTTCTTCTAGATCCGCTACTCCAAGATCTCGAAGATAACTTCTGGTAAGGAGCGTAACAAAGGCGAATACCGGCGGAAGTAATTGGATGGAACCCGAAGGGAGAAGAATGCTAAGAAGCGGAGCGGAAGCGGACAGAATCAACGAAAATCTATCCTCGCTGCAGCAAAGGAGTATCCCGTAAACTGGCACTAGATAGTAACGATACATCGCGTGTACATCAAGGCTGAATAGTGTTATGAATGCCATCAGAGCAATTCCTGAGGCAATCATCCAAGTTCTTTCGTAATTTCGAAGTGCGTAGATGTAATACGACGCGATCGCCAACATGAGTATGGTGATCCAGGGGCTTATCGTATTGATAAAAGGGGCACTAACAAGAAGTGCCAGCGAAGGCACAGCCTTATGATCCGTGTAGGTGAAGTTCCCATACTTGCAGACAAGACTGCGCCATGTATTTGATATCGTTGAACAGACTAGTGAAGTGGGACTGCTAGAATGGGACGCCGCAAGTGATGAAATTGAAGAATTGGTCAAGGGATTAGATAATGAGCTCGGAAGCTGCGAACTGTCAACCATTCCGTAGCTCAATGATGAGACGTATCCTCCCGGGCTGATGACTAAGAACGGTAACGAAACGAATACAAAGATAGCTATGATGATCACCACACTTTTCAAAAGTTGTGGTTTTGAGTATCGCAGAATCCAGAAAAGAAAAATCGGCAATACAATAATGACTTCTTGTTTGAAGAGGACTGCTAGTGCGAACACTACGGAGGAGAAAAGTGGTCTTCGGATGGTTAGAAAGTAAAAAGCGAGTAGAATCAGAAACGTCATCGGTTGACTACTATACCAAAGGTAGCCTTCGTAAAGAAGGAAAAACGGTGAAAGACCATATGCAATACTCGCCAGGATACTGATTTTTTCGTTTGCATATCGCCTCGCAATCAAATAAACGACCGGTGCTGTTGCTGCATCCGATAACCAGATGGGAATTGATGCCGCATATTGCCCTCCAATGGAAAAAAAGGAATACAAAAGATAGAGAAAAAGTGGCGGATAGGAATAAGCAAAATCCCTGTAAGGTAGCAACCCTTTAGCCAGATATTCTAGCTGGATGACATAGTAAGCATAGAAATCGTGGTATAATTCTAGTCCCGGGTTGAACGGACCATAGATCGACACTTCGAAATTAAGCCCATCGTTGATCCCGTATTTTATTTGAAGAGCAGCGATTATTGCTCTAACTACTAGTGCTATTACGAATAACCAGAGAATTATCTTTCGCATATGTTGTGACCCATCGTGAATATGATTTTGCTCGGCTCGGATTTCTCAAGTCTCGCCAGGCCAATAATCTCGCTTGAAAGTCAAGTAGGAGAGTCGGGAGTACCCAGATGAGTTTTGTTGGCTTTGATATGATTGTCTTTGTCAATGCTACTGCCGATGTAGCAAGCTCCATGCTCGGAGCGGTGCTTTCTGAGAATCTCATGTGGCCATAGTACATGCGTTTTCTCCGCTCTTGGATATGCCCGATGCAGCTAGACGCATCAAAGAATACTAAGGCATCTTCTCTAAATTCAATTCTGTAGCCTTTGTTGGTGATCGATATTCCTACCTCTTCATCATCATTAACTGAACCTTCGACAGAGTCCACCAATTGCGGTTTGAAACCAAACATCACTGCCCCCAGATGGCTTGAGCCGCGAGTTTTCATCTGAATGCTTTTGCCCTCCGCAAGAATAGCCCAAATTAATTCATCAATTCTCGATGCAATGGTTCCTTTGCCCTGTGGGATCTGTTTGCAAGAAACTGCCCCCACGTTTTGCTTCTCTAATCTCTCAATGATCTTGTCAACCGAATCATGGCGTGGTATTGCATCCGCCCCGATCTCAACAACAAAATCGTATGAATTTTGCAAAGCGTATGAAATGCCATCCGCTAATGAAGCAGCCTTCCCTAATCGCTGCTCATGAGTGATAAGTGATGTTCCATGATTAGCTGCGACTATTCCGGTCCGATCAACGCTGCCGTCATCGATGACAAGGACATCCCATCTTTTCTTAAGACTTTGAAGTAAAATAGGTAGACTTTGCTCCTCATTATATGCGCAAACAAGCACAAGTAATCTTCTCGAGGCAGATTTGCCCTCGGTTGTTTGCCTCGACGCGAGTTCAGGTCCATTTTGAACCAATGGAGATGAAAGTGGGCGCAATAACCTGATGTCCTCTGGGAGAATAAGTAATGGAAGTAACGAAAACTCATCATATTCATTATGAACTCGGGATCTTTGTCCTAACTCTGTAGCGAAGGTCCTGACCTTATACTAAAATCAAAAGCTTCATCGAACACTTCACTTTCTATATTACAACCTTGCATTTTTTTTCCAAAATCCGAAACAGGGATAAGGATACAGCGTCCACAACCACTAAAATAAAAAAACGAGGCAGAATGCTCGTCTTCATACTTGAATGAATTTCCAGTTTTGTTTGTAAGGGGCTATTCGCGACGAAATCTAAAAAGAATCATCCTAAGCTGCCTTCTGTTAGCTCTCTTCTCAAGTTCTTTGGTTGGAACTCGCACACAAAGTTTCATTACAAATTCCAGGGCGGTAAGTGAATCTGGTCTCGCTCTGAATCTAAGTGTTCGTCCACCTGTTCTTCCAGCGGACGGCGGAAGTTATCAGGCTCTGGTCCTTCAGTTCAAGAATCTGACTTCAGGAAGACCCTACATTCCTAACTCGAATATCCCCGTCTATCTGACATCATCAAGTCCACAAACAGGAACTGTACCAACATTAGTAACTTTCCAGGCAGGAAATCTTTTCCAATTGATTAACTTTTCTACAACAACGCTTTCCGGTAACACAACAATCAGTGCAATTGCAGCTGGATATCAGCTTGCCACTCTAAATGTAGGGACGAAGACCATCGGAGGCATCCCAAATGCACTGCGTGTCTTTTTGAGCCCGAATACAATACCTCCCGACAAGAAGTTCAATTCGCAGGTCATTGTTGAAGCTGTAGATTCTTTCGGCAATCCTGTCTCATTGGGAAGTAGTCTTGCTGTTGCCCTCTCTTCTTCTAATACAGAGATCGGAACAGTTCCAACATCTCTCATCATTCCAGCAGGCCAAAGCTTTGCCGCTGCAGACTTTTCGCCAACTTACATAGCTGGTGTGACCACGATAACGGCTTCAGCTGGAAACTACAGTGTTGGCTCCGCTGTAATGAGTACGGTCGGACCCATTGCAAGGAGACTTGTTCTATCAGGACCAACTACTTTGCCAGCGAGCTCAGGCCAAACTGCGCTTGTCTCCATTCAATTGCAGGATAATAACAGTCAAACTCCTGCACTGGCCCCCCTTCCGGTGAGCCTGGTTTTGACATCGAATAATACAGCAGTTGCGAGCGTTTCAAGTACGACTATAACGATTCCGTCTGGATCTTCCTACACGACTATCACAATTACTTCAGGGGGCACTGTAGGGTCCGCAAACATTACTGCTTCTGCCCAGGGGTACCTCAAAGGATCTCTAATAGTTCAGTCCTTGCTTCCCGCAACGGCGCCAAACGAACTTGCAGAGTATTTTGTTCCTACCACACTTCTTCCAAATAACGCCACCTATGGAGGAGCACTCGTTGTCCAGCTAGAGTTCTTGAACAATACAAATGGTCAAACTTCACCGGCGATTGCACAAAACTCTGTAACAATCTACGCCAGATCATCCGACAATTCAACTATGCAAGTGGCTACGCAGTATCAAGGTAACCAAAATATATCGGGAATGATTTCTTCTGGGGATTCTGAAGTTGCGATCAACATCGCATCGACTTTCTTACCTGGAACATCCCAGATAACCGTCCAGAGTCCCGGGCTCGCTTCTTCGACATCAAGTCTCCTCTCCTTTGGTCCCGCGCCTAACACTCTTCGTGTATCCTTTGCTCCGCCACAACTATTTTCAGACGGAAAAGCTTACCCGTCAATAACGGTCGGTCTAGTCGACAACTCTACGGGTCAACCTGCGAGAGCACCAGTTAATACGATTGTCAACCTTGCGAGTACGATTGCAAGTGTAGGTCAGGTCGAACCCAGCGTTACCATCCCTGCTGGTCAGACTTTCGCCCGTGCAACTTTTTCTACATTCGCTGTTAATGGTTCAACTTTGATCACTGCGAGTGCATCCAACTACACTTCGGCTAACGCAACACTCGTCCTAGTCACTAAAGCCGCTACTAACTTGGGAGTTTACACTTCGCCAAAAATGATACTCGGCGATGGGCAACCATACTCGAGCATTGTCGTGCAATTGCAGGATTCAAAGGGAAATCCGGAGAAAACAGACGTACCTATCACTGTAAGACTTTCAATTCTTAATTCTTCGGTCGGATCAATACCACAGCAGGTTGTAATATCACCAGGCAATACATATGCACAGATCGAACTTCAGTCTTCGTTACTCGCCGGGACTACAAATGTTACGGCAGTAGCAACCGGCTTCGAGTCTGGCCAAACTAGTATCACAAGTTTTCTCTTACCTTTGCAAGTATCTTCGTCGATTCTTGCGGCTAGACTTTTGCCTGGACAGCGTACCAACGTTTCAGTACTCGTAACTTCTGATGGCAACCCAATCTCGGGGGCCGATGTTAATTGGTCAGCAGGTTCAGGTGCTTTCTTCAATACCCAGAATCAAACTGATTCAAACGGAACCGCCAGCGCAGTTTATTCTGCTCAGGGTGCTCCGGGAGCCGTACTGATTTTCGCTCAAGTCTCCAAACCAGGGTTTAGTACTATGGTGGGTCAGAGCTCACTGAGGATACTAAATTCAACCTCTTCTCTGCCACCAGCTAAACCTAACTTTCTGGAAACGAACATCGCCTTCATCCCGGTCTGGTTGCTCATTGTAATCGTGATCGCAGCTCCCGCCGGCGCATTCTTCTTTATCAAAAGAAGGGCTGCCGCGGGATATACGGTGGACGAGGAAGAGTAATTCGGACCTCCAGAAGTCTATAGCTCCGTCGGAAGGAAATCAACGCAGAGCGGGATCTATTATTGAGTCAGGAGAAAACGGTTAATCTTCACGAAACCGGTGGTCACAACCGATCGATAAAGATTCATGTTCATCAAACGTCAGGCAGAGCTGCAGGAAACAAGCCCTACATTTACTGCATTACGAATGATGGTAGACTTGTCACCTTCAAATTAGGTACCAACACCGGGATTTCGGTCGGCGAGTTCGCCAAGTTCACAACGGGACTTGAAGTCTGGGCTCCGCTTCAGTGCCATTCCTGCAACCTGATACAATTCGTCGATCTAGGTATCGCTTACTCTGATGACAGCAATACAGAAACTCATTCTTTTGATTCAGGCAAAACCAGGCATTATGGAGGTGTGTTAGAGTGTGCGGGGTGCAAGAACAGCCTGCGGTTGCAAGTGCGGTTTTCATTCTATGCATCTAGCGCCGGATTCTCCTTGGAAGAAATTGAAAACGGGTCAATCGCTTTCGTTATTGGAATCCGTGAATTTTTCAAATCAGCAAAGGAATCTTCTGTCGAGAGATCGCATACAACTCAGCAAGGTTCGCTGATGCACTTTGGATGATTTTCTAGGCTCTCAATCTGGTTTTGATTATGCCTTCCTAATACCGGATCTGAGGTGATTCAATTCTTGAGATCGCCACCCGTGTTTGCTAGCTCGAGGTCAAACGATGTTTTAGGAACTTGCCTGAAAGTTGGAATATTGGTTGCCATCCTCGTCGGAATCTTCCTGATTCCGATAAACTGGGCCATTCCAGCTTCGTCCGGTCAGGGCAGTCCAGCTACCATTCCTGTCGGAGTTTCGCCTTATGGCATTGTTTACGATCCCATGAATGGCAACGTGTATGTTTCCAATTTTGATTCAAATACAGTGACAGTGATTAGTGGAGCCTCAAATTCTGTTATAGCAACTATACATGTCGGAAAATCTCCGTATGGACTCGGTTTTGATTCAACTAATGGGTTTGTCTACGTTGCGGAAGCGGAGGGCAAGGAAGTTACGGTTATTGATGGAGCCAATAACAGTGTAATCGACTCGATCAATGTTGGGATACAGCCCACAGACGTTGCTTTCGATTCATCTCTAAACAGTGTGTTTGTTACCAACTTTGACTCAGGAACTGTTTCGGTGATTGATGGTTCTACCAATACGTTGATCTCTAACATCACCGTCGGAGCAAATCCTTGGGGAGTCGCTTACGATTCTAGTAACAATAATATTTTCGTTACCAACATTAATTTGAAACAGGTTTCCGTTGTAAGCAATGGACAAAAAACCGCGGCAATAAATGTACAGAACAATCCAACAGGAATCGTCTATGACCCGATAAACGGCTACCTCTATGTGGCCAATTACGGATCGAATACCGTTTCTGTAATTGATGGAAGTAGCAACAATATTGTGGGCTCAGTCGGGGTTGGATACAATCCGCACGATGTCACCGTCGATCCTCAAAATGGTTATGTCTATGTTACAAATTACCTCTCTGCCTCGGTGTCGGTGATCGATGGTCATGATAACTTACTCCTCACAAGCGTTAATGTGGGAACAGAACCATCGGCCATTACATATGATTCCGCAAATGGTTATCTTTACGTAGCCAATTCAGGATCAAACACTGTCTCTGCCTTCTACAGCGGTACTCTGCCGACTTCTTCCGGTACAACTTCTACTGCGACAAGTACAAACAACTCGACAGCTACTTCAAGCTCATTTAGCCGCTCGTCTTTGACCCCCAATTCATCCACAACGATCTCTTCAATAGATAGCAGCTCAAACTCGACTTCGACAAGCACTTCGACCAGTCTCACAAGCTCAACGACATCAAATCTAACGACAACAGTTACTACGTCAGGAAACACATCGACCTCCTCAATAACTAACAGTACGACATCAATGTCTAATGGTTCTTCTTACATTACAAATTCAACATCGTCATCCTCGCTCTCAAACTCGACGTCCTTCGACCATAATTCAACCACAACATTTTACATAACTACTTCGACTGAGACAATATCGTCGAGTACGACATCCGAAATTTCGGAGTCCACTTCTCTACCCTCAAGTTCTAGTTTCTCGAATTCGTCTTTGTCAAATTCCTCACTTAACTTAAACGACACTACAATCGTAGTTCCTTCAAATCAAACGTCTCACACGGCTAAAAATACTCAGAGCTCTTCAGCTACTATATCTTCGGAAAGCACATCTTCATTCGAGATAGGCCCAAATCAAGCAGTCATTCAGGAGTTGTTTCCGTACATGTATTTCTCGGTCGTGATCGTGATCATAAGCTTTGTTTTTCTGCTTAGGTATCGTGGAAAAATGAGTTAGTAAAATTCCAGCCCGTTTTGAAACTCAAGATTTCTTGACTAAGTTCTTAGATTTTCTCGAAGATAGCGATATTCGTAGAGCCAAACAAGTTCATTATTGGAAATCGTCTCAGCGGTATCTCCAGCTCTAACCCAAACTGTCGGACTTTCTTAAGAAATCTGGTCCTAAAGGTCTGCTGCTCCGAGAGGAAATTCAATTGCCTCTGAAGATCGTCCGTAAGCACGGACTTTTCAATTGTCCGCAGATAGTCAATAGTGTAATATTTCTTGCACGCAAATCCGAATGATTCAACATACTTCATCAACGCGATCGGGTAATAACCGTCATGCCTGTATGCGAAGGATGATATCTGAAATTTTGAAAGCTTGTCTGTGTCGAGCTCATGATTTTCGACAAGCCTTCTTCCCGAAATCAGATCGTAGATATATTTGAAGGACAAACTCGGATTGTCAAATAATGGTGTAGGAGTCGTCAGAATGAGATCGCCTCCGGAGACCAACATCGTTTGGATATTTCTCAGTGCCTGGTCTGGATTCAATAAATGTTCGAGCACCTCTGAAAATAATGCCACGTCAAAACTGTTCTTGAACTCCGAATCAATGTGAGAAGAATCAACTTCTCGTCTTAAGAACTTGCAACGATTCGAAAAATGTCGGGCGCTTCCGGAGGCTTTTCGAATTAGCGAATCCGAAATATCGATTCCCAGAGCTGTTCCTCCCCTTAAACAGTACGGGATGGTAAAGACGCCATCATTGCATCCAATATCAATTAGGCGTTTTGACCGACTGGAGTATGGATGAAGTTCTTTCATGACAGTCCAATATCTAGATCCAGGAAACTTCTCATTATGCGCATGCTCGGTCTCAGGGTATTTCTCTCCGAGTTCCTCGTAAAGTTGAGTATACTCAGCGACGCTAGTCATAGCATTCCTGGATCCGAATTCCGGATTCAATGGATCTGACGTAATATATCAAGAAAAGAAAGAGTATTTGAAGTGGATGAATTTACAATCCGAGAGAGAATCTTAGAAGCAACAAATTCCCTTACTCCCAAATCGATAGATTTGGTAAAGCCGTGGTTGTGTGACAACCCAGAGTGGAAATCCGTTACGATTAAACTACTTTCAACCCGGATCAAAATGGTTTTCTCACGTGATTACAATGATGACTAATTCTCGGCGTAGAGGTGTTACTCCTGTTATTGCAACCATCATCCTCATCGCAGGAACGCTCGTCTTAGCACTCGTCGTCGGAGCTTACACGTTTGGTCTTTTCGGTTCCAACGTGAAGACAGTAACACTCTCGTCAGCCACGTTGTACGGAGGCGTTACAGCTTCCGCATCTGCCACCGCCACTTCAAGTATCACTATCTCTCTCAACAACCCAGGTTCAGCAACAACCATCACCGGTATCTCACTGACTGGTGCAGGCATCACAACCGTAACAACTTGGCAGCAGGCAGCCGCATCAGGCACTAACACGGTCAACTTCGGTCAGGCTTACACAGCAGGCAGTCCAAACGCAATGGGCCCAGGTGCAGTCACATCATTCACGTTCTATCCGTGGAGCGCTGCTTCACAGCCAATCCTCACTGGACAGACATTCAACTACGTCATCAACTTCGCCAACGGACAGTCAGTATCAGGTTCACTGATCGCTCAGTGACAGCCTAGTTATCTATCACCCAATCCGAGAATTCTGCCAATGGCTAAATTGGAGGCACTTTATACTTCAAAGCCCATCCTCTGCAGGAACGGTTTCCACGAACCACCTACACTTGTCAATGGGTATTACGAATTCGTAGCCGAGGAAAAGCAGGCTAGATTCTGGAAATTCCTTTCACCGTCAGAAAAATCCAAAATGATGAATGAATACCACGAGACTGGCAAATGTCTGCTATGTTCGATTGATGATGCGCTGCTCCAGTAGCTACTGGGTAACTTTACTTTGTAAGTACGAATTTCCGTTTTCCGTTTCTACCATTCTTCGAGGAACCAGAACCACGGCGGCTGGCTTTTTTCTTTGAAGATTTTTGGCGGGGTGGAGGCTTTACCTGAATCGGATCAAGCAAGATCTTGTTTATTGTAAAACAATTAGGGCTGACCTCGTTTATGATCCACTCGTCTTTCATGAGGTGAATTTTAGCTAGAATCTCCGCTGGATCAACCTCGGGGAATGACCTCCGAAGGTCAGAAAACGTAAAATCAAGCTGCCCCTTGGAAGATCTGTCCTTTGTAAAAAGCAACAGTCTTTCGTAAGTCTCGTCCGATAGCAACATGCTGATTCTCCCGCTAGAATTTCCTAGATAATAAGAGACTCGGTGTCTGACTCCATATACATTTTTTGCGAGATTTCCTCACGATTGTCCCATCCCGAGGTTCTGCAATAATCATTCATCATACGGATCGACTGTCTCATCGGGCTGTTAAATGGGTAAAGAAAAATTGTTTTGCTATCAAAATTAGATTACCACGGACAAGGATATTGGGAGCTGTACTCCCGCTCCATTTCCTAGCTTAAGCATGGAAGTTCATAACCATTAATTTGCGCGCAAGCCGAACCCGTCAAGGATGTTACTAGTTACTGTATGTTATACATTGACTTTCTATTTCGATTCCTGTGGTAATATCGCAATAAGTTGGTCTTGATTAGATTTGAAATTAAAACTGGCATTTGGCAAGTCCTCGAAACAAAGCCCCATGGATCAGCTGACTCAGAGCCCAAAGAAAAACCAGAAAGGCAAGCAGGGATTAGCGGAACAGGTCATTGTGGAGGGGCCTATGGTTGGCAAGACCATGCCCAAGAACTTCGAGGTGCTCGAAAGATATGCCCTCACTCCACCATTTGCCTACGCAGTAATCGCTGAAGACACATCCCTTAAACTTCCTTACTACTTTATCGACGAACTTGAACTCACTCAAAACGAGAAAATACTCTACAACAATATCATCTCGGTCCTTCAAACCGAACTCAAGGCACCTCGTGACGACGTAGATCCAAAGAAGTACTTCGCCGAACAGGCTAGAATAATCGCGGACCGATACAAGCTCACCCAACAAAAGACCGTTCAGGTCTCCTGGGCGAAGATTCTCTACTATGCAGAGAGGGACCTAGTGGGCTTTGGAGGTATCGACGCATTGATGCGCGATCCGAACATTGAGGACGTTTCAGTTGACGGTGCGGGCAAGGGAGTTTTCGTATACCACAGGAGATACGAAAGTATCGAGACCAATCTCTCATTTTCCAATGAGCAGCGGCTCGACGATATGATAGTTAGGTTGGTCCACATGTCTGGAAAGCATGTTTCGACCGCTTTTCCAATTGTAGATGCAACTCTTCCGGGAGGACACAGGCTTGCTGCGACCTTCAGGCGGGAAGTCTCTCCGCAGGGATCCACAATGACGATCAGAAAATTCAGAAAAGATCCTATCACAATCATCGACCTGATAAACTTCGGAGTCCTTGATTACACAATTGCAGCGTATGCCTGGCTCTTAATCGAAAACAGGTTTACTGCAGTAGTCGTTGGAGCAACAGCTTCGGGTAAAACAACATTTCTCAACGCACTTCTCTCGATGATCAATCCGAATTCAAAGATCGTAACGATCGAAGAAGTCCAGGAAGTCAACATACATCACGTAAACTGGGCACCACTTATTTCGAGATTGAGCTACGGACTTTCTGAGAATAACGTTGGTGAAGTCACGCTATTCAACCTGGTAAAGGCAGCAATGCGAATGCGTCCTGATATTATGGTTGTGGGGGAGGTTAGAGGAGAAGAAGCGTACGCTCTCTTCCAGGCTATCTCCACCGGTCACGGAGGTCTTGCAACCTTGCACGCAGAAGATGCAGGCTCAGCTATCCAGAGACTTACTTCGAAGCCGATGGACGTCGCTCCGTCTTACTTGAGTTTTCTAGATCTAACTTTTTCGGTTAGAAGAGTCGCGATTCCAGATCCTGCAAACCCAGGAAATCCGAGAATTGTCAGAAGAGTAATTTCAGTTGATGAAATCATAGACTCTACAAAGTGGGTCCAGTCATTCGTTTGGGACCCGAGCAAGGACAAATTCTACCAGTACTTGGACAAGAGTATCAAGCTTCGAAAGCTCGCAAAAGATTATGGCAAATCCATGAGCGACATCATGAAGGAAATTGCAAACAGGATACAGGTTCTCCAATGGCTGCGCTCGAGAAACATCAGGAATTACATTGAGATCAGCACAGTATTTTCCCAGTACCACGCAGATCCTCAGGGAGTCTTGTCCAAGATCAGAGTCGAGGCAATGAGCAAGTCCGTCTTCGAAAAGCCGGAAGTCGAAGATGGTGAAGAGCAGGATATTGCTGCCGATCAAGATTCTGGAGAATGAAACTAGTTTTCAAGGCTGTTTTGATAAAATTTGCCAGAACCGGAAACTCCAGCTCCGCAGGAAAAGGAAAATGAACCCAGGTCAGTCCAGACTCTCGTAGAACCTGAGGAATCGCTGCAGCCGCAACAAAAATCGAAAAAACTGAAGCTTCCAAAGCTACCGAAGGGTGAGAAGAAATCAAAAAAGGAATCTGCGCAAAAGAGTGGATTCAGTGAAAAGTTTGTTCGATTTTCACTTCGGCTTATGCACAAACCTGTTAAACTCATCGAGCCTCGTTTTCCGAAGCTACGCGATCAGATTCTAAAGTCCAGCATGTACACGTCGGTAGACATACTTCTCTCGATGGGACTGTTTTTCTCACTCATTTGTGTTCCCGTCGCGATAGGTGGTGCGTTAATCCTTGTTCATGCACATCTTGGGTTATTTGCCCTGGCTCTGATTCCAGTTCCAATAGTTCCATTTATCATCATAGTCTCTCTCCCAAAAATCAGTGCAGGAAGCCGGTCCCAAGCTCTTGAAAATGAGCTTCCTTACCTTATCGGCTACATTACAGTTCTTGCTGGTGGAGGCATTTCCCCTTTTACGACATTGAAGAGGGTCTCAAAGGCTGACAACCTATTTCCTGCTGCTGCCAAGGAAGCTAGAAGAATCCTCATGGACATCGAAATCTTCGGGCTTGATGCTCTCTCGGCTTTGGAAAGAGCTACTAGGAACACCCCCAACAAGACCTGGTCTGACTTTATCGGAGGCTACGTTGCAGTCCTGAAGACGGGTGGAGAGGCAGTAAGTTATCTGGAGTCAAAACTGAAAGAAATTTTCGCGCAAAGTGAAAGTAAGGTTCGTAGCGGCTCTGAGTTCATAGGAACTCTGGCTGAAGCTTACATCATAACCACGGTCGTCATGGGAATCTCGCTCGTCATTCTCTGGGCTACTCAGAATCTTCTTGGTGGCATCACTACGGGTGGAGCTGGACAGTTGGGCGGAAGCACTCAGATCGATCCAACATTAATCGTACTGTTCTCTGCAATGTTCGTGCCCGTAATTTCCCTGATCTTCATCGTTGTTATCGGCAGTGCGCAAGTTAGAGAGCCTTTCAGCTACGACAAGCCTTTCTACGTATGGCTTGCATGTCTTCCTTTCATCGTGATTGCATACTTGGTCCCTTTTGCAGGATTGCCACAGTATACACGGCTTGGTCTCGGATTGATCGCTTCAACCGCCCCTGCATCGATCATTCAGATAAGGTATGTTAACGCAAAGAAGTCCGTGGAATCCAAACTGGCTAATTTCCTTCGGGACATTTCAGAAATCAGGAAGACAGGTCTTGCTCCGGAGAAGACAATTGAACAACTCGCGGGTAGGAACTACGGTGGATTGACTCCTTACGTCCAGCAGATCTCCACTCAATTGAGTTGGGGAACTCCCATCCGAACAGTGCTTGATAACTTTTCACAATCGGTTAAAAGCTGGGTGACAAGGGCTATGGCATTTCTACTTTTGGAAGTTGTTGATGTCGGTGGCGGTTCTCCGAGGATGTTCACAAACCTCGCTGACTTTACCGAGAAAAACGCCCAGCTTGACAAAGAGCGAAGATCGATGATCAGACCATACTTGATGATTCCTTACGTGGGGGCAATAATGGTCGTCGCGACTACATCTATGATGATCTACTTCATCAATCCGCCAGGACTTGCAGAAGCTGGAATTCCGCAACTTGCGTCTCCGGCGCTCGTAAAGGAGGCGACAAATATCTTACTTCTCTGCTCGTTTTTTCAGGCATGGGTCATGGGATTTGTTGCAGGAAAGATGGGAGAAGGTAGCGCTGCAGACGGTTTCAAGCATGCGACACTTCTAGTCATCATCAGCATCATAACGATCTACATAACATCGCTTTTCATCGGCGGCGCTTAGGCCCAAACTCCTCAACCCACCGGACTGACGACTTTGAGGACCCGCGTCGGCATCGCTGTGCTATTGCTCTATGTGATATCTGTCGCTGGGACTGGGAATCATTTCTCAGTTTCAGATTCTTTGCAGACAATTTCAGTTGGCGACGGTCCAAACGGCATAGCATACGACTCCTCTAATGGAAACCTTTACGTCGCGAATTTTGAATCGGGAACAATGTCTGTCATTAACGGCAGCACTAATCAGATTGCTGCTACAATCAAGCTGACTACGATAATGGGACCCCTTGAAGTCGAAGTCGATCCTATTAACCAGCTTATTTACGTGACCGAGACTTACAACGGCACCGTGGGCATAGTTGATGGGATAAATAATACTTTGATTGGAAATGTGGTAGTGGGGGCCAAAGAAGATCATCCAAATGGAATTGAATTCAATTCTTTTAATGGCCAATTGTGCCTGGTAGAATCTGTTCCCGATTCGCTCGTTGCTATCTCTAATGATTCAAATTCAATCTCCGCAGTGTCGAGTCTGGGTTCAAGTATACTTCCTTGGGGAATCACTTACAATCCTGTGAACAAGGGATTATACATCACAAATATTGAATCGAACTCTGTCTCATTAATTAATGGAACGACAAACGCACTCGAAACGAGCATATCGGTGGGAAACAGTCCGAATAAGATCGCTGTCGACACGGCCCCAGGTCCAAACTATGGAAACCTATTTGTAACGAATTACGCAGGAAATTCCATTTCCGTGATCGACTGGATGACTAATCAAGTCGTCAGGAACATAACCGTTCTTGGAAACCCAAAATCAATAGTGTTCGATCCACAGAACGATAACTTGTATACGACAGACTACGGTTCCGGAACCGTTGCAGAGATAAGCGCGGATAATGACAGCGTCATTGGCTATGCCCAAGCGGGTCTAGAACCGAATGGTTTAGCCTACGATGCTCGCAACGGAGAGTTATACGTAACGAACTTTGGCCAGGCGACGGTAACTGTCTTGCCCATCAACAGCACGAAATTCGTACCGCCATCCATGTCAACGACGTCTACTTCAATCTTCTCTAACAGTAATACAACAACTACCTTCCCCAGGAAAACTGTTACGAACTTTACGTTAGCATCTCCGACAACTTCGCTCACTAGTGAAACTACCAGTTCCACTGTCATGAATTCAAGCTCATTGGTTTCATCTTCTCTTACTTCATCATATTCTCAAGGAAATTCACAGCTAATTCCGGTTCTTACAATCGTGCTTGCCACCCTCGTTGCGAGTACCGCTTTTATTGTCCTCAAAAAACGTTCCACCAAATAGAGTTGAGATTGCAAACCCGATCTAGTCGACACTGTTCTTTCCGTTTCTCCTAAGGACGACAAAACCGGCTGCGACAAGAGCGGCAACAACTAAAGCCACGGCGACTTCAACGTAAGATATTGTAAAGTTTCCATTACTTTGAAGCAAAGTAGTGTTAGTGGAGATGCTGCTACCGGAGGTGGTGTTCGTCGAACCAAGTGTCGTCAAAGTTGCAAAACTTGATGTGTTACTGGAAAGGGTGGTGGAGATTGCTGAGGTTGTCGTCTTGATAACGGGCGAGGTAGTGCTCGTTGTTGCGGAGCTGTTAGTTGCGGCGATATCGGGATTGCAGTTGGCAACGGTGTATTGTTGTGATGCTACGGGTTTGATTGAGGAGATATCACCGGTCGATATTATCGAGACTGTTGCTGCGTTAGAGTCAGTTACGTAAATGTCCCCGTTCAAATAGTCATAGGCGACTCCGCTTGCTCCAGAGCCCGCTAGAACAGTATTGATTACGGAGTATGTCGAACCACTGATAACGGAGACCGTCCCGTCGCCATAATTGGCAACATAAAAGTCCCCGGAGTTTGGATCAAAAGCGATCCCATCCGGATTCTGGCCCACCTTAACCGTTGTCAGTATAGTATTTGAAGAGAAATTGATCACAGAGACTGTGTCAGCCGCGTAGTTTGCTACAAGAACATTTCCGTAACCCTGTCCCGGCAGCCAGTCGACCGCGACACCATCCGGACTTCTCCCAGTGTTTAATGTTGAAACCAAACCATCTGTAGCCGCATTTACAACGGAGAGCGTACTGGCGAGTTCATTTGATGCATAAAAGTTACAGTTGGCTGGATCGAAAGCGACTCCCCAAAGACCTCTATTCACGAAAGCATTCTGCCCGATAGGTGCATTCCCAACAAGAATGTTTTCACTACTGTTGATTTCTGCTAGATAGCCGCTGCCGTACATAGCGACGTACATGTAATCATTGTAAGGATTGAAAGCTATTCCGTTAGGTCGATCATCGTGATCCCCACTGACCATATCGTCGCCCACCGCCACAGTCGCTATCACAGTGTTGTTCACTGTATTCACCACAGAGACGGCGCCGTTCTTAGAATCTCCTACATAGATATTCCCGTTATTTGGATTAAATGCTGCCTCCCAGGGTGAAACTGGAAATCTTAGGTTGATCGTCGCAACGACCGAGTTTGTTGTCCCGTTAATAACTGAAAGCGTACCTGGACCAAAGTTCGCGACGTATAGATTTCCGTTAAGAGGATTGAACACTATTCCGTTTGGCACACCTCCTACCGCAAGTGAATTGTTCAAACCAAGTCGGGCATCCTCGGATCGTACGGCCAATCGTTGACTTGGTTGCTCCGAATTAGACAAGTGCAATACTTTCTCAAGGAAGGGCGCGGGAGTGTCTTTCATCCCAACTGAGGAAAACGAAGTTGCTAGCGAGGGAATAGCGACCAAAAGAATCAGGGAGCATGTCAAACAAGCTACTTTTGCATAGCCAAATGATCTAACCGTTCCGAAGCGTTTCGGGTATTTCAGCTCTGATCACAGTCGGAAATCATTTGGTACTGGATTGTTTGTCCGTCGGTTTCCACAAGACAGTCGCAATGACACCCCCGATAACAGTGAACATCGCTCCTGCGCCCACTAAGACCCAGTTCACAAGGTAATTTGTGCCCAATTGGATGGATGTTAGGGCAAAGTGTCCATCGAGATGACCGGTTGCGTTTTGATTCAGGTAGTTGCTCCATGTCGGGCCGATGGAGTTATCGAAAACAAAATAGTAGGTTCCGTTGGACGGAGCCATGAATGGTTCGGAGTAAGCGGTCGATGGAGAAATTGTGACGTTTAGTTGGGTAGGGGTTGCTTCCGCGTCCTGTTGATAGTATGAGCCCTGACCTCCAAGTAAGGGTTGCTCACATTTAGGGGCACAGTTGTTGAAAAGATAGAACTGACTCTGGTTCATGATATCGAAAGTAAACATGCTCTGGTTATCTACGCTTAGATGGATTCGAATAGTTTCGTTCTTCGTCATCTGAAGACTTTGTGCCGCATAATTGTTAGGAGCAACGCTAATCGAGGTATCAATTAGTGAAATGTTTTGTTGGTACGCGTTCGAAGTGGGAGTGGCCGCCCCGAGAAATCCGACAGCGGATCCTATTACGAGGATCACAAACCCAATCACGACTTTAGAAACCAACGATGCTCAGTTCTCTTTCTTAACTCGTCGTTGAAGAGCTCCCAATAGATCTAATCATCCAAGATGGGACCCATGATTGAATGTTTGCCAAGAATGCCGCATTAACCCAGCTCTGATTTGGGTAGGAATAAGGTCCGAGCATTTGCAAGGCTTGGAGCTCAAAGTATTTGTTGAATACTCCGTAAGGTTTGACCGAATCATTTGAAACGGGACTCTTCAGGACTCCCGCGATCATGAAGAAGCGGTTTGTCCCGTTGAATTTTGAAGAGATATTCTGATCTCCACCTAAATTGTAGATGCCGTAAGGCCAATAGGCATAGTGCTGGGGATAGTAGGTTGACACAAACTGAATCTCCGAAGCAGGAGTTTCTGGCAACTGCTGCTCAGCAAAATTGAGAAACTTGTCCGGATTTGAAATGAAGTATCGCTGTGCTTGGTAAAGTGCAGCTAGGAACTTCACCAACACTCCCTGGTTCTGCTGACTCGAAAGCCAATCATCTCTTGCAGCAAAACAAGTGTCGTAATAGTCACGTGGGGCATAGAATAAGACATGAAACGGTCCAAAGTGGGCTGAGTTGTTTATGCTTGGATTTTGTAGATCAGAAAGTACGAAATCATCAACGAGTATCATTTGAGCTGCGCCGGTTTCAAGATCGTGAACGGTTTCGACATTTTCACCACCATTCTTCAAGAATACAGAGTTTGGATTCGGTCCATTGGTGTTTGTCGGAATGTCTGATTGCTCAAACCAGTAATAGTCCAGATATCTCTCAATTGTTCCGATTCCAAAGTCTTCGGCAGTTTTTCCGAGCATTTGAGAAGGACTCGTGATTCCACCACCCGCCACCGCCAAATATGTCCCAGATAACATGTATCCGCCTACACAAGTAGTGGCCTGCCCAGAGAGAAGAGAGCCCGCGGTTTCGTCATAAGCAATGTCTTGCTGTCCCGAAATCAAGCCCTTGTATGATAGAGTCGGAGTATCGTAGAAGGTAGGGATAACGTGAATGCCTTCGTTGGCCAGAAGTTGATAGGCATATTGGTCTGTAACTTCACTTTCATCCATTGAGTTTGGATATCCTACCCTAAGCGTAACGTTGGTCTGCCCGGATTGCTGGGCCGGAACCAGCATCTGGGCATACGTAATCATCCCAAAAACAAGAAGAAGGGAAAGCAAGATGGGACTGTATCTTATAACATTCAATGATGAATTCACAAAGGTCTTGAGGGTAAAACGAAAAAATCTAATCAGAGTTCGGCAGATTGCCCGAATATATAGCTGCTCTCAATGTCTTTCATGGTTTTAGATTGAGGACGTACTCCTACTATCATCCGTGATTGGCTCAAGGGACGCTGGCGAGAATTAAGGAATCTAGCTTCAGGAATCCAGATCGTTGGATCATGTCGGTTTTGATTTGATTCCCAAATTCTGATTCAGGATTTGTAACGGATATAAGAAGAAAATTAGTTACTACACTCTACGCTCGGAGCCGTAGTCCTGATTGGATTTTTCTGAAATTACCTTTTGTTATCAGATGTATTTGCCCGTTCTATCATTCGCGATGTAAAGGGGGAGAAACTCTTTGCAGAAAACAGTTCTCCTTGTGAACGATGTAACCAAATCTTACGAGCACAAAGGTTCCGAAAGGCACATCGCGAAATCACAAAACGTACTTGAAGGAGTAACTTTCGATCTGAAAGAAGGTTCTCTAACCAGCATTATTGGTCCCTCGGGATGCGGAAAGACGACCTTGCTCCGAATAATTGATGGCTTGATCAAACCGACTTCTGGAGAAGTAATTTTCGATGGACGGGTGGTGACATCCCCGCCTGCGAAAATGGGTTTTGTCTTCCAACAATTTGGCTTACTTCCTTGGAGAAGCGTGCTCAAGAATGTTGAATTTGGACTGGAAATCCAAGGGGTTGAGTCGAAGAGGCGCGAGGAAATCGCGCAGAGATATTTACAGATTGTCGGACTAGGAGGCTTCGAGAATCATTACATACACGAAATCTCAGGTGGAATGCAGCAGCGGGTAGGGCTGGCTCGAGCCCTGGCGATAGAACCTGACGTCCTCCTCATGGACGAACCCTTTGCGTCAGTTGATGAACAGACACGCGAAGTTCTTCAGAAACAACTCCTTCAAATCATAAAGGGGTTGAATCCAAAGACGACCCTTCTAGTCACTCACAATGTCGATGAGGCAATTTATCTCTCTGACGAGATTGTGCTTTTGAGCATCAGACCGGGCAAAGTCAGCGAGATTGTTCACGTAGATCTTCCACCTGAAAGATGGACCTATAATCTTAGGTCAATGCCAGAGTATGGATATCTCAGAAATAAGATCTCGAAATTTCTAGAAAGTGAAATCATTGAAAAAGGAGGCTTGGAGCCGCTTGGATTTAGAGCATCTTCATGATCAAAACATTTTGGCGGCGGCCACTATCCCTGCAATCGATTCTCGGCCCGACGACGCCCGAAGCGAGCACAAGTCTGAGGTTCCGGGGGAAAAAGCGAAATCCCGAAAGAAGAGTCTCTCAGATTTCTCGCTGAACAAGAAGTTATTCATCTTCATTGTTAGCTTTGGCGTTTTTGTCGTACTATGGCAAGTGACTTCGTATCTTGCAGGCAACACCGCGATACTAGCAAGTCCGTTTGAAGTACTGAACGCATTAAGCGCCATGCTCCAAAGTGGTTCGTCCTCGGGAGCAACTCAAGGGTTGCAAAGTGTGTACGATGCACTTGTTGAAACCCTCGAAGTAGTGGCTCTGGGACTAGGACTGAGTGTTCTCATGGGGATTCCGATCGGCGTGGCGATGGGTCGATGGAGAACCGTTGAATCGATTCTTGAACCATGGGTCACGGCCACGAATTCATTTCCTGTCGTCGTATTAATTCCCAGCCTCTATTTTTCAATTGGTGGGGGGTTACCTGCCGATGCACTCATATCTTTTGTTCTTTCAGTTTTTTCCGTTATCATAAACACTCACGCCGGGGTGAAATACATGAGTAACTCACTTGCAGAAGTAGGAAGAACATTTAGGGCAAACGAAAGACAATTCATTACGAAAGTAGTGATTCCGGCCTCACTTCCTGACATATTTGCTGGTATCAGGATCGCTGTAGGTCGGGCATTATTGGGAGCCGTAATGGCAGAGGCTCTTTTGGGGGGATATCATGGGCTCGGTGGCCTCATGACAACTTACGAGGAAATACTCAACACGCCGTCAATGATGGCAACCGTGCTTTTGATCTCTCTTGTTGGAATCTTGTTTCTGCAAGCACCCAAGATTTTGGAGCGACATTTATTTCGATGGAAGGAAAATGAAAGGATCTCGAGGACGATCAATCTTTGAGGGAACAAGTTCGAAAGCTGCTGTTTCTGCTAGGATCACTTTTCATGTTTGTTGTAGTATGGTGGCTGTTAGCATACTTTGTGAATAACCCCTTGACACTCGCGAGCCCTTGGAGTGTATTGCAGGAGTTCACGAGACTATCTAGCGAACCCGCGTTGCGGTCTCAATTGGTCTCAGGGGTAGAGATAACACTTGGATCTATTTTCCTTGGTTTTGGCTTGTCTGTGATCGTCGGAGTTCCCTTAGGAATCTTAATGGGCAGATTTATGGTAGTGGATCTCTTTCTCGATCCCTGGGTCAACTCATGGTACTCCATTCCAGCGATCGCTTTCGTTCCACTGACTATGAACTGGACGGGGATAACATGGGTGAGCGCCATGATTACAGCTTTCCTCGTTTCTGTTTTTTCAATCATTATCAACGTGTACACCGGGGTCAAAAATTGTAATCGCTTATTGGTGGAATCCGCGCTATCCTATGGAGCAACACAGTCACAAGTGATGTACAAGGTAATACTACCGGCCGCTCTCCCGGGTACGATGACAGGGCTGCGACTCGGCATCTCGAGGGCTGTTGAAGGTGTTATAATTGCGGAAATGGTGTTTACCGTGGTGGGACTGGGAGGCATGATAGATAGCTCGTCCGACAAACTCCAGTTAGCCCTTTCCTACTCCTTGATGGCCGTCCTGGCGGTAATTTGCATTGGGCTGAGTCAAGGAATGAAGTTCATCAGTAGTCGAGTCACCTCGTGGAAAGAATCCGACGCGAATTCAGACAGATAAGATCGAAGTAATGTTTAGTGCGTTAAACACCACCTGGTGGTGGAAAGAGGGTTAAAATATGCTCTATGTCATAGTTAGAGATCAATGAGGGTATGCAATAGTCCGATGGTATCACGCACCTTTGCGATCAAGTGGATGAAATCGCAAACGGATGAAGAAAAGTATCCAACAGTCGCTTGATCCGGTCAAAGTTTTTTCGACCGAGACGAGACAATGAGAAAAAAATTCAAAGGACTTCAAAAGAGTCTATCAGCAATTACAAAAACCTTAATCGTCGTTGTTGTTATCTTACTAGCATCCATCACAGTTTACGATTTTGCTACTCCTAGTAATGGTTCTCAAACTTCCTTCTCTTCCACAACGACCAACTCCCAAGTGGTGGCATTGAGCGAAGAGCCATTCATAATTTCTTTTACTCCCTCCACGCTTATCATCGCTCCCAGCCTAACCGAAAGTTATGCAGTGCTCAACATCGTTCCGCTCCAACAGATTCAGAACACTTCCCTATCGTTGAGCGCGACATCGGAACCGGGCTTTGAAATTTCGATTTCCAAGCATTCAGTTCCTTATTATCCTTCGATGACCACCTCAATTCCCATCAATGTCTCGGCGGGTCCTGGCATTAACCCAGGGAACTACAGTGCGACCGTGACAGCTCAATTCGGCTTGACGATCGTCAGGGGGAACATTTCTATTCAAGTTGTTCAGGCGCTGGTAGTTATGAATCATGAATCATATTATCCAAAGACCATCACGGTGAACGCGGGTACCACTGTTGTTTGGATGAATATTGATACTCCAATCGGCTGTTGCGATCCCGGCTTTCACACCGCTACTTTTCAGATGCCCAATGGATCGCTGGTGGTCGGAATGGCATCCCCGATACTACGCAGATTCGACACGTGGGGATTTGAATTCACACAAGCGGGAATTTACCATTACTATTGCACCATTCACCCTAGCATGCTAGGGATAGTAAACGTAACCTCCTAAGCTGTTGGAGCGGGGGACGATACTTCAGCAGCAGCAGAGTACGCGGTTCTGACATGTGGGCGCTTTAGCAAAGCTGGTGAAGGATAGGGGATGTCCACGGTCCCCGCTAACATGAATATGACGGAGTAAACGGTCTGGTAAATTCTGGTAAACACAAATGGCACGTTTGTCTGCGGGTCAGCTGAGAGTAGTTTTTCAATTTCTGACTCTTCGCCAGAGATCTTGGCTGTTCCCTCGACGACAAATTTTGCTATCGCCGGCTCGGTATCCATTGACATCTTGAAATTAAGTAGTACTCCTTCACTGGAGCGATCCGCTTCTTCCAGATTTGCTCCAAAGTCGAATATAACCGGAGTATTATGATCAGCTCTGTCGTCCATCTTCTGGACTTCGACATTTCTGATCTTGGTTATGACTTCACAAAGGGATTTGTCTGGCATTTATTGGATCACGAATATCGAACATTGCCTACCTTATTATCAGGCAGGGCAGACAGTGTTCGTGGTCGTCTCTGTCCCCTCACCCCGGTGAGGCCTAGTAGCATCAAATGTTCAAAGTCAACTGACCCTTTTTTTAAAATAAAGACTTGTGGATTCAGGATCCTTACGAACAGTCCATAACTACTAAAGTAGCACTAGGGCATCTATTTTCTTCCGTACTAATTTTTCTTTTCCATAGAGTTTTTGTGATCAATTAGAATGTCAGGAGTATCCGAGACACCGGTTCCAGCACCGGAAAAGGCGAAGGAAAGAAAGACACACACAGCTGAAGCAACGGGCGTTCGATTGAATGTTACGATCTCGAAGAAAAAACAATCCGAGAGACCTGAACTCGTCGATAAGTACGACGTTGAGAATTATGACTTAATTCAGGGTCATTCTTTCGACGACAAGCTGCGCGCACTTATTCCAAGAGGCACGCCAGAGTACCTGGATCATGGTGAAAAATACGTCGAACGGATTACAAGAGCGCTTTACCACTTTAAACAGTGCGCCTTGATAGGTCCGAGTGGTACGGGCAAGACACACATTGTCTATCTCGTCGCAGAATTATCAGGACTTCCGATCTGGGAAATTAACTGCGGTCTCCAGACATCAGCTTACGATTTGTTCGGAAGATACGTGGGACTGGGCAGAGAAAACTGGATTGATGGACAGATTGTTTCTTGGTGTCGTTTCGGCGGTATTTTGTATCTGGATGAAGCAAACATGATGAAGCAGGACGTTGCAACGAGACTAAACCCTGTTCTGGATACTAGAGGTCACTTGGTCCTCACAGAAAAAGACAACGAAATCATTCCAAGACATCCCGTTGGCTACGTCATCATAAGCATGAACCCGTATTCTGCGGAGTTCGCGGGTACCAAGCCCCTTAATGCTGCCTTCAGACGCAGGCTATCAGTCTGGATAGATTTCGATTACTTGAGCGTGGGAAGCAAGATAGCAAACGATGAGATCGCACTGGTTGAAAAGAAAGCCAAGGTCTCAAAGGAAATTGCAACCGGTATTATTCGGGTCGGTGCGGAACTCAGGCGCCAGTACAAGGCAAACGAAATTCCTTATGGACCATCGGTTGGAGATCTCGTCAACTGGGCTATGCTCGTTTCAGACGGTGTAGCACCAGAGGTTGCAGCTGAGGAAACCGTGATCGCAATGACTTCAGACAATGCGGAAGTTCAGGACACGGTGAGACGCGTTGTCAGAATGATTTTCAATACTTCGGGTACCTCGAAATCAAAAGAGAGGGAAATTCAAGCGCCGTCTCCGAAGGAACAAGAAGTGGAAGAGAGGGTGGAAGAACCGGTAGCGCCAAAAATTGCGGAGCGTCCCCGCTACAGCTCGTCTGTGTCAATCGTTGACAACAATGACTCTGATTTCAGTTTCGGTGGCAGTGAAATCTAACACCTGTTTTTCCTAAAAGAATGAAAGTTCTTTGAACCCGTCCGACTTTGCATGGAGCACTCTACAATCGATAACCCAGCTCCAGCCCAAGAACGTAAAGCTTCTGGTCGACGAGATAGAATATCCAACTCTCGGAACAGATCAGTTTGGCTACGTCATTCACCTGAGCTCTCCGCTAAAGCCCCGAGACAATGTTTACTCACTTCATGGGATGTACTTCGACAACGATGCACACGGGAAAGCATCAATGTGGAGAATGTTCCGCGCTTCCGTCTATCACATGAGCCTTCACGCCAATACAACGGACTATCGGGATTACCGCAGTTTGCAGAAATACACTCCCTCGGTCAACAACCTGATGTTTGCAATCTCGATCGTCGAGGATTACGCAATTCGCGGTCATATGAGGGCCAAATGGCCGGGGCTGTTACTTGACTGCGCCTATGCCAGCCACATGACGAGGATGCGTTTCAAAACTCCAGACGAGATTTCCGATCCTTCTATGCGCATTGCAGCAAACTTTCTCGCTTACTCGCTTACCGGAAAGCCACTTCTTTCACTTGGACAGGGTCTCGACGAGCAAATCACTTCGATTCACGAAGCCCTCCTCGATCTTGAGAACGCGATGGAAAAATATTACACAGTGTTACTCATAGATGGCGAAAACGGAAGTGTAGATGACGGTTCAAGGAAAGAAACCGCCACCAGAGATGGCCCCATTCTTGGAATAGATTCGAAAAAGATCAATGTGGCACGAAAAATCCTAGACGTATTTTCCAGTCAATCGTGTTACATGGCTCAGATCCCATCACCTCCCTTTGCCGATAACCACGGTCCGAACGATCTCTTCCAGAGTACGCCTTCGGCGAGCGAGAGTGTACGTTTTGATTCAATTCTCGCGGATGCAGCAGCTGATTACAGTCTAGCCCTGACCCAATCAGCAATCGCCGATTCGGAAAAACAGCTTTCAATTGAGAGTCAAACGGTTCTGGGAGACTGGGAGTATTCTCTCACCGTGATGAAACGCATCGCGGAGATTCAACGCGCCGCCGATCCTAAAACTCATTTCGAGAATTTTCTCTTCCCAAAGGAAGATTATGCAGAGTTTGTGAGGACAAGGGCAAGATTGATCGGACCCATACGACTAATCCTGGATCAGCTACGAAACATAAAATCGGCCATGGACGATAACGTTCGCGAGTCAGGTCAGCTAGATGTACCAAAAGCGGTGCAGGCGGTAGCAACCGGCTCGGGGCGAAACGACGTCTTTCAGCAAGAGGAGCTGGAGAGCAAGAGCGAGGCGTGGGCGATACTCATCGATTCGAGCAAGAGTCTTGAGACATTCTCTCGGGAGGTTCAAGAAATTGCTGTCTGTCTAGCAGAGGTAGCTAAAGATTTGATTCCCAGCCATAACTCTTGGGCTTGCTATTCGTTCAACGAGAACCTGTACATAGTGAAAGATTTTTCAGAAATTTACGGAATGAGATCAAAGTCAAGGATTGGAGGCCTGGATTCAGGGCTGAAAACCTACCTTCCAGACGCACTCCGGCTTGCAGCAAACCGCCTTAAGAACGCGACCGAGGAGATAAAGGTCATTCTAATTGCGTCCGACGGTTTTCCCCTAGGGTACGAGGGTATTGACGAACAGTTAGTCGAAACGATTCAGCAGATAAACAGGGCAGGAATTCAGTTGATTGGAATGGGGATAGGAAGCTCGTCCATTAGTAAGTACTTCAGATCTAACTGTCAGATTAACACACCCTTCGATCTTATGAGGCAGTTTGTAAAAATCTACATCGAGCTATCCTCCGGATTCTAGAGAAATCTCCTCAACGCCAACAGAAAGATCGCATTGTTTTCAATTAGAAGTTTATCGGAACTAATGATTACAGTAGCTTTTTTTGCACGGAAATCAGATTCCCTTGTTCATTTTGAAAAGTTCCCAAATTTCGGCGACGAATGGAACCCATTTTAACGTCTCGCTGGAAATCGAAGTTTCGAGATCAACAGAGAATTGGAAATTGAATCCTGTCATTGATGCAATCAAGCAAAGACGCAGTGCGAAAAGTGTTGATCCGGACAAGATTCCGGAAAAGCGGCTGATAGAAGAGATACTAGAAGCCGCCATGTGGGCTCCTAATCACCATTTGACGGAGCCCTGGAGATTTGTTGTGATCGCGAAAGATGAACGATTGCGGTTGGGAGAGAGTATGGCTGAAGCTCTTAAAACCAACATGAAAACGGACGATCTGAGAACGGAGGAAGTTCTAAAGACTGAACGACAAAAAGCCCTGCGGGCCCCCGTGATTATTGCGGTAATATCGAGCCCCGATAGTACAGGCTCTGGAAAAATAATTCCTCAGGAGGAAGTCGTTGCGGCTGGTGCTGCTCTTCAAAACATCCTTCTTGCAGCTCACTCTCTAGAGCTCGGCGCGATCGCCAGAACCGGACCGCACTCGTACCTGAAACCTGTCAGAGATTATCTGGAACTGCGTGAAATTGAGTCACTTATAGGGTTCGTCTATCTCGGGTATCCAGTGGAACCTGCGGGAAGTTCAAAGCGCAGTCCATTGGTGACCAAAGTTCAATGGCGTGGAATCTAACTGTAAACATGAAAAGACGACGTATGGTACTACGTCGGTTGATTGGTATTCCCGTTAATCGGAAAACCTGACATCGGGGTCGCCGAAATAAGTTTCAAAATGTCCTTCTTTGATCCCTTCAAGACTATTCTGTCGGCAACTCCCTGAACGTGGTCAACGTTAATCGGAACCTGAGTTTTTCTAAACAGCCGTTTCAATTTTTGTTCCTCTGCGACATCCTTGTTGAGCTCAACGTAGAATGCGGTCACGCGCCAAGTCTTTTCATCGAACTGCAGATCTGAAATCTTGCCGATGAACTGACCCTGAGAAGTGATTACTTCTTTCCCCATCAGTTCGCTCGTCAATGCCATTTGTTGTTTCGAATTTTAGGCAAGAGTGCCTTTAGAATTAAGAGTTTCTTCGTCGCATCAGTTGCTGAAATGTGGATGCTCGTTTGAATGCTGAAATCCAGGAGCACAACAGTCAGCTAGTAAATAACAACCACGAGGCCAGCGCCCTAATCGAGCTCTTCTTGCGACGGAGAGCCGCTATAAATAGGTCCCCCCCCCCCCCGTCGGGGGTCGTCCCAAGCGTGTGTGAGTGGAAGCAAAACAAAAGCAAATTCGTCATGAGTTTATTATGCTGTTTTCATCGCGATCGCGCAACGTTGCAATTTTTCGCGCGACACAGCTAGGATCAAGCCGATAGGATCGCTATTGCTCTTCTAACATGTTCCGCCTAGCAAGACGGTCGTCGTACACGTCGTGGTAGTCGTAACCGTCGTTGTACCCGATGCAACAGTCGTTGTTGCAGTTGCAGTCGCGGTTGTCGTCGCAGTGGATGTCGTTGTGGCAGTTGCCGTAGTCGTAGCAGTACTGAGGGTTGCCGTAGACGTAGAGACAACCGTCGTCGGGACAGAGCTTGTGACCGTCTGAGTCTCAGTCGTGGTTGAAAGCGGCACCGTTGCCGTGGCGGTCGTCGTCTGCGTTGCAAACTGTGTTGTCGTAGTGGTTGGCGTAATGGTTGCAGTCGTGAAAGCTGTCGAAGATAGGGTGGTTGTCACTGAGGCTGTAGTCAGGGTCTCTGTCGTAGTGTAGGTTGACGTCCCGCCGTTCTTTGTTACGTAATCATACTGGGTCTGGGTTGTGAGGAAATAAAGCTCGCTAGTAATGTAAGTCACGTTTGAACGGGTCGTAGTGTAGACGTCCGTTAGAGTATCCGTCACGCTCGTGACGAAGCTGGAGATGCTGAAGATTGTCGCTGAATGCGTAGTGTTTTGCGTCACGAATATGGTTGTCGTAATCGGAACCGTCGTGTCAGACGTGATATTCACAGTCTCTAGAACGATCGACGTCTGATTACCACCCTGGGCGGAAGGAGAATAAGTAGTGGAAGTACCCAGGTTTGTAGTAATGCCAAGGGCTGCGACGCCAACTATGACGACGATCAGGACCGCAACGGCAAGGAGAACTCTCGGCGAGGACACTGTAAACTATGCCCAGCTTTTTGATGGCTTCGGGCAGAGATTTAACTAATACTGAAGAATCTTCGAATAGAAGTTCGAACTGGAAACCGCTATCGGATGTCGCTATATGCACGCTCAGGCCAGTAAAATTTTGTCCGAATGGAGCAAGTTCGCGGTTATTTTTGTTTACATACTGAGACTACGAGGAGCTCCGAACCCCATCTGTAGCACGCAAGCCTCAATGAGAGCACCTTGCTTGAAATAAGTTTCTTCAGATCGTCAATATCTTCCTTGGAAAATTCGGCGAGCGGAACTTCACCTATCTTCTGCACCCGTTTTAGCAGGAGTTGCTGATCTACTGAAAGACCCTGATAACGATCTTGCAATGTTACCAGCCACACGATAAAATAGAATAGCATAGAGAAAAAACTTTCTGCCATCCTGTGGCGGCTCTAACCCTACTTCCGGTCTGCGAACAGGCGACTTTTACCGTAGATTTTGGCTGAATTTGGGTCACGGCTAATATAGTTCTGGGGAGCCCCACATCCGCTCATGGTGGTAGAACTCTCTGAAAATCTCGGGCTCGCACCCGGAGAGAAGTTCAAAATTCTTGCAATTTATGCTGCAATAATATCCGCGACTGCACTGGGATTTGCATTCTCCTCGATTATTGGTAGAATGTCTGTTGTCCTCGCGGGGCTGGGTCTGGTCGCATTTGTATTCGGGTTACGGCATGGCGTAGACGCGGATCACATTGCAGCCATAGACAACACGACGAGAAAATTGATTCAAGACGGCAAAAGACCGCTGACGGTTGGAATGTGGTTTTCCTTGGGACATTCGACGATTGTCATTGGACTAATTCTTGCACTTATCGCTTCCACCAGGGCGATTGCAGGCTCAATTCCGGCTCTTGAGAGCTCCGGCGCACTAATCGGAACGGTTGTTTCAGGCACATTCTTGTGGCTCTTGGGCCTAGTAAACGTCGTCATAGTTTTGGGAATCTACCGGATATTCAAACAGCTCCGTAGTGGCGAGTTGAATCAAGCTCAGCTGGACGAACTCCTGCAGAAGCGTGGTTTTCTAAATCGTTACTTTTCTCCACTGTTTCGCGTCGTCAAAAAACCGTGGCAGATTTATCCCGTGGGAGTATTGTTCGGTCTCGGTTTTGATACGGCTAGCGAGATCGCTCTAATTGCTATCAGCGTCGGCGTCGGAGTTTCCTCATCAGTTCCACTCTGGACGATCCTCGTTCTTCCGTTCATGTTTACCTGCGGCATGGTACTCGTCGATTCAACGGACGGCGTCGCAATGCGGCTCGCGTACGGCTGGGCTTTCCTCAAGCCTATTCGGAAGATCTACTACAACCTGACCATTACCGTAATATCGGTTCTCGTCGCGTTCGTGATCGGCGGGGTGGAAGTACTTCAGGTGCTTTCAGGCGAGCTCAGTCTGGGCGGTGCTTTCTGGAGCTTTATCGACCGCCTCGATTTTGAGTCGCTGGGCTTTGGGATTATCACAATATTCATCCTTTCGTGGGCCGCCTCGATTGCGATTTACAAGTTCCGGAGAATCGAGACATCGTCTACCTTTCCGTAGCTCATCCCACTCTTTTCTCCATCTGCCGTTCGATACCTTTCAGATCAGAAATTATGACTGATGCGGTGAGATCAACACCGCCACCAAAGTTTCGTATCGAGATATCTCCAAGAGTCTTTGTCTTGAAAGAGACCGTGTTGTATCTGCCGGGCACCGCGAGTGAAGAATCAGCCGGAAGGGTTCGTGGTTCGACCGAGATCGCCTCTCTTGTAATCTCGGAGACTAGCCTGACCCTCTCCCCGCTGTTTCTCTTTTTTATCGCAGTCTTTACAGAATCATCCCGGATTCCGCGTATTGCGACATCTGCAAGGGAGTAAGACGACTCCGGGAATATCACGTTTGCGAGGATCGAGCTCTTTGCACCGGCATCAATTCCATCTAGATCTATTGACCAGTCCTTTTCGAGGATGCCAGTCTCGGCAGCCTTCTTGCATGCCTCGTCCATAGTGAGCGATCCATTCTCCTCCAGCATTGAGAGGATCATCGTGGTAGAAGCGTTGAGCACAGCTGATGCTGATAGAATTTCGCCAGGAGCAATTCTTCTTGCAACGCTTATCGCATGCACACCACCGCAGATAGTCGCGCCATAGCCGACCGAGAGCCGCTTTTTTCTTGCCAGTCCGAAAATTTCAGAAAAGTAGTACGCTAGCGCGACCTTGTTTGCGCTCACAAAGTGTCGCCCAGAATCCAGAATGTCGGTCGCACGTTTTCTTGCTTCCTCCGGTTTCTTGTAATCGCTGGTCGTGACATCAACTCCGAACTGTCCCACCTTTCCGGATTTTTTCTCGATTCCCGCTATCTTCTTGCCGGCGGATTTGTATTCAACCGCCTTTATCACGTCCTCCCGGGACTTTGGGTACATTGTCCCGCTTGAATCAGTGATCGAAGTAACGCTGAACGATTTTTGCAACTCTTCATCGGTTGCAATCCGTTTTGCCAGTTCCCGCCCGATTGCGCCGAAGCCAATAACATCCACGCCGAGAGTCAAATTGTGTTTCCGCTCCACTCGGGAAAAGCCGCGGCTATATTACGGTGACGCGGGGCTCTTTAGGCAGATCCCTTGCCACCGAAACTGCAACAAACAGTGAGGTAAGCGCAAAGAGAAAGATTACACCTTCAAACGCGGCAACGCCCAGAACGCTGACAAACGGGACGAAGAAATCGATCATTCCCATCGGGAGTGCTATCAGAAAGTACGTGTTCCTCTTGTACACGGCTGCCAGAACGCAGAGAAACCCCCAGGAGCAGTGGACGAGAATGGATGAGACTCGCTCCAAGATTCCATAAGCGATCTGGGGCAGAGCGATGGAGGGAGGATCGAATAATGCCGGCTGCCCTTTTTGAAGTGCGTTGTATACAAGCTGCGCCGTGTTAGCCGGATTGGTTGCAAGCACCGCAAATATCGAAACGAGGCTTATCAACGAAAACAATCCCAGATAGACACCATTCTCCCAGAATGCGAGCGAGATTCCGTACGCGCCGGCGTCTTTCTCCGAAAACCTTCTTCTTGAAACGGCATACCTCGCGACGACAAAGGCACCGCCCACCTCGAAAACGCAGGTCTGGATTCCGTAGTAAAGACCGGTTGCGATACTCGTGCTCCCGAACGTGGAAACCACAGCATCGACAGTGAAGATCTGGAAGATAACCTTGAACAGGATAGCGCCAGCATACGCAACGAGTGAAAAAATCAGAGCGTAGCGGGTGAAGCTCCTGCCGGATCTTTTCCAGTACAGGATCAGGCCTATGGTCAGGGAGATTACAATTATCGGCTCTAGAATGTAGAGCGGGTCGATATTTTGCATTACTTTATCTCGCGGTTTGCCAGTTTCTCCAGGACTTTTGCAAGAATCTGCGTCCCGCGTTCTCCCTCATTTTCAGCCATTATAGCGTTGAATAGCTGGTACACAATCGAACTGCCGGGGAGCGTTATGCGGTTTTTCTCAGAGAGCTGGATCACGTAGCGAAGGTCTTTGAGCAGGTGCGCAGCTTTAAAGCCCGGTTCATAATCTCGCGCGACGACCTTGGGGCCTAAATTTGTAAGGTTCCAAGAGTTTGCGGCGCCTGAAGTCAGGACCCTTAGGACATCCTTAGAGTTCAATCCGGCAGAAGATCCCAAAAGCAAGGACTCACAGGTTGCGAGGGTATGGATCGCAACTGCAGTTTGATTGCACAGTTTCATGGCCTGCCCAGAGCCCGAGGTTCCCATGTACACGATTTCCTTTCCCATGCCCTCAAACACGGGCCTGCACCGTTCAAAGACTTCTCTTTTTCCGCCGACCATGATCGTCAACGTGCCTTCCCTCGCTCCCTTGTCTCCGCCGGTCACGGGGGCGTCCAGAAACTCGGCACCATTTTTCTCTAGTCTTTGGGAAACAGAGTGCGCGATCTCCGGCGAGTTTGTACTCATGTCGATGAAGACTGTGCCTGACCTCGCTCCTGAAGCTGCGCCGTTCTCACCAAAGAGGACCTCCTCCACGTCGGGCGCGTCGGTGACCATGTCGATCACAATGTCAGTGTTTCCGGCAAGTTCCTTCGGATCAGCCGCAACTTTTGCGCCCTGGGCTTGAAGCTCCTCCACGGATTTTTTGCTCCTGTTGTAAACTGTCACAACGTACCCTTTCTTCATTAGGTTCAGCGCCATTGCTTTTCCCATGATGCCTACGCCAATGAAACCGATTCGTTCATTCATGGACTTCTCCTAATCCAGAAGATGGTTTACAAACTTATCCGGCAGGTGGATTTTAGAGCAATCTTAAAGGACGCTCGTTTTGCGTTCCCCGGTCCGAACTCACACGCACGTGGAAGGTACCCGGCGGGAGGGTCTTTTTTAGGTTCTGTCAACTCTTCGTTTGCATGGTCACCGAATTGGTCAACTTGGAAGCATCGACTGTGAGGAGTACTCCTTCTTCACGAGGTTCCTGCATTATCCCTTCGCCTGCTCCCCCTTTAGAAGATTGAACTGCAAGACTTCACATCTAGACTTTTGAGGGCTTTCAAAGTGTGTTTAGAAAGTCGAATCTTTTGAGATTCATTTAGACTTGACTTTCTGTATAGAAAATCAACCCTTGCCAAGTTTTACCTTTATGCCCCTTGCGAAGCAGAATTTCGCGTCCGTGGAATTTGCTCACTGGGATTAGACGCGTATCTGACATCACGGGATACTTTTCCGCAATTCCGGGAAGGTGCTGCAGGTCGTTGCTGTTGCTGTTGGGGTAACCCGTCACTAGAGTAAGCTGTTCCATCTAAAGAAGGTCAAAATCCGCGAAACTTTCCCTTTGCAGCGAAGTCGAAGCAATCGTGTAGGCCCCTCTTGACTCCCTTGCTCTCTATGTGGCTAGTATGTCGATAGGTAGTCGAAGGATTTTGATAAGAATGTTTTTTATCGTAGTGCTCCTATAGGTTTCCTATAGGAAAAATGATCGTCGGAGACGAAACGAGAAATCAGAAACTTTACGTCGAGTGGAAGGCTGAACACACTATTGAACAAGCTTCCAAAAATACAAAGATCCCGATGAGCTCAGTTGGCTATTACTACAAGAAATTCGACAGGTACGAGAAAGAGGGGAGACCGATTCCAACTGGACCGCAGGAGTCGGAAAAGACTGATTCGATTAACGTGCAGTTCCAGCGAAGAATTGGCAGCTTGCAATCCGCTCAAATATCAGAAAAAGTGCTCCGTGATATAGAGAGCCTCAAAATGGGAGGCAAGTATGAGGAGGCTTACTATTTGGCGAAACTACACGTGGAGGAGAGAAAGATTTGGGGCCTGATGTCCGGGGACATGAAGGAGGCTGCGGGCGATTTGGGTAACGGTTTGGTTGATATGATCGCTAACGAGTGGAAATTTGGACAGGGGCAAGTGCAGAACCAATACCAGGTCCCTCAGGGGTATGGTGGAATGCCCCATTATGATCTAACTTTGGAGATTACGCGGGATAAGGGAGGGAACATTGTGAGGGACAGGTCGGGTCGTGCAATTCCAAAGATGAAATTTGATCCGGTGATGGACCCAAGGACTCCCGTGCCCGAAAAGCAAGGAGATAGAGTGGTTCGACGAATCACCCCTGAAATATTCCTCTACCTCCAAGATGCGATTCGATTGTCGAACTCTCCAAATTCCCGCAATATAATAGAAGTTCTTGAGATGCTTGATTTGTGGAATCCTGCCAAGGATGATCCACAAGAACCGACACGGCGAACGCATACAAGAAAGCAAGGCCGGAAGAAAGAACCATCTCAGTCCTAAAATCCGTGAAAAGATTTCGGCCGAATATTCGCGAGCCTCAAAGTTATCGGCTCCGATAAATGGAAAACACTTATTCGGAACGCTTCAAGTTCTGAAACTTTATCTGAGTGATTAATTCTCAATTAAGAGCCATTTGTCGCTTTCAAGAACGGTTTCAATTATTCTGGCTGTAGTTTTCGACGTACTCCTAGCAATCTCGATCTACGAAAGGATATTCTCCAGATCTTTTTCGCAGCTAGCTTATTGGTCGCGAATCTCTACACGGCTTTTTACTATTCCAAGAAAGAGAAATCTAAGATCGTCGTATCCCACGAAAGTCAACAGAAAGAACATCCCTCGGAGAGTTAAAAGCCGTTACGGGACGTAATAATTGTCAGCCGACGACTTTTGACACCCTCATAGCTGACCCTTTATGGGCCGTGATTTTCACCAGCTGACGAAGACTTGAAAGAACCGAATTCTGAGGCTCATGGTCCAAAGCCCCGTTCATGTCTCCTATTGAAAGCGAAGAAGCGATCCGGCGAGTCGTCAATGGAATCCTTGGGTCTGTTGGGCGATATTGCGCACCCGTCGTTTCATGACCATACCAACATTCCGACGGACGGGAGTTGAAAGTATTTCAAACAGTGGCAGGACGGAAATGGGGTGAGGATTCAACCTCACGCTTCATTTCTAGCTGTCTATTCGAATTGCTCCACGATACCTTTCCTTACTGAGATCAGTTTTAGCCTTCTCGAAAAGAACCGGAAGATTCTGTTGTGCAGCTTCTTTCGTCTGTTCCAAATCAATCTGTTTCCTGCATTCATTTTTGTTTTTCACTTTCTCCAAGAATGTAGAGATCCTTCATCATTGAAAAGCCTTTTCACGAGAGGATGTATAGCGCATGTATGTTCTATAGATTCCATCTTCACTCTATAGATTCTACAGATAAGTTAGGGCGATTTACTGATATGAGAATCAACTATTTTATGGTATCTAGCTAAGACTAGGATAGCCGATGTTGGTATGATCTCAGACGGGGATGGGTTTTCGGTGATTTATGATTGGAGAGCTTTGGAAACTGCGATGAATTACTATCGTGACATACGGAAACATCCTGACGTCTTGCTAATTTCGGCTATTCCATGAATTCAGTCAAAAAGGTAATGGATGACGCTGGCGGAAAAATTCCTCCAGGATTGGATTGAAATAGTTGCAAACCCAATGATCTGTAGCTAAACTACGATGATGTTAAGTACCCTGAATATTTGCTCGTGTTGTTCTCTCCAGGTTGCTCTGGTCTATCCGTTCAGGAACTCCAGTGGCACCTGGGGAGGACGTTTTTGCCACTTTGGATATCTTGCACAGAATAGTTCGTCAGAATCTTGAAGCTTCTTCCATGTCTGATTTTCGTTGTTTGTCGTGAAGCGGTGCAGAAATGTTTCTCTCCGTCTTTTCCATCTGGGTTTTCAGCCATTCGGAGTCGGGCTCTTTTTGGCGCGTTTCTTCCTTGGAAGGACGCTTCATAATGATTGCAGGCTGCGACTCTTTTCTAGGGGTCCTTCGACGACTCGACTTTTTGGCATTAATCCTGCCGTGACGAATAATCTCCGCGAGCTCCTCGGGCGTTGGCTGTGTAAGAGAATCGTCCATTGAAGTGGTATGTTTGATGTCCACAATATTAAGAATACTCCAGATTGAGCCTCCCCTCTGATCAAGGAACATGAATGCGGACCTAACCTTATGGTCTTTGATTCAACTACTGTATTTGCTGAGTTCTCTCTAGACTATCAAAGAAGTTACGGAGATGATTGAGTGAATACGATATCTCAAGAATCGTGTTTTTTCAAGAAATTTATTACTGCGGAATTGAATTCTGCCGGATTTTCAATGTGCGGCAAATGGCACGACCCCGGTATATCAACCACGGCAGAGCCCGGGATGTTCTTGGAGAGTGAATCAACAATCGAGCGGAGCCACTTTGGACCGTTTTTTGTCTTTACCAAGAGTGTTGGCAATTTTATTGCTCTTGCATCTTCTTTTGCAAAAATTGGAAACTCTGTCTCCAGTTCACCCACAGTAATTCCATTATCCAACATCATGGAACGTAAATGATCAGGCAGCTTGTCAAACGAGCCTGGAACTTCTCTAATTCCTTCATAGAAATATTTGACCGCGCTTTTTTGATCGCCCTGATCGTATGACCGAAGCGCCAGCTTTAGGTTGCCCGTCTGAAAACGTCTCGCAGAAGTTGCAGCAGAAAAATTCGTGAGAAGAAATACGAGAACGTCTAATGGATTTTTCTCGTTCTTGACGAGAATGGAAGGGATGGCAGGCTCAACCAGAGTGAGGCTTTTGAAAAGCTCGGGATGCTTCCAGGTAGAAAATAGAGAGATAAATCCTCCGTAAGAGTGCCCGATCAAGTGAAGTGGTTCGAGTTTCATCGATTTGATAAATGAGATTAGGTCTTCAGAGTTGTTTGCGACCGTGCTGTCGGTTACCTTGAGGCTGTCATTTCTGTTTGGATACGCGTGTCTTCTTGAAATTGCTATCGATCTAAATTCGCTGGAAAAATTTTCGAGTTGGTTTGACCACGCGCGGTAGTCGGTGGGGATTCCATGAACCATAACGACAGGTCTCCCCGTGCCTCTTTCTTCGAAGGTCAGACTTGTATTTCCCACACTGATGCTCTGAGGCGTTTTGATCGTCAGTCCTTGTCAGCGTAGAATCTTTGGGAGTTATTTAAGACCTTGACCTGTTCCCGGTGAAGAATGCTCGGAAAACTCTCCCGAATAGTTGTGTTTCTTGCGATCTTGTTAATGCTCTTACAGCGCTCGCATGATTAGATCCTGAAAAATCGGTCAAACATAGGGATCCATTTTCAAATCAGGAAGCAATCTCTATTATGTGCACTAAACTTGCGACGCATGGATTTGTCAGATCACGTTGGCCGCAACCGAGCCGCTTGGAACATTTTCGCCAGTGATTATGCTGAAGCAGGAAGCCGTGCTTGGGAAGAAGAGCCGCATTGGGGGATATGGCAAATTCCCGAGGCGGATGTTCATCTATTGCCGGATGTAGATGGAAAAGATGTTATCGAATTAGGGTGTGGGACTGCTTACGTTTCATCTTGGCTTGCAGGTCTTGGAGCTAGAGTCGCGGGTATCGACATCTCAGAAGAACAGCTGAAAACCGCGAGGACATTGCAGAGAGGTCACAGAATCGATTTCGCACTAGTTCACGGAAGTGCTGAACAAGTGCCTTTCAAGGATAGTTCGTTTGACTTGGTTATCAGCGAATATGGCGCGTGCATCTGGTGCGATCCTTACCGCTGGATTCCCGAAGCATCGCGGCTCTTGCGCCCCGGGGGAAAACTTGTTTTCCTCGGAAATGGAACAATACTGGCGCTTTGCTTGCCGGAGGCTGAGGACGAGGCAGCTCCTTCCCAGCTAGTCCGTGAATATTTTGGAATGCACCGCTTCGAATGGTCTAACGACGATTCAGTCGAGTTTCATCTCGGTTATGGTGATTGGATTCGTCTTCTGAGAAAGTATGATTTCGAAATTCAAGATCTTATTGAGTTAAGGCCCTCTGAGAACTCAACAACGCGGTATCCCTTCGTAAAGATCGACTGGGCCCGACGCTGGCCCTCGGAGGAAGTGTGGATTGCGCAAAAAAGTAGCAGTTTTCTTGGATAGGTTGACAGAGTTGACCTTCTAGACGATTATCAGTTAGCCGGGGCTCGAAAGTTTCACGGCATTCCCTCTAGTCCCTGAAGAACCTCCATGTGGTCGCTCCTGAATTCGGGTGGGAGTTTTCCTGTTTCGAAGTACTCAGCTTTTTCAATGTCAGGAGACAGCCTTCCAATTTCGTCAATTGAAACTTCATAGACAAAGCAGATATCCCAATGTTTGTCGCCGTAGGACTGGACACCAATCAACTTTACGTTCTTGGCATCGGTGCCGAGTTGCTCCCTCACAATCCGCTTTGTCGCGGATTCCGGATTTTCTCCAAAGTTTATTATGGAAGAAGGGAGTACCCACTTTCCGGCAGTAAACTCGGGACGGATTCTCTTTGCGAGGAGCAACCCATCCCCCTTCCTAATCATTGCAAACGATGAAATGTGTACCATCTCTTCTGTATGCTGTCCCGCGATTATGGGCATCAGTCTCGCTGTTTTCTGGCTTGAACTACTGCTACTCATAGCGTCTCTTCTAATGCAGGTCGGGAATATAAGCGCGAATAGGTGAGGCGAATTGTTTCGATTGCGCTAAAGGCGAGCTGTTACAAAAACGCTTTTGTGAGCTCGATCAGAACTCGGTTTCGAGATAGCACTATAATTGAAACTCGCCAACTACTCAGAAAGCTCATCGTCCCCGGTTAAGGCGGGGCTGGTTGTCGATTCCAGAATTTTTCCAATTCCCGATCAGGGCGGGCACAATTTCCCGAGTGTAGACCGGATTCTCCAGACCGGCTCGCTGGATTATGTTCACTCAAAACAATCTGAAATCTCGAAAAGCTCTGGTTTGCAGGTTAGTTCGGTCAAACTCGCGCCGCCCATTCTTTACCCTGAGAAAATATATTGCGCCGCAGTGAACTATCTTTCTCACAGCAAGGAGCAAAATACGGCTCCGCCGACCGAGCCCTATCTATTTACTAAATTCCGAAATACGTTGATTGGTCCCGAGGATTCGGTTCTATTACCCAAGATTTCGCAAAAGGTTGACTGGGAAGTCGAGCTCGCAGTCATAATTGGAAAGCGGGGAAAGAACATTCCGAAGGAGAGCGCGATGGACTATATCGCCGGATACAGCATTTCAAACGATATCAGTTTCAGGGATCTCCAGATACCAGGGCAAAGCCACTATGGCATGAACTGGGTAAAGGGAAAAGGGCTCGATACCGCGTTGCCCATGGGACCCTGGCTTGTTACGAAGGACGAATTATCAAATCCCTACTCATCCGAAATCTCTCTTTCTGTTAATGGAATCGAACATCAGAAATCCATGATTAACGAGATGGTCTTCAAAATCGATCGTTTGATCGAATACACCTCAGCTGACGTCACTCTACTGCCCGGCGATATCATCTCCACCGGAACACCCCTCGGTGTCGCGGTGTTCACAGGCGCTCCATTCTTGAAAGCAGGCGACGTTATTGAAGCCAAAATCCAGGGAATTGGAATCCTGAAGAATTACGTAAGAGCGCAATAACTTCTTCGGACTCGAATTCGCCCGGGCAAGCGACGTGTGGGAAAACAACATCAATCATGTCTTCGCTCAGTTTTTTTCCCGATTGGCTGAAAGAGTACCAGGAATGCGTCCAGTCCCAGATCAAATCACAATTTGCGAACCCGCAATCGCAGCTCGAAGCTAGTGCATTCGAGGTAATAGCCGGGGGAAAGCGCCTACGCGCTGTTCTTACCCTGCTTTGGTGTGAAGCACTCTGCGGCGACTATACGAGGGCTTCGGAAATTGCCGCCGCCTATGAATTAGCGCACAGTGCCGCGTTAATTCAAGATGATGTGATAGATAACTCCGCGATGAGGCGGGGCGAACCATCCCTTCTCGGAAAATACGGAATATCCGGCGCAATCCTTGCCGCGAATACTCTTCTCTTTTTCGTGCCGAAATTGATTTCCGAATTCGCCCGCAAGTCCGGCAATGCGACTTTAACCTCAAAACTTTTGGATCTCTTCGGCGAGTGCTACAGGTCATCCTCACTTGGCGAGTATCGCGATTTGGAAATGGTGGATTTCCCTTCTGTCACCGAGAAAAATTATGAAGAAATGATTAGACTAAAGACCGGCTCCTTGATAGGAGCAGCCTCAGCTAGCGGAGCTTTGATCGGAAAAGGCAGCGATGACTCGGGAATTGTCTCCGCAGCCTACGAATATGGTGCTTCGCTCGGTGTAGCGTATCAAGTACAGGATGACGTGCTGGATATCTATGGCGACGAACACGAAATTGGCAAGCCAATATTCAACGACATTGTAAATGGCAAGAAGAGCCTGATGTTCATACGGTTCTTCAACGTTTGCGATGTAGACATCGAGACGAGGTTCATCAGAGATTTGCTAAGAACGAGGTCCGACTCGATAACCGAAGAAGAGATAGTACGCACGAGAGAGCTCCTCTCGAAGTATGACTGTGAATCGTATGCAAAGAGTTTTGCAGAAGGACATATTCGACGCGCCGAAGCGTCGCTAGAGATTTTGGAATCTTCGGTCGCGAAGGAGAGATTGCTTGAATTATCATCTGTACTTGCGCTTAGAAAGTACTGAGTGGCATACCGACAAATAGTGATGCTCGGGAACTTGAAAGTGGACTGCTCCCCAAGGGGCGGAACCGATTTTATGTCTACACTAACAGTAGTCGGATGAGCATGTCAAGTCTGTCTTAAATCGAGTTTGGAACCCAAGATTGAGAAATGCGTCACAGGAACCAAGAAACATCGACGAATACATTGCACAATCTCCGCAGGAAGTAAAGAAAAATCTGCGAGTCCTTTTGCGTGTGATCAGGGAATCAGTTGCACCTGAGAAAGTGGACAAGATAGTCAGCTACCACATGCCAGCATTCAAACTGCACGGGAAAAAATTAGCTTACTTTGGCGCTTTCAAAGATCACATAAGCTTCTTTGGTTCTATTCCAGAAGGACTCAAAGGAGAGTTTGAAGATTTCGAGACAGGCAAAGGTACAATTCGTTTTCCGAACGACAAACCAATTCCGGTTGAATCAATCAGAAAGTTAGTCAAGGCTCGAATGAAGCTCATCCAAGCTGAATGAGAAAAATGGTATCAGAAAATCAAAACTTCATTTATCAAATCTTTCAAGAAGCTCTCGCATGCGAGGATCCTTTCTGGCTTCAGCAGCAAGCGGAGAGAACCTCATTGCTGAAATAGATAGCAAAATGTGTCCAATCGCAATCTCATTTCTTATCCCTCAAGGGTTCTTGTACTGATTTTCGAAAAGAAGCGATGAGGAATATTTCCATGCGAGTATTATTCCTAAAAGAATATTGCTTTCAATGCAGTTCAACTACTTTTCGGGGAAATACTTCCATCTAACAATTCAAATTGACCGCACAAAGTCAGGAGGAACAAGTCATAAGATCAGGAGGCGAGTCTCTTTCAGATAACATTGGGAACACTCCGATCGTTCGCCTAAATCGCATTATCCCGAAGACTATCAAATCGAAGATCTTTGCAAAGCTTGAACTGAAAAATCTCGGAGGTAGTGTGAAAGATCGCTGCGCTCTTGCGATGATCGAAGAAGCTGAAACTCTTGGCATCTTAAAGCCTGGACTCAGCACAGTTGTCGAAGCAACATCAGGGAACACAGGTATTGGTCTTGCATCACTTTGCGCATCCAAGGGATACAAACTGGTGATCACCATTCCCGAGAAAATGAGCATCGAAAAGAAAGCACTTCTCAGGGCGTTTGGTGCCGAGGTGATAATTACGCCAAATCTTCCCCATTCCGATCTTAACAGCTACTATGAAGTTGCGAAACGTATAGCGCGAGAAACACCGCACTCCGTCTTCCTGGATCAGACAAACAATCAAGCCAATTCAAGGGCGCACTTGAGGACCGGGAGAGAAATCTTCGAGCAGCTGAAGGGAAGAAAGATCTCGGCTCTGGTCGCTGGCGCTGGAACGGGTGGCACTATAAGTGGGGCGGGTAGTCAACTAAAGAAACTCGTTCCGGGATTAAGAGTGATTGGTGTCGATCCCGAAGGTTCAGTACTTTCGGGTGGGGAAGATCACCCGTACAAGGTCGAGGGCATAGGCTATGATTTTATTCCAAAGACGCTTTGGCCTGATGTCGTGGATGAGTGGGTCACCGTATCAGACAAGGATTCTTTCCTGACCGCAAGACGCCTCGCGCGTGAGGAAGGCATTCTCGCGGGAGGTTCGTCAGGAGCTGCGGTGTTTGCTGCGCTCAAGATCGCGGAGAGATTTGGACCTGATGACAACATCATTGTCATCTTGCCGGATACCGGAGAGAGATACCTTTCCACTGTCTACAACGATGAGTGGATGAAGAATAATGGTTTCATTGATAAACTAGAGTAGTAGGAAAAAGAATACACAGCAGGAGACCGATGTTTTCAGGAATGACACAGCAGACCCAGCCGGTTACTAAAAAGAAGAAAGAGCCCTCATCTGATTACGGTTTTGCAACCAAGACAATTCACGCGGCACAATCGCCCGATCCAACAACAGGAGCTATCGTCCCCCCAATTTATCAGACCACGACCTACGCACAGGAAGCTGTCGGAGTAAACAAAGGCTTCACTTACTCCAGAACTGGGAATCCGACCGTTCAGGTTCTTGAAGACAGTCTGAACATTCTGGAAAAGGGGCAAGGCGGTGCGTGCTTTGGAACCGGGATGGCCGCGATCACGGCGGTTTTCGCTTTGCTTAGCCAAGGGGATCATGCGATTATCTCCAGTGTTGTTTATGGTGGAACTCCTCGGCTGTGCAACATGATCCTTTCTCGTTACGGTCTGAAATTTTCATATGTTGATACTGGCGACATCGACGCCGTAAAGTCTTCAATAACCCCGAAGACGAAACTGATCTTCATTGAAACACCCGCGAATCCCACTCTGAAACTTACCGACATCAAGGCGGTTTCGGAGATAAAGGGTGACGCGAAGCTCGTTGTCGACAACACATTTCTTACGCCCGCTCTTCAAATCCCACTAGATCTCGGAGCTGACATTACACTTCACAGTACGACGAAATTCATTGAAGGTCATAACTCAACCGTGGGTGGCGCGATAATTGCAAAGACAAAGAAGGATCATGAAGATCTGAAGTACCTACAAAACGCGATGGGGCTGATTCAATCGCCGTTCAACGCATGGCTCACAATACGTGGGTTGAAGACCCTTGACGTAAGAATGAAGAGGCATTGTGAGAATGCGCAGATCATTGCTGAATATCTGGAAGGTCACCCTAAAGTCACCAAAGTATTGTATCCTGGTCTGGACAGTTTTCCGCAGGCATCGATTGCAAGAAAGCAGCACATGCGAGGTCACGGGGGTTTGCTTGCGTTTGAGCTCAAAGGTGGAGTGAAATCTGGATTAAAGTTCGCGAACGGTTTATCGTTAATCACTCTTGCCGAGAATCTGGGTGCAGTCGAGACTATGATTACTCATCCCGCGACGATGACTCACGCGGCGATGAGCAAGCAGGCACGACTCGAAGCCGGAATCACGGACGGACTGGTCAGGCTTTCCGTCGGACTCGAAGACGTTGACGATCTGATTTTCGATCTCGATCAAGCAATAAAGAAAGCTACTAGCTAGGCGCCCGGCTCGTTCTTTTCGTCACCCTGGGCGACCTGCTTGTCTGTCGCCTCTTTCGCCAATGGTTTTGACCGAGCACGGAAGTAGAAGGCGACTCCTAAAATTACGATGCCGATGACGAGCACAACCAGACCGTTATTGATCCAAGTTGTACTTTGAAACATGAAACTCGAAGTCGGACCGACTATGCCCAGACCCTGGAGAGTAAAGACCAGACCAGCAAGGAAAAAGAGTGTGCCGATGAAAAACGCAATTAGAATTAGAGCACCCTGACTTTTCGCCAACTACTTCGCTACCTCTTTATTTGAAATCCCATCCAATGCACGAAGAGACTCTGCTATGTGTTTTGTTATGTTTACATGCGAGTTGAAAACTTTGCGAATCTTGCCCTGCCTGTCGATCACAAATGTCACCCTGGGAGGAATTAGCCAGCCGTCCACTCTGTATAATTTTCTAATGCGTCTATCCTCATCGCTGACCAAGAGTAAATTGCAAACCGTGCTCCCTTTTGAATCGGGCGTGGGTTTCTGGTGAATCCGAACTAATCCCGACAACTGTAGCACCCAGAGAAGTTGCAAGTTCCCAGTTGTCGCGGAACGTGCACGCCTCCTTCGTACATCCCGCGGTAAAGTCCTTTGGATAAAAGTAAAGAACGACGATTGATTTGCCAAGCGAATTTGAAAGTGAAAACCTCTCGCCTGACTCTGTCACCGAATCAAACAGGGGGGCAGTATCGCCGACTTTTAGTTCCATACTCATCCTGCGGCACTTTCAAGCTTATACGCTTTCTTCGAAATCCCTCACTTTTTAAGCACGCGATGTTACTACAATGGTAGTAGACCAATTCGCGGGTTGCCCGTCGTTGAAAACAAGTCTACGAATTCGAGGGCGTGGACGCCTAGGGAATTCTTGCGTCGCTTTTAGCCTAGTCAGAAGCTCGATTGAAGCGATGTGTGTAGAATCACAAAAACATCTCTATACTCAGCTTACTCTCAAGATTGGAAAATATTTTTCGTTCCACAAGTAAATTCTTCTTAACACTTGGCCTTATGCTACTTCGGAAGCCCTGATGTGAAATGCGTTAACGATTAGTGGTAGATCTGTTTGGCCAAATTCACTGAAAAGTGGCAAAAACCTCAGAAGAATAACGATGGTTTAGGTTCAAGACTGAAGACGGGAGCGAGATCCGCTGAGCCGTTGAGACCGAAACTGGAGCAGGCCTCAAGGCAAATCCAGATTCAAGTAGTAAAGTTAGACCAGGTTGCTAACAAGTTGAAAGAAAAGGATGCCTCAATCTTCTCAAAAGTGGTCAGTTCCATGCAAAGGAACGACAACACGAGAGCAAGCATGCTCGCAAACGAGCTCTCGGAGGTCCGAAAGATGGGTAATGTTGTCACTCAGGCAAAGCTTGCACTGGAACAGCTCAACTTGAGACTGAACACAATTCAGGATCTTGGAGACCTCGCGAATACACTTTCACCGGCGATCAACGTAATCAAGGGAGTCCAGCCTGGGCTGATCAATCTCGTTCCCGACGCCGAGCGTGAGATTGGCGAGATTTCCAGCCTGCTTTCGGGCATCCTGGTGGACGCAGGTCAGATAGATGGAGGACAGCTCAACTTCGAGGTGAACAATGAAGAAGCCGAGAAGGTCATCGAAGAAGCGAGCGCGATCGTCGAGGAGCGCATGAGGACAAAGTTCCCCGACGTTCCCGAGGACGATTCTCAAAACTTGGAAGCCGAAACTGCATAGGCAAGAACCGTCTGTAATTCACCGGGATTCCCCTTGCGCTTTTTCTAGGGGAACTCCCTCTTTTTCGTGGAGAGCTGCCAACTCGGCAATCAATGTTTCTTCGTCATTATCGTGCGTTGAACACTACTACTTTCCTCAAGTTGGTTGCTATCTTACTATACTCCCTTGCAGATGTTGCCATCCGCGGAATCCGGGATGATTCTGTAAAGACTGCTATCTTTTCCAAGAAAATTATCTCTCGTTATTCGTCATAGATTCGAACTTATTCCCATCTTAGAAAAGATCTTAGGACTGGAACAGAACAAAAGTAGGGCATGAAGCTGGGCGTAGCGATTTCCTGGAGAGGAGCAACAATCGATTCTTCCAGGAAAATAGCCCTTGAGTCAGAACGCGCCGGCTTTGAATATCTTTGGCTCACCGAAGCTTGGGGAATGGAGGCCCTATCGACGACAGGTTATCTACTTGGCATGACTTCGAGGATAAAGTTGGGAGTCGGAGTCTTGAACATCTTTTCGAGATCTGCAGCTTTGATCGGAATGGCATGTGCCACTTTGGATCAGGTCGCACCGGGTCGTTTCATTTTGGGACTGGGCGCTAGTGGAGGAGCTGTTGTCGAAAAGTGGCATGGAATGACATTCTCCCGGCCGTTGCAAAGAACGAAGGAGTACGTTGAGATTGTCAGACGTGTAGCCCGCGGCGAGGAAGTAAACTATGAAGGGGAAATTTTGAAGCTTGCTGGGTTCAGGCTATACACAAAACCAAAAGAGACAAATCAAGAAATCTACATTGGTGCAATTGGTGAAAAGAATCTGAAGCTCGCGGGACAAATCGCTGACGGTGCAATTGTCACGATGTATCCATTTTCCAAAATGTCGACAGCTTTGCAAATTCTTAGGCGATCCTTGCCGTCAGACAGTCGTGAAAAACTCCTTTTTGCTTATCTTCCATTCAGAGTCGTTCAAACATCTGAAGAAGTACAAAGAAGAAGAATAGAAGTCGCCAAAAACATCGCGTTTTACATCTCATCTATGGGTAAATACTATGCAAAAAAACTCGCTGAATTGGGATTCGAGAAAAATGTCGAGCGAGTCATAATGGCGTACAAAGAAGGAGGAAGCAAGGAAGCAACCGCTGCCGTTGATGATCAACTAATAGATGAACTGTCCCTCATAGGTAGTCAGGATCAGATCCTGGACAAATTAAGAAAAATTCCCGAAGGAGTTATTCCCGTTCTTTCAATCGATTCAAGTGAAACACAACTTGATTCTCTCGGTTCGATGCTGAAAGAAGTGGACCAAGATCTTTAGGGAATTTTTGATGCCATCAGAAGTTCTTTTTTAGAACGTGAATCCAAGGGGCAACTGAATTTCTTTTGGTTCTGATTCTTTCCCGTGCCGATCTTGAACAGGTATTGACCATGCCCGATATGATTTCGGCGCTGGAGGGTGCTTTCAAAGATCTAACTCTAGGAAAGACTATGAAGATCCCGCGATCCACTGTGACTATTCCCGAGGAAGGCGGATGGATCGGAATAATGCCAGCCTATCTACCAACCCAGAATTCGTTTTCGACAAAGTTCGTCACCCTTTACAATGGGAATCTGAAGAAGGGACTGCCGGCAATAATAGCCACCGTCATCTTAAACGATCCAGGGACCGGTAAAGTCCTTTCGATTATGGATGGAGGTGTGATTACTGCGATGCGAACGGGTGGCCTTGGCGGGCTCGCTGCAAAGTACCTCTCAAGATCCGACTCGCAGGTGGCCGGAGTATTTGGCGCAGGCGTGCAGGCAAGAACTCAGCTCAAAGCTCTTGTTCAAGTTAGGGAAATTAAACGAGCGATGGTATATGACACGATCTTTGATCGCGCCAAAAATTTCTCAAATGAAATGAGCAGTGTCTTGAAAATTCCAGTGGAGATTGCGGATACTTCGAGCGCTGTATTGAAAGCGTCCGACATTATCACGACGGTCACACCTTCGAGTCAGCCGATATTTGATGGAAATGAATTAAAGCCGGGAACTCACATAAGTGCTTTTGGAAATTACAAGACAAGTGAAAGGGAGCTTGACACTTCCACCATAGTCCGCTCCAAGGTCTATGTGGATCAAGTAGAAGCAGCTCTTGATGAGGCTGGTGATCTTCTGATTCCTATTGGAGAGGGAAAGTTTTCGAAGAACGACATCGTTGGAACGCTCGGGGAGGTCATCCTCGGGATGAAAAAGGGCAGGATTTCCGATGAAGAAATTACACTTTTCAAATCAGTCGGACTAGGGATTCAAGATTGCGCCGCAGCTGCGCTCGCATACAGAAACGCGGTCACAAACAAAGTTGGAAAGGAAATCCAGCTGAATTAGAGTTCGTTTTCGAAGTCAATCGCGACTTCTCTGTCGTTGGCGGACCACTGCACGGCCATCAGCACTTGTCGATTCAATTCGCTCTGGCTGATGATCGGAAAGAGATGATAGTCGTCCGAAATATTTCTCGCAAATTGAACAATTTCTTCGTGGGTCGGGGCGTACGCGAGCGCATTCTTCATCAGAGAGGGATCCTTGAAACCCAGATCTGTTTTTCCCAGTCGCTCGGAAATGCGCGGAGCATTCCCGCTGATGGAAAATCCCTTGACTTCGAGAAAACTGGGACTTGAATTCTGGATGATATGGCGGTAAGATTCCGGTTTGATCATGTTTACCCCGCGAACGCTAGTGATTCTGATCACCGTCCTGCACTTCAGCGCGGACAACATTGACAGCGTCTGGTTCAATCTGTCCCAGTGATCTTCGTTCACCGGGAAAAATGGTTTCACGGACGAGCAGACCTGCAGGTAAGATTCCTTGTCCGGGGCCGCTAGTGTGACGTACAGCTGTGTTGGAAGGTTTCCAGTCTCACTTAGCTCTTTTATCCTCTCTGGAAATGTGCCATTGGTAACAACAAACGTAGAGATCTTCCTTTCCCTGAACTCGGCGATCAACTCGCCAATCTGCCTGTACATCGTGGGCTCACCGTCGTAGGAGATCGCGACGTGTTTAGGCGTCGCAGCTTCCACATGGACGTCAATGATGTCCTTCCGGGAAGCAACGAGTTTCTCTACAAGATCCCTTGAAGAATCCAAGTTGAAAGAGCAAGCATCCATTAGGGCCGTCCTGATCGAAAACCGACTATCTTTTGTTTCAACCACTTCGGCATTCCGAAGGTCGTTCAGGGCGTCCTTTGCTCTCATCCTCGATATCCCACAGCTCTCGGCAATCTCTGGAGTTGTCATTGGACTCTTTTGGAGACCGAGCAAATGCACGACCTTGATCATGTTTTCGTAGTTATCGAGTGCGAACGGGAGATGCTGCTCAATTATCTGTTGCTGTTTTGAAACGAGCTGTTCGGCAATTACCTCGGGCTCGTCCAGTTTTTGGAACGAATGCTGCCTTCCTTCAACATCGCGCCAGCAAAAGCTGCAGGCGATGTTGCACCCACGGAACGAGGTTGATTGAATACATTGGTGGCTCTTTATCCCAAAGTTATGTTTGTAGCACTGCCTTCGCCCTCCAGTTCGTAAGCTCTGCTCGGTCCAGTAGCATGGCTTGTACGCAGCGTGCCCATAGGTGCCGATGAGTGTCTCATGAGTGGAGATGCGCATCGATGGATTCGTTAACAGGGACTGGCTACATAAGATATTTCCGCTAGACCAGTTTGGGGATCTTTGCATTGGGAACAATTGCGAGTCCACCGTCACCCATCTTCATCGCAAATGTTCCCTCCTTGTGTGAAGTTCCGCGCATCTTCCTAACCTCCACTCCTCTGAACCTCATGCCGCCTACCCGCGAGTAGTAGAGCACGATCACCCCGTCGGAAATGAACTCCTCAACCCCAAACCTGCTCAATCCCGAACTGTCCTCTGGAATCTCGGTCACGTAAAGAAATGTCGCGTCGAGCTCTTTCAACATGCTTGAAAATCTGAGCAGGTCTGTGCGGAGCTGAAGCAAGCTCTCGGTCTGGAGACCAAGGACCGTGATTGGATCGATTGCAATTCTTTTTGCCCCTATGCGTTTCCAGTGCGAATAAATTGTTGAGTAGATGTCCGAGGGGTCCATCTTTCTGATCTGACCTGCAACTGCCGGGGAAAGATCAACGAGCGCGAGTTTCTCTTTTTTCTGGAGGTCTTCGAGATCCCAGCCGTAGGATGATGCGTTTCTGATAATGCCGGGAATCTTTTCTTCCATGGTTACGTAAATCCCAGGCTCATCGTACACTTTTGCCCCCTTGTACACAAACTGCATCGCAAAAGTGCTCTTGCCTGTTCCTGTTCCTCCGGTTACTAGGATGCTCTGACCTCTTGGTAGCCCACCGAGTACGAGCTCGTCAAATCCGTCTATTCCAGATCTTGCTCTTGTCAACAAAGCCAACTTAGAACTTTCCTCCTTTCCTAAATCTCAAACTCAAAACCTCTATCAGAAATCCTATAGTTCTTCCATCTTCCGTCGTGCTTTCGTCCCCTCATCGTTTCGATCCTGAACTGCCTATTTCTTTCCTCTCCTGATTCATTTAACCTAAAGCGCAGAGTTCCGCTGGAGGAGAAAATTATTGAATTCAGAGTTCTTTCATCGTGAGCTCCCTCAGCAATGGTTGCGATTCCCAAAGTTCGATAGTTTTCAAGACGGGACGAAAGGCACGAAACGAAATCGATCACTGATTTCTGATCACAGGAAAGTAGAAGCCGCGAGATGGAATCGACAATTATGACCAATTTCTCGTTTTGTGAATCATGATTTCGAAGTTGCTCAGTGATCACGATCAACATTCCCGTTGGGTCCAGTCCTAGAACTCCATTGCCCATATTCTCTGACATTCCCAGTCTCGCAGCGCTCACTGCGTCAATTATGCGAAACGTCTCCCGAGCCTCATACTCCTCCGTACTCCATCCAAAACTTGACATCCCCGCTCTCAGAGTGGAAGGCAGTTCTTCCGTGGTTACCCAGATGACCCTACCCCCAGAGACGAGTGTCTCGTAAGCATACTGTGAAGTGAAGATTGTCTTACCGCTACCACTTGCGCCCGAAAGGATGGCGAGGCCGTCTGGGAGACTTTTTCCACCCATAAGAGAGCGGAGGGACTTTGTAATGCCGTCGGCTCTTTTCGTGGTTACTGAAACAGTCCACGCCTCCTCTGGATCCTTCTAGTCAGAGTCATTTCCTCTAAGAGGAGTTTTTTCCTCTCCTCAAGTTGCAAGGCTTCATCTCGGATTTCATTTAGGGCTAGTAGATCCTGCCTGACTTGATCCAGCGCGATGGAGAGATTTTCATACTCATTCTTACAACGATGCAGCTCTTCTTCAACTCTTGACAGTTCTTCTCTCAGGGTAAAGATTTTGTCATCTACTGATCCGATTTCGTTCAATTTTCCTTCTATGATTTGCTTTCTCGATCTCAATTCTTGAATTATTGGAATGATATTTTCGGGCTCGACGATCACTTTTGCGGTCCCGCAACCCGTCAGTTTTTCTTTCCCGTTTGAATCCGTATGAATCAACGCGGGATGCCAGAGAAACTCCCCGTTTGATTGTGTGCGTCCTGACAGCCTGATCGTTTCCGAGGCACCAGGGTCTAATTTTACGTTGAGATCGAGGGTGCGATTTTTGGGACTCCATCTTTCTCCCCTGCTCGAAAGTTCGAAACCCTCGGGAAGAGGTTCCTGAAGTCTTACTGCGACTGCCCTTTCCTTTCCTAGGTTGGACAACACGAAAGTGATTGAAAGCTCCTCGTTAGCTGCAATCAGTGGACTGGAAGTTGAAACATCTACTGTCAGGAAGGAGGAGTCGAGTTGTCTAGCAGAATTCTCAGGAGAAAAAGTCCCGACCGCCGACACGCTCGAAACCGCCGAGTAGATCATCCGGGCTGATGCAACTTCGGCAAACATCTTGTTCGCAAGCGGAATCAGCTCTCGATTTTGTCTTACCTTCGAAAGAAGCTGGAGGGATCCCTTCAATTTCTCGGAAGATCCAAGCTCTTCATAATACTTGGTCGCTAGAGATAATGAGCGCTGAGCTTGGGAGTACAGTTTGGCTTTCGTCTCATGATCCTCCACTTCACGTTCTGCGGCAGCCATGTTGATTGAAGCGTCTAGGATGTGTTTGCTCGCTCTGACCATGGAAAGAAAAGTCCGATTTCCGAGTCGGGATAGAGTTCGCTCCGCCGAATCTATTGCCCAGCCACATCTTGACAACATCTCAATGTCTACCGTCGAATCCAATGACTGCTCGACCAGCTTCGAGGAGTATAGGAATGAAGCAAAACTTGAAAGTCCCTTTAGCAGCGGTCTCAGGGAAGAGGATTTAGAATTCTCCGAAGCCGAAGAAAAGATCTCTTCCGCCTTTTGAATTAGACTTGAATCTCCATTGAGCTGTGCTTTCTGAAAAAATCCTAAAGCGCGACAAAGCGATGCCAAGGATTGCAGCTCATTCGCTTCCATTGGATTGATAGATGAGTAGTCGCTGGACAATTCAGAAAATGCCTCTTCTGCGTCTGCAAGCCCAGAAATCGACCGTTCAATGTTACCAATACGGAAATCCTGTTTTGAATTTTCGAGAATGATTCGAGCTTTACAGAATGAAGAGAGATGTCTACCGAGTTTCGCAAACGATCTAGATTCGACTGTATCTTCACGGGATAAATCCGATTCTAGCTTTACGAGTGTTTGCATTGCCCTGGAGAATAGACCAATTGAGGCCTCTGGTGAGCTTTCCGAGACAGAATTTTTTTCTGCCTGCTCAATGAGTGACTCTGCCAGAAATAGTTGGAATCTTGATTTCCAGCGCCTCGTAGACGCAATCAAACCAGTAGCTTCTCTGTAAAGGTCGGATGCTTCGTCAAAGTCGGAGTTAACATGTTTCAACTTGGCGTTTTCGATCCGTGACCATGCAAGCATGTATTTTGAAGATTCTTCGTACAGATTGCCGTACGATGAAGTTGATGAAAGTTGGGCGAGCTGAAAAGCATCACGCGCCTTGCTGTACTCCTGGGAGCTGTGGGAAAAGTTACCCTCGCGATCAAAAACCTGAGCTAGTCGCCAGCATGAAATCGCAAGAGTTTCGTTTAACCCAACGCTCTTTGAAATCTTTTCAACGTCACGAAAGAATTTGCGGGCTCTCGAGGAGTATAACTTTCTTTCAACTAACGTCAGATTTTTCGATGAGCTCAAGAGATCGCAGCACACATCTCCAGCGAGTAGTTCAGAATTTATCTTTCTGCTTTGGAAAGTCTTGTCCCGATAAAAAGTCCTGCTCTTCAGGCAATCAGAAAGAGAAGTTCGAAGCAGTTCGGTAACTTTCTCCTCGTCAGATTCAGAATCCTCAGAAATAAGATCTATTGCGAGCTGCCTGTTGTAGTCCGAATTCCTAAAGAAAATGTCTCCAATATTCACCGCCTTATACCTGGTAAGCCCGATCTTTCTGTTATTGATCAGAGCCTCGGCGTTTTTCGCAAGTCCCAGCGATCGCTGCATCAGTTCTTGCTTCGCTGCACCGTCTTGGTAGTTTGCCAACCGTTGATAGAATGTTGCGATCCAGGAGCCTCCGAGAAAATCCTCCTCGAAAGTGGACCACAAGTGAAACCACTTCAGGGATTTTTCGCCGAGAGATACAGCACGGCTTAGCAACGGGAGAGCCTTCTCCTTTTCAAACTCCACAATGCCCTCCCTGTAATAAGTCCCGGATAGGTTGTAGGTGCTCATTGCTCTATAGATGAGCCATGTAGAGTTCATTGCCTGTTCAAGGGAATTCTCATAACTGTCTCGTGCACTTTTCACAAAATCGCGCATCTCTTCTCCTTCCGCTGCTTCGGCCTTTCCATCGTAGCAAATACCGATGTCCCAGTAGATAGCGGACGCAATTGAGTGAAAGAATTTTACTTCATTTGCGGTATATTGAAAGGAATTTTTTATTGTATTTTCCCATATCATCAGACTTTGGCGAGCTTTCGCTAGAGACTCAAGGGCGGCATCAAAGTCTCTTTCATAGAGGAAATGCGAAAAACCTAGTCCATCCAAGACGATCGCGGCAAGGTCAACCCTTGATGCAGCATGTGCCGCAGAAAGAAATTCGGATCCACTGCGCCGGGCGGAAGAAAGGTCCACCGGAGTTTTCTTTTTTGCTTTAGACAAAAATGGAATAATTCGAAGTTGAATCATCAGCCCTATTGCACTTGAGAAAGTGATCCTGGAGACAGAGGTGGACTGTGCAGCTGATGCATGGCGGAACATTTTGACTGCATTCCGGACTCGATTGTAACCCTCGTGGTTCGGGTAGAGCCAGTAAATTAGTGCAAGGCAAGCGTGCTTTGTGGAAATTTCTTCTAATTTAGAATCCGAGACGTTTCTCTTCGACGACGAGTAAAATTGTTGCAGTTCGTCTTCCAGCTTCTTGCTCGAACTGTGGAAAAACTGGATCGCTTCCCCGGAAGCTTTTGCTTCGCGCGAAATTGCTTCCACATCGGAGAATTGGCGAAGAAAAGAGTCGCCCACATTTCTGGTGTTGAAGGAATTCTGTGACTTTGCGAAGAGTTTTTCTGACTCTATTCTGGACAATCTTCAACCAGATCCTCATAGATTCTACAAGGTAAAAATCACAAGGGGTTCATACTGTGTGGTGAGCGTCTGAAGCTCCTAGAACCGAGAATCTCCCTTTTCAAACTAGAATACAAGATATGGTAACGATCTAGTTAACTAACAGATCGCTTTCCAAAGCTGAACCGGGATTTAGTACAGTCGATCTGTTTAGGCGGTCAGGCCGTGGTATTTGTTCATGTGCTCCAGGTAGAGTAACTCTAACGATGCGTGAAGTTCCCCCTCCTGAAGCCGTTTCCACACTGAATCACAGAAAATGCAAGAATATGTGTTGTTTCGAATCTCCCTAGAGAGACTTTGCGAGGCGATTTCCATGATACATTTAATTGAGTGGCTGCAATGTAAGAGATTTTGGCGAAAGCCGAGATCCGGATCCGCAGACTTTTCTCTTTCGCCAATAAAATAGGCATCTTGATATCTCACAAAATACCTCGCGGTTTACAACAGTGTCTCCGAACTGGAAGACGTCGCGGAACAACACGCATTAATAAATAATCCATAGTTGCGAGCTGAAAATTCTAGTCTTGAAATCCGAACACGTCCCGAGTGGAATCCCAGGGTTGGATGAAATCTTGGGAGGCGGATATCCAAGGGGGCGGGTAATCCTTCTTACTGGAGGACCGGGTTCCGGAAAGACTATGATGGCAATGCAGTTTTTGCTTGATGGCGTTAATCGTTTTGATGAGCGAGGGGTCTTTGTTTCGCTCGAGGAAAGCAAGCATCATCTGATATCTGAAATGTCAAACTTCGACTGGGACATTGAGAAATACGAAAAGAAAAATCAAATCGCGATAGTGGATGCTTCTCCACTGAGGCAGATTTCAAAGGAACCTGAGCAGTCTGGTGAACAACTTTTGATTCCACCACCAAGCTTGCCGGAATCGGAGAAAAATGTTCGCATAAGAGGTCCGGATTTCTCCATACAAGCCCTGACGACGGTAATCAGAAGCTACGTGCGGGTCACGCGGGCCACGAGGATCGTAGTCGATCCCATAACGTCACTTTCCCTTCAATTTCTGGACAACTTTCAGCGAAGGAGTGCCGTCATCGATCTTATCGAGTCACTCATCGGCATGGGGACGACCAGTCTGATTACAACGGAGATGGCGAGTCAGTTCAGCTTCGCGAGCGTCCAGAGAGAAATACCTCCCGAGGAGTATCTGTGCCATGGTGTCTTGATACTGCACAACTCGCACGTTGTTGGCCGTGGAATGGTATCTGCGCTGGAAATTGAAAAAATGCGAGAGTGCAAGCACGATAGGCAACTGCACCCTTACTCGATCACGGAAAAAGGCATTACCGTGCACAACGAGCGTTTTCTTGGATAATACTCCTAGAATAAAAGCCAACGAAGATTTTTAAAGCGATGATCGTCGCTAATTAGGACAACAAAAGAGTGCGTCTTATTTTCTTCTTGCTGCTTTGGATTTATTGCGCATAGAAAGTTTCATCGTTGCCAAGAATTAGAATCGCCCGCTCTCCAGAAAATTTTTCGAGATAGTTTTCCATTGCCATCAATTGATGTCGTCCAGCTGGTTCACGGAACCGTTGAAAGAAATAGGGGGATACCCGCGGTTTTGGACGCGTACTCGGAGTTTTTGGACTCACCCATAGGACCTCTCGAGCTGAAGAACCTAACCGACGTATTTGACCGGATCCAGGATAATCTTTCACAAAGATTCCCGGAGATCGCGGCAAAAAGAGCCGGAACAGTGGCACGGAACGACATTGCCTCTTTTCTTTCCGCGGCAAACGGTGACCCCGATCGACTGAAGCAGTTATTGAGAAACGAACTCTTGTCGTATAAGGCTACGATGGTCGCTTCAATCGCTGAGCGTTTTTCGAGAATGAGCAGCGAAGAGCGGCGAGCTATCGATGCGACCTTGCGATTGATTTACAGATCGCCGTTTGAGATCCTATTCCGGGCGGACCAAGGAAAGCCGCTTTCCTCCAGCGGCCGCGATTTTGAAAGGTTCTTCGCTTCGGTCAAATCTCAATCGCCCACGATCAGAGAGCTACGCTACGAAAATCTGATCGTGGAGAAAGCGATTTTCAACAAACTAATTCTGAAAGCAGAGAATCGAAACTATTTCATCTGGATTCCTTCGTTTTTCTCAAAGGAAGGAGCTTCCTCTCTAATCCAAAAGTTGGGACTTTCAAACGAACACATCACGCTCACGCGAATCAGAGAGCTGGCGTCGCAATCGAAGATTAATCAGTTGGATGGGTTTCTTAGGACCCTTACTGATAATTTGGGTGTTCTCGGAAGAAACGAACACGTGCCTGAAGAATTTTCTGATCTTGTCCAGAAGGTTGGAGACTATCAGATAATTCCGCCGATCGATCTTGACGACGTATTCTTCTTCCGGCAAGAAGAGTCTGAAAAGAGAGAAACTGAACGGCTCGTCGAGGAAGAGAGGTTGGTGCGGGAGGAGGAATCACGTCGGGAAGAACAGTCGAAAAAGACCGAGCAGTACAAACAAAAGTTCCGGCCGGTAGTGCAACAACAGAGGCAGCTACAGCAAGAGGTTCAGCAGCCTTCGGGTATGGATGCTGTACTGCTAGGAAAACAGCTCGACTTTGATCAGCTCGTCAGTGCGATCAACCGGCGGGTCCCAGAGAAGGATCTTCCTTCACAAGTAAGACAAGTCGGTGACTACTTCCTTCAGCTGCCGGATTTCAGGAAAAACATTGCGATAGTAGGCGCCTCAGGCTCAGGCAGGAGCACTACTTTGCGGCGCCTCGTTGACGGATTAGCCACCAAGCTCGGCCCGAGGAAGATAGTCATCATAGACCAAAAGGGAGAGCACCGGGGGTTAGCGTGGAAATACGGCTGGCGTGTTTACTCCTTTGCTGGGGACTCGCAGGCGCAAGAGTTTCAAGTCTCATTCTTTCCCACCTCAGACGATGTTGAGGTGAAAGCCTCGATAGGGGCAGATCTGATTCAAGAGTGGTTCAATCAGGGACAAGTCAATTGTACAGATCAGCAAAGAGAGAGAATCGCTTCGATAATTCGTGGTGTGCGATCTCCGACCATTGGGTCGATTGCTGATCTGATGGTGGCTGAGCCTGAGTTAGTCGGGCTGGCTCAAAAGCTCAAAAAAGGACTCGTCTCCAGGAGCACTGTTTCAAGGATATTCTCTGAAACAAGTGCCGCAAGAGCTCTAGATCAAAGCACGATATTCGATATTTCAGGACGGGGGCTTAGAGATCCGACGACCAAGGAAGAGCGACAGGTAATTTCTTCAATTCTGTTAAGAGAGCTCGCTCTTAATTCACAAGTCAGAGATTCGATCATCGTGGTTGAGGATGCACTAGACCGCTTTAAGAGCGAATCTCTGAAGACTAAGACGAAAGGTTTTGTTCAGAATCTGATTTCGAACGGCAACTCGGTTGTTGCAACTTCAAGAAGTACCGTGAGAGATTTTCTCCCAGAAAATCTCGTTCAGATCCTTCATCGATTGTCAGGAGAAAAGGTGATAGCAGATGAGCTTGCTGCCTTCGATAGCGATGTTCCGTCGTCGGCGGTCCAGAGAGTTGTCTCCTTTCTTCCACGTGGCTACGTAATTACTTCGAAATACGCCAGTAGTGCCAAGAGTGCCGCGGTCAGAGTCGAACCTCTGGCCTTTTCCTAGATCTTACGAAGAAGAAACGTCGTCGTATGCAGTGCTCAGGTTGATTGCCGAGCTTTCGATATCCTGTCCTGAGTAGATTGAAACGTGGCAGGACGAAGCAATTTTCTTAACGTCTTCTGATATTCGCGGCGAAGGTGATAAAATTATGGACCTCTGGGATTCGAGCTCAAACGAAATGATGTTCATCTTGAGTACGTCATCCAGTGAAATTTCTTGAAGCTCTGTCATTCGAATGACCGTGTTGGAAAGCTTGATGTCCGGTTTGTTCGCAAAAATGTCCACCGGATACTCTTGACCAGACAGCCCCTTTATGAGAGCGAGTTTTCGAACGCCGTAACCGCGTCTTGAGAGGAACCCTTCGATAAAATCCAGAGCCTTATGCTGTTCTAGAGAAATCGTTTGCGAGTTCGGCCGTGAGGCCCAATTTACCTGATTGACCCTGAGCTGCATCGTGAGCGCCATCTTTGAAAGGTTCTCAATGTTGTTGCGCAAGATCTTTTGTCCTACAGGAGTAAGGGAGTACATTCGTTTTTTCAGCGGAGCTTCGTCGAACTTTTGCTGCCATGCGCCGATTATCAAACCAGATTTTTCGAGCGCGTGAAGATGTGGATAAAGCGTGCCGTAACTGATGCTGATCTTAAACCAGTTCAAGAGTTTTTTTCTAAGCTCGTAGCCGCTCTTCGGTGAAAAAGTAAGCAAGTACAGAATCTCAATATCAACAAGCTGCTTTGCGGCACTGGTAACCTCAGCTCCGTGCTGGGCAACTAGCGCCTCTTCCTGCTGTTTGATTGAAAGCATGAATTTGTTTCAGTTTCCTGTTAGTCTAGCACAAAATTCCATAGAGAGCGGATATTTTCTGGCATCGTGAGAGGAAAACGAGATTACAGGTACTCTCAAGTTTCTATTTATTCAGGATGAGTATCCGGTACCGATTCCGTGTACGGATCAGCCAAGGAATCTTAGATGCAACAAAACTAAAGGAAAAAGAGTCAATGACGTTACAAAAACTTCGGCAGGTTTAGCGAAAGAATTTAGGCGGAACAGAGAACCTCAGAAAAAGGAGAGGCGGGAAAAAAATCCACCTCTGATTTTTTGGAAAATTTAGGATTCACTCTGCAGGTTCAAGTCTTCCCTGATTGAAATGAATTGGTTCAGGAGCTGGAAACCCTTGTCCGAGAGGTGGTAGGTCTTCTTGTCGTCCTCCACCGTTGGGATTACGAGTCCCTGAGCTTCTAGCGATTTTATGTAAGACTGCATTACAGTCCACGAAAGATTCGCTTTGTACATGATGTGCGTGGGCTTTTCTGCACCGGCGCCGATCGCCTTCAGGATGTCGCAGAAAGTCTCCATGCGGGATCTTCTGCTGACTTGGACTGCATTTGTTCTTGACTGCGGCTGCTGCTGTGTTTGAGTATTCAGATATTCTTGTGACATTTTTTCAGTTCGACCTTTTTACTGAATATTCGGTAACCAGAGTTTGTTATATCAAGATGCTGTAACTAGAGGATAGATCTGGAAGGTACTGCCGCTTATGGGAGAGGAACTGCGAAAATGGATCCCGGCTTCATAAGTCCTAATATCGACTCCAAACATAAAATCACCCGCACATAAAAAGGGATTCTTTTGGCTGAGACAAAGACTGAAACAACTACTGTTGAGACACCTCAGGGGCAATCTCAACAACAACCTGCGCAGATGCTCCACAAGAACCCGTCCGCCCAAGGTGGACGAAGCGATCTCGATATCAACATGGCGATAAAATCGCTTCAGGAAGAGACGCAACAGATCTTCGAGCTCATTGAGATGGAGCGCACTTATGGTGCAGAAGTCTCAAACCAGCTGAAGCAAATTATCATGCCGCTCAACCTGTCATATCACATAAAGCCGGAGTCGATCTCAAAGACCGATTCCTCAATCTCGGACGTCGTTCTGACGCCTCAAGGAATGGTCTGCGTCTTCAACAATGCTGGCTCAATGATCTCAAGACCGCTAGAGTCATTCCAGAGCGATGTCCTGATCAGAATACTTCTTGAAGTAATACCCGAAATCAAGGTCATGCTTAATGAGAAGCGGCAGAAGATGAGCGGCCGTGTGATGACACTTGAGAGGGTCGCAAAAGAGCTTCGAAAGGTACCGGCTCTCGTTCCCACGAAACCCGGTTCTGGTGGAAAAGGCGGTTCTTCCTCGAGCTCGTCCAATTCAGACCAAGTCGTGGTCGAGGGTTCACGAGACAAATCTGCCTCAAACCAGGACGCGATGAAATCGGTCCTGGACAAGCAGTAAGAGCGTCTCACACCCTCTTTTTCCCCTTTTTTCAATCTCCTCACAGTTAGGATTCATTCCGAGCAGAGATATATAGAAGCAGAACGCGGCATTCCGGGAGAACTCTGACTGAAGCATGCGGGAAGAACTCATACTGGCGCACTCGGTGATGGCGTTTGAGAATCTGAATGAAGTTCTCGTCGTGCTTGATCAATCGATTGAAACGCACTCCAAAGTGATCAAACGGTATGAAGATCGTCTTGGCGTTTTGCTTCGCCAGGCGAGAGAATCAAGCGATCCTCGTCTGAAAGCCGCCGGGAGTCAAATTCCCATGCCGGGGTTTGGCGGCGCTGAACTTGAAGCTCGCGCAGCCAGCAATGATAAGAAAAAGCAGGACAAGAAAAAAGATCAAGGCGGCGAGGAGAAAGGATGGATCGTACTAGAGTCCGAGGACCACTCGCTCAAACTTGCGACCGGATCGGAACCATTGATCGCGTCAAATGAGATTTCAATACTATTCAAGATCATAGAGACACTGAAGTCGAAGCTTCCTGCATTAGAGTCCTCACGAAAGCTCCTATCAGACCTACCATCCCAGGGCTTTAGAGCAGATCAGCGTCTGAGAATCGTTTTCAAGGATGGTCTGCCAAAGTACGTCTTGCCGACGATTGAAACGAAAGCTCAAAATCAGAAGAAATTCTGGTACCAGGAATCGTTCCGGATTGCCGTTCTGAAGTAATGCCAATCTTTCGTGTACGTCTGTTTCTAATGAAAATCACTCGCTACTCTTTCTAGAAGGCAGTTTGTTGATATACGAAAAAACTAATCTTCCGGCAGACTCGAGACTGAATTATGACGGCGGAAGCTAGCCCTGGAAAAATGCAGAGAGAAGTAGCCGTCGAAAAGGAAGGCAAATTTTACCGCGCAAGGTACGACGGTTTCGATCTAAAGCTGCTTCCTTTTCACGCAAATAGGCTCGTCAGAGAGTGGGATATATGGAAGATGTATTACGCACCCATCGATCTGAAAGGAAAGACGGTTTTGGATGTTGGTGCGGGCTGTCTTGAGACTGCAGTCTTTTACCTGGGTAAAGGGGCAGCGAAGATTGTTTGTGTTGAGAACAATCCCGATGCAGTTACAATTGCGAAAGAAAATATTCAAGCATATCCGCAGATGAAGGTTGAACTTTTGAATGAGCCTGTCTCACTTGAGCAGTTGAAATTGCCTCACGATTTCTTGAAGATGAACGTTGAAGGAGCAGAGTCCATCCTTCTCGATTATGACGGAAAACTCGGCCCTTGTGTCATCGAAGCTTACAAGATCGGGCTGTGGGATATTCCGAAGGCGCTCATGGAAAAGTTTCCCGAACTAAAACCAGTCTACAGTGAGACTAATCAGATAATGCCCGCGACAATACTACAAGGTATTTCGTGAATAATTGCAATTGTTTTGTACGCGCTAAACAGGGCTCGTTTCAAGCTCTGCTGCTTGAAAAATTGCACCGTTGTGCGGACCGGCGAGAAATGGCATAATAAACCAATGATCTGCATCAATGGTTACTCACGCGCGTTGAGTAACCTGAATCACACGACCAAAAAGTCAAATGTAGCAACGATGGCACCTATCTCCGGAGTCACCATTTTGATAGTCTAATCCCTCTGATCAGTCTAAAGTGTTCGTCTCTTGTCACGAACGCTTTTCTTTCTACTCCTATCTCGACCTGTGAAAGTATGATCCCTGCTATCAATACGTCAAACTCTCCAATCAACTGTCCCTTTTGTCTCAATGAAGAGAGAATCTTCGATGCCTCCTGGCAGGCTGATACTGTTAGCCCCAAAACCCTGATCCTTGATAGAAGAGTATGCACTTTCAACATGTTTTCCTCCGACTTGCTGGACATGCTCGCTCCCTTCATTAGCTCGTAGGCGTTTACGACTGTAGTCGA
>Ga0335085_10001122_pt1 | contig 61935 bp, 62 predicted proteins | sample Lox_Sample_45_FD_206712 | JGI IMG/M metagenome (GOLD analysis project Ga0335085, IMG submission 206712) | Soil microbial communities from Loxahatchee National Wildlife Refuge, Florida, United States - Lox_Sample_4.5 | ecosystem: Environmental > Terrestrial > Soil > Wetlands | place: USA...
CGGCTGCTGGCGCATGACTCGGGGTCAGGGTGGATCGCTACTCCTTTCCTGTGAGGCTCTTTCATCCTCAACTCCAGGTCGGTTTATCCCGGCGCTTTCTTTAGGTTTGTTTTCGAACGCCAATTTGACCCCTTTTTGACTCTTATCCATCTTTGAATCTGCGGGTTACTGTTTTGGGTTCGTCTTTTCGACTCGTTTGGCAAATAGGCCCTCGGATCTCGATTAACCTACGCTGCAACAACATGATACAAGTTTGGGTTCGTCAGCGCGCATCGGTGGTACCACCGGGGGGTGCTCCTTCTCTCACGCCTTGGGGACTGGGGTGGTTGCGGGCTCCGACTTCAAAAACCTGTTATATTTGTTCAGGTCCCCTCCGATGAGACGTCAAGCGAAGTCTTGGACCACAGACGAACGAGCCCACGTGGAACCACTGTGCGAAGCTCGGGTTCGTTTCTTGGCTTCGTTGGGTTCGTTTCCTGATTTTGCACGTTTTTTCCCCCGAAAGTCAGGTTCGTTTAGGTTCGTTTTTCGAACGCCAATTTGACCCCTTTTTGACTCTTATCCGTATTTGAATCTGCTGGTTACTGTTTTGGGTTCGTTTTTTCGACTCGTTTGGCAAATAAGCCGCCGGATCGCCATTAACATACGCTGCAACAACACGATACAAGTTTGGGTTCGTCAGCACGCATCGGTGGTCCCCGGGGGGGTGCTCCTTCTCGCACGCCCTGGGGGTGGTTGCGGGCTCCGACTTCGAAAACCGGCTATATTTGTTCTCAGATGCTGCCCCGACCACACTGAGACTTCAAAATGCTCGCCAGCCGGTGACCCGGAGGCGGGCTCTGCCGGCGAGCAACCCGCCGCGGAATAGCCGGTTGGGAACTCATCGATGACTTGCCTTCTGCCACGTCCGTTCCTTGGAGTCTCAGGACTCGCGGCAACTGGAACACTGCGCCATTCTACTGGCCGTTCGCGTCGGTCAGAACAAAAATATGATCGTCCGCAACCTGTGGGCTAGGCGCCCGCTCAGAGATCCCGGCGAACACCACGAACTCGTTGTGAGTCGCGTCATAGACGCCGGAATGAAAGTAAACCTGCGAGCCCGAGTTAGCGGCGGAGAGGGTACTCCACGAAGGTGAGCCCCCGGCGCCCGTTGCCTTCTGCAGCACCCAGGTGTCTGCGAGAATCCCCTGAGCGGAAAATCCGCCGTTGATAATCATGCGGTCGTTGGTGGAGTCGTAGCCAGAAGCAGCACCGTAGCGTCCTGCCGGCGCGGTTCCAGAAGGCAACTCGTGGCTCCAGGAACACGTTTTCCTGACCGGGTCGATACCCGAAAGCGCCCATACGTCCGCAAGTTCATCGCCGTCGGTCCCGCCGTATATCACCAGCTTGTGGGAGGAAGAACTGAAGGCAGCCGATGCGTAAGCCCGGGCAGGCGGGGAACTGCCCACAGGCGTAAGCTGGATCCATGTGGGAGTGCTGCCGAGACCGTTGGCATTGGACAATACCCAGACATCGCTCAAGTAACCGCCGTTGCAATCGGAGCCACCAAATACGATCATTACGTTCCTGACGGGATCATAGACTGCGGCTTGCCCGGTGCGGGCCGGGGGCAGCGTGCCGCCGGGACTTAGCTCGATCCAACCGGGCGTGCCGCCAACCCCGTTAGCGTTCTCAAGCACCCAGACGTCGTTGGTGCAGGGTGATGGAAACCCTTCTGCGCCGCCAAAAACGATCATGCGGCTGTTCGTAGAATCGTAGACGGCACTGTGGCCCGAGCGGGCGGCAGGCGCTAAACCCGTGGAAGCCTCGAAGGTCCACTGCAGTGAGCAGGCCGGCGAACAGGAGCCGATGACGTTTAGGGCGACCCAGACGTCGTTGTAATTAATCGTGCCCAGGTCCGTACCTCCGAAGACGATCATCTGGTTAGTCGCCGCGTCAAAGACGGCTGAGTGCTGGTCGCGCGGGCCTGGGCCGGAGGGCACCCACTGCGCGAATCCCGTCGGCGCACAGCAAACCGTCCAAGAAATCGCGGCCAGCATTACGGCTGCGAGTTTTTTACCTTTTTTCATCGAGCGCCCCCTGGATTCGACTAGAGGTGTCACTTCTCGTCTGCCACCCCCTGCGACTTTGCAGCGGGAGAACGCAACCCCAGTGGGCGGCATGTGTACCATCCCCGATCGCTCAACCATCGTTCGCTACAGTCCGTTAGCATCATTCAGCACCCAAACGTGGTCTTCCGTGGGATTACCGTTGACGGACTTGGGAACTTGCCCGCCGAAGATGACCATCTTGTTTGTGGCTGGGTCGTAGATCGCACTGTGGAGGGCGCGCTGCGGACCATCGGAAGACGTCAGTGTCCAGAAGGGGGCTCCGCCCAAGCCGTTTGCATTCGCCAGCACCCAGGTTTCGGTTATCTCAGCCGCCTTTTTCGTGTGGCCGCCGTAAATAATCATCCGGTTGTCAGCCGCATCATACACTGCGCTGTGCTGATACCGCGCAGACGGAGTAGTTCCCGTCGGGTTCAACTGAACCCACGCGGGGCTGCCGCTCACGCCTCCGGCATGGTTTAGCACCCAAAGATCTCCATCCAGGGACCCATCGTACCCCCCGAAAACCATCATGATGTCATCGGCAGCATCGTAAACCGCGCTGGCATAAGCGCGCGGTCCGGGAGCAGGGCCTGAGGGAGAAAGCTGCGTCCAGGTTGGTGTACCGCCGAGACCGTTGGCGTTGGTCAACACCCACACGTCGTTATAATACGTCGTCGAGCAGTTGTTTCCGCCGAAGACGATCATCTCGTTGTCATTCGCGTCATACACCGCGTTATGACTGTACCGAACGGGAGGGGGACTGCCCTTTGGGCTCAGGGCGTCCCACTGTGTGGTGCCGCTCGTCCCCGGAGCGTCCTCCAGAACGTAAGCGTCATTGAGGCAAGGCGCGGGGCTCGTCACCCCTCCGGCGCCGCCGAAAACCACCATGCGGAGGTTCACGGCGTCGTAAACCGCAGTATGTCCGAATCGGGCGGACGGAGCGTTGGCCACTATCCCGGATGGATGTGTCCACTGTAGAGCACAAGGGGGTAGGCACGCCGCCGTGGTCACGTTGTTGGCCCACCAGACGTCGTCGTAATTCTGCTCATTGTACGTGTGCTGGCCGCCAAAAATCACCATCGTCCCGGAGTTGGAGTCGTAGACGGCGGTCTGCTGGTATCTGGCCGCGGGACCCAACTTGTACCACCGGGAACCGGTGGTGCCAAACTGCAGCGCCGTCCACAGACACAAGAGCAAGACAACGAGGAGCGTGGCCCGGGCGGTGATAATTCTCGTCTTCATTTGCTGCCTCCGATCGGCGACCAGGTTGTGACTGTATGAAAACTGGACCCGGTCCAAGGTGCACCGGGGCGCGAAGCCGGAAAGCTAACGGGCGAGTTTAGCCTGAGCGAACTTTGGTATCAATGCCCAATTTAGTTAATTCCTACCTTTCACACACGTGTCAACCCCCACACCATGACAGCCGTCGCCGGGTTAGGAAGGCGCCACAGATGCTTCGAGCAGTGAACCAGGCACCAAGCACTCAGGAAAGAGAAGCGTACCGTCAGATCGCTGCTGAATCGAGATGGCGGAGGGAGAGGGATTCGAACCCCCGAGCCCCTTTCGAGGCTAACGGTTTTCAAGACCGCCGGTTTCAACCGCTCACCCATCCCTCCGTTTTCTATCTTACCTAATTTCATCGTCTTGAACGTGTGTCACTGTCTGGTTCTGCGCGGCTTCGGGATAACTGTCACTATTCTGTCACTACCCTTGATGCCGTTTACCGCGCGAGTTTTGGTTTCGTCGTTGGTGTGCGCGTAGCGCATGGTGACGACGATGGTCGAATGCCCCAGCAGTTCCTTGACGGTCACGATGTCTGTGCCGCTGCGGATCAGCCGGGAAGCAAAGGTGTGCCGCAGCGTGTGCCAGGTGATGCCTTCAAGACCCGCTCGCCTGCACGCCATCTTGAATCCCGCCTTGAGATCCCGGAAGCGGTCGCCGGTTATTTGGTTGTAAAACACGTACGGACACTTTCGGATGCCGTGCCACGCCTTAAGGACGTTGAACGCGGCATCGTTGATGGGAAGCGAGATCGGCCTCAGCGTTTTTTGCATGAGGACATTGAGCCGGCGCTGGTCCAGATCGACCTCCTCCCATGTGAGGTTGAATACGTCGCCTGAACGCAGCCCGGTGTTCAGGGCGAAGACGATCATGTCCTGAAGATAGGAGGGGCAGCAGGCAAGCAGAGCCTTCTCATGCTCCTCGCTCAGGGTCAGAAATTGTAGGTTATTCTCCGGTAGGAAGCGGACTAGCTTGACCGGATTCCTGCCATGGTAAAGGTCCCACCTCTCGGCGACGTTGAACATGTGCTTGAGTAACGCAACTTCGCGATTGACGCTCGCCGGAGTGACTTCCTGGGCACGATGCTGCTGGAATACCTCGACCTTAAGTGGCGTGATGGCATCCAGCGGAACGGGCCCGAAGAATCCACTCAGTTGAGCGTACATCTGTTCATCGCGTTTCCAGGAGCGCTTGTGGGCCTTTGCGTAGCCGATGTAACGCTCCCAGAGTTCGTTAAGGGAGACGTGCACGGGTTTGACGTACACGCCCCGGTGTGCTTCCGACAGGCGCACGTCGAGGACCTTCTGCGCCTCGCGCCTGTTCGCGGTTCCCGTCGATTCCTGGACCCGCTTGCCGTTTGCATAAAAATCCGCGTACCAGATTTGGCCTCGCTGGTAGAGGGCCATGAGATTGACCTTTCTACCTCTGGCCAGCCAAATCAAGTATAGGGCAATGGCGCAGAGATTGGATCACTTCACGGACATCGAATCGGAGAGAGCGGCCGGCCTTGATGAAGGGAATGCGGCGGAGATACACCCAGTTGTAGAGGGTACCTCTAGGGATATTGAGGTGCTGGGAGAGTTCTTGTATGTTAACCAGTCGTGTGTCATCCATGGCGCGCCTTATCCGAACGATCCGGTCGCCCTTTGGCGGCGGGACGTCACCGCGCTCGGCCATCGGTTCCACACTTTCGGGTGAACCTTGAGAGGATGCTTCCTTGGTGGTGGGAAGTACTTCAATCCCGTGGGGCACTGTGGTCAAGAGGCTGTCGTCACTTACTCGCGGCAGCAGCGATCCGATTTCGGATTTGGACTGACGCTCCGCGTTCTCGGATGGTGCTTCTTCGAGCGCAGCTAGCTGAGCCATGTTAACCTCACTGGAATTCCAATGGCGCCAATAGCAATCCAAGCGAAAAGTCGGTCATCGGGATCGACCGGTTTTGGCGCCACCTATGGGGCGGCACATCCGGCGTCCGCCTACGGATAGGCGCGGCCACGGCAGCACACCCCAGGCCACGCGGCACCTCGCTCCGAGGGCTCAGAACTTTGCAACTGCACCTTTAGCCCTCATGCCTGAACCTCCCATTTGGGAGGGCTACAGTCAATGCTCCGGCGTAAGGCCATTCCTGTCAAATTTCCAAGCTGGGGCCTTGGTTACCGGCCATCGGGGAAGCCGTCTGACGTTTTGCCCTTTAAGTTTCAATGTGTTGCAGGCCGGACGTGTCCATATATTCACGACGAGCTGGCAAGGAAGCGGCGGGACGGCGCGACAAAGAGCGTGAGGTTTTTCGGGAAGAAAAGGCGGGGCATTGAGTTCGGTGACGGGCGCGTTAAACCAGTCAGAACGGAAAGAAAGCAGGAGCTAATGGCAATACCGCGCTGCCATTTTCCTCGGATCGACGAGGATGGACTTGGCCACGTCCATCCAGTCAGACGGCGGTGCTTCGTTTTCTTCAGGTGATGCCCGCATGGCGTGGCGGGTTTGGTAAGTTCAAGGCGAAGCCAACCATCACTCCCCGAGGCTATTTGCGAGCGAATCGCGGCGTGTCATTCGGGTCTTACTCGGCCACTGCGCCAACGACAACGAATCCTGCCCATAGTCGTGGCACGGCCCGATCACCAAACTCTTGGATCAGGTCGAGCTTCGCTTGCCGGAGCGCCTGGGCTGGCTGCCGGCCTTCGGCGAGGTGGCCATAGAAGTGATCCATCAGACTCTCCGAATATGTATCACTTGTTTCCCAAAGGCTCGCTACGACTGACCTTGCACCCGCAAACAGGAATACCCGCTCCAGGCTCTCGATTCCCTCTTCCCCCTCCAGCCGTCCCGCACCAGTATCACAAGCCGATAAGGTCACCAGATCAGCACTCAGGCGAAGCTGTCTGATCTCGCGTGCCTGTAGCAGCCCATCATCTTTGTGTTCCGCATCCTCCCCCAAGGCCAGCGCCGCCCGGTCGGGGAATTTTGAGCTCGCAATTCCGTGCGCCGCGATATGAATGATTCGGAACTGGTCTAGTGGCTCGGCCTTGAAGGCTGCCTCCGTTGCTTCGGGACCCAAGAGAAGCACATTCGGCTTACCGAAGATTGCGCCGGCAGAGGTTACCTCATCCGCGCTCAAGGGAATGTCTGGCAACGGGCCACCGTTAGGGTCGAAGGGATCCCGCACGCTAGCGAAAGACTCCTTCTCGCCGAGGTTACGGTGTGCGGTGGAAGGATCTTGATACCTCACACCGCCCACACCCAGAAACGTGATTGGCGCCGGGCTCGCCTTTCTCCTGTGTCCGAGGAGATTGAGAACCGTGGCCGATGGTGCATAGCTGACCGTCTGCGAACGAAGAACATACTCGCCAGTGCCGTCCATGAGTGCGTCGAAGGGGATCAGGTTGAGCTTTCCATCTGGGACAATCACGAGGTTTGGTTTGAGGATGAGCAACGGAAGAGGCTTGAACAGAACGGAGTAAAGCTGGGCAGCGCTGGGAGGAGCCGGAATACCGTTCGAGATTTCCGCGCGGTAAGCGGCAACAAGCGCTTCCACGTCTTTGCGACCCGCCGGCAGACGGCTCAGGCCGGCGCGATCGTGCGTCACATACAGGCAGAACGACTGGGAATCATCGAGTACGTACTCCAGGATCGCTTCATTCGCGCTGAGCGAACCCTGGATAGCGCGCAGACTGACGGGAGTATTACGCAAGGTTGCCTTCTGAAACGTGGTCTGAGCTTCATTCGTCGGCGCCACTAGCTGCTCTGTTTCGAACAGCCGGTCCAACAGGCTACTCCGGCTAGCAGGGACGCTGGCATGGAGCAGTTGAATTTGAACCCTCTGCAGCTCTTTCGATGCTCCTTGGGTGACCTCGTCATTCGGTGCGCGCGGCTCTGTGCCGCTCCGGAGCTGATCTGCAATCGAGCGTCCGCGGGCGCTTTCCAGGATCCGAAAAGCTTCAGAAAGATTATTCAAGCGGATGGCTGCAAGCCTGAAATGGCCGAGATAGATGTTGCTGAGCGTAGCGATCAGAGAACTCTCCAATTCACGGTTCGGCAAAGAGAGCAACAAACCCTCCGTGACATCTTCGGCGCGCCTGTAGAGCAAGTCTGCCTCTCGCGTTTGCCCGGTCCTTGCGGCAATGTCAGCCATCAACGCCAGGTCCTCCGGCAAGTGATATTTGTCGTCGAGCGCTTCCGTCCGGCGTTCGGCCGACGCGGCGTAGCGCTGGGCCCGAGGCAGGTCGCCTTGGTCGCCGTAAACTGTCGCCAACTCAAAAGTGCCCCAAGCAAGAGGATGGCGGAAGCCGTGCTCACGGCAGAAGTCGATTGCCTCGCGGAGGTCCTTGGCGGCTTCTTGCGGGTTCGTTGCTGCTTCCTGCTTTCCACGCACAACAAGAAGCTGAGCCTCGGCTGCAAACGCGTTTTCCACCTGTGCTCGGCCGATAGCTTCGTCCAGTACTTGTTTTGCTTCGGCGCTCTGTTGCAAGGCAATCAGTCCCCGAGCCTTTCCTTCGTAGGCCATAAAAGGGAAGCCCATGTCCCTGATGGTCCCTGCCGTCTGAATGGCAGTCTGGCAGTACTTGATTCCTTCCTCGGGTTGGCCCGCTTCGACCTTGCCATTGCCAACGATCGAGCCATAGTAGATTGCGGCGCCCATGTCACCTTGTAGATACAATGAGATCAGGGCGGACTTCAGCGTCTGGGTGGCGGTGGCCACGTCGCCATCCAGAAATGCGATGATGCCGAGCTCAGCCTGCGCTCTTGCCTGCCAGCGAGCGTCGCCCAGCCTTTTGGCAAGCTCTTCAATTTTTTCCCAGGTTGCACGCGAATAGTCCTCGTTCACCTGCTCTTCGACGGCCGCCTTTGCCGTCATACAGCGGAGGGTCAAGCGAGCTTCCCGTTGAACGACGGGACTCCGCAAGTCCCTGTCGACTTCCGCCAGGAAGCTGGGTGATGCCTCCTCGTAAGCCTCGGCGCGCAGCCAGCCGAGACGGGCTTCGAGTGCCCCCTTTGAGTTGTTCAGGCGACGGAATTCGTGCTCTGCATCAGTATAGAGCGGAATTGCTCGGGGCCAGTTGTAGAGCATCGCAAGCCGGTCCGCCTCAGCGAGCGTCGTTTGGGGGTCGCTCGCCGCGGCCCCGCTGGGAAGCGAAAGTGAGAAGATAACTGTGACGACCGGAAGAAGGGATGGTCTGCTGGCTCGCATGGTCCAAAGCTGCTGAACTGGACGTTCTCACGTCCAAGGGTATTCCCCAGTTGGGCGCGGCAGCCCCCCTTTGGGATTACCCACGTGGCGAGAGTCAAAAAGATCCGCCTGCGAGCCGCGCAATACGTTTCGAGAGAGAGGTGTCAGTACTCCTTCGTATCCTGAGTTCTTGAGAAACAGTCGGATTCGAGAATTAGCTTAACCGCCGGCGCCAGATGTTCTATTGCACGCTTGTTGGATGTGAGAAGGCGATAGGTCTCCAGAGGCGAGCGGAGAGCGATCCACAGTGCCTTGCGGCCCTCGAGGGCTCCTTTGGCGTCCAACGCGGAGTTGAAGTCGGGCATTTGTGTGTCAAGGGAATCTGAAACGACCCGAAGCACTACGGTCGGAATTCCAGCTTTTGCGGCTGCGACCAGGATCGGATAACTTTCCATGTCCACAGCGTCCGCACCGGATTGTGCGAGGGTGAGCCTGTCACCTTTCGTCGTCGCGATCCTCGGTGACGTAATGCCAACCGTTGTCTCGGCAGCAAAGCCATGCTGCTGAAGGATCCTCAAAACACCCTGCGTGAGAGATGGCGAGCATTGGAGTGGCGGCGCTTTGTTACTGCTTGCTGTAAGACATTCTTTGTAGACGACGATGCGCTGTATCGGCAAGTTTTTGCTCAGTCCGCCGCACAGTCCAATTACCAGGATGGCATCGGGCCTTCCCGCTAGGCGCGACCTGCCAGGCGCGTCCCCGCTCGCCAAGCCTAGGGCAGCATCTGCTGTCTCCTCAGCATTACCCGTACCCATGCCGGTAACGATCACGGCAAAGCGATCGCCGTCGCGCTCAATGACAACGCCGGTTGAGCCTTGGGCGACGGCAGGGTTGCCGCTCGCTAATACGAGCGCGGGCTGGGCCTCCATCTTCGAAGCCGCAAACACGTAGACAAGGGGCATAAGCATCTTTGTAAGCGACTCACGAAAGTTGGTCAAGATGTATTCAAAGACCGAATCTGCGGCTGCCATCTATGATACGTGATCACTTTTGCCTGGGCCGTGCGCAGAGAAGACCTCGGCGGGAGTCTGGGAATTTCCCAGCAAAAGAACTTGTTGCGCCAGCCGTCGCACTCCATAGTTGGTTGCGCTCTGTCGGTCCAGATGCCCGCTTGCGCTTGGCCCGTGCCCAAATGCAACCAGGATGAATCCTAAAGATGATCAAAATCGCAGGCTGCGCATCGCCCACCAGCGAGTCGAGCGGCCGTAGCAGTTCGAACTCTAGCGGTCTCTGTGATAAGCGGGACAGGCCAGCTCCAGACGTTCGGCGATGGTGGCCGCCACCTCGGGCGGGCGCCATGCCCGTCATTGTATGATCACTGGGTACTGACTCCAGGACCCCTGGTCTTGCCTGATATTTAAGACGTAAGCTCCGGCCTTGAGACTGCTGCAGTCCAGCATTACATGCAGAGTCGTGATGTGAGGCTCGAGGCTCCCCTCTCCTTTCGCCTGGGCTACGACCGTCTCGCCTCGACTTAGAGCTATCTCGTATTCGCCTGGCTCTTCGCCAACGGGAAGACGGATCGTGAGATTCAGGCGAGCGCGCTCAAGTTGAACTGGATGTTGGCCCGGTGGCTGCTCGGGGCCTCGGAAAAGTAGCCATTGACTGAGATCAATCGTGAGGCTCTTTTGGCGAGGCCGCTCGTGTATCAAGAGGGCAGCGATAATCGCAAGAACTGTGGCTGCGGCGACAGGTGCCAGTTTGCGATAGCGGCTGTGTTCGGCCGCTCGTCTGCCTGACGTCCTCGCCTGAAGATCCTCGAAAAACGTCTCCTGCGTCGCCGGAGCGCGAGTTCGCCACTCGGCATCGATTCTGTTGCCAAGGTCCTGAGAGGATGCAATCAAGGCACGCATATCCGCCACGTATTTCTGACAGGCAGCACACTCCGCCAGATGCTCCTCAAAGGCCGCTCGCTTGGGCCCCGGAAGGGCTTGCTCGAGGTATTCAGTGGCGAGTTCCTTGAGCTCCCTACAGTTCATGAAAGTCACCGTGGCACGCCGCAAGCACTGGCATCTTGCCCGAAATGACGTTCAAGCTCGAGCCTCAGCCGCTGGCGCGCACGGTGCAAGAGAACTCGCTGATTCTGCGGGCTAATAGCGAGTGCGGTCGAAGCCTCTTCGCTCGTCCACTGAAACAGGTCCCTCAAAATCCAAACGTCCGCTTGTCGTCCGGGAAGAGTGCGGCTCACGCGCAGGATGTACTCCAGACTCTCTTGCACGAGAATTGCATGTTCGGGATTTGGGTCCCACCCCCCCGATCCGGTCACGTGCCGGCGTACAGCGTCATCATAACTCTGCGACGGTTGTGCTGTCCGCAGGGCCTCCCACGCCCGTCTGATAATCATCGTTCGCCGCTCTTTTCTGATGCGGCGAATCAGTATCTGTACCAGCCAGGTCTTCGGCGAGCAGCGTCCCTCGAAGCGATGAAGCCCTTTGAGAAAGTCTACCCAGGTGTCCTGGACGACGTCTTGAGCGCGATCCCAGTCGCGCAGATGGTAGTGGGCGAGTTCGAGGAGCACGCTTTGGTGCCGTAGCCAAAGACCCGTGATCCACTCCCGAAGTCCAATGTCAGACGCCGGGTGAGCCACTTCCGCCTGGTCCGCGCGCGTACGTTCCAGGGGCAGGTGGAGTTGAAGGTCAGATGTATCGTCGGATTCCGCCCGGGGGATCACGGAGCTAACCTTGCTAATTCCCCCCGAACGCCCTGCAGGACGTAACCAGCCACTCAATCTTACCGCGTAATTGCGATCCGGGGACTTACCCACCGTCGAATCGGGTGAGTGTAACGTTTCGGCCCTTCAGGGAGCTATTACGACGGTGGAGGGTGGGTCTGGTTCCGAGGTGTACGATCATGGTTCCAGACGAGGTCCTTCGTGGTGACGCCGGAACGGCAACGCATCGAGGCAAGATTGCGTTAGTGCCGCTTGCTAATCTGGCCTGCAGCAATGAGATAGATCAGTTCTTGCAGCCCATGCTGAAGGCTGGCCGGAAGGAAGTGCATGCGGCCATTGAGAACATTCTTGAGGCCTGGCCGGGCCGCAGCCGCGCCGAGCTGTGGACGCGACTTAGGCAACTCAGATATCACGGGAGCAAAGCCTCCAACGGCCGAATCGATTGGGATCAGGAGGACCTCGAGATCCTGCGGACACAGTACGGCCACGGCCGAGCAGGAGCAAGTGAGGCCATCAAGAAGATCCTGGCGCGTCACCCGGGTCGGAGCGCACGGTCGATCTGGCACAAGGCTGCCAGGCTTGGAGTGTCGAACGGATCCGGAAAACCGAGGCCGTGGTCGCGTGAGGAGCAAGGAATCCTGTTGTGGAACGTAGGAGAAAAGCCGGTAGAGAAAATCGCCCGAAAGCTGGGGAGAACTGTGAAGGCGGTGCGCCAAATGATGTCGAGTCGTGGATTGAGCTCCAAGGTGCGCATTCCTAAGGATTACAGCCTTCACCGGGTGGCCAGGCTTCTCGGGGTCAGCGACTCCGTTGTTCGTGTGTGGTTTCGAAAAGGCTTGTTCGGTGAATCGGCCAACCCGGGGAGACAGCGGGATGGGTCAAGATCGGGACCTCGGGTCAGCGCGGCGGCGCTGGCGGCTTTCTGCCGGAAGTATCCGGACAAGGTCAACACTAGACAGTGCCATCCCGACTTGTGGTTGGTAATGGGCGACGAAAGTGTTCCGCCGAACGCTTGGTATGGTCCTCGGCAACACCTGACGAAGAAGAGGCGATGTCCAGGGTGTCAGCGTGTGGTGCGGGGAAACGCTTACTTTCGCCACGTCAAGCGATGCATCAGTCGGGTACCGCCCTAATTTCAATTTTCCTCACTCGCCGTTCGCTTTGGCAATCAGCGTGCTCCGAATCCATTCCGAGAGGCTCTGCTTGTTCGCTTTGGCCGCAGACGCAATTCGCCTAAGATCGTCTGCGGCAAACCTCACCGGCACAATGCGCCCCTTGGCTTGGCCCTTCGGAAGCGGAGGGCGTCCAGCTTTCCTTGCTTTCTTACTCTGCCGGTTCAAGGCTTCTGAACTCCTGAACGATAGCTGCCCTTACCGCGTCTCTCGCTGACTTGATCGGGTGAAGGTGCAAGACCGTGACGTGACGCCGTGGGTTTTTCGGGTCATCGGTATCGTGCGCCCATGCGTAGACCCTGGACGCTGTTGGATGACCCTCAAGATCAAACACTTCTACGACGCCATCCCAAACAGTCTGGCCTTGAAACTTCTCTATAATTGGAACGCTTTCAATGTGCGTAGGCTCGGCACCATGCAACTGACGGATGACGGCTTTCAATTCTTCGATGTAACTCACTTTCGGCGCACCTCTACCCGCAACTGCTGCCCGGGTAAGGCAGCGCGGACACCTAAACCATAAATCTCTTTGCCCGAATTTAATTGTGCATCTCCCTGAAAGATCACCTGCTGATTGCTGTCTCTGATAACCAGATACACACCACTCCCATCGTCGATACCCATCAGCCTCCCAACATCCTCAGGGACGCTAAACTTGAGGCTCTCGGACGCTGGCTGTGCCGATATTTCGTACTCCACTGCAATAATCTTGTATCTCATGCGCTCGCCTCCAGTAAATCAGTCACACCCAAGAAGTCCCGCTCGATTCCAGCTTCCATCGCCGGAGTGCAACGGATGGCCGCGTGCCTTTTAACAAAATTGTAGTAGGCAAATTGTAGCCCGACAGCCGCCTTGAAATTGTCCAGCCTTTTGCTGAAAGCGTAGGTCAACCGCGTGAGACGGCGCATATGCAAGCGCGTGGTTCCGTTCAGACTTCAATGTAGCTGGTAGAGGCCAGCGACATATCGGGATCACCGGTAACGCGCTGCTTTTCAACGGAGAGAACTTCTGGAGGGCTGTACTTGCGCTCTGGGCTTTCTGAGTCATCCTGTCCGTACACCTTGATGATTTGGGCGTAATCCACGTCCGCGCCGAAGGCCAATTCAACTGCCTCAACATAAGCGCGGAGAGCGTCAGTGGAAAGCTGTACGCGATTCTTGAGACGCGAAGCTAGGTCACTCACAAAGGCGTTCGCCGTGGCTGCATCGCCCTTTCCAACTCTGTACGACGGCACCAGCTTGGTGTCAGCATCAATAGCGCAGAACGTCCAGACATCTCCGTGCTGAGGATCATCGCCGGGTTTCACGCGACGTTCTTTCTTGCCGATGAATCCCCACACTTCGTCATCCTGTAGGTTCTGGCAAGGCAGGTTGCGCATCTTCGCATCCATGAGCGCGGCGCAACCTTGGCCGACCTTCACGCCAAGGCGCATGATCGTGTCACGATGCACGCCCGTCATACGCTCAATAGCCCGGATGCTAGAGCCCTCCGCTAAGGCTCCGATCAGTACAGCCTGCTTCTCACGCGGTAGAACGTTTGCCATGGCCCCGTTCCCTCCAAGCATTACTGTATTACAGTAATTGAGGCTTGTCAAGAAATATTGTTGTGTTACGATATTCCGACCATGACAATTAGACTGGTAGTGGCTTTGATTTCTGTCCTTGGGGCAATCGGGTTGGTCTCGGTGTTTTCACGGAGCACCCAAAACAGCGGTGCCGATCACGTCGAGAAAAAGACCGATGACGACAAGAAGAATGCCACTTCTCTTGCGCCCGCGATCCCACAATCCGATACACCCAACAAAACACAGAATCCAAGTTCCGGCGTAACAAGAGAAGATGACAATCAGCGCACGGTTGTCGGAATAGGAGGCAAAGTAAAGGTCGATACGATCAAAGACCGTTGGGACAAGGCCCTGGTCTACTTCACAGGAGCTATCGTCCTCGTCGGAATCTTTCAGATTATCTTTCTGTGGCGAACTGTGCTCGCCACTCGCGATAATGCGGAAGCAGCCTTTCAAGGGTCCGAAGCCGCTAAAGCCAATGCGAGGGCAGTCGAAGCGCAAAATGCTACTTTGAAAGAGACCCTGGCGGCCATCCAGCGGCAAGCGGACAATATGGACCGGCAGGAGAAAAAGTTGGCAGAGTCGGTTGCCATTGCCAGAGACACCGCTGTAGCCACAAAGGAAAGTGCCGATGCGCTCAAGATCGCTGAGCGGGCTTGGATGCTGGCAGAGATTGACGACAGTGCATTGCGCCAACCGCGTCCGACGCCAGCGCCTACCAGTATTACACCCGCGCAGGAAAGCCTGATTACCAGAATCGTTTGCAACATCAAAAATCACGGGAGAACCACTGCGCTTATGGACAGCATCGCAACTAGGATGGAAGTTATCGAATACGACGCCGAGTTGCCGGACGAACCGAACTACGTCGAAACGGACGAGCAGCGTTGGCCCAACGGCGTTGCGTTGCCACCATCCGGGTTCATCCAGAGGATGTCTTATCTCACCCCGATCAACTTGCAGTCTGTAGAACAGAATGCCAACAAAGTGTACATCTACGGCAGGATTCTCTACCGTGACACATACGGGAAGGCGCACGAGACGCGCTTTTGCTACCGCTTCCGGGCGAGATGGCGAGAGGCCGACCCGGACACTGCTGGTTTTGACATCGACGGCCCTCCGGCCTACAACAAGGCAACATAGAATTGGCGATAAAATTGCGCTAGGTGAAATTAGGACACTACCATCAGTCGCGGCACCTCGACGCGCGGGACCGGATCCCGGACGACAACCACTGGTTAGCGGTCGTCGAGTTCAAAAGTATAGCTGTCGGCAGAACGCCGCCATTGGCTGAACGACGGATACCTTTCGGAGCTCTCATTCGTCCTGCGCGCTTCCCAATCGTGCCAGTAGTCGATCAAGCGGGCATGCCGGGCGTGGAGGCGGACCTGGTAGAGGAGCACATCAAACCAACCTTGCTTCGTGGCTTCGGCAAACTCGCGCTCCTCGATCCAGTCGACAAGCCGGTTGAAGCGACAATGCGGTTGCTCCTGCGGATTGGTAGCCCGCGCGGCGGCATCCGTCTGTAGAAAACCAGGGGCTCTGTTATTGGCTTCCCTCACCACGGACACAGGCAGTGGGGGACCCGCTTCGAGAGCGGTTCGCGCCCAGTACGCGAAGGCCTCCCATTCCAGGTAATGTGTCACGGCGTTGCGCAGAACTCGAGGGCTGACTCGCCGGCCGAATTTGAGCAGTTGCCGCGTCTCCTCGCCCATTTCGCGCTCGTCGAGCACTCGACCATCACACTGCTTGGCGGCTTTCAACCAGTTGCGGAAAGAGGGGTAAGAGGCGGGTTTTGAAGACTTCCATTGGCACTCGCAATGCTCGCAATAGGCGTGGCTACGCACGGAGGCGAGATCGCGTGCTGCGAAGTACCCCACCGCGTTCATCCACCCTTCCCGCCAGGCTTTCCCAAAAATGTGCTGGTCAATCCACCGCTGCAGGTGATACCACAAGAAGCTTGGACTCTCGGGCTGTTCCTGTTTTCGCCGGACGGCGAATTCGGAGAAGCCGTGGCAGCGTCTTTCAACAGCCTGGGCGAGCCAATCGGGAAACTCTCCCTCGGTGTCCTCAATGGCACGCACCCACAGCGCGAAGGCCTCCCAGTCGACATAGACTTCCCGAGCCTTCTGCAGCTGGCGCCATGGTATGCGCGCTGCCTCTTTTTCCGCCGTAAGGCGCGCCGCCTGTCCAATTTTTCTTTCAAGTTCCGTTGGGCGCCAGAGGCGATTGTGTTTCGGCTGCGCCATTGTGGGTTGGATCCCCTCGGCAGTCAGTGCTAACAATTTGAGAGAGCCATGGTTCCAGCCTCTGGTACAAGACCGAAGTTGGCTGCAGCATGCGCTTCCTTACTCGAGCGGTCACCCGCTGCCTCTTCGGCACTGAAAACCGCCGAAACCAGGACTGACGGCTCTTGCGTGGAAGTGACCTCCAAGTGCGTCGCTCTTAAGTTAATGGGAAGACTTTTCAGTTGTCTCCTTATCTTCGACCCGTGCCAGGTGCACCGTCAACATTATTCCGGCACCAAGTCGCTCGCCACGCAGATTGTTGCAAGAACAATTCCGTAGCCTATTCGATTTCTTGCGTGCCAGGCATTCACCAGGGTTCTAGCGGGAACATGCGGCAAGAGCCCGGTCCTGTGCGGTTCGATATGGCACTGGTGGGTTCCCGTGATGTGTTGCAAGAACAATTGCGTACCTTGTTTGATTTTTTTGTCGGCGTCTAGGAGACGGTGGCGAGGAGCCACTGCGTGTGGCTTGGTAGGACAACGGGCCACAGACTGTTGCAAGAACTTTCGCGTACCTTATTCACTCCTTTGTTTGAAGCATTGTTCGGACCGAGCACTCAACAGTCCAAGCCAAGAAAGGCTAGCGTTGTTCTTATGTTCGGTCTTGTTGCCACGAGCGGAGCGCCTTGTCCGATCACAGCGGTTGATTGAGGCTTTCCCCCGACGATGGTTGGGCAGGCCAGTCCATTCCGTTATAGGTTCGTCTTGCCATGTTTTCCTCAGTTGGGGAGCTTTCGAACAAGCTTCTCGCGGCTCGCTACGTGATCGACGGGGTGACGCTGGAAGTGGTCTATCTCGCGGCGCGGATGCAAAAGCCGCTGTTAGTCGAAGGGCCGCCCGGGTGCGGTAAAACCGAACTTGCCTATGCCATGGCGGCCGCGACCGGCACTGTCGTCGAACGCTTACAGTGCTACGAAGGGATCATGGAAGAGAAGGCGATCGGCAAATTCGACGAGGGCTTGCAGAATCTGTTCCTCACGACCCAAGGGGATCGGCTCGGAGACGACTGGGAGAATATCCGCGAACGCCTGCATTCGCTGGAGTTCTTCTCCCAGGGGCCGCTGCTGAGAGCTTTGCGGTGTCGTAACAGACCTTGCGTGCTGCTCGTCGATGAATTGGACAAGGTGGACCATGCCTTCGAAGCAATGCTCCTTGAAATCTTGAGCGCCTGGCAGGTGACGGTTCCAAAACTCGGGACGGTAAAAGCGGAGACCATCCCCTTTTGCGTGTTGAGCTCGAATGAAGAGCGTCGCCTGGGGGATCCGATAAGAAGACGATGTTTCTACCTGCGGTTTGATCACCCCACAGTTGAGAGGGAAGCGGAGATCCTTGCCGTCCAGTCCCAGGGACAAAGCGAGCCGTTACGGGCGCAACTGGCAGGACTGGCCCGCGCGCTTCGCGGCTGGAACATGGAGAAGCCACCCTCGATTGCCGAGATGCTGGACCTTGCGAGGGCCCTCGATCTTCTGGGAGTCGATGAGATCTCCTCCGAACACCGAGATGTGCTGTTGCCGCTGCTAGCCAAAACGGAATCCGACCGGCGGCGGCTGTTAATGCGGGAGGGCTTCGAAGGGCTGGTTGTCGATTCGAAGCGGTATCGCGACGAAATGAGACAGGCAAGACTGGAAGCAACAGCGGCATCGGCAGTGTCATGAGGTGTAGGTATGCGGGGTACGTCACGCTGGCCTTCGTGTGGACCTCGTGGGCACACGGAGCGGAACCCCAAGGAGTCGCTCGATTATCGGCCGGCTGGGTGGCGTATTACGCGGCGACCAACCACGTGCCGGTCGAACTGGTGGAGGCCATCATCGAGGTGGAGTCGGGCTGGGACCCTTACGCAGTCTCACCCAAGGGTGCCGCAGGGCTGATGCAACTCATGCCCGAGACCGCCTATCAGTTCGGCGTGCACAATCGGTTCTTGGTCCAAGAAAACGTGCGCGCGGGCGTGGCTTATCTGGCGTGGTTGATACGGTTGTTTCACGGTGATTTTCGGCTGGCGGTAGCAAGCTACTATGCCGGCGAGCGCCGGATCATGGCTCGGAAACTTGCCTACTCTTCGCCCAAGGTGTACGAGTATGTGCAGCGCGTGGCGGCGCTCTATCGAGCGAAGCGGCTCGCGGAGGTGGAGCATGAAAGTCGTGGCAGCAATCTGCGTGTGCAGCGCGGTGAGCGTAATGGCACAGACCGTCCAGCCGCGGATCGTGTCGGAGCCGGCGGTGGACGGCCAAGTGACAGTGGTCGAGGTTCGGACACATTTTGTGACGGCGATCCAGATGCCCGAACCCGTCAACTCCGTAGCAGTGGGCGACCCTTCGCTCTTTCAGGTCGAGCACTCAGAGCACGAGCCAAATCTGGTTTTCGTGAAGGCGCTGACGGGCGGGCCGGCGGAGAGCAATTTACTCGTCTCGACTGCCAAAGGCCGGGAGACGAGCTTGCTGTTGGTCAGTAAGGGCGACACCGCCAAAGAGGTCGACTTCGTTGTGAGCTACAGGTCTGCCGGAAGCTTTTTGATTGAGCCTGATTACCCCTCGCCGCTGGTCGGGGAGACGATTCCTGCAACCACTCCGCAAGGCGTTAGTAATCCCACGAGTGCGGCCGTGTCCACCACAGCTGCTGAAGTGAGGCCCGCGTCACTGGCGACCGATCCTCAGCTGGCCGTCGACGGGTCCGGTGCGCCCGCCCGGCCCGACAGTCTCGATGAGCTTCTCACGCGCGAACGGCGGGCTCCGCTGCCAACGCTTTACGGCGAGCAGCCGGGCGTCGAAAACCCGGCCGGCGACCGCGTGAGGGCGGGAGTGAGCGAGGTGATCGATGGCGGCCAGCAAGTGATCGTGCTGTTTAGCGCTGTGAACCCGACCCAGCACGCCATCCTATTGGTACCTCCGCAGGTTCAGTTGGGCGGTAAGACCAAGCGCGGCAAGCTGCATCGCTCGCGCTGGACTACAGCTGAGCAGTTGGCGGTCGAGGATTTCCGGCTGAGCACTCGACGCTTGGCTCCGGGGCAACGTGCAGACGGGGTGGTACTGTTCGAGCGACCGCCCTACAAGCAGAGCAACGAGACGCTATTTCTGCAGGTAGCTGAGGCCGGTGCAGTTGACAAGCCGGCACTGGCACCCATCGGGTTTGGCGTCAACAGGTTCCGCGAGGAGGCAGCAGATGGCCGAGGGAAATGATCCACTGGAGAGCCTTGAAATCCAGCACCCGGACAACATCGAGGAAGGGAAGGTGCCACTTGAAGAGCCCGAGGCGGAGACTCCGCTGGACCGTATCAGGAAAGTCTTTGCTCAGGCACACCGGCAACCACGGGCAGGAAAGTCGCCGGCGCGCAGGGACATGGGCAAAGATCAATCGAAGTCGCTGATCCTCTTAGCGGGCGCGGCAGTCGGTATGATTCTGCTGTTTCTTGGCGTCTTCTCGTCGCCGCAGAAGCCCCAGAAGGTGGAAGGGCGCCGCGTCACACCGAACCTGGGAAGACGGGTCACGCCCGGCCAGGCCAACAAACAGGCCGGCTCCGTGACTCCCTTGATGGATGCGAACTCCTCGCAAAACCAAGTAGATGCCAGCAGCGACGAACTTACCGCGGCTGACATCGGCCGGACGGGGCGCGCCCTGCACGACGAGCCGAATGCCAAAGTCCCTCGAGAATCGTCACACTCACTGAAGGAAATTGATTTCTCGGATCCCGCTTTACAGAAACAGTACGCGATGCACGGATATGTACCGGCCCCTCCCCCAACCGCATTAGGGTTTGCTTCGACCGGCGTTGCTTCAACACCGGCGATCGACAGTGATCTGAGGAAGCCTTCGCTGGTGTTTGTGCGTGCCGAAGAGAAGAGCCGAACAATAGAGCCAGAGTTGGCTGTTGAAAGACAAAGTTCGATTGGCAACATCCTGCCGGTAGGCACGCGGCTGGTGGCCCGCCTCCAGGCCCCGGTCAGCACGGCCGTCCGGGCGCCAGTGGTTGCGGTCATCGAGTACAACTACGAGCAGGACGGTCAGATCATTCTGGGGGCAGGATCGCAGGTGATCGGCAAGCTCATGAACGGAAACAGTCAGGGGTACGTTTCACTCCATTTCGATCAGTTGCAGCTCCCGGATGGAACAACGCAGAAGATCGATGCGGGCGCGATGGGGCTCGACTACAAGCCGCTCAAAGGGGATGTAAGCGGGCGTAAGCGAGCATTGACGTTCCTTGTGCAGGCGTTAACCGGAGTCGGGGAGGTGGCAGCCTACACGGTCGGTGGGACGCCAAGCAGCACGAGCGTGTTTTCGGAGGATGCGCTGCTGCGTGAGCGACTGGCAAGCAACGCGGCGATGGCCGGACAGAACCAATTCAACGAGTTGACCTACAACCAGAACATCGTGGTTACCGTTCCAGGGAACACACGGTTTTACCTGGTGCTTGAAAAGGAAGCCACGCCAACAGGCAGTTCGCCCGGGGAGCAGACAAGTTCGGTGGCGCAAGTGTCCACTGGAAATTCTGCTCCGAGCTTGCAGGAGCTGCGGGAACTCCTTGAACTGAAGCGGGAGATGAGCCAGATGTATGAGCAGGCAAGCCCACCCACGACGAGCGTCACACCTCAGCCGTAATCCTGCGCCTAGCTAAGTTTTTTCCTAGCGTCAACGCGGCCTCCGGGCTTAGACTTTCGACCAGGAGGCCCCGCAGGTGTTCTACCTCGTCGAGCTGGTCATCAAAGCCTACGTCGCCGTGCTGAAGTGGGTGGTGCGAAGCGTAGCGCGCATCCTCCTGGGAATACAAGATTCCTTCTTTTGGGCGTATTACGCCGTCCGCGAAAAGCCCTCACGCCTCCTCGGTGTCGTTTCCGTCTTCGTTCCCATTGGCGTATTGATCGTCGTAGGCCCTCCGGAATGGTTCATCAACTGGCCGGTCATGTTCGTGACGGCGTTGGCATTGTACGGCGCGCTTAGATCGCCCCTCGCCGGAGCCCCGTCATTTGTGAGAAAACTCACCCAAGTCGGAATGGCGACCTGTCTGATTATGGGGTGGAGCATGTTGCTGCGCTGGGCGCCTCTGTTGAACGCCCTGAGGTTGACGCGCCGCGACACGCTTTATCCATGGCTGTTGGGGCTCATCTGTTTTTGGACAGCCGTGGTGTGGATCACGCTGCACGATGAGCTCGTAGCGCTGGGCGCACTCGCCGGAGTCCCGTCGAAGGCGTTGGTGCCGCACGCGGGGCGATCGAAGCACGTGCGCTTTGCGGATGTGGGCGGCATGGAGGGGGCGAAGCGACAGATCCGCGAACTAGTCGAAAGCAAACTGAACCCGGGCAAGTACCGAAAGTACGGGATTGTACGCAACGGGATTCTGCTTTACGGACCACAAGGCAGCGGAAAGACATTTTTGGCGGAGGCGACGGCAGGAGAATTTCGGCTGAATTACTATTATGTGTCTTGTCCCCAGCTTCAGAGCATTTGGAAGGGAGCGACTTCCGCCAACATCAGGAGCGAGTTTGCCCGGGCGTTTGCACGGAAGCCTGTGCTGTTCTTTGTGGATGAATTGGATGCACTGGGCGGAAGCAGGCAACAGGTGAGTGGCGGAAGTGGAGATGCAACTGGGGCAGGCAGAGAGTTCAACACGATCGTAACCCAACTCATGCAATGCATTGACCAGCACCGCTCCTTGCGAGGTTTTGTGTTGATGGCCGCCACGAACGTGCTTGACGGGCTTGATCCCGCGCTGATTCGCGAAGGCCGTTTCGACTTGAAGGTCCGGGTCGATCTGCCAGACGAGGCGGGTCGCTGCAAGATTCTCGAGTCGCAGCTTTTCGGCAGGCTCTGCCAGCGGTTTGACTTGCAAGAGTTCGCGCGCCGCACTCCGGGCATGAGCGCGGCCAAGTTGAAGGCGCTAGTCGATCGGGCGGCCGCGTTGGCGGCCGAACAGAGCCGCAAGATTGAAGCGGCTGACCTACAGCAAGCTCTGAGCGAAATGGGCGGCAGGGACCGGCCGCTCGTCCAGCCGGTACAGTGGGAAGACGTTGTTATCGAAGAAGAGGTGGAGCGCGACCTGCGCACCCTGGTCCGATTGCTTGACGACCCGAATGCCGCGCGGAGGATTGGCCTCCCTCTGCCCACCGGACTGTTGCTTCTAGGCCCGCCAGGCACCGGAAAGACCATGATTGCGCGGCTCATTGCCACGCAGACCCGGCGAAGTTTCTATCCGCTCACTTCGGCTGACGTGCTGGGGGGCACCCAGGGAGGTTCCGTCAAGAGAATCTCTCAGATCTTTGCTCGCGCCAGGGAGAACAGCCCTTCCCTCGTCTTCATCGATGAGATGGACGGTTTGATGCCACGGGCCACCGGTCTCGTTGGCCCGCACGACATCCAAGTCACCGAGCAGTTCATGATCGAGATCAGTAACTTACACCCTGAGCAGAATGTGTTTCTGGTCGGAACCACCAATCACCCGGACCATATCGACCCCCGCGTCCTGAGGGGAGGCCGCTTCTCAGAAAAGATTGAGATCGGCTTACCAGGCCGCACAGCGCGGGCGCGGCTGCTTGAGAGATACCTGGGAGGCGTCGCCCTGGGTCCGGATGTCGGCATCGCCACTCTGGCGGAGCGGCTGCGAGACTTGGCACCAGCCGATCTTGAAGCTATCTCGAACGCTGCCCGGCGATTTGCTTTCAACCGCGCCCCTGACGCTGCCCAGCTTCCCCCACTGACCCTCGCCGACTTTGAGAAGGCGGTGCAACGGGTGCGCGGCACCGTCCTACAGATGTAACCAGAACTTTCGGACCTCTCGCTTTCACGCCTCACTTTGCCCCTCTCGCCGTTCAAGAATTTTGACAGAAATCCGGTTCGGTTTTATCAACAACCTCAGCCTCGTTGCGCGCCCGCGTTTTTGTGCGGGCATGACGAGGCAGAAAGGAGGTCCCGATGTCAATCAAGTTGGCCGAGAACTCGAAACGGTCTCTGGCGCTCCTCGGGATTGCGCTTCTTTTGTGGGGCACCTATGCCTGGGCGCAAAACCTGGGTTCGACGCCACAAACCAACGTGGCCGTCCAGGGTCAAACGGGAGCGCAGCCGGAAGGGGCGTTCCTGAACATGATCAACTGGATCGGCAACGTCATCGCGCCCGTTGGGGCGGGCGGGGCCGTCGTGGGGGCCATTGCCGCCTGGCTGAGCGGCCGGGGTTTTGGGCGATGGCTGCTGGCGGCGGGCACTTTGCTCGCGGTCTCGGGCTTGACACGGCTGCTCGAGTTCTGGATCACCAACGGAACAGGAGGTGTCACTTAGAGGGAAAAAGGTAGGTGCGAGAAACCCTGGCGGTCGGCCGGGATCTAACCGGCCGTCCGCCAAAAAGAGAGACCGAAGGAAACGGAAAATGCAACCCCCGCAATTGCTAAACGACGCCATCAACGTGCTGTTGCTGCTTGCGCCAGCGGGGGCTGTCGTCTGTCTGGTGCTCGCCGGCATCAGCCTGCGGTACGAAGGCGGTGGAATCACCTTCGTGGTCGGCGGGGGTTTCACAAAGTGGATGTTCTGGTGCGTGGTCTTCCTCACCTTGCAGCCGCTTCTCAGTTGGTTCAGCTCGTTCGGAGTTGGGGTGCCTGTGCCGGGTAGCGGTATCAGTTCCCAGTGGCTCGCTTCGTTCGAGAGCGACATGACGAACTTCGTTAACAACTTTGTTTTGGGGAAACTCGTCACTACGCTGGCCGCCTACTTTGTGCTGCGTGCCATTCTGGATGGAGCCGCGGGCGAGCCGTTCGTGGGCTCGGTGATCGCGGCGCTGTTTCTGTTGGGGGCACAGACCACGCTCAATCTGTTGTCGGGTTCGGAAGTGCCCAGCAGGCGGAAGAGTTCCTGGAAGTCCCGCTGCTCGGCCGCCGCCCGGAGCAGAGCTGCCCGCTCCGAGGCATACGGCTTGACCTCCATCTCAATCGAGTCCCGGCCCGCATGTTCGATAAGTGTGTAGCTCGACTCGAACATGAGCGGCCGCGAGACTTCGCGGATCCCAAGCACCACCGGCCCGCGAAACGTTCGCGCGCCGCCCGTCAACCAGCGCACGAGCTTTGATGGACCTTTGTACTCAGGTTTTAGCGACGAGGCCGGCAGGATGATATCGGCCTCCAGCCGTTCGGCTGCGTCGTCTTCCATCACCTTGAAGCTGCCTTTGGCCTGCGTTTTCTCAAACGCCAGCCTGAACTGGTAGAAGCGGTGATCGGGCAGCCCCAGGCGCTTGAAGACCCAGCGCGCCATCCAACCCCGGCAGTCGTTCGTGCCGAGTTGACGGTCATCAACGACCAGGACGCGACCTTCCGGAAGCTCGGTCCGCACCTGGCAGGGTGAGACCAGGATCCCGAAATACGTCATAGCCGCTTCCGGCCAATACTGAAAGCGCTCCGCGAGCGGACGCTCCTGACCGGCCTCAACCGCGTAGTACTTGCCGTTCTTGGCCGATGCACTCGCGCCGATGAGCGCATACCGCACCCCGTCGCACTCGAGCTTCGCCAGGGACTGCTCAACCTGGGCCTGCTCGAAGACGTCGAGAGGTTCCTGCGGGATATCGACGGTGGCCAATCGAATTCCAGGGTAAAGCGCCTGGATCAGCGTGTTTTCGACCTGGCCTTCCCGATCGAAGCGAAGCACCTTCTTTTTGACCTGCCCCATACGATCGATTTCCAGTGCGAGCACGGGCATCGCACCGTTTCCGTTTTGCTGTGCCATTTTCTCCTCCCATTCTGTTATGCGGTAACGGAACAGGCTGGAGACGCGGCAGTGCCGGTTCCTGCGCTGCTCCGTTACCGAAAAAGGTTCTTCTCGGCCGGTCCAGCGAGGGACCGCACCAGGTTGTCAAGTTGGCCAGCCGCGCTCAAAGAGCCCGGCCGGGCTATCCGTCAGATGAATCCCTCACACGATTCGCAAATCAGGTTCCGTGTGAATCGGGCTTGGGTATGGCGGATGGCGGCGGAGCTGGTCTTGCTGCTCCTTCCACCGTCGCGCCCGCTCGAGAAGCCGTTGGTACTCCGGGTCCTCAGGCCGTTTGTGAATATGGCCTCGAGGCTTTCGACTTCCGGCATGACACCCTGCCAGCGGCTTCGAAGCGTGTGCCTTGATCGCCGCCGCGGGTTTCGTCGTGTGGCACGCGGTGGCAAGCACACAAGCCAAGAGAATGTTTGCCCTTACCACTCGATGCATCGCTTCCTCCTTTCCGTCTCGACACAAGACGAAAAGGAGGCCGTCTCCCGGTCCCTTCCGTCCCGTGCCGAAAACACGTTTTCAGCAAGGTCCAGTAAGGAACCGGACCGGTTATATGGCCACGCTATGCACAGCAGCATTGGGCGGTGCAAACGCATGGACCGTTGTTTTCCGCCTCCACCCTGGGAGGACGGAGTTTCGCAGGCAGGCCCTCACAGGCACCCGCCCGGCACTCATCCACAATCAGAGCTTGTGGAACGCTTCACAGATTCAACGTCTCAGAATGATGCCGATTAAACTGCCTCCTTGCGAATTTGGGGTTTCCCGGAGGAACAATCCGCCAATCCCCGATACTGGAAGACCGTGTAGAAAGTCTTGCCGGTTTTCAGAGACTCGACCAGCGCTTCAGCCTCGTTCTGAAGCTCGGGACCAAGCTCCGGCACTTGGCCGCTCTTCGCTTCGCCGGCAAGAAAAAATCTCGGCTGGGCGCCGTCAGGCTCGGCCACCGGCCGCCGCCGGCGCGGCCGGTTGACGGGTTGCGGCCCTCTGTGATCAGTTTGCGTCTCGGCCACAGCTGTTGCCATTCGCACTACCTCCTCTCTGACGGACTCCACGACTCACGAGTGGGCCGCCTCCATTCCGATTTCTGCCTGCCGGAGAGCCTCCAGCCCGCGACGTTTCCAGCGCGGCAATCAAGAAGCCCGGTTACTGCTGTGCGCTCGGTCCTCCATCGAGCACACTGTGCTGCACAAGACTCGTATTTCGGTCGCCCACCATGGCCTGTTCGGAATACTCACCGACCAGCAAGCCGCTCGGGTTTAAATCAGACCGCCGCGCTTCGACCAGCCGCACGTTGTACTGCCCCACAATTTGATCGGTGACCTCGGCTCCATTTTTCACCCGGTGGACTTCCTTGACTCCGAAAACCACGTAGGTCCACGGAGTATTCTTGACATGCTCAAGGGACCGCATCTCGAAGTCCGAAATGATATGGTCCTCCTTGATCTTGCCCACGGTGTCGTCGTCGCGCAGCTTACTCAGGGTGTAGCTTCGCAAGTTGCCGGTCATCATGTTGAGGGCTTCAGCGAAATTGTGATCAACCGAGTCGGGCGTATAGATGAGGTAGTCTTCGAGAAAGCGTCGCACCACGGCGCGGCCTTCCAGGTCATTGGGAGCTGCGTCGGCAACAGCCTCCGCCGAGAGCCTGAAAAGCTTGGGCGGCCCGACGCGCGCGGCGCCGACAACACTCGCGTTGCCGTCCTTGTCCACGCGTATCACGGTAGGGGGTTGCAGCCGGACGTAGATGGCGAAGGCCAGGGAAGTGATTGCAATGAAGCCGAACACGAACGCCAGGACCATCGCGCGATTGGCGTAGGCGCGCAGCATGCCGTTTTGCTCGTAATACTTCGCATTACGACTAGAGTCTAGGGCTGGGCCATCCGCTGAATTTGCACGATTCATCTTTCAGCCTCCACCGAGTTAACCACCCTTTTGTGGTCTCGGTACGCTCTTGAGGAACTGAACGACGGTTTGACCGACCTCACCTCGCACAATTCGACTTGCCAAGTACGGGATGACCGCGATCGAAAGCGCAAAGAGGATGCTCGCCAATGCCAGCAGCAAGTCTTGTCCCGCTCCTTGGAAGAATCCACCCACGTTGCCTGCGTTTAGTACGTTGTTCAAGCTCTGGGCGTTGATGGCGAACGTTAGCACCGCAATAATTGCGTAAATCAGGCCCCAGGCTTGAAAGATCAGCAGGTTCACGAGATAGGTCCGCGCCAGTTGTCCCATTCCGTAAGCCGGCAGCAACGCCAGCACCAGCGGCCCGCAAACATAAAGAATCGAGCCGTATAACGAATAGAAGAACGCAAAGAGTGCGTAGGTGATTGGAAAAAGCAGGTAAGCGACGACAATCAGCAGCGCATCCAGCAGACCCGAGATCCCTCCCCCGATGACCGACCACAGCGACTGATTGCCGTTCTGGCTCCAGTACTGCCCAAGCTGTGACATCCAACTGCTGAACAGGTCGCCGGCCCCAACCAGGTTGTCGATGGACATGGCCAGTGAATTGAAGGCGCTGTTGACATCGCGGAACACCGTTCCGTAGGTGGCAAAGACCAGGCCCAAGACCAGGTACTTTGTGCCCGATATCGCCAGCGCCCGCACGTCTCCTCCGGCGGCAAACGCCTGGTAGGCGCTATACAAGAAGCTCAGCAGCAGGATGGATTCAGCGACACCCACCACGCCGGAGGTGATGTTGAAGCTGTCGATCGAATTCAGCGCTTGAAGAAAGGTCGTCTGAAAATAGAACATCGCTCCTCGCCCCCCTCACTGCTGGGGTTGCAGCAGCTTTTGGAGCTGCTGCCCGAAGCTCGTGGTATTGGTAGCTCCTGTTTTCAGATCAGCGCCGTGATCCGCCAGGGTAGCGGCCCGCACCCGCATCAAGTCCGCCGTCGCTGCCTGGGTGTAGGCGTTTGCCCGAACCAGCCAGGCGTCCGCCTGGGCCTCGATGATAGGCGCACTTCCGGGCGCCGCGGTCTGGATGCTCTGGTTGATCTGATCGGCCGCCTGTAACTCCAGGTCGGCCAGGTTATCGATCTCGATGGCCCGCTTCATCGCGTCCTGGGCCACGGCGTCGGCCATGTCCATCAGGTTTAGGGTCTGCGGCGAAGCCTGCGTAGACGCCGGCAGCTGGCCGTATACCGCCGTATAATTCGCCCCGGTACTCGGGATCAGTTGCGCGTTGCGGGACAGCAGATTTTGCTCCAACTGCTGGCTCAGGGGCAGCGTAGCGCTGCTGACCGGAATCCTCATCACCCCCTCGACCTGACTGAACACGCCTTGAAAGGTGCCGACCAGTCCTTGGGCCTGGGCGATCAGCTGTTGCGGCCAAACTACGCTTTGCTGGAAGTTGGAGTTGGCTTGGTCGACCGACAGTATGCTGTTGAGCCCGCCTCCGGTGACACGGGTCAAGGTGCTCGCGATCGTCGACAGGCCGGCCGCGAGCATTGCGCAGCACGGGTCGATGAACTGGCTCTTGACCGGCTGGGGTTTGAGCAAGATGAACAACAGCACGAGACTCACTAGCCGCAAATGGTGCGCCCTGGCCCAGCGGGCGCCCTTCTTGGCTGCCTGGACGGCTCGTTCTACGAGGGTCACCATTCCTGCCTCCTCTTATTGCTGCGGTTGCAAGGCGTTTTGAATTGACGTGCTCACCTGGCCGGTGAAGGTTGCGCCCTCTTTGCGCAGGGTATTGCTGTGCGCTACCTTCGAGATCCACTTCGATGACGCGGCCTCCCATCAGCTCGACCAGCGGCCGGTAAGAGTCGCCACGCTCAAGAATGGAAATCAGTGGGTTGGCCCGCGCCATCATGGCCAGGAAGATTTGGGCCATGACAGTTTTGCCGCCGCCCGATTTCGCCATAAAGAGAGCGTTGGCATCGGCCAGGGAAGAATCGAAGGGCGAGAAGGGAATGAGCTGTCGCGTCGGAGTTTCCACCAGGACCAGGGGCGAATTGGGTGTGCCACGCCAGGGCACCTCGACCGGCAGCAGGTCAGCTGCATTCGCTGTCAGCAGCTCGATCCCCCGCATGTTCTCACCGGCCATCGCCGGCAGGCCGCCGAAGAACATCCGTTTCTGCGCCAGCATTTCGGGGATGCCGCGTGCGCCGTTCATGCGCGTCAGGGCGTGCAGCACCTGCTGACGGCGGTTTGCCAGTACGCGCTCGGCCTCCTCCCGCTCCGTGCGGTTGCACGCCGGCTTCGAGCTTCTCACCCCCACGATCAAGCTGAGCTCGCAAGTCTTGCGAGAGCTCGAGATGACGTCCTCCAGCACTTTGACGAGCTGACGCTCGCCCACCTGGGCGTCAACGTTCATGCGAAAGCCGCCGTGGATGTCGCGTTGCGCCGCGAGCATCTTCCGCAACCGGCTCTTGTACTTCTTCACTACCTTGACTTGATCCGGCAGGCTCACTTCGGCATTGAGAACCAGGGGAAAATCCATTCGCAAGAGCTCCCGCAGGATACCGGGGAAGGTGGCGTCGGGCAGGTCCTTGAGCGTGATCCAGGAATGCAGCAGGCCGCCGATCTTCAGGTAATCATCGAGCTCGTCCTCGATATTGACGTTGGCCATCTGGCTGCGCGCGCTTTCATAAACAAGTGACTGGTCGGGCGGCCGGTAGGGCAGGATGTCGTTCGCCAGCGGGTTGAGAGCGCGCTTGATCTCGAGAAAGATCTCCTGGTGGCTCAGTCGCCGAGCGTGCAGCCCGGACGCCTCCAGACTGGTCTCAACGCCAGTCATCAAGCTGTTGAACTCGGCCAGGAGATCCTGGTGCTCCCGCCAGCTCCGCTCGATGCATTTCGTGGCGGACAGGCTCCGGCTGCGGGCCTGGGATCCCTTCATCCGCCGCTTCCATTCCGGGTCCGGAGACTGGTGGTGAATTCTAGGGTCCCAGATGAAGTACGCATGCAGAAAGTTGCTGAGGTAGTGGCCAGCGCTATCGCGTGACCGCCAGGTCTCGACGTGCACCCTGTCGAGCGCCTGGAGCGCTGCGCATGGATTGCGCTGTTGGGCCTGGTAGCGGTTGATGAGGTCGCCGGCCCCTTCCGCAATCTCGAATCGCATCTGCAGGCGCATCGAGCGCTCCGGGAGCGACCGGAGCAGGGCTTCCAACAGCCCTTTCGTGCGGTTACGCTCTTCGTCCGAAACCGCTGTACAGGGCACGCGAATAGGATTGGCCTTTCGAGAAGTACAGAATCGCGAGCGCGAAGAACAAACCGGCCATCGTCGGCAGAATTACGTTCCCCGACCAATTCGTGAAGTTCAAGACTCCGTTGTAAAACGACACGACTGCCTCCTTACGAGGCCATGTCCAGGACCAGGTACCAGATCCCGGACACTGACAAGAGCGCCAGGGCGACTGCAACCAGTCGCATCATCGGACGCCGAGTAATGAAATTGAAAATCGCCGCAACCACGGCCAGCCCCGCGGCAATGGGCATAATAGTTCCGGCAAGGTAATTCCAGGCGCTATCGAGCACATCGATGGTGGCGTACTGTCCCCCGCCATTCCAACCCTCGGGCGCTGGACCGCTCCGGGAAACACCAACATCCCGTTGCGGACCATGCTCCGGCCGGGCTGCACCGGGAACGGCTGGACTCGCCCGGCCTGGATTGGCTTCCCCTTGCGGTTGTAGTCTCGGAACACTTCGCCCTTCGGGCTGACCTGCACCTCGAAGACTTCGCGCTCCTGGACCTGGCCGTCAGGGCCGGCACAGCGGTTGATGAGGAAGACGCGTCCTTCCTCGTCGATCCGGACCTCGCCATCGCACAGGTCTGGGACTCGCACCGAGATCGGACGTCCTCCGGTACGCGCCACGATCTGGTCAACGACTTCCTGCGGAAAGGCATAGAAGACGATCGAGCCGTTGCCCTGGCCGCGGGTGGTACGGTCGTACAAGGCCTGCAGCCACCCTTCGCGGTTTGTCTTCTTGCCTTGCGCCCACTTCTGGACAAAGGTGATCAGCGCCCTGAGTTCCTGGCGCGACCGCTCCTTCTCGTGAAAGTGAAGCGCGGCTTTGGCCTGCCGCCGTTTGAAGAGCGCTTGCTTGCGAGCTTCGCGGTCGTCCTTGGGGACGGCGTCCAGCTCCGCCTGCGCCTTCGCCAGCGCCTGCCGATAAGCCTCCTTGCGGGCGGCGATCATCGAGATGTTGGCCGCATAGATGCGGTTCACCTGCGCCGCCTCCTGCCCCATCTCGCGGCTGTAGTGCGCCGCCGCGATCAGCCCGCGGAAGTCCTCAATGGGCCGTATGTTCTCCTCCGCAAAGAAATCGTGGATCTCTTTGCGGACGAAGTTATAGAGTTCACCAACGACGTCCGTGGGTGCGATGTCCAGGTGAAGCGGAAGGTCTCGCACCCGCTCCGCCTCTTTGAGCTTCAGCCAGGCAGCCTGCGGCACTTCCTCCCGAATCTTCTGAATAATCTCCTGATTCGGTGAGGTGCCGTGCTTCAACTGGTCCAGCGCAGCCTGCAGTTCGACCGCAAGCTGGTCGGCCAGGTCGGCACGCCCGGCGGCCAGACACGAGGTTTTCAGGTCGGTGATCACCCCGATCTGGCCCCCTTTGGCCTTGACCGCGACCTGGGGCAGGTTCCACCAGGGGCTCAGCTTCTTCTTCAGCTTGTTCTTTTCGTTGGCCGCCCCTTCGCCGTGAGCGAAGCGGGAGCCCACGAAGCGCGGAAACTTATCGCCTTCGACTACGCAAACGTAATCGAAGTCATAGTCCCCGCCGTTGCGCCTGGCGGTTTCGGAATGAAGGACCAGGGTTCCTTCGAGACGCAATTGCCGTCCAACGACCTGATCCAGTAGCGAAGTTTCGCTCATTCCACAGCCTGCCTGCCGCAGTTCTGCCTTCAGAAGCGCGAGGGACTCCCGCGTCCCGAGACTGAAGAGCGGTAGCAGGTCGCCTTTCTTACGAATCGGGTATCGGACCACCAGCAGGTCGCGGCATGCCAGATTGAGCATGGCCGCCTCCTTCGGCATCCAATCCGAGCCGGAATAGATCTCGCCGTCGTGAAAGAAAAGATATCCGTCGTCGGCGAGGGCGAACGCGGGTAGCTCGAATCCCCCGGCAGTGCACACCTTGAACGCCCAGTGCGCCAACCGCCGGCCCAGTTGCGCATTCACCCAGGGATGGCTGACCGTGAATCCCATCGCGTCGGCTTTGAGCACGGCCTCGACGATGGTGTTTTCGACGCCGGTGTATTCCCCCTCTGTCGGCTCCACCTCCTCATCAGCGTGATAGGCCCGCTGCGATTCTGCCGAGGAAGGCCGTCAACTAACCATACGTCCAGGAGGCTCTCGACAAAGGGCCTCCTGGACCCAACAACCCTAAGAGGAGCACAAACATGAACAAGCGGGTTGCTTTGGTTTTTAGCGCTCTGATTCTCGGTGCATGGCCTGCCATGGCACAGAAGATCGAAACGCAGGTAGATGCCAACGCGGCGATCACGCGGGTCGAAACCGCGCTGAACCATCTGACCGTGATTCAACTCGGCGAGCCGGTGCTGTCGGTCGCGGCCGGCAGCGAAGCGTTCAAAGTGGAGTGGCGCGAGAACAAAGTCTTCATCGAGCCGACTGAGCCCAACGTTTCAACCAACCTCTTCATCTGGACGAAATCGGCGCGTCTCAACTACGAGCTAGAGCCAGCGGGTACGGTAGCACGGATGGATTTCGCCATTGACGAGGCTTCAGCGGGTACGCCAACGCCAAAAACCGCCGCGGCTGTAGCCGATCCGCCGAGCCAGGCAACCGTAACGAAAGCGAGTCTGCTGGGAGGCAAACCCGTGCGGCTCGCCAGCTACAAATTGGAAAAAAACCGTGTCCAGTTGGTGGTCAAGGATCTCTACCGGCAGGCAGACCGCCTGTACATCCGCTACACGGTGGACAACACAACCCAGCACGCCTATGAAGTGGGCAAGTCTCAAGTCTTCTTTCTTCAGGAGCCGCAGGTGCCGGCGGCACTCACCGATCGGCGAGAGTGGCAACTGACCGCTTCGGAAGCGGAAAGGATTGACAGCCAGGGGCAGAGGCCGCTGGAGATTATCCACCAGGAAGTACGATCTGCGCGAGTCGAGCCGGGGCAGGAGACGGTGGGTGTGGTCGGTGTGAGGCTGCCGAGCGGCGGCCGAGGGCCGTTCGTCATACGGCTGGTCCTACCGAACTACGAGCGAGGAGAGGTCGCCGCCACGGTGATCCTCTAATTCCGCCAGCTGGAGTTGGTTGTGTTTGATCAAGCCGTCGCCACTGAAAATCGAAGGCAAGATGGGCGATGTCGCCTGGGGCCCACTCCCTGCAGCGGACGCGCGACGGGGATGCAAGCGGCGGTGTCTGGGGGCATGAAAGGACGTTACACACTCGCGGAACCACCGAAGAAGATTCTTGAGGCGATGGCAGCGCACGTCACGTCGCGGAGGTCACGAAGTTCGATGAGACGAGAAAATTACGAGGACTCACCTACTGGCGAAGGGATGGAAGCGGTCGAAGCGGCCGATGCAAGCGACCTGTCGGCAGCGTTTGAAGCGAGGAGTGAGTTGACCAACAGTCTTCAACCAGACAGCGTCGTGGTCCTCGCCGTTTCCGTTCTGTTGCTGGCTGCAGGGTGCATCGCGTTCCGCCGGTACCGGTTGGAGTGGTCTTCCGGGTCTCCGTGTCAGCCCGATTGGGGTCAGTGCCCGATCCCGTGGCTCGGCCCCATGATGGCTCCACTTGGTCTGATCGCCAGCGTTGCGGGCACGGGTGTCCAAGCGCTTCGCGGCCGGAGTTACGTCCGCTGGCTGGCTGTTGAGGCGGCGATGCTAATGGTGATGGTAGTGACGCCATCGCTCGGTCATTGGCTGAGCAGACTTCGTTAGGAGGACCCATGGTGCCAGATACCTTGCGGGTTAGATCTCAGCCGCGCAGCCAAGCCGAGGTCCACGCGGCGCTCAACCATTACCTGAGGCGCCGGCTTGACTTGGGTCTGGACAAACTTCTGGTTAACTTGGCGCTCGATCCGGCGAGTCCCTTTGATCCCTTAGGTCAGCGAAGGATCAAGAAGGGCTTTGTGCTCGTCGTGTTAGTGGCGGCGGGGCTGGTAGGGACGTTCGTTTACTTTAACTTCTTCTGAGTTGATGCTCCGGGTCAACCAAGCCGAAACACGTAAACCGGCCCGAAGTGGGACAAGGGGTTGCCGCCTCACGACCGTAGTCCCGCGCTGTGCCGCGCGCAAGAGACGGCAACGAACGGAGCCCGGCCCTGGACGTGGGCACTCTGTCCGCGTCGGCTACTGCTCTGGCAGTCGCACTCTACGATCAGCCCGCCCGTCTTACTGTCCTTTGTCTCGCCGCTTCCATTGCCCGCGCTCTCCTCCCCCACTTCGACGCCATGGAGGAACCAGGCGGCACATGACGTTTGCGTTCATCGGCCAGGCTTCTCGCTGGGCTGGCCAGTCTTTGGAAATTCGAGTAGGAGGTCAAATTGAAAACCGAACGCTACCATCACCCACCTATCCTCCAGGACGCCGGTGTAATCGTCGCCTTCCTCGTGGTCGGCCTGGTGAGTCTGGTGTGGTATTTCGTCCACGCGAAGTACTTCCTGACGAACCGGCAGTGCGCGGAGTTTCTCTCCTACTTTGGCATCCTTGGCCTGGGACTGCTCTGTGGCATTTGGTTTGTTGCCACCGCACCTTCGCGCCGGGAGAGCGGGTGGCCGCACCCCTATCTCGCCATCTCGCCACAACGGGATGCGCGCAATTGCCGAGAGGCGTGGAACCGAGATGCAGTTGTCTTAGGGCACGATGTGCACGGTCAGCCGTGGGTGTGGTCCGATCGGGTGCGCGTCATGCAAGGGATCGTGCTCGGCATGACCGGCATGGGCAAGACAACACTCCTAAAGAACATCATCACCCAGGACCTGCACCGCGTTGTCGGCACCCCGGATGACCCCCACCGGATTCCCATGATTATCTTCGATGGCAAAGGGGACCTCGAGTTCTTCCAGGACCTGTTGCCGCACATCCACCACGCCGGCCGGCTCAAAGATCTGCGCGTGCTCAACCCGGCCCGGCCCGACATCTCCGTCCGTTACAATCCCTTCCACTGCAGCGACGAAGACTACATGTCGGTCGTTAACATGGTGTTTGGGTCATTCAATCTGCACGACGAGTTCTTCGCCAAGCACCAATTGAATTACCTGGCCGATATTGTACGGGTCCTGGTCTACACCGGAGCGAAGTTCAACTTCTACGACGTGATCGTAATGGCGCTGGACGAGCAGGTGTTGCGCGAGCAAGTGGAAAAGGCCCGCCGGCACATCGAGCAGTCACTGGAGATCAGCACCCAGCGCCGGCTGAACTTCGAGATGTCGGTAAAAAATCTGTACCAGTCCTTCCAGGACCGGGAGCGTGTGCCGAAGATCCAGGGACTGCTGAACGAGTGCATGACGTTCCTCGACGACGAGCTATCGGTCATTACGGGGCCATACGAGGAGTTGCTATCCATCGACGAAGTGATCGAACAGGAGTTGATCCTGTTTGTCTCCTTGAACGTCAACAAGAACACGGAGCCGGTGCGTGCCCTGGGCAAGATGCTGTTGCAAAACCTGCAGCTGGTGGTAGGCAAGCGGTACGAGAGCGAGCAGGACCGAAGGCGGGCCAATCGGCCGATGTTCAGCGTCATCCTCGACGAATTCGCTCCTTTCGGCTACCAGAACTTTGCGCAGATCCTTCAGACCGCCCGCGGGACCAACACGGCGTTTCTCTTTTCCATGCAATCCATCTCGCAGCTCTTGCGTGTGGGGCGCGGCTTCCGGGAAGACGTCACCTCAGCCCCCAACACGATCGTGTTGTTCAAGACACTGAACGAAGAGACGGCGCAATATTTTCTTCGAGCCTCCGCCCTGACGCGCGTCACGCGGCGTAGCCGCTCCGTACAGCGGCTGAAGCTCTTTGGCTATGAGAAGTACCACGAGACCGGCATGGGCACCGAAAGAGATGAGCCCGAAACGCGCGCGCTCGATTACCACATCAAGAACCTGCCTAAGGGCCAGATGCAGATACTCATGGGGCATCCATGCACGAGGATAGGTCTGCCTCCATAGGTCGAGGGTCTCGCGCGCCTTCTCCAGATTTCCTGTAACCTGCAAATCGTAGTTAGCAGAAATAAAGAACTTCTCCTGGTCGCTGGCGCGGTCTCGCAGTTGATAGGCTTTGCTCGTATTCTCCATAGAAAGGACGGTTTCCCCGATGTCGGCGTAGAAGCGCCCGAGCGTCGCGTAAGCGCTGGCGAAGGCGGGGTCGATCTCGACGGCGCGTTTGAGAAAGGGCACGGCAGCCGCCGAACCAGAGGAAAAGGAAACCTGCCAGCCGGCGCTGTAGGCTTTCAGTGCCTCAAGTGATGGCGTCGTAGCCTCGGCGAGGGGGGTGTCGTGTTCCTTGACCGTCGTCAGTGATTCACCGACTCGGGTTCTGAACTTGCTGGCCATTTGGCCGAGCGCATTCAGAACGTCTTCCTTTCTCTCCGCCTGCACTTGCTCCTCATCGATAACGTCTTCCGTGCGACAGGCCCGTGCCCGTAACCCCAACACGTACTGGCTGCCGAGGCTTGCAATGGAGCCGTCAAGAACAACAGCGCTTGCGGTTCGCTCGCAGACTTCCCTGGCGATCTCCGGAGCGAGTCGCGCATCGGGTGGCTGGCCCATCATGCGCAATACTTGCTGGATGCGCTCATCGGAGATGAGGCTCAGGAAAGGGGATTGCTCAAGCTGCACCGCCAAGCCTTGCCTCAGCGTTCCGTCAAAGACAGGGTCGCCAGTCGTGTTCGTGAAATCGGCGAGCACAATCGTGTCCTTGTCGGTGAGTTTTGGTGTGCGGTGGAAATAGAGGTAACTGCCGACCGACAGCGCAAGCCCAGCCATGACAGCGGAAACAATCACCCTCAACTGTTTTCCACTGCTGCTTGGAGCTTCGGCTCTTACACGGGTGGCCGCCGCCGCGAAGTCCGGATGGTCGGAGTTCACCAGGGCAGGCGCGGCGGCGTCCAGCTTGACGGTCGAACCGCCTTGGCCGCCGGAATACGCCCGGACTTCCACCATCGGTGCGACAAAGCGGTAGCCCTTTCCCGTAATTGTTTCTACAAAAACCGGCTTTTCCGGATCGTCTTTTAGAACTTTGCGGATCTTCCGGATTGCGGCGTTAATGCTGCTGTCGGTATCCAGGAAAACGTCTTTGCCCCAGATTCGTTCGATGATCTCTTCTCTGGTTACAAGCTCGCCCCTACGTTCCACCAGGAAAAACAGGAGTTCCATGGGAATTCGTTCCAGCTTAAGGCGACGGCCGGAACGGCGCAGTTCGTAAGCGCGCGGGTCCAGTTCGAGATCGTTTACGAGCCTGAGTACCTCAGAAGGCATGAAGAACCCGTTTTCGAAAGAAGGGCTGATTCTACATCGCTTCTCACGCACAGTTCAATAAGCGTAAGCTGCAGTGTAACTTACGGATTCAGCAGAAATTAAGACGTTCTTCATGCCTTCGCCATTGACCTCCGGCACGGTGCGGAACACCATGAGCGCGCTTGCTGGCGCCAACTCAGGTTGTTATTTCGGGAAAGCAAAAAGATGTGGGCTCAATTTAGCGAATGGAGGAACTTGAAATGAAGCTCGTGAATACTGCACAAGGTGCGGTGACAGCGGGGGGGATTACCCTGGTCGTGCTCGCGGGAATGCTGCTTGGCGCGCCACGGGGACGAGCGCAAGACGAGAACGACGATTCTTGGAGAATTAAACAAGGGTTCGCGATCGCGCCGGTTCCGCTCAATTTGACGGGAAAAAGCCCCGAGCAAGTTGATCTGGTCGGCTTGGGCAGCTATTGGGTGAACGCCGTGTCGGACTGTAATTTTTGCCACACCTCCGGCGGCCCTCCCAACTTCAACTTCGCTGGCGGTCTCGACCCGTACTTTGGCCAGCCGAAGAAAACCGACCCCTCCACCTATTTGGCGGGAGGCACGAACTTCGGCACGGCCCTCCCTTTTAATGTCGGACCTGGTCTGCCTTATGGAGGTTATCTGGGTCCGGACATTATCAGTCGTAACCTGACGCCAAATAAATACGGCCTTCCTGAAGGTGGAAGGTCTTTGTCTCAATTCATGGAAATCCTGCGAACCGGCGCCGACCTTGACCATATCCATCCGACTTGCACAGCAAGTTCGCCCATGCCCAGCCCGGCATACTGCATTCCACCTCCGGTCGACGGCGGTCTGCTGCAAGTGATGCCTTGGCCCGACTTTCAGGATATGTCGGACCACGATATTGAGGCCATTTACGAGTACCTGAGCGCGATCCCCTGCATCGACAACACAACGAGTACGCCGCCGGCAGGGGCACCTAACGAGCTACGCAACGACTGCGGAGACTACCAAGCCGTTGGCGAGGGCAATGTGTCAGAGGCACCGGATAGGACCAGAAGGCAGTGACGTTGAGTGGAGACTGCCGGGTTGCGGGCGGCGGTCTCCTTTCTGCAAGTCCTCTGGAGGCCGTCGATCAATTATAACAGGGAGCGATAAGTGAGACCGCAGGACACGCGTGCGCGCAACGACTTCGGACGCCTGTGTAGACATGAAATCAAGAATGTCCGTCCCGGAGGCTCTTCGATGTCAACAATGCCGGCAGCCCTGGAGCGCAACACCTGGTTACGTCCGAAATACTTGCTGTTTGCCGCCGTCGGACTGATGTTGGCCTACGTTATCCCTCACGATGAGAGCTTTCTGGTGCATCCGAAGGATCCGCTTTGGCAGCACTATGAACCGTTCAAATGGTGGCTGTTGCCGCATGGAATCGCCGGTGGATGCGCGCTGTTGCTGGGCCCCATGCAGTTCTCTGACCGTCTTCGCAATCGTTTCAGGCGGCTCCATCGTGTCGTCGGCCGAATCTATGTCGGAGGCGTGTTCCTGGCAGCGCCACTCGGCTTTTACATCCAGTACTTCGAGGAACGCATGGGCGATCCCCGATCTTTCAGTGTTGCCGCAGCGGCGGACGCCGCGCTGTGGATGATGACCACCGGGATTGCGTTGGTCTTCATTCTTAAAAGGAAGGTTCAGGAGCACCGGCAATGGATGACCCGCAGCTTCGCGCTGGCACTCGTTTTTCTCGCGGTGCGGGTGATCGGCGGCCTAGGCGGCTGGGACGACGTCCACGCGAACGAAACTATCGTCTGGTTCTGCCTTGCCTTTTCGATCCTTTCGGCCGACCTTGTGCTTCAGTGGCAGCAGTTGCGGCGCTCACGCCCAGTGCTTCAGCGGAACCGGGTGGTCGCCCACTGACGGCATGGGGCGAAGCCCCAGTTCCAAGAACTATTCAGAACAAAACGCTGACTCCCGGCTGGTCGGACTAGCGTTTACGTGGGAATCGGGTGCCGGGATCGTAGCTGGTGGGCGACCAACAGTCCAAGCAAACGGCTCCCGACTCCTCATTCCGGGTACGATTGGAGCGGAGGAGTCCATCACCGGCGGTTGAGCGCGGTCAGCGGCATCGCGCAGACCAACTCACTCCAGACGCCAGGACCGATCCCTGATCCGCTTCGCACACACTCACAGCAAATCCCACGCAAGCGCGATTATTTCAACCAGCCCCCACACCAATTTGCACTAAGTGACTGACAAGAGAATCTCAGCAATTCTCAGGCACCCATCCATCATCATCCACCAACCAGCATGTAGGTTGCCTGAGTAGATGACAAACGGAGCCACTGATCACAAAGGGGAACGAGGGGCGCGCTGCCAGCAATCGTGACAATTCCCCGCCTCGATTGTTGGCAATATCCTATGTGTTTGTCACTATTCCTGGCAAGAACCTACACCCCGACTCTTCCGGCTTGAGGCAATGGGCTGAGAAAGTTTATCGGTAAACAGTAGCCGACTAATCGTTAGTCACGCCACGACCAATGAGAGTCTGGGGCGTCTCCACGGTGCAGAGGTTCCTTTTCGGGGAAAATGGAGTTTTCTCAAGTAGTGGCTCTTCCACTGTAAGCGAGGCTCTACGGTTCTGCATAGGAGCTGGTACCGGCTGGTGGGGGCTGGCGGCTCGGATGACCAGCCCGTGAGAATCGGATTTGATACACTTGTGTCTCATGGAACTGCGATGTGCCGAGTCCTCAGCTTTGGAGCCGCGCTTCTTCTAATCTGCGCGCACCCGCTCCGGGCCACAAACGCGGACGATATCGGGTTCGGGCTCCGCCTAGTGAAGGGTACTGCCGTCTACCACATGGGCGAGCCCATTGAAATGGAAATATCGTATTCCAGCCAAACTGAAAAGAAATACTACGGATCGTTCAGCGGACCGAGTCCAGAACTCGAGGGAGTAACGCCTCACGTTACGCCCATGGATGGAGTTCTCGACTTGCGCGAATTGGGGCCAGACCGCGGCGGGGGTAGCGGGGTCGATTCTCGGTAGCCTCGGGTACCTGGGTACGCGGCCGCTCACTCAGCAATTCGACTTGTGCCAATGGTACCGGTTCCAGAAACCGGGCCACTATGCCGTCGTGGCCACAAGCACCGAAGTCTCGCGAGTGAAGGGTGCTGACGAAGGCGGGGGAAAGGAGCCGCTGACGCTTGAATCGAACCCGGTGGAGTTGGACATTCTGCCGGCCGATCCCGCCTGGGTTGCGGACGAACTCAGCAATATCGAGCAGGCGCTGAACTCGGCGAAAGTTGCCGGCGAACGTGAACTCGCGCTCCAGCGCCTGGCCCTGCTCGATACACCGGCCTCGGTTCAGATGTTGGTTCAACTCTATCTGGCAAACTCGAAGGCCGGAGAGGAATGGGTGTTCGATCCCGCTCTTCACAAGTCATCCCACATCGACGTCATTATTCCTATGCTCATGGCCACCCTTTCCGATCCGGAAGCGCATATCCCGTCGACATTGCCCGAACTGCTGGCAGACCTTCAGACGCGCAAAGAGCTTGGGATAATGCCGGCATATCCGAGCGATGCAGCCAGCCAGCAGAAACGAATCGAAGAGTCGGGGAGGCGTCTCAAGGTCCACGAAGAGTATTTCGCGCAGGCCAACGCGCTACTGGCGGCGAGCGTCGAACGGCGCTCGGGACCCGCGCGTGCGGCAGCGATTTACCAGGTGTGGTACGACGCCACCCAACTGAACGCGACCAAACCGTTGGCGGCTGATGTGCTCTCGCGGCTTGAATCCAATGTGTTCGCGGTGGCCGACGACCTTGACCATTCGCAACAGGTGCAATTCGTGGTTCTGGCGTGGCAAACGATGCCACACGAACAGCTTCTGCCGATGATCCGCAAACTGGCCAAGGATAGCCTGACCCATCCTGCCAGCTACGATGCTCACGAAGCATTCCAGTTGTGGTGCGAGGGATGGCCCGAGGAGTGCCGGCAAGCGATTCTTCAGGAGGTAATCAAGTCGAACGCCAAAACGGATATGAATGTGGTTCTGTTGCTGCCTGAAGCGGAACATCCGGAGCTCGACAAAATGCTCGAAACACAATTGAAGGATCCCACGACGCTTCAGGATTGGGTACAGTCGCAGCGCACCGCCGCGGTGATTTTGCGCGCCGGCAGCCGTAATGTCGCCCCCGCGGTCGATTCGTTCCTGGACCAAATGGCGAAAACACGCGGATGCGCCGGCGAGACCCGAGGTAATCTGCTCGGATACTTGTTTCGAGTAGCGCCCGAGGATGGTCGAAAACGGCTCACCGCTGAGCTGGAAGAGAAGAACGATTCCTGCGGCGCCGACGTGCTTCGCACCTTGCACTCGGTGCGTCCTTCCGACGACCTCATTCCTATTGTCACCAAGACTCTGGATTCCCCCAACCTTGGCGTCGCGGAGTTAGCGGCGCTTTACCTTGGCGACCACGCACCGGCTGGGGTTGAAGACACCCTATGGCGGCGCTTAGAAGCCTTATGGAATCGGTGGCAGGACCGGTCGTCCGAATTGCCGGATGAGATGATGAGCGTGGGTCCTGACGCAAAAGAGCAAGCGGCGATGTTGGAACAAGCGCTCGCCTCCGCACTTGCGAACGCAACAAACTGGAAACTGAGCCCCGCGGAACGCGATCGCTTACGCTCCGGCTGCCTGACGCAGCGATGTAGAGACATCGCCGACGGAAAAATGTCGCTGAATCTGTGACTGGCGATTGTCCCAGCGACCCAGGACAATCGTACACCGTGTGGGGATGTCGCCGCCAAGCTCCCAGGGAACCTGCTCAGAACCAACACACCCGCCAGTCTCTATGGAAAGTGGACGCCGGCCAAGATAGACCCTGTGTAACGGCGTACGGTAGACCTAAGCCAAAAAAGCTCCGATTCGCCGGCCCGGAAGCAAACCCGTCGCAGCCCCCCTTCCAGCATCCAGCCAGTAGGTTGCCATGAATGGTGGCGGCCTTGTCATTAATGGCGGCGAGAATTGTCATTATCTCCGTCAACCTACACAGCATCATCATCATCGGCAAATGTAGCCTAGTAAAGGAGGCAGTACGTATGTTTGGACGCTTGACAGCAATGCCCTTCGTCCGGTTGGATGCCGGAAAGGACCTCGAACTCGCCGTGGCAGAGTTGCTCGCAGCTACTGAATATCCCGAAATCGCCCGCTGGATTCAGTTTCCCAGAGGATTGCTGTTGTTTCTTCTGGTTCCTGGAGACGCCGGGTCTGGCGCAGTCTATGTTTACGACCGTTGTGATGGCATCTGGTATTGGGTTGATTTCCAGGACCAGAACTACGGTGGTTACAGCCTGGCAGAGCTGGATGTACTCCTGAACCGCTGCTGCTTCTTGCGCTTGGTTGAAGACCCGAGGTGCCTGAGAAGGTCCGGGTGGTTCATAGCGCCGGGCCAGCTACCGCAGGCGGTCGTCGGCCACTGCTAAGGGCGCGCACAACCGAAATTCGTGCGGCCCCAATGAAGTGTTCTACTCTCACCTGCCCGCCCGCAACCTGCTCGCTTTTCATAAGTTAACAAATCCCTCGCGTCTCGTGTTTTCGAGATGAAAGAAATTTGACACAAAGGCGTATCTGGAGTTATGTAATAAGCAGGTTTCTCGCACTGCACCTTCCGGGGCGTTCGTCTCGGTTCGCGTTCATTTCCCAACACAACCCTTGAGTGTCTGCCTTTGCCGTTCTGGGGGAAGGAGTGTTTTCGTTCGATGACCTTGTGTGCTTCGCAGGAGCTTGTGAACGACTATTTTCGTTTGTTCGTGAACCGGAGGGCTTACACGGTGCAATCAACCCGGCCCGATCCCGGCAGCGGTCGGCATTACTACTACCGGCCCACCGACAAGAAGAGCGGCGCGGGCCTTAGCCTGACCGCCGAGACGCTGCGTCGCCATCTTGAAGGCGAAATCACGATCGCGTTGTACGCGATCAACCCCGCCACGCAAGGATGCAAGTGGATGGCGATCGACGCCGACTACAAGAACGCGCTGGAAGACCTGCTGAAGCTGAACTACTACCTAGGCCGGGACAGGGTACACGGGGCGCTGGAAAGGAGCCGGCGGGGGGGCCACTTGTGGGTGTTCTTCGAGACTCCGCAGCCGGCGCGATCGTGTCGGAGCTACGTCCACGATCAGGCCCTCCGCTTGGGGGTGCCAGTGAAGGGAAGCAGTCTTCCGGAAGGCATCGAGATCTTCCCGAAGCACGATCGATTGAAGCCGGGTGAGTTCGGCAACGCGATTCGGGGACCGTTGGGGGTTCACCGGGGAGCCAACCGACGGTATTGGTTCTATGGCGCCGACTACGAACTGGCAGAGCAGATGGCTTATCTGAAGGAGGTGCCCAAGGTCTCGGGTGCGCAACTCGAACAGCTGATTGCGGGAAAGTCCATTTCAGCCGAGACGGAGAGACCGAAACGACAAGCAGAAGCAACGCGGATGCCCAGTAAGAACGGCAGTGGTCGTGAGTTTCGAATTCTGGACCAGATCAAGACGGAACTCCGCAAGGTGGGGCGCAACTATGTGACGCGATGCCCGTCGTGCGCCGAAGGAGGGCATGACCGCAGTGGTGACAATCTGGCGATTTCGATTGAAGACCCGCGGAAGTACATCTGCTGGGCGGGATGCCGGAAAGAAATGATTCGAGAAGCGCTGGGCTGCCCGATCCGGTACCGGCAGTCGGCGTAAGGGAGCGCATGGTTAAGGAATTTGAGAGGCCGGATTGGAGTCCGCTCAAGCGCCTAATCGGCGATGAGTGCTCAGCGTTCATGTGGATGTGGCGCGAGGGTGGTGTCGAGTTCTACAAGCACATCAGGACCCGACGCTACCTTCTGCTGGACTCGAAGGGCTGCTGCTATAAGCAAGCTGCAACTGGGCTTGAGGCGGCCGACCTGACCACAGAGTTGGAACGAGTAAGAGGAGATTAACATGCCAGCTAAGCCAGCGGGAAGCACGGGCCTGGCGTTGCCAGCACGGGCGCTAAGGCGACTGAGGGAGGCCGGCATTTTCGCACGGGCCGGCGTCAGCCTTGAATACCAGCAACTTGCCAGACGTTACGTGGTGCGCGGCGTGGAGTCGGGCGGCGCGATCGATAACCTGGGCCACTACGTGACGTTTTGCGCCGAGGAAGGAACGTCGCTGGCGTGGGTCCACCCGCTGGACGGGATCGGTGTCAACGGCGTCCACGCGCTTGTGGTTGCCGCAGTGCTGGTGAGAGTCGAAATGTTTCGTCGGGGTCAGACCTACGACGTGTTGATTGACCGCTTCGCACCTGGGCCGAGGATCGATGGGCGCCGGCCGGCCTTACAAGCCAGCACCATCTTCCATGCTTCGGAGGGATACCTTCCGATCGATCTCGCGAAAGATCAACGGGGCCGACGAGGAGTGGAACTGCCAACCTTCTACTCACGCGCCGGCGAGCCGTTGCCGGTACCTGATCTCTTTGAGCCGGCGGTTCGGGCGGTTACGGTCGGCGTGAATTGCGTGGGCTGCCTCCACAGTCACTACCTGTGCGCACCGCAGGCGGCGGTCGGTTCACCACCTGCCGAGAATGATGCTGCCGCCCAACAGACAGGGGACGGAGGGGCGCGGGGATGAAACGTGTCCTGCTGGGTACTCTGTCGTGTCTCGTGCTAGTCGTCGCGCTCCTCGCGCTCGCTGCACGGTGGACAACCCTGTTCTGGCTGATACTGGTCGCCCTATGTCTTTACTTGCTGTTCGGACGGAAGGTGGATCTGGAACTACGCATCGGTGTCGGTGCCGACGGTGTGGAAAGGCGGGTTTACGGAGCCTTGGTTTGGAAACGAGGACCTGCTGCCCAAGATCGGGTGGAGCACTGTGAGCCGGCCCGTCTCGAAGCACACGCTGCCGGGGGCGAGGGATGACGGCCGTGGGCGATGTGCAATTGGAAATCGTGTTGTGCCTCACTCTGAGAGGTACAGTGAGAGAACTCGCCGCGTTCATGGAGACGCTTACTTCATCCGGGCTTGTGGTCGGATTTGGGCAGGCTGGCCGTAATGGGGACGAGCACGAGGGGATCTCTAACTTTCGCGAGCAGTTTTGCTCTGATGCCGGAGAGCGCGAGCGGTGAGAGTCACGCCCAAGGCCCGCACGCCGGGAGAAGCACTGGTAGGTGGGGTGATCTTTGTCCTCCTGCTGGTTTGCTGTGGTGCCTTGCTTGAAGGCGGGCCGGGGAGGGTGCAATGGTGTTTCGCCGGGTTGTGTTTGGTTGGCGCAGCGCTGGCTTACTCCGGCTTCGTGTCAGGCGCGTGCCCTGGAATCGACGTCTGGCTGGAGAAGGTGGACCAGTGGGTGCGCCGTCACGAGGAGACCCCTGAACAACGAAACGCCCGGCAATGGTTTTGCTCGAAAGTCGTCGCGAGAAAGCTCCACTACCTGGAGCAAGAGGTGAACAGACTGGTGGAGCTGAGTGTGGGTCGGCGCCTGGAGGAGCTTGAAAAGCAGGAGCGCTGGCGTATGCAGACGGAGTACTCGGAACTGCGGGACGTCTGGAGAACTCTCCTGGGAGACCCCAGCACGCCCGACGGCGTGCGGCAGGCTTGCCGAGAATGGCTGGCGAGATATCCAGAGACCTTGGACTTTCTGGCGAGGCGCCTCATGCAAATGGGTCTGCTGTGGGAGAAGGAATTACCAGACAGCTGGGAGGAACAAGAGCTGCAGAAATATCGCATCCAGTAACGCGCGCTGGACGAGGAGGCCGGAGGAGAAATGTCATCGCCAGGATGGGTTTTAGCAAGGTAAGGTGTTCAGGTTGTCGAGGGAAGTTTAAGCAGGTTTGCCTTGCGAGCGCTGTCTCCGTGGCGTCTCCTCCCCATGCTGGGTGCGAGTGGCCCAGGCAAGGCAATGATTTGCTGCGCGACGCGTTGGTGGACGGACGCCCGGGCACGGAAGCTTTACCTCCTGCGGCGATCTAGTTCAGCGCGGTTGTCTTGAGCGCGGGTCGCGATTCCACCGATTTGGTTGGAGAAGATCCGGACTGTCGGACGGAGGAAGAATGCAAGAAGCAAGTGAATCTGCGAGTCTCGCGCTGAACGTCGACTCTTCGACGCAGGCCCGAGCAACGAATGAGCCGATTCGGCATAGGCTGCCGGCCGAACGCAGGGGCATCGTGCACCATTTTTCCATGGGTGGGCACGAGGGTTATTTGCTGGTCGGGCTTTATGAAAACGGACAACCGGGTGAGATCTTCATCCGGATGGCGAAGGCGGGCTCGACTGTCGCCGGGCTTATGGCCTCATTCGGGATTGCCGTATCGCTTGCCTTGCAGTACGGTGTACCTCTCAGCGTTCTGGTCAACAAGTTCAGCCACATGCGATTCGAGCCCAGCGGCTGGTCCGGCGTCCAAGAGATTGGCTACGGGAAGTCAATTATGGACTACATCTCGCGCTGGCTTGAATTAAGGTTTCTCCCGCCGAAGTCTCCTCCCCCAACGGGCGCCGGAGTTCAAGCTCCGGCTCCGGCGCCCGCCTACCCCAATGAAAGCGGCTTGGCGGATGTTGAATCGGACGCGCCCGCCTGCAGAGAGTGCGGCGCCATCATGAGCCGCAACGGCTCGTGCTACCGCTGCGGGAATTGCGGGTGGACGAGCGGGTGCTCGTGAGTGCCAACCAGGTGATTGGGCCGCTTTTCAGCAGATCTGTGAGTCAGGCCAGGGTCCAGGCGGCTGGCGGCGCGTTGCGCTGGCTACCATCGCTTAGCTCGCTGGCGCTGCTTCTGCCTGTGGTGTTGCTCTATTGGCAGATGGCAGGGCCGTCGGCCCTGCTCGCCGATCCCAATGCGGGTGTGCATGTTCGGGCCGGTGAATGGATCGTGAGTCATCACGCGGTACCTCACGAAGACTTGTTTTCGTTTTCCCTGGCCGGCCGCGTGTGGTGCGATTGGGAGTGGCTCAGCGACGCTCTCGATGCCCTGCTATTTGAGGCGCGAGGTCTAAGGGCGATTGCCACGTTCCATCTTGGCCTGCTCTGCCTGATTTCCGTCATCCTCTATCGCACGGCGCGGCTCCGCGCCGGACCGATTATCGCGTTCGCAGCGACATGCCTCGTGATGGCAACGACCACTATTCACTGGCTGGCGCGCCCTCATTTGTTCTCCTGGCTTTTTCTCGCAGTATTCGGCCTGCTGCTGGAAAGGGCTGACTTCGCGGGCGATTACCGAGTGCTTTTTGCTTTGCCTCTCCTCATGATTCTGTGGGTGAACCTTCACCCGGGCTTTGTGATGGGATTGTTAACAGTCGGTACGTGGTCCGGATCGGCTGTCGTGCGCTGGCGGTTCGCAGCGGACGGTAAGGACCGGTCGCGTCGCAGGAACGAAGCGTGCTGGTTCTGTCTAACACTAACCGCTTGCTTCGCTGCTACATTTGTGAATCCCTATGGCCTTGCGGCCGACTATTCCATGGTTTCCCCGGCAGTACTGGAACGGAAGCGCGTCATCGGCGATTACGTTCACAAAGCGACGCAGTACCTGGACGAGGGCTGTCTCGACCTCGAAACGGTTGATCCGGAGCTGCAACCGTACCTTGCGGCCTACGAACGCTTCCTGACGGAGTCAGGCTTTCAACCCCAGCTCATCGAGCATCGGCTGGTGAGTCGCATCGCCGGCATACTCTGCGGAGGCACTGTTGATCGCGTCGGATCGATGAACGGCGGCCTGTGGCTCATCGACTTGAAATGTGTGGACAGGCTGTACCCGGGCTTCGCGCTTCAGACGGCCGGCTACGAGTTGCTGCTGCCAAAGCCGGTGGTCCCTCCCTTCAAATACACGCGCGCCGTGCTGCAACTCCGGCGTGACGGCTCACCCCGACTGAGCCCTCCCTACCAGGACCCGAGCGACTTGGATGTCTTCCGCGCCGCACTGATCACCACGGTTTGGAAGATGAACCGCGGGATGGCCATCGGCACCGGCGCCTGGTCTGAACTCGACGAAGCGGCGTAGAACGGCCAGTCCGTGCTCACATTCGTCCTTGAAAACAAACGGTCGCAAGGGAAGGAGGAACATCCCATGGAAACCGCTATTACTCTGGTGAGCCCGCCTGAGCTGACACTGGCGGAGGACGACAAAGGTCAACTGTCAAACTTGGTTGAGACCAAGCTGGAGGAAACCGAGACGCTAACCGTCGTCTCGACCGACGGGCAATTCGCGACGGCCGGGGAGCAGCTCAAGGCCATCGCCCAGTTGCGGGAGCGGATCAAGGCCGATCTGAAGCCATTTATTGAGTTCTGGCACCAGGGCCATAAGGCTCACACGGGACTGCTGGCCACGCTCGACGGGCCGCTCGAAGCACGCGAGAAATCGATAAAGCAGGGCCTGGCCCGCTATCAGAAGGACAAAGAGGAGGCCCGGCGCCGGGAGGAGGAGCGACTGCGCCAAGAAGCCGAGGAAATGCGCCGGAGGCTGGAAGGGGAAGATCGCAGGCGGAGGGAAACCGAGGCTGAGGCCGCGAGGGGGAAGCTCGAGGAAGAAGCGCTTGCTGAGGCTGCAGCCCGAGAGGCCGCAGGGGATCGTCAAACGGCTGAACTCATCCTGGAACACGCGGTCCGGCAGACGGCAACTATACCGGATTCCGTGCCGCAGGTCCCCGTGGTAGTCCTGACTCCGGTGGTGGCGGCGACAACGCCGAAAGTCCGCGGTGTTGGCTTCCGCCAAGTGCCGAAGTGGCGGATGGAGTGCGGCCACGAAAGAGCCAACGACCCGAAATGCGCCACCTGCCAACGCGTGCCAAGAGAGTATCTCGTACTCGATCCGAAGCGTGTCCAGGCACGGGTCAACGGTTTCGGGGTAAATGCTAACGTCCCCGGCATTGAGGTGTGGACGGAGTGCGAGACCAGTGTGCGAAGGAAGGCTTGAGGTCGCGCCTGCTCCAGCGGGTTTGGGCTTGCGCTCGCTTGCTCTGTGTGGCCAAGTGGCGTATCATGGTTAGCCAGGAGACCACTATGCAAACCGAAGCGATTGCGGAGGCCCTCGGGGGTCGCCGGGTATTGGGCAGGACAATCAAGAAAGCTGACGATCTGGCACAGCTGGTTCGAAGAGGGCTGCCAGCTACCTCTTTGACAGCCTTGGCTGAGAAACTGGATGTGGCAAATACCGTCCTGTCGAAAAAGTTGGGCATTCCGCAACGAACGCTGACACGCCGCTTAAGCCAGGAATCCCGCCTCACGGCGGCCGAATCAGACCGAACGGTGCGTTTTGCCCGGGTGTACGCCCATGCCGTCGAAATGATCGGCGATGAGGAAAAAGCGGTGGAGTGGCTGCGAACGCCGAACCGCGCGCTGGGTGGAGAGCGCCCTCTCGATCAGCTCGACACCGACCTTGGCGCCCGGGCGGTTGAAGACATCCTGGGCCGCATTGCCTACGGTGTGTACAGTTGATGAGGTTTTGGAGAATATGCCGGCGACGCTACGCTGCCGAGGCCGCCAGCGGTGAGGGCGCGCACCGGTACGGTGGCCGCTGGAACAGTCGTGGAGTACGAGTTGTCTACGCTTCTACCTCGCTGGCCCTGGCCGCTATCGAGACGTTCGTGAATCTCGAACCCCGCCTGCTGCCGGCAGACCTGGTGTCAATTGAAGGGGAAATTCCCGAGGGGCTGGAAATCGAGAGACTCAGCCTCGAGGCGCTGCCACTTCATTGGCACAGGAGCCGGGATGAATCTCTGGGCCGATTTGGAGACGAATGGATTCGTGCCGGGCAGACCGTAGCTTTGCTGGTTCCGGCGGCGACGATCCGCGGCGAGTGGAATATCCTGCTGAATCCTGCCCACGCAGAGTTTTCAAACGTCAAATTCGACCCGCCGAGACCGTTTGAGTTTGACGTCCGAATGTTCCGGGGATGACGCTCAGGGCTGAAGCAGGCGTGGGCGCAGGAAGCGTTGGCAACAACGACGACAGGGCTCACTTATCGGTTGGCGCATAATGCGGAAAGTGCATTGTTCGTGGTCGGTCTCAAAGGGTTGCGCATAAGGGAAAGGAAACCGCACCCACACTGAGAAATGCTGGCCTTCCGCGAAGCGGATCTGACCAGTTGATCTTGCCGCGTTCTCGGCGCGAAGCCAGCTAGCTCTCATCCGAGGCAAGCTGCTTTCCGTCCCCGCTTAACGCCCCCAAGACTTCGAACCAATCACGGAAGACTTATTCAAGGAGGAGAGATGTTCACTGAACTCATGCCCCTGCTTGCCGGGCGCACTGTACTGATTACCGTCGCACGAGAAAGCGACACAACTGTGCGGGCCACGGTAATCCCCAAACGGGCGAGCGAAGGGGATAACGCTGCACTCGCGACGCCGCTGTCATTTGTCGGGACGCCCGCGGAGCTGGACCAAAACTTGGCCCCCACCCTGGCCGAATATGTGGAGACGCATCAGCGCCTCGGCAGTACACTTGCCCAAGCCAAGGCTGAGATGGAGGCTGCGGCCAAGGCCGCTCAAGAAGAGGCGAGGCGCAAGGCCGACGAGAAACGGAAAGCAAAGTCTGCGACTTCCGCGTCAACCTCAGCACCGTCTGCTCAGCCCGCAGCTTCTGCGGGTCGCGATCCCGCGTTAGGAACCGCACCGAATCTGTTCGGGGCGGCACCGACGGAACCGGCTTCGTCCCAACAGCAACCACCACCACAACAACAGCAGAAGCAAGGAGGTCTAGCCCTGTGACCGTCACCCCAACGATTCGTGAATTCGCTTACAGCGGACTGAAGCTTGTAGATTTGGACTCTAAGCTGTCGCCCGAAGAAATCAAGGCAGCGTATGCGCTGCAATACCCGGAGCTCGCCACCGCAGCCATCCAAGGGCCGGAAGCGGTGGGCGACAAACTGAGGTACGAATTTGTTCGATCTATCGGCGCAAAAGGTTAACGCCGTGCGCCACGCAAAGACGATATCAAGGGCAGCCCGGGAGGCGGTTCTCAGGGAATTGGCACTGATGGCCGAGGGGCGCCACCCGGACTGCAACACCATAACCGGGAGGTTCATACGAGACCCGGAGCTACAGCAGGCTTCCAAAATCCTTCGCGATGCCATTCAGGCCGAATACCACGGTCGGCCAGCAAACGACATTACGCCACCTCCTCCGGCTTGGTTGCTGCCGGCCTGATGGCGCAGGGAGGTAGCGCCCTTTTACCTAGACTCGAGGGCGTGGCTCTTGAGCACCGAGTGGTGGGCGAAGATCACCGCACGATCTTGCTGGCCCGAACCCTCACTGAATTGGAGATTGCTGACGTGAGTGATTGGGAGCAGAGCCCCTCCAAATATGTGCTGTCCTCCCTCAAGCGCTGGATCGGGCGGCACGGTGGTGAGTCGATCCCGGCTCAGTTCGAGCTCCATGCTACGCTCAGCAACACTCCCGACCGTTACTCCTGCGAGGACGTCAATCCCGGGAGACTGTATCTTACGGTCGATCCGGAGTCGGCCGGTTACATTGTCATTGGACCCACGCTTGAGATGCTAAAGCAGATTGATCCCCGGCTGCCGGTCACCTTCTATGACCTGGTGGTGGGCGCAGTGATACGGTGGATGCGCGCCTATGATTATCGGGATGGATTGGAGCGAGTGGAGATGTGGCGCGAATGGGCCGAGGGAGAGGGCGGTGCGGACGAGTATGAGATCCCTGATGTAGAGAGCTGTATCCCGGCCGAGATGAAAGAAGAGCCTTTGAAAGGCGAAGCGGTCCGCGAGCTCCTCAGGCAAATGCAGGATGACCACGCTCGCGGCCTGATCGAGGCCGCGCTCGCGCTGGACAGAATCTCCCAGCGGCTGCAGCCTCCCGAGATTTGCGACGAAACGCGCGAAGCCTTCATGGATTCGAATCCGCCGCTCCCCGCGCTGCTGGTCAGCTTCAAACGGAATGATTCGATCGCCGGTTGTTTCGAGGAAGAGAACCAAAATATGTTAGAGGCCGGCCCGGAACCTTCTTTTATCGCGGAAATCGACCCCGGCAATGCCGAGAGTGTTCGGCAGTCGTTTGACGCGCTGGCAGTCCTTTGTGAAACGATGGCAGCAGCCAGCCGCTTGGCGGTTCTGCTGCCAGGCAACAGTGAAGAAGGATAGTACTCATGGATGGGCACGTCGAGATCGGCGAAAGCTATAACCTCGAGCTTCGACACGCGGTCCTGGTGTATGCGAATACGGCCCAGGAGACGTGCTTGCGCTTGATGGGACGCAAGCTCCTCGTTGCTCTGGCCATGGAGGGAAAGTTTTCAACCGAAGGTTTGCAGTCCGTAGGTGAGGACGATGACCTGCTGATGGCCATGGCGCGTGAGCTCGTCACTGAGAAAGGGATAGGCGAAAACGCCGAGGTGGTCTGGCGTTCAATCCAGGAGCAGAACGAGGTAATCGGACACACTGCGTCCACCTTCAGCGAGCCGTTCGCAGACGTTGAGGCTCTCCCAGACAACGAGGTCTTCGCTCCTGCACAACACCCTCGGCCTGCAGTGATCGACCAGTTGCTGCTGTTCGGTGCGTCGCTGTCCGCTGCTTCTGGCCGGAAGCGCGTGACGCGGCGGCCATCTTCCCGGTTGTCGGCCGTGGATCAGCAGCTCGGTCTCTTCTGAAGTTCAAAGGAGGTCTGCACACGGAGGAAACGCATCTCGCCTTGGCTAGTCTCCAAGAAAGTGCGCGTTACAATTAGAAACCCTCGTCGGCTCTGAAACCACCCGGAAAGCGCCCATGAATGCCAAGCGCTTGACGCGTCTCACCGCGGATGGTGCCGGCTTCGAATTTCCACGTCACTTCAAAGCGCAACTCGAATAGAGTGCCCGACCAGTTGCGTTGGGTGCTTTTGAAGTGTATGTTAGCGGTCGGTAGTTGTAACGGAAAAACCAATGAACTGAGGTCCGCCTGTCAGCGGATCCAGGTGGGTTACACGGGCTCCCCGAGGCCCATCGGCGACGTGGGAAACTATGTGTCGTAGTAGGCATGAGGCTCATTAGGAACACCGGTAGCGACCGCGTTATCGACGAATTGCGGCAGAGCCTGCGGCCGGGGTCCTCCCTTGATTTCGCCTCGCCGGCGCTTTCCCTTTTCGCTTTCGCCGAGCTGCGTGAGCTGTTGGAGAAACTTGACGCGTGCCGAGTCGTGGTACCGGCGGTGAGCAACGGCGACCTCGGGCTGACCGGCGCCGATGCTGACCGCGCCTTTCGTAACCGCCTCCAAATCCGCTGGCTTGCCAGAGAGTGCGCACGATGGATACAGAAGCTGGTCGAGCTGCGCGGCGCGCCGTCGTCCCTGCCGCAGTCCATCCTTATCGCAGGAAAGCCGGAATCCGACCTGCACCGCGCCATCACCGGCAACTGTGCTTTCACGACGGAGGGTTTAGGCATTACTCCGGGCAACCAGTTCAGCCTGATCCAATGCGCCGAGCGCGCCGAGGAATCTTCCCTCCTGGGCTCGTGGTTTACAAATCTCTGGAACGGTTTGCCCTCGTCCGACCTGCAGAAAGCCGCCGTCCTAGCCCGGCTCCAAGAAATCGCGGACCCAAAGCCGCCCTCGCTGATCTACTACCTCACCCTCCACCATCTCTTCAGAGACCTTGGGGAAGACCTGGACGAGGAGCGTGTCGTCAAGTCGGCCACGGGTATCCGGAACACCATCGTCTGGAGGAAACTCTTCAAGTTCCAACGCGACGGCGTCATCGGTACTATCGATAAACTGGAACGGCTCGGCGGGTGCATCATCGCGGATAGCGTCGGCCTCGGCAAAACGTTCGAGGCCCTTGCCATTGTTAAATACTACGAGTTGCGCAATGACCGGGCTCTCATTCTCTGTCCCAAACGCCTTCGCGACAACTGGACGCTCTACAAGGCCAACGACCGCCGCAATTTCCTCGCTGCCGACCGCTTCAACTATGACGCGCTCAACCACACAGACCTCTCCCGGGATGGCGGTTCGTCCGGTGACATCGACCTCTCGCACGTCAACTGGGGAAATTACGACCTCGTGGTCATCGAAGAGTCCCACAATTTCCGGAACAAAGCCGCCCATAAGGGCCACGAGACGCGTTACGACCGACTCATGCGCCGCATCATCAAAGAGGGGGTCAAGACGCGTGTCCTCATGCTCTCGGCCACGCCGGTGAACAACCGCCTCGCCGATCTCAAGAACCAGATAGCGTTTATCACCGAAGGCGAAGACACTGCGCTGTTCGACCACGGAATTCCGAGCATCGAAGCCACCGTCCGGCAGGCGCAGCTTCAGTTCAATCGGTGGCTCGCCCTCGACGACCCCGAGCGCACCTCCGCCCGGCTCATGGACATGCTGGGGTTTGACTACTTCAAGCTGCTGGATCTGCTGACCATTGCCCGGTCCCGCAAACATATTGAAAAGTATTACGGCACAGTGGAGACCGGCCGATTCCCAGAGCGGCTCAAGCCGATCAACTTCAAGCCGGACGTCGACCGTGCCGGCGAGTTCCGTCCCATTCGCGAAATCAACAACGAGATCCGCCGCCTCACGCTTGCGGCTTACGCGCCTCTCCGCTACGTGTTCCCGCACAAGCAGGCTGCCTACGATGCCAAATACAGCACCTCGATTCGCGGTGGCGAGAGCTTCTTCCGCCAGGTGGATCGTGAGGAAAGCTTGGTTCACCTCCTGCGCGTCAACGTCCTCAAGCGGATGGAGAGCGCCGTTCCGTCCTTTGCACTTACCGTAAAGCGCCAACTCACTGACGTGGAGGCCACGCTCGCCAAGATCGAGGCGCACGCCGAAGCCGTAGAAGAGATCGACATCGAAGACGTGGACGTGGACGACCCAGCGTTCGAGAGCCTGCTAGTAGGGCGGAAGGTCAAGGTGCTGCTTCACGACGTGGACCTTGTGCGGTGGAAGCAGGACCTTACTGAGGATCGCAACCGCCTCGCCACGCTCTGCTCCGCTGCTCGGCAGGTTGACGCGGCCCGCGACGCCAAGCTTGAAACCCTTCGGCGGGTCATCGCTGAAAAGGCTAAGCACCCCATCAATCCCGGCAACTGCAAGGTGCTGGTTTTCACAGCGTTTGCCGATACCGCAGAGTATCTTTACGGGGTGATCGCGCCATGGGCGCAACAGGAACTGGGCTTGCACTCGGCCCTCGTCACGGGCGCCGGTCACAACCAAACGACACTCCCCAGTTTGCGCAAAGACTTTGCCAGCATCATCACGGCTTTCTCGCCGCGTTCGAAGGAACGTCCCGAAGACCTCACGAGCGAAGGCGAACTCGACCTCCTTATTGCGACCGACTGCATCAGTGAGGGCCAGAACCTTCAGGACTGCGATTGCGTCGTGAACTACGACATCCACTGGAATCCCGTTCGCATCATCCAGCGCTTCGGGCGCATCGACCGTCTCGGCTCCTCGAACGACCGGATCCAGTTAATAAACTTTTGGCCCAACATGGAGCTAGAAGAATACATCAACCTGGAACAGCGCGTCAGCGGGCGTATGGTGCTCCTTGACATCTCCGCCACCGGCGAGGAAAACATTATCGAACAACAGTCCGGCAATCAAATGAACGACCTGGAGTATCGGCGCAAACAACTTCTTAAGCTGCAGGACGCCGTGATCGACCTCGAAGATCTTTCGAGCGGTGTTTCCATTGCGGACCTGACACTCACGGACTTCCGGATCGACCTCGCGGGCTTCGTCCGGGAGCACCCGCAACGACTCGAAAGGCTCCCGCTCGGCACCTTCGCCGTCACCAGCGCCAATCCTTCCGGCGAAAGCGCTATTTTGCCAGGCGTGATCTTTTGTCTCCGCGCCACAGAAGCGGCACTCAAGTCCGTCGAACCAGGCTACCCCCTCGCTCCGCATTATCTTGTCCACGTTGGCGACGACGGTGCAGTATTGTTGCCTTTCACGCAGGCGAAGCAGGCGCTCGATGGATTGAAGAAGTTCTGCGTCGGGCGCGACCTGCCTGACGCCGCCGCTTCCGCCCGCTTCGACACGGCCACCAGAGGTGGCGAAAACATGGCCGCGACCCAAAAGCTTCTCGCCGCGGCCGTCGCCTCTGTAGTTGGGAAGAAAGAGGAACGCGCCGTCGCGAGCCTTTTCTCGCCTGGTGGTACCCACGCCATCAAAGGCGAGTTTGCCGGTATCAACGACTTCGAGGTTGTTGCCTTTCTTGTTGTGCTCCCGGAGCTACCCTCATGACGGCCGCGGACGTTATCACCGCCCTTGCCTTGCCGCCGGAGTCACGCGTGGACCAGCGCGTGCCGAAGAAGCTCCTCGTGGAGCACGGTGCTCCAACCGCTGCCGACAAGCGCCAGATCAACGACGGGATTGAAGAGTTACTCTGGGTGGCAGCCCTCAAGCCTGCTACCGTCGGCGTGCCGGAGTACCGGGACGCCGTCCGCGAGGTGCTGGAAATCGCTGTGTTGTCCCTAGCCTTGCGGCCCGAGGCCAAGGCCGCCCGGCTTGTGGAACTCATCCACCGCGCCATCCCATATCCCGTGTTTCTCGTCTTCCAGCAGTCGAATAACATCGGCCTGTCTTTGGCGAGCAAACGTCTTGCTCAAAACGAAGCAGGCCGCATGGTGCTGGATGAGGCTCCTGTTTCGTGCTCGCTGGAGGCTAGCACGCCCAGCGCCGATTGGCTACCCGGGCTTTCGCTCGCCAGCCAACCCCGCGCAAATCTTCTCGCGCTCTATGATGGCTGGATTGCCTGTCTCGAGGCGCTTCTGGCCGCGAAAATCACTGGCAAGATCGTGCTGAATGCCGACCCCGCCCTGCAAAAGACGCGACGCCACGCACTTGCCGAACATGTCCGCCTCCAGGACGTTACCGTCGCGCTTCGCGCCCAGGCCGCCAAAGAAAAACAGGTCGCTCGTCGGGTTGATCTGAATCTTGAAATCCAACGCTTCGAAGCTCAACTTGGAAGAATACGAGAAGATCTCTGAAACCAGGGCAAATATGAAAAACCAAAAACAAACCATACGTAAGATAGTGAGCTTCCTAAACAATCCTGATGAGGAAGGAGGGTTCTGGCTACCCAATATCCAGCGCCCGTTTGTTTGGACCGAGGAGCAGATTTGCAGGCTGTTCGATTCCATTTTACGCGAATACCCTATCAGTACGCTGCTAATTTGGAAGACCACCAGCAGCATCCGCCGCCGAAAATTTATCGACAATTGGAAGGACACTCTCCGATTGAGCGATTTCTATGTGCCCGAAGACACCAAGAAAAAATGCCTCGTTCTTGATGGGCAGCAGCGCCTGCAGAGTCTGTTTATTGCTCTTTGCGGAAGTTATGAAGGCAAGGAACTGTTTTTCGATGTTCTCAGCGGTGAAGTCGCAGCTCCGGATGACGTGAAGTATAAGTTCAGATTTCTTGACCCGTCTGCCGCGGTGTTTTCTTGGCTTAAGTTCAAAGACCTGGTGTTTACGACCAAGAGGAAGCGGGAGATTCTCAACGCGATTACGGGTGAAATCGGCCGAGACCTGACGGTAGCGGAAGAAAGTAAGATCGAAGATCATCTTGACTTGGTGGACCGTACCTTCAAGATGGACGAGGCCGTGACCTACCAGGAACTCGACAGCATCGACAACTTAGATCTTTACACCGAGGACGATGTGGTCGAGGTGTTCATACGGGCAAATTCAGGGGGGACGAAACTCGGAAAGTCCGACCTGCTGTTCTCCCTCCTGAATGCGAGCTGGGATGTCGCGGACCAGGAAATGGAGGGCCTTCTGGAATCTCTCAACATGCATGGCTTTGGCTTTGACCGTGATTTTGTGCTCAAAACGTCGCTGACGCTCCTAGGACAGGGCGCGCGATACGAAGTAGAGAAGTTTCGAAAACCAGGCGTCCGCGAATCCGTGGAAACACAGTGGGCGGGCATTGCAGCCGCAATTCAGGACGTGTTGGATTTTGTGCGCGGCAAAACATATGTCCAATGTGATAAGGCGTTGCCAACCTATCTAGTCCTAATTCCCATCATCTATGTGCGGTACCATTTCCCGTCCACATGGAAGAGCGCCAAGGACGTGGATACCTACCTCCTGCGCTGCTCTCTCGCTGGAGCCTTTAGTGGTAATCCCGATAACCTCCTTGACGCCACTGTTAACAAGCTCGCCGGCGAGAAAGCCTTCGTCCTTGACGAGCTGTTTGAGGTCGCGCGCTCTCAGGGCCGCAGCCTGGAACTCACAGAGGATCGCTTTTGGCAAATGGGGTACGGTTCTCCCACCATTCACCTGCTGTTCAACCTCTGGTACCGCGACTTCAACCACACGCCGGCCTATGAGAACAACTTGCCGCAGGTCGACCACATCTTTCCTCAGAGTGCGCTCCGCAAGGTGAAAATAGAGAATCCGAAAACCGGTCGCAGAGACCTTATGAAATATCGCGAGGGCGAGCGAAATCAGCTAGCTAATTGCATGCTTCTGAGCCGAGAGGAGAACGGCGCCGGCGGTAAATGGGATACACCGCCTGACGTATGGTTTGCCGGAAAGGATCGCGCATATCTTGAGAGGCACCTGATCCCGGCTGATCCTGAGCTATGGCAGCTCGACCATTTTGAGGAGTTCATCGAGGCCCGGAAGAGCTTGATTCGAGACCGCTTCAAATACCTTCTCGTTCAGGGGGCCGCAGCAAAGTAACTCTGAGGGGGCGAAGCATGGAACCACTTACATCGGCTGACCCGGAAACCAAATCTGCCGACATTCTTGCGGAGAACATTGCCCGGCTCAAAGACCTCTTTCCCGAAGCCTTCACTGAGGAAAAGGTGGACTTCGAGGTTCTGAAGCAGCTCCTCGGCAGCGCCGTGGACGAACGCGAAGAGAAATACGGCCTCAACTGGCACGGCAAGCGTCGCGCCCGGCGGCTCGCCCTTACTCCATCCACGGGTACGCTGCGTCCATGCCCGGAAGATAGCGTCGCCTGGGACACCACCCGCAACCTCGTGATCGAGGGCGATAACCTCGAAGTGCTGAAGCTCATGCAAAAGAGCTATGCCGGCAAGGTTAAGCTTATCTACATTGACCCGCCCTATAACACAGGCAACGACTTCGTCTATCCTGACGACTTTCACGACAGTATCCGCAACTACTTGGAGCTCACGGGCCAAGTGGATGGCACGGGCGGGAAACTCACTTCCAACACGGAAGCCTCGGGCCGCTTCCACACGGACTGGCTCAACATGATGTATCCTCGCCTCAAGCTAGCGCGGACTTTGCTCCGCGATGATGGTGTGATTTTCATCAGCATCGACGACGCTGAGGTTTCCGATTTGAGGTTGCTCTGCAGTGAAATCTTCGGCGAAGAAAATTTTCTGGCAGTGTTTGTTCGGCGCAGGCGAATGGCGACCGGGATGCGCGACACCCCTGTTTCGCCCGATCACGAGTACATCGTGAGTTTTGCAAAAAGCGTCCCATCGGTCCGACTGTTCGGGTTTGCCCGGCGAGAAGACGACTTTCCATTGGAGGATGCTCGCGGTCGCTATCGAAGCACCGATCTTACAGTGGGGATGACTAGGGAGATGCGCCCAAACCAATTCTACGCGATCAAGAACCCAAAGACCGGCTCCGAGTATTTGCCGCCCGAGGAACGGGTGTGGCGGTTTGAACCCTCGACGATGCGGGAGCAGATAAACGAGGGAAACATCATCTGGCCTGACGACAATCCAGGCGGTCGAATGTCTCGGCCGCGCTTTAAGACGCGATTCGTCGAAGGAAGCGAGAAGGCAAATCCAGTGTCTACTTGGGTCGATGTCAAAAGCCGTTCACACAGTACTGAAGGCGACGACGTCATATCACTCAGAGCCGGCCTTAACCAGGAAGCGACGAAGGAGATGAGGGACCTCTTGGGTGAGCAAGTTCTTGAGTATCCCAAGCCGGTGTCCCTCCTCCGGGGCCTGTGTGCGGTAGCCTCGAAGGCCGATGACATTGTCCTCGACTTCTTCGCCGGAAGTGGGACCACAGGACACGCCGTATGGGACCTCAACAGGCAGGATGGTGGTACCAGAAGGTTCATCCTAGTGCAGCTGCCAGAAGTGACGCGGCACAAAGACTATTTAACAATTACCCCTATCACGAAGGAGCGCCTGCGCCGAGCCGGGAAGAAAATGCGGGAAGCGAACCCAATGTTTACGGGCGACCTCGGTTTCCGCGTGTTCAAGCTGGCCTCCAGCAACATCCGAGCATGGGAGCCGAACCGCGAGAACCTCGCCGAGACGCTCGAAGCCTCCGTCGAGCACCTCAAGACCGACCGCACCGAACACGACATCCTGTTCGAGTTGCTCCTCAAGCTCGGCCTTGACCTGACCGTGCCGATCGAAGAGAAGTCCATCGGGGAAAAACCCGTCCACAGCATCGGCGCGGGCACGCTCCTCGTATGCCTCGCCCCTCAAATCGCCCGCGAAGAAATCGAACTGCTGGCCCTTGGCATTGCGGACTGGTACAAGGCATTGGCCCCAGCCGGCGAAACCACCGTGGTCTTCCGAGACAGCGCCTTTGCCGACGATGTGGCCAAGACCAACCTCACCGCGATCCTTCAGCAGCACGGCTTGGCAAATGTGCGGAGCCTATGACCTCGAAAACAAAGAGGGGGTGTATGCCAATAGCGTGGTCCGAGAATTGCCATTCTGAGAGGTAACGATGGGACGGATCAAGAAGGAGTTTCTCGAGAGGATGGTTTCGCATATTAACCGGAAGGCATGGTGGCATGTTCCTCCTTTGGACCCCGAAGCCTATCAGAAGCGAGGGAAATTTCTTGCTTCCACTTTTGCTGAAGCAGAGTTTTACGGCAGACCCCTTGACGAACCAGAAAGACCACACGTCACAAAGCCGCTCGTTGGAAGTGAGCGAACGGTGTGTCAGGTTCTATTCGGAAAATTCATTCGCTTTACAAACGATGAGGAAACAAATGTTCTGGGAAAAAGATTCGCGCTCGACGCACGAATTAAGAACGCCGCTCTTGCTCAAGGATACGACTCAGTCGTCGTAATGCATCCGAAGTGTTACACGGAGTTCAAGAGGACGGGAAAGATACCGAGGATGCTTGAGTTGAACATACTCAGCCCCGTTTTCCCCGTTGCGGCTGCCAAAAATCAACCTCAGAGCCATTCATCGATTGCGAGTCTGGAGAGCGCGCGCAGCCTCTGAGCGCCAAGACAGGAGGGACGAGGGGAAAGTGAGTGTTGATTTCGTCACGAAACACACCTATTATTCGTGACGAAGATGACGTACGGATCATGGCTCAAGACCCAGCGGGACAGATACTTGCGAGGATACACGGCAATGGCAGGGGTAAGGTATTCACCCCAACGGATTTTCTTCACCTTGCCAGCCATGAAACCGCAAGGAAGGCTCTAGGCCGGTTAACGCAGGAAGGCACAATCCGCCGTCTGATGCGCGGGGTCTATGACTGTCCGGCTTTCAGCACCTTCCTCAACGTTCCGGCAAGCCCCGATCCGGACGATCCTCCGTGTGCTTTCGGCAGGGCTGCGTGAATGTTGATCTGAGGGTGAAGCCGGGATTAAGGGCACGGAGGGATCGAGGGCCCCGGCACTACGTGTACCTCGCAAGGAGGAAGTCCATGTCGTCTCCGACGC
>Ga0335085_10001123_pt1 | contig 61892 bp, 48 predicted proteins | sample Lox_Sample_45_FD_206712 | JGI IMG/M metagenome (GOLD analysis project Ga0335085, IMG submission 206712) | Soil microbial communities from Loxahatchee National Wildlife Refuge, Florida, United States - Lox_Sample_4.5 | ecosystem: Environmental > Terrestrial > Soil > Wetlands | place: USA...
TTTTAGCTCCGACATAACATTCGCCTGCGCGAATGTGAGTCTCCACTCAAATCTTGCCGCAAAGGATGAATGACATGAAAATCGCCATCATTGGGCAGCAAGATTTTGGCAGGGCCGTCATGGAAGCATTTCTTGCGCGCGGCGACGAGGTCGCCGCAGTGTTCTGCGCGCCGGAGAAGGAGGGCGCGCGGCCGGACGCGCTGCGCGCGGCTGCGGAAGAAAAGATGATCAGGGTGTTTCAGTTCAAATCGCTGCGCGCGCCGGAAGCAGCGCGGGCGCTCGCCGATGCCAAGGTCGACATTGGCATCATGGCTTTCGTGCTGCAGTTCGCGCCGCAGGAATTCGTCAGCATCCCGAAGCACGGGACGATCCAATATCACCCTTCGCTGTTGCCGAAGTTCCGCGGCCCGTCGTCGATCAACTGGCCCATCATCAAAGGCGAGACCGAAACCGGGCTCACCATATTCCGACCCTCGGACGGGCTGGATGAAGGCGCCGTGATCCTGCAGAAGAAGACCGCGGTGGGTGCCGACGACACGCTCGGCACGGTCTACTTCGACCGCCTTTTTCCGATGGGCGTGGACGCCATGCTCGAGGCGGCGGATCTGGTGCTCGCGGGCAGGCACAAGGAGTCGGTCCAGGACGAGTCCCGTGCCAGCTACGAAGGCTGGTGCCGGGAAGGCGAGGCGAAGATCAATTGGGCGACGCATGTCGACTTCATCCACAATCTGATCAGGGGCTGCGATCCTGCACCCGGGGCATGGACCACGCACAAGGGTGAAAAGCTGCAGCTGTTCGGCTCGAGAAAGCATCCGGTGCGCACCTTCGCCGCGGTCAAAGGCAAGATCGGCGAGGTTACGTCGGTGAGCGCCGGCAGCATGTTCATCACCGCCCAAGGCGGGCAGATCGAGGTCAGCAAGGGCAAACTCGGCAGCGGCAAGAAGGTCGCGCCGGCTGAACTCGGAATCGCTGCGGGAACCATACTCGGCAGCTAGAATCCGTTCGACTGCGAGGGGCTGTCCTCCGGGAAACTCGCCCGTGGGACGCCGCGCTTCAAGCTCGCGCGCGTCGCCGCTGCAATATTCCCCGCGCCACGACACGCTTCCCGTTCACCTGCGCGTGTTGCGGCGCCGTGCGCACTTCGCCAACACCGCAAAAAAATTTGACTAATCTGATATTTAACTGCAAGAATGGGCATTATCGCCCTGTTTATAAATGAGACTTGGTGGTTTAGACCGGCAAGACTGCAGCGCAGGGCAAGCCGGCGCCCGTAGTGCCGGTGCCGTGCTCACGCAATGCAGCGCGCGCCTGCGCGAGAGACGCGCGTTGCGGCGTTGCCGGCGTGGAAATAGCACAGGCGCCGGGGCTATTGTCGTAAAATGCCTTCGCTATCGGGCAGTTAACCGGGCGTTGGCATAAAAAGATCATCAGTGACGCAGGGAGCCGGGTATGAGGATCGCGGGGATACGGAGCATCGAGGGGTTTCTCGGCGCCGTAGGCATGGGCAACGATGTCTAGGCAGCGTGCCGCATGGATCTGAGCCACGCCCTGGAAATTGCGAGCCATACCGACCCCGGCATGGTGCGCTCGCACAACGAGGACTCGATCGCGTCGATTCCAGACAAGGGCGTGGTGGTGCTGGCCGACGGCATGGGAGGTTACAACGCCGGCGAAGTCGCGAGCGGCATGGCCACCACGGTGCTGACCACGGAATTGGGGCAGCTGCTGGAGCAGCACAGCGCGCACGAGCTTGATCCGAAAAGCGGCGAAAAAGCCGCACTGAAAATGCTGCAGCAGCAGATTGCAAAGGCCAACACGTCGATTTATCAGGCGTCGCAGAGCCAGCCGCAGTATTCGGGCATGGGCACGACGCTGGTGGCGGCGCTGTTCTATGATAACAAGGTGATGGTCGCGCACATCGGCGATTCACGCTTTTACCGGATGCGCGGCGATGAGTTCGTTCAGGTCAGCAAGGACCACTCGCTGCTGCAGGAGCAGATCGACGCCGGCATGCTGACCAAGGAGCAGGCGAAGCATTCGTCGAACAAGAATCTGGTTACGAAGGCGCTGGGCATCGATCCCGCGGTAGAACCGGAGATCCACGAATACGACGCCCTTCCCGGCGACATCTATCTGCTTTGCTCCGACGGGCTGTCGGACATGGTAAGCGACGAGGATATCGGCATGACGCTGCAGGCGCTGGGCGCGAATCTGAACCTGGCGGCGCAGCAACTGGTGCAGATGGCCAATGACAACGGCGGGCGCGACAACGTATCGGTGATCCTGATAAAGATTCTGCGGGAATACCCGGCCGGACAGGGCTTTGCATCGAAACTTTTCGGATGGTTTAGATAGCACGAGGAAAACGCTATGGCGAAGCTGATACTCAGTATGGACGGTCTGGTGCTCAAGGAAATTCCGCTTGCCAAGGAACGCACCACCATCGGCCGCAAACCGCACAACGACATCCAGATCGACAACCTGGCGGTCAGCGGCGAGCATGCCGTTATCGTGACCATACTTGCAGATTCGTTCCTGGAGGATCTGGGCAGCACCAACGGCACCTTCGTCAACGGCAAGACGGTGAAGAAGCATTTCCTGCAGAACAACGACGTGATCGAACTCGGCAAGTACAAGCTCAAGTACATGGCCGAAGCTGCGCCGGGTGCGAGCAAGGCGGCCGATTTCGAGAAGACCATGGTGCTGCGACCGGGAGCGATGAAAAAGCCGGCCGAGGCACCGGCTCATGCGCCGGCCGCTGCGGCGGCGCCGGCCCACGTCCCGACCGTGCCTACGGCAGCGCACGTGCCGGCCGCGCACGACGCCGGCAGCGCGGCCAGATCGCATGCCGACACCCAGGTCGGCGTGACCGCGGCTTCGGTGGCCGCTGCTGCTGCGCCGGCGCGCCGCGCCATGCTGAAGCTCATGTCAGGCGCGAACGCGGGCAGGGAACTCGAACTGGTCAAGCCGCTGACTACGCTGGGCAAGCCGGGCGTGCAGGTTGCGGTGATCACGCGCCGGCCGCAGGGCTTCTTCATCACCCACGTGGAAGGTGCGAACAAACCCAGCGTCAATGGCAAGCCGGTCGAGCAGCAGGCACACGTGCTCAACGACCATGACGTCATCGAGCTCGCCGGGGTAAAGGTGGAGTTCTTTTTCAAGCGCTGATCTGCCATCCCGGAACAGGAAGGGGAAGGCTTGAAACGGCATATCGTCAGGATTGCGCTTGGCCTGGCACTGATGCTGGTGTTCGTCGGCCATGTCGCCGAGATCTACAACATCGGCCTGATTACCCGCCTCGACAACATCATCTACGACACGCGGCTGGCACTGACCATGCCCGGCGGCGTCGACCCGCGCGTGGTCATACTCGATATCGACGAACGCAGCCTGGACAAGAAGGCGCTCGGGCGCTGGCCCTGGCGGCGCGACAAGCTCGCGGCGCTGCTGACCAAACTGTTCGACAAGTACGGCGTCGTTATCATCGGCTTCGACGTGGTCTTCGCCGAGCCCGACGAAAGCTCCGGGCTGCCGGTGCTGGAACAGCTCGCCAAGGGCAAGCTCAGCAACGTAAGCCAGTTCAAGTCGGAACTCAAGGAACTGCGGCCTGAACTCGATTACGACGGAATATTCGCCAAGACCCTGAAGGGGCGGCCGGTCGTGCTCGGCTATTATTTCAACAGCGAGGAGGGTGCAGTGCAGTCGGGCGCCATTCCCGCACCAGTGCTGCCCAAGGGAACATTCGACGGGCGCAACATCCGCATCACCACCTGGCGCGGTTACGGCGGCAACCTGCCGGAATTCCAGGCCAATGCCGCCAATGCGGGCCACTTCAACCCGCTGATCGACGCCGACGGCGTGTCGCGGCGCGTGCCGATGCTGGCGGAGTACCACGGCGCGTACTACGAGGCGCTGTCGCTGGCGATGGTTCGGGTGCTCGCGGGCTTCCCCAAGGTGGAGCCCGGCTTCGCATCCGAGGATTTCTCGAGCAAGAGCTACTCCGGGCTGGAATGGCTCAAGGCCGGGCCGGTGACCATTCCGGTGGACGACACCGTGAGCGCGCTCATTCCCTACCGCGGCAGGCGCGGCAGCTTCAAATACATTTCGCTCGCAGACGTCTATTTCGACAAGGTGCCGAAACAGGAACTGGAAGGCAAGATCGCGCTGATCGGCACTTCCGCGCCGGGACTGCTGGACCTGCGCTCCACGCCGGTGGGCAGCGTGTATCCCGGAGTGGAGATCCACGCCAACATGATCACGGCGATGCTGGACAATGATTTCAAGCAGAAACCGCCCTACATGCTCGGCACCGAGGTGGTCCTGCTGCTGATCGGCGGCATTACGCTGTCGCTGCTGGTGCCGCTGCTCAGCCCGCTCAAGGCGACGCTGGTATCGCTGCTGGCGACCCTGCTCATCTCCGGCCTCGACGTGCTGGTGTGGTCCAAGGGCGGGCTGGTGCTGCCGCTGGCCTCCAGCCTGTTGATGATCGCGGCGCTGTTCGCGTTCAACATGTCCTGGGGCTATTTCGTCGAATCGCGCAGCAAGCGCCAGTTCACCGAACTGTTCGGTCAGTACGTGCCGCCGGAACTGGTCGACAAGATGGCGGAGGATCCGCAAAAGTACAGCATGGAGGGCAAGAGCGAGGAGCTGACCGTGCTGTTCTCCGACATCGTCGGATTCACCTCGATCTCCGAAAGCCTGTCGCCCAAGGATTTGTCGCAGTTCATCAACGACTATCTCACCGCCATGAGCCTGGTGATCCGCACCAACCGCGGCACGCTCGACAAGTACATAGGCGATGCTATCATGGCCTTCTGGGGGGCTCCGGTTGCCGATGCGCAGCATGCGCGCCAGGCGGTGATCAGCGCGATGGCGATGCAAGCCGAGCTGGACAAGTTGCGCGAACAGATGCGCGCGCGCGGCTGGCCCGACATCCGCATCGGCGTCGGCGTGAATACCGGCCAGATGAGCGTCGGCGACATGGGCTCGAAGCTGCGCAAGGCGTATACGGTCATGGGAGACGCGGTGAATCTGTCGTCGCGCCTCGAAGGGCTGACGCGCGTCTACGGCGTCGGCATCCTGGTCGGCCCGAATACCAGGCATGCAGTGAATGACATCCTGTTCCGCGAGATCGATCGCGTCAGGGTGAAGGGCAAGGACGAGCCCGTTGATATTTTCGAACCGATCGGCGTCGACGGCCAGGTCGGGCAGAAGGCCATCGAGGAACTCGAAGTTTGGCACCGGGCGCTGAAGGCCTATCGCGCGCAGAACTGGGATGAGGCGGAGGCGGAGTTGTCGAAGGCGCTGCAGATGTCGCCCCAGTGCAAGCTCTACCAGCTGTATGCGGAACGCATACAGCAGTGCCGTATCGAACCGCCCGGAGAGAACTGGGACGGCGTGACGACGTTCAAAACCAAATAGGCAGGCGCAGGCGATGAAACTCAGGGTGCTGGGATGCAGCGGCGGAATCGGCGGACGGCATCTGCGCACCACCTCGCTGCTGGTCGACAACGACATCCTGATCGATGCCGGCACCGGAGTGGGCGACGTGTCGCTCGCCGAGCTGATGCTGATCGATCATATATTCGTCACCCACGCGCACCTGGACCACGTCTGCTCGATCCCGTTCCTGGTCGACACCGTTGGCGGCATGCGCAACAAGCCGCTCACGGTGCATGCGAGCGAGCCGACGCTGGAGATCATCCGCAACCACGTCTTCAACTGGAGCATCTGGCCCGATTTCTCGCAGATTCCGACGCCGGCCAAACCGTTCATGACCTACCAGCCAATGGAGCTGGGCGAGACGATCGAACTGAAAGGGCGCAAGATCACCTCGCTGCCCGCCAATCACGTGGTCCCTGCGGTCGGATTCCAGGTCGATTCGGGCGAGTCGAGTCTGGTGTTTACCGGTGACACCACGACGCACGATCCGCTGTGGCAGGTCGTGAACAAGATCGCGAATCTGCGCTATCTCATCATCGAAGTCGCCTTCTGCAACCGCGAGCGGGAACTGGCGGTGGCGGCCAAGCACTTTTGCCCCAGCCTGTTGGCCGAGGAATTGCCCAAGCTCGAACGCAATGCGGATATCTTCATTACCCACCTCAAGCCCGGCGAGATCGAACTGACCATGCAGGAGATTGAGGAGTGCGCAGGGCAGTACCGCCCGCGCATGCTGCAGAACAATCAGGTATTCGAGTTTTAGCGGCGGCGGCAGGCCGAACACTCGGGGATACGCCCATGGCAGCCACCAAAGTCAGCGTAGCGACGCTAAAGGCCCTGGATCCGCTCGCCTCGCTTGCGGAGGTGCGGCTGGGCGAGCTCGCGCAACTTTGCGTCGTCGAGTCCGTGGGCCGTGGCGTGGATCCGTTCCATCAACGGCCGATCGCCGGCCAGTCGGTGTATGTGGTTCGCGGCGAACTCGCGCTGGTCTATGGCCAGGGCAGTTCCGAACTGATCTTCGGCGGATCCGCCGAGGCGCGCCGGCCGCTGGGCAAGGGCCGCGCATTTGCGTCGGCCCGGGCCGTGACCGATGTGGAACTGGTTCGCATCGACGACGACCTGCTCGATATCATGCTGACCTGGGACCAGGTGGCGATGCAGGAGCGGTCAGGCGCCAAACCGCCCGAAGTGCGCTCCGCGAGCGGCGCGAACTGGAGCGTCATGTCGGGCCTGTTCGGCATCAACAATCTGCGCTTCGGCGCGTTTTCCCAGCTTCCGCCGGCGCACATCGATGAGCTGCTGCGGCGCTTCGAGCGCATCGAGACCAAGGCCGGCGACGTGATCATCCGCGAAGGGGCCGAGGGCGACTACTACTATCTGGTGGAGTCGGGCAGGTGCCAGGTCGAGCGCATGGTCGGGGGGGTCAGCATGATGCTGGCCGAACTCAAGAGCGGCGACACCTTCGGCGAGGAGGCGCTGGTGGCCGAGGCCAGGCGCAACGCTACCGTCACGATGAAGACCGACGGCAGCGTGCTGCGCCTCGCCAAGCAGGATTTCAATGCGCTGCTGCGCGAACCCCTGCTGCATGCGATCAACATGGAACAGGCCGTGCAAAAAGTCCTGGCCGGCGCCCAGTGGATCGATGTGCGCTACCCGTCCGAATACCAGTATGACCGCCTGCCCGGGGCGCGCAATATTCCGCTGTCCGAAATCCGCAACGCATTCGGTGCGCTGGACATGGACGAGGAGTACATCATCTATTGCCAGAGCGGCAGGCGCAGTTCGGCGGCCGCGTTCCTGCTGGCGCAGCGCGGCTATCATGTATATCTTCTCGAAGGCGGGCTGTGGGGCGGGGACCGGCTTCCCTGAGGCGGGCCGGCTGTCGTATAGTGTGAATTATGTGGTTGCGGCAGCCGCTGCCGGCTGCCCGGATCTATTGGCGAGGTCACTATGAGTGCAGTGCTGAATACACCACAGGCCGCCGCCGCGGGGTCGGCCGACGTCAATGCCAGGCTGCTGTTCCAGAAGAACCTGCAGAACGTCACCAACAAGATTCACGCCACCTCCAACATCGACGAGATCATGCTGGAGGTCTCCTCGGATATCTGCAGCCTGTTCAACGCCGACCGGCTCACCATCTATGTCGTCGGCGAGGACAAGCAGTCGATCGTGTCCAAGGTCAAGACCGGGCTCAATTCGTTCAAGGACCTGAAGCTGCCCATCGCCGAGCACTCCATGGGCGGTTATGTCGCCTACTCGAAGAAGATGATCAACATCAAGGACTGCTACGACGAGTCCGAGCTCAAGGCAATCAATCCCAATCTGCGCTTTCTGCAGGAAGTGGACAAGCGCACCGGCTATCGCACCAAGCAGGTGCTGGCCGCGCCGGTGCTCGATGGCGACGAGTTGATCGGCGTCATTCAGATCATCAACAACAAGGCGGGCGTGCCGTTCACCGCGTTGATGGAAGAGGGCGTGACCGCGCTCGCCCAGACGCTGGCCATCGCGTTCCGGCAGCGGCAAAAACCCCAGATCATCAAGACCAAGTACGACTTTCTCGTGAGCGACGCGGTAATCTCGCCGGCGGAATTCGATCTTGCCGCGCGCTCGGCGCGCAAGAAGGCGGTGGACGTGGAGCAGGTGCTGGTGGAGGAATTCCAGGTCAAGCTGCCTGCCATCGGCCAGGCGCTGTCGAAATTCTTCGGCGTGCCCTACGAACCGTTCAGAGCCGATCGCATCAAACCGCCGGAACTGCTGAAAAACCTCAAGCGCGAATACGTCGAGCAGAGCCAGTGGCTGCCGATCGACGACAGCAAGGACGGCGTGGTCGTGCTGTGCCTCGACCCGGAGCGCGTGAGGAGTTCGCGCATCGTGCAGAACGTGTTCCCCAAGAGCAAGCTGATCTACAAGGTGACCACGCAGCGCGAGTTCAAGGAGACGCTCAATCTGTTCTACGGTGCCGAGGTGGTCGATACCGGGGACATCGGCGACCTGCTCTCGGGGCTCGAGGATGATGAAGAGGGCGGCGGCGAAGGCGCGGCGGACGATCTGTCGCAGGCCGCGGACAACGAGCTGGTGAAGCTGGTCAACAAGATCGTGATCGACGCCTACAACCAGGGCGCCTCGGACATCCACATCGAATCCTATCCGGGCAAGGGCAAGACCGAGATCCGCTTCAGGAAGGACGGCTCGCTCGCGCCCTACATCGAGGTGCCGGCCTCCTACCGCAACGCCATCGTCGCGCGCGTCAAGATCATGTGCGACCTGGACATATCGGAAAAGCGCCGGCCGCAGGACGGCAAGATCAAGTTCAAGAAATTCGGCCCGCTGGACATCGAGCTGCGCGTCGCCACCATCCCGACCCAGGGCGGGGTGGAGGATATCGTCATGCGTATCCTCGCCGCGGGCGAGCCGATTCCGCTCGAGAAGCTCGGCCTGACGGCGCACAATCTGGAAACGCTGAAGGAGGTGGTGAGCAAGCCCTATGGGCTGTTCTTCGTCTGCGGGCCTACCGGCTCGGGCAAGACCACTACCCTGCACTCGGTGCTCAAGCACCTGAACACGCCGGATACCAAGATCTGGACTGCGGAGGATCCAGTCGAAATCACGCAGAAAGGCCTGCGCCAGGTGCAGGTGAACAAGAAGGCCGGCCTCGACTTCGCCATGGTGATGAAGGCGTTTCTGCGCGCGGACCCGGACATCATCATGGTCGGCGAGATGCGCGACAAGGAAACCGTGGGAACCGGCATCGAAGCTTCGCTCACCGGCCACCTGGTGTTCGCAACCCTGCACACCAACAGTGCGCCCGAGTCCATCATCCGTCTGCTCGACATGGGCATGGACCCGTTCAACTTCTCCGACGCGCTGCTCGGGATCCTGGCGCAGCGCCTGGCCAAGCGCCTGTGCGCCAAGTGCAAGCAGTCCTACAACCCGGCGCCGGAGGAAATGAAGTCGTTCCTGACCGAATACTGCAGCGAGCTGGTGAACACCAAGACGTTCAAGCAGAACCCGAAGGAGGGCTACGAGAACGTGTACAAGGAGTGGGTCAAGAACTACGCCAACGACAAGGGCCAGTTCACCATGTACAAGAAGATCGGCTGCGAGGCATGCGGCGGCAGCGGCTACAAGGGGCGGGTGGGCCTGCACGAGCTGCTGGTGGGCACCGACCCGCTGAAGAAACTGATCCAGGAGCATGCGCGAGTGGCCGAGATGCTGGCGTGCTGCCTGGACGAGGGCATGCGCACCCTGAAAATGGATGGCATGGAAAAGGTCCTCATGGGTCTCACCGACATGCCGACCGTGCGCGCTGTCTGCATCAAGTAGGCGCGGCGCGGGCGCTGATGGGAAAGCAATAAGGTGGAGGCGGCGCGCGACGAGGCGGGTGCGGCGGCGCAGTCAGTGGAGGACCTGTTCCGGCGGCTGGAGCAGCTGAACGACATTGGCGCATCGCTGTCGGCCGAACGCGACATCAACCGGCTGCTCGAGAGCATCCTGCTCGCGGCCAAGACGATCACGCGCGCGGACGGCGGCACGCTTTACCTGCTGACCGAGGAGGACGGCACCAAGCGCCTGAAATTCGAAATCATGCGCACCGAGTCGCTCAACATCGCCATGGGCGGCACCACCGGCAACGCAATTCCGTTCTACCCGATCCACCTGTACGGCAAGGATGGCAAGCCCAACAACCAGATGGTGGCGGCGTTTGCGGCGCTGACCGGGCAGACCGTGAACATCGCCGACGCCTACACCGCCGATGGCTTCGACTTCAACGGCACGCGCAACTTCGACAAGAAGACCGGTTACCGCTCCAAGTCCTTCCTCACGGTGCCGATGAAGAATCACGAAAACGAGATCATCGGCGTGCTGCAGCTGATCAATTCGCAGGACCCGGTCAGCCGCGAGGTGGTGGCATTTTCCAACGCGGACCAGCGCCTGGCCGAGTCGCTCGCCTCGCAGGCGGCGATCGCGCTCACCAACCGGCAGCTGATCAACCAGCTGGAAGCGCTGTTCGAGTCCTTCATCGCGATGATCAACACCGCGATCGACGAAAAATCGCCCTACACCGGCGGCCATTGCCAGCGCGTGCCCGAGCTTACGATGATGCTTGCGGAAGCGGTCAATGGAACCACGCAGGGGCCGCTGAGCGGTTTCGACATGACCGACAAGGACCGCTACGAACTGAAGATAGCGGGCCTGCTGCACGACTGCGGCAAGGTGACCACGCCGGTGCACGTGGTGGACAAGGCGACCAAGCTGGAGTCGATTTTCGACCGCATCCACCTGATCGACACCCGTTTCGAAGTGCTCAAGCGCGACGCGGAGATCGAAATGCTGAAGAGCAGCGCCGCCCTGCGCCAGCAGGGACTGGACGAGCTGAGCGTGCGCGAGCGCGGCAACCAGCTGGAACTGGCCTACCGCGCGCGCCTGCGCCAGCTCGAGCAGGATCGCGAGTTCCTGCGCAAATGCAATATCGGCGGCGAGTTCATGCCGCCGGAGGCGCAGGAACACGTGCGCAGGATTGCCGAGTACAAATGGCTGGACCAGTCCGGCAATACCGCGCATTTCCTCACGGAAGACGAGGTATTGAACCTGTGCATCCCGCGCGGCACGCTTACCGACAAAGAGCGCGAAATCATCAACTACCACATCGTCGCAACGATCAAGATGCTGGAGGCGCTGCCCTGGCCCAAGCACCTGCAGCACGTGCCGGAATATGCCGGCGGGCATCACGAGCGCATGGACGGCAAAGGCTATCCGCGCGGCCTCACGCGCGAGCAGATGTCGGTGCAGGCGCGCGTCATGGGCATCGCCGACATCTTCGAGGCGCTTACCGCGCGCGATCGGCCCTACAAGAAGGGCAAAACCCTGACCGAATCGCTGCAGATCCTGGGAAAGTTCAAGCAGGGCGGGCACATCGATCCGGATCTGTTCGACGTGTTCATCCGGCAGAAGGTCTACCAGCGCTACGCCGAGCAGTTCCTCGACGCAAACCAGATCGACTGCGTGGACGAGAGCAAGATTCCGGGATACACGCCCTGAGCCGGCCGCCGCGCCGGGCTGGCGCGCGCAGCTGTCAGGGTTTTGGCGGGGCCCGCCGCGTGACGTAGACGATCAGGCCCTCGGTGGCGACGTCGATGAATTTCTCGTCGTAGCCCATTTCCTTGAGTTCCCACTTGAATTCGTTACCGAGCTTGGCCTTCTTGAACCATCCGAGCTGATGCTCGCGGTTGAATTCCGCGGCGCGGGTAAACGCTTCTTCGAGAATGCCGGACAGCCGCTTTTGCGACACCATCTGGGCGGGATTGTTTGCAATGGCGGGCGGATAGCGCTTGGCCACATCCTGCGCCAGGCTCTTGGCGAATTCCGTCACCTTGCGCGTGGAAAAAAACTCTAGAATCATGATTCTCCCGCCAGCATGGCCAAGTGAAGAACTGGCGCGGATTATATCAGTCCGACCGCCGCGGATGAAGCGGGAATCGCGCGCGGGCGTGACTTATGCCCGGGGTCGGCCGAGGCGCGGGCGGCATGATTCGAATACCGGCCGGTGCGGGTGACGCTGCAGCCGCGGAACAGCGCCGGGGATGCGCAAGGAGCAAGCTTGATCAGGATATTCATAGGATTCGACCCGCGCGAAACGGTCGCCTGCAACGTGCTCGCGCACAGCATACAGGCGCGCGCGAGCGCGCCGGTCGCGATTGCGCGGCTGGCGCTGTCGCAGCTGCGCCAGGTGCTCACGCGCGAACGCCACGCGCTGCAGTCTTCCGATTTTTCGTTTTCGCGCTTTCTCACACCCTACCTGTCGGCCTACGAGGGCTGGAGCCTGTTCATGGATTGCGACATGCTGATGCGCGACGACGTGGCCAAGCTGTGGGCTTTGCGCGACGAGCGCTATGCGGTGCAGGTAGTCAAACACGATCACAGGCCGCGCGAGACGGTGAAGTTCCTCGGGGAGGCGCAGACTGCATACGCGAAGAAGAACTGGTCCAGCGTCATGCTGTTCAACAACGCCAGGTGCCGTGCGCTCACCCCCGACTACGTGAACCGTGCGAGCGGGCTGGAGCTGCACCAGTTCAAGTGGCTGGAAAGCGACGCGCTGATCGGTGAGCTGCCGCATCGCTGGAACCACCTCGTCGGCTACGATCCGCCGGATGCGGACATCGCGCTTGCGCATTACACCATCGGCGGGCCCTATTTTCCGGAATATGCCGATTGCGCCCTCGCCGATGAGTGGCGCGAGGAGCGCGCCGCCATGCTCTACGCGCTTGCCCGGCGCTGATCCCTCGGGTCGCCGCAGGATTCGATTGTGCTGAACTGGCTGAAGCGCTGGCTCGATCGGCGCAGCTACGGCGGCGCGCCGGCAGCCGCGCCGCCTCCAAAGGAGCCGCAGCAAACCTCGGCGCTGGGGGCGCAGCTGTCGGCGCGTCCGGACGACGCGGAGCTGAATTACCGCATGGGCCTGGAGCAGTTCTGCGCGGGCGATGCTGCGGCTGCGCTCGACTACTTCCATCTTGCCCTGCACTACGCGCCGGCCATGTTCTCCGCCTGCGCCGCCAGGGCGCAGGCGCTGGCGGCGCTGCAGCGGCATGCTGACGCCGCAGAGGCCTATCGGGAATTCCTGCGCGCCAATCCCGGGCATCCCGGAGCGGCCTATGCGCTGGCGGCCTGGCACCACGGCAGGGGCGAGCACGAGGAGGCGCTGGCGCTGCTGCGCCCGCTCGCCGAGCTGCGCCCGGTTCAGCGCGACGCCTGCAATCTGCTCGGGCTGATCCTCGCGCGCGAGCTCGGCTGCTTCGCGGAAGGCGAGCGCCTGCTGCGGCGCGCGCTGGAGCCGGACCCGCAGTGGCCGGTGGCGCTGAGCAACCTGGGCTGGATCCTGATGGAAAAGGGAGACTACGCGCGCGGCCTGGAACTGCTGGACGCAGTCCTGGAGCGCGACCCGGAGGACCAGGAGACGCGGCTTGCGCGCGGCTACATGAAGCTCAAGCACCGGGAATTTGCACAAGGCTGGCGCGATTTCGAAGCACGCCATCACAGCCGCCATGCTGCGGCCCAAAACCGGGATTGGGAGCGCTGGGACGGCGCGCCCATGCCGGGCAAGACCCTGCTCATCCGCGGCGAACAGGGTCTGGGCGACCAGATCATGTTCGCCTCGTGTTTCAGCGACGCGATCAGGCGCAGCGAACGCTGCATCATCGAGTGCAATCCAAAACTGCTGCGGCTGTTCCAGCGCTCCTTTCCCGGCGCTGCAGTTCGCGCGCAGCCGGCAGCGGCAGGGGACGCGGCGCTGCCCGAGCGCTTGCCGGACGTCGATCGCCAGATTCCGATGGGCAGCCTGCCCGGATTGTTTCGCAGAAGCGAGGCGGAGTTTCCGCGCCACGCGGGCTATCTGCGCGCTGCGCCGGAGCGCATCGCGTACTGGCGCTCCAGGCTGGACGAGCTCGGGCCCGGTCCGAAGATCGGCGTGTCCTGGCGCGGCGGTATCGCCACCACCCGCCGGCACCTGCGCTCTTTCGCGCTGGAGGAATTTCTGCCGGTGCTGCGCCAACCGGCACGCTGCGTCAGCCTGCAGTACGGCCATTGCGGCGCCGAGCTGGGCGCGCTGGCCCGCGACCATGGCGTGGTGCTGCCGCATTGGCAGGACGCGCTGGACGATTACGACGAAACGGCCGCCCTGGTTTGCGCGCTCGATCTGGTGGTCAGCGTCTGCACGGCGGTGATCCATCTCAGCGGCGCGCTGGGCCGGCCGGTATGGGTGCTGGTGCCGGCCATAGCCGAATGGCGCTATCTCGATCGCGGCGAGACGCTGCCCTGGTATCCGAGCGCGCGCCTGTTTCGACAAGCTGCGCCCGGTCCCTGGCACGACCTGATCGCAGACGTGGCGGCGGAATGCGGACGCTTTGCGGCCGGTTTTTCGGGGTCGGATCCACGCCGGCCCTGATTCTTGGAGTCTGGTGGCACACAGCTTGCTTGATCTGAACGCACAGCGGTAATTTTTCGCTGCAATTTACAGGGACACACACTATGAAGACAATCCAAAAGGGTTTTACCCTGATCGAACTGATGATCGTGGTTGCGATTATCGGCATTCTGGCCGCGGTGGCATTGCCGGCCTATCAGGACTACACGGTACGCGCGAAGGTATCGGAACTGATGCTGGCTGCAAGTGGCGTGCGCACGGCCATCTCGGAGAAATTCCAGACTGATCCGACCAACACCGCTTGTGCCGGTGGCGGAGCGACCATTCCCGTCGTAGGCAAGGTGTCTGCCGCTTCCGTGACTGACGGCGGCGTGGTCACGGTCTACGGCACCACCACCTCGACCAGCGTCGGCCAGTCGGTGACCATCACCATGACCCCGACCTATAGCACGCTGACCGGCACCATTACCTGGTCCTGCGTAGGCTCGCCGTCGAAATACCTGCCGGCAACCTGCCGCTAAACCAGCAATTTCGAAGTTCGAGCCCCTCTGCGGAGGGGCTTTTTTATGGGCGATCGGCAACTGCCTTTGAGTCTGATTTGCCGGGGCACAATGTGACGATTTTCGTCACAATCTGCCCAGGTGTTGGACCCCTGGCGGCACACAGGCCGAATTGCGCGAGCATCCTGCTGAATCAAAAGAATCTATCCGGTGCGCCCCATGGCACACAGCTTGCTAACTTTTAGCCTACAGCGGTAAGCCACCGCTGCAACTTTCTAGGGGATTTTGGCATGAAGACTATCCAAAAGGGTTTTACCCTGATCGAGTTGATGATCGTGGTGGCGATCATCGGCATTCTGGCCGCGGTGGCATTACCGGCCTACCAGGACTACACCGTGCGCGCGAAGGTATCGGAACTGATGCTTGCAGCGAGCGGGGTACGGACCGCGATATCGGAGAAATTCCAATCTGACCCGAGCAACACGGCCTGCGCCGGTGGTGGCGCGACCATTCCGGTCGTCGGCAAGGTATCGGCGGCTTCGGTGACCGACGGCGGCGTGGTGACGGTCTACGGCACCACCACCTCGACCAGCGTCGGCCAGTCGGTAACCATCACCATGACCCCGACCTACAGCACCTTGACCGGCACGATTACCTGGTCCTGCGTCGGCTCGCCCTCGAAGTACCTGCCTGCGACCTGCCGTTAAACCTGTCAAACGGAAGAACGAGCCCCTCTGCGGAGGGGCTTTTTCGTTGGTGCCTGCGCCGCGCCCGCGATCGCGTCGCGCAGGGGATCCGGATTCGTCCCGGCCGCGGGGCAATCCGCGAAATCGAAGTGGCTCGATGGATTTGGCATACAGCTTGCTTATAAACATAAACAGCAGCACGCCGTTGCTGCAATTTTCAAGGGGACTGGGCATGAAGGCGATCCAAAAGGGTTTTACCCTGATCGAACTGATGATCGTGGTCGCGATCATCGGCATTCTGGCCGCAGTAGCATTGCCGGCCTATCAGGACTACACCGTGCGCGCGAAGGTTTCGGAACTGATGCTGGCGGCGAGCGGTGTGCGCACGGCCATATCGGAGAAGTTCCAGACCGATCCGACCAACACCGCCTGCGCAGGGGGCGGGGTGACGATTCCTGTCGTAGGCAAGGTGTCCGCGGCTTCGGTGACCGATGGCGGCGTGATCACGGTCTACGGCACCACCACCTCGACCAGCGTCGGCCAGTCGGTGACCGTCACCGTGACCCCGACCTACAGCACCTTGACGGGCACGATTACCTGGTCCTGCATCGGCTCGCCGTCGAAGTACATGCCTGCCACCTGCCGCTGATTTCCCTGCCGGGCAGGCGCATGGAAAAGCCCCTCTCCGGAGGGGCTTTTCATTTGCGCGCGGGTGCCGGACGCAGCGGACGGCACAGGCCGGAACGCCGCTTACGCGCTCTGCGCCTTTCCGCTATCCTTGAACATCCGGAGTCCGGTCTGCGCCGGGCCTTGGTCACCGACCTCAGGTAGACAAGGAAAATGCTGTTCAAGTCGCTATTGCGCAATATCGGGCGCGCCGCCCCGGCCACGACCGCGCGCGCCTCCACCCCCGAGCAACTCCTGATCGAGGCTCGGGCGCATTTCGATGCCAACGATCTGGTCAAGGCACAGCTGCTGTTCGAAGACGTGCTGGAACTCGATCCGGGCAACGCAGATGCGCTCCACTTCCTCGGACTGACCGGCGATCGCGCGCGCGACCTCGGCTTCGCGCTGGAATATTTCGAGCGCTCGATCGAAGCGCGTCCGCGGGACGCGGTGTTCCACAACAACCTCGGCAGCGTCCTGGTCAAGGCCGGGCGCACGGAAGAGGCGGCCAAATGCTTCCGCAGGGCCCTGGACATCGATCCGGGCCTGAATATTGCGCGCATCAACCTGATATTCGCGATGGTGCTGCTCGAAAGCGTGCCGCCGGAGGACGTGTATGCCGAACATGTCGCCTGGGCGAAAATCCATGCCGACCCGCTGCTGCGGCAGGCCGCGCCGCACGGCAATGCGCGCGACCCGGAGCGGCGCCTGCGCATCGGCTACGTGTCCGCCGATTTCCGCCAGCATGCGCTGAGCTATTTCATCGAACCGGCGCTGGCGCAGCACGACCGTGCCGCATTCGAATTGTTCTGCTATCACAGCGGCCGCATCGTGGACGCGGTCACGCGGCGCCTGGCGCAGCATGCCGAGCATTGGCAGGAAGTGTTCGACCTGGACGACGCGCAGCTGGCGCGGCAGATACGCAGCGACGGCATCGACATCCTGGTCGATCTGTCCGGCCACTTGCGCGGCAACCGCCTGCTGGCATTCGCGCGCAAGCCCGCTCCGCTGCAGATGACTTATCTTGCCTACCCCAATACCACCGGCATGCGCGCGATGGACTACCGCCTCAGCGATGCGGTTTGCGATCCTCCGGGGATGACCGAGGGCTATTACCGCGAGTCGCTGTTGCGCCTGCCGCGCTGCATGTGGTGCTACCAGCCCAGAGAGGAAATGCCGGCCGTGGTGCCCCCGCCGGCACAGAAGAGCGGCGGCGTGACCTTCGCCTCCATGAACGGCGCGGACAAGATCACGGCGGGCATGCTGGGCTTGTGGGCGCGCATCCTGCGCGCTATTCCGGAAGCGCGCATGGTGTTCACCACGGTGCCGGAGCAGGGGCGCGCGCGCATACGCGATGCGCTCAGCCAGGCCGGGGTCGCGGATACGCGCATCACCATGCACGATCGCCTGCCCACCAGCGAATTCTGGGCGCTCTACGCCGGTATAGACATCCTGCTCGACACCTTTCCAATGAACGGCGGCACCACCACCTGCGAGGCGCTGTGGCTGGGCGTGCCGGTGGTCAGCCGCAGCGGCAAGGTGTTCCAGTCGCGCGCCGGCTTGAGCATTCTCGGCAGCGTCGGGCTGGGTGAACTGGTCGCCGACAACGATGAGGACTACGTGCGCATCGCGGTCGAACTCGCGCGCGACGGCACGCGCCTCGCCGCGCTGCGCGCCGGCCTGCGCGAGCGCATGCGCGCCTCGCCGCTGACCGATGCGCGCGACTACGCGCGCGAGCTGGAAGCGACCTATCGCCGCATATGGCGCGACTGGTGCAGCCGTCCGCCGCGGTGAGCGCGCCCGAGTCGCGGCGTTCAGGCCGATGCTAGCGCGCATGCTCGCGAGCCTGCTGCCGGCGCGCGCGGAGTCCGCCGACGCCTGCTACCGCCGCGCCACGACGGCGCGCGAGCGCGGCGACTGGGCCGCGGCCGTCGACTGGTACCGGCGCACGCTGGCCGCCAAACCCGACCATGCGGAGGCGCACAACGACAGCGGCGTGGCCTTGTGCGCGCTCAGGGATTTCGACGGCGCGCGCGCAGCCTATGCGCGCGCGCTGGAACTGCGCGGCGATTTCGTCGAAGCGCGGGTGAACCTGGGCCAGTTGCTGCTGGCCGAGTACCGCGATTACCGCGAGGCTGCCGCGCAGTTTCGCGCGGCGCTCGCGCTCGATCCCGCGCTGGGACTGGCACGCAACAGCCTCGCGGTGGCGCTGTACGAGCGCGGATTGCCCGCCGAGGCGATCGCCTGCCTGCGCGAGGCATTGCAGCGCGCGCCGCAGGATGCGCAGGCGCAACAGTTCATGCTGTTCATGTCCAACGCGCTGCCGCAGCGCGACGCGCCTGCCTGGTTCGCCGAGCACCGGTCATGGGGGCAGCGCCACGCCGACCCGCTGCCGCGCTTCGCCCATGCGCCGGACGGCGCTGCGCGCCGCCTGCGCGTCGGCTATGTGTCGGCCGATCTGCGCGAGCACGCGACCGCGGGCTTCATCCGCCCGATACTCGCCGGCCACGACCGCGACCGCTTCGACGTAAGCTGCTACAGCAGCGCCGAGGAGAGCGACGCGCAGACGCAGGCGCTGCAAGGCCACGCGCAGCGCTGGCGCAGCATTGCCGGCCTCGACGACGCGCAGGCGGCGCAGCAAATCCGTGACGACGCGATCGACATCCTGATCGACCTGTCCGGTCACACGCGCGGCGGGCGGCCCGGCGTATTCGCGCGCAAACCGGCGCCGCTGCAGATTTCCTACCTCGGTTATCTCAACACCAGCGGCATCGCCGCGATGGACTACCGCATCACCGACGCGATTGCCGATCCGCCCGGCGCGAGCGAGCGCCTGCACACGGAGACGCTGCTGCGCCTGCCGCAGACGCTGTGGTGCTGGCAGCCGCCTGAAGGCGCGCCGGGCGTCGGCGCTTTGCCGGCGCAGCGCAAGGGCCACCTGACTTTCGGCTCGTTCAACCACATCGCGAAGCTCAACGACGCCGTGCTGGCGCTATGGGCCGAGCTGCTGCGCCGGCTGCCCGGCGCGCGGCTGCAAGTCATGGCCATGCCCGACGAGGACAGCGCCGCGCGCATTCGCCGCGCGCTGGAGCGGGGCGGCGTCGACCCGGCGCGCGTGCGCACCCTGCCGCGCCTGGCGCGCGAACACTATTGGCGGCAGTACGGCGAAGTCGATATCGCGCTCGATCCGTTCCCCTATACGGGCGGCGCCACCAGCTGCGAGTCGCTGTGGATGGGCGTGCCGGTGGTGACGCTCGCCGGCGACTTCGGATTTGCGCGCTCGGGCGCGACCATCCTCGCCAATGCCGGCCTGGGCGAGCTGGTGGCGGCGGACGCCGCGCAGTATCTGGATATCGCCGCGCGCCTCGCGCGCGATCTGCCGGCGCTGGCGGCGCTGCGCGCAGGCATGCGCGCGCGCCTCGCGACTGCGCCCTTGTTCGACGCCGGGCGCTTCGTCGCGGCGCTGGAGCAATGCTACCGCGAAGTCTGGCGCCGCCGCGCCGAGGGGACGCCTGCATGTTGAAGCAGCTGCTGCACACACTGAGGCGGCCGGCCGCGCAGGTAGCGGGGGACGAGCGCGAGAATCCGGCCGACGCCGCCGAAAGGCATCGCCGCGCCGGCCATCTGGCTCAAGCGGTCGAGCTGTGCGATCGCGCATTGGCGCTGCGGCCCGACGATGTCCGTGCCTGGCAGGTGCGCGGCACCGCGCTGGAGGAACTCGGATTGCTCGACGAGGCGACGCAATGCCTGCGCCAGGAGCTGCGCCTGCGGCCGGACGACGTCAATGCGCATTCGAACGTCCTGCACATGCTCAACCGCTCCGGCTCGTTGCCGCCCGAGGCGGTGAGCGCAGAGCACATTGCCTGGGCCGCTCGCCACGCCGACCGGTTTACGCCGGCGCGCGCCGAATTCGGCAATACGCCGGAACCGGAACGGGTGCTGCGCATAGGCTACGTCTCGGCCGATTTCCGCCGCCACGCCGCCGCCTATTTCATCGAACCGGTGCTGCGCGAGCACCGGCGCGAGCGCTTCGAGGTCTATTGCTATTCCAACTGGAACAAGCCGGATGCGGTGAGCGCGCGGCTGCGCGCATACGGCGTTCACTGGCGCGACATCGCCGGCGTCGACGACGATACGGCGGCGCAGATGGTGCGCGATGACCGCATCGACATCCTCGTCGACCTGTCCGGGCACACCCATGGCAACCGCCTGCTGCTGTTCGCGCGCAAGCCCGCCCCGCTGCAGGCGGGCTACATGGGCTATCTGGGCACCAGCGGCATGGCGGCGATGGATCTGCACATCAGCGATGCGCAGATCGATCCGCCGGGCGTGGCCGAGCCTCTGTACCGCGAGCGCCTGCTGCGCCTGCCGCATGGCGTCGTCTGCTATCAGCCGCCCGCCGATGCGCCCGCGGTCAACGACCTGCCGGCGCTGCAACGCGGCCATCTGACCTTCGGCTCGTTCAATAACTTTCTCAAGATCACCGATGCGACCAAGCGCGCCTGGGCGCGACTGCTCGCGCGCATGCCCGACGCGCGCCTGCGCATGGTCGGCGTCTGGGCCGGCGAGGCCTGCGACCGCATGCTCGAGATATTCGAAAGCGAGGGCGTCTATGCCGAACGCATCGAAGTCGCCGGGCGCCTGCCCTACGCCGCTTACCTGGAACAATACGGGCAGGCCGATATCGCGCTCGATCCGCATCCGTACAACGGCGGGACCACCACGCTGGAAAGCCTGTGGATGGGCTTGCCGGTCGTGACGCTCGCGGGGACGGCGGGATTTCCGCGCTGCGCCGCCAGCCATCTGCACAATGTCGGTCTGGACGATCTGATCGCCGGCTCCTGGGATGAATACATCGATATCGCCCTGCGCCTGGCCTCCGATCTGCCGCGCCTGGCGACGCTGCGCAGCGGCATGCGCGCACGCATGCGCGACTCGGCGCTGCTCGATGCGGCCGGGTTCACCGCGGCACTGGAGGCGCTGTATCGCGAGGCATGGCGCGAATGGTGCGCCGGCGCGGCGCGGGCGGAGCGGGTATGCTGAAAAGCCTGCTCGCCGGATTGTTGCGCCGGGATGCGCCGCCGGTCGCCACGGCCGATCCGGCGCAGGAGCTGCAGCAGGCGGTCAGGCTGCTGCAGCTGCATGACGAAGCCGGCGCGGCGCGGCTGTGCGAGCAACTGGTCGCGCGCGATCCGCGTCTGGTGAAGGCGTGGGAGCTGCTCGGCGTCGCCGCGCTCAACCTGGGCGAGTATCCGCTTGCGGCGGAGCGCTTCGAGCGCGTGCTCGCGCTCTGCGGCGACGAGGCGCAGGCGCTGGCCAACGCGGCCGAGGCGAACCGCCGCGCCGAGCGCAGCGGCCGCGCGCTGGAGCTGATCGAGCGCGCGCTGGCGCTCAGGCCGGATTTCGCCGCCTATCTGCATGTGCGCGTGCTGGCGCTCGAATCCTGCTGGCGCATCGACGACGCGCTCGCGGCTTGCCGCGAGGCGCTCGCGCTGCGCCCGGATTTCGCCGCGCTGCACACCAGTTATTTCACTTTGCTCTATCGTTCCGGCGCCGACCCGCAGGAGATCCTGGATGCGCACCGGCGCTGGGCCGCGCGCTTCGCCGCCGCACCCGCAGTTGCGCGGCCGCATCGCAACGCGCCCGAGACGGGGCGGCGCCTGCGCATCGGCTACGTTTCCGGCGATTTCCGGCGGCACGCGGTCAGCCATTTCGTTCTGCCCCTGCTGGAACATCACGATGCGGCGCAGTTCGAGGTGTTTTGCTATTCGAACACGCCGAAGACCGACGATGTCACGCGCCGCTGCGAGAGTCTGGCAGCGCAGTGGCGTGACATCATTGCCATCGATGACGCGGCGGCGGCCGAACTGGTGCGCAGCGACGGCATCGACATCCTGATCGATCTTTCCGGGCACACTTCGGGCAACCGGCTCGGGGTGTTTGCCGCCAAACCGGCACCGCTGCAACTCACCTATCTCGGCTATCCCGCGACCACGGGATTGGCGCAGATGGACTACCGGCTCACCGACGGCCGCGCCGATCCGCCCGGCGCAAGCGATGCACGCTACGTCGAGCGCCTGCTGCGCCTGCCGCACAGCCTGTGGTGTTTCGCGCCACCGGCGCAGATGCCCGCGGTCGGGCCTCTGCCGGCGAATGCGGCAGGACACGTCACCTTCGGTTCGCTCAATTCGGTGTACAAGCTCACGCCGCGCCTGCTGGAGCTGTGGTCGCGCCTGCTCGCCGCGCTGCCTGCATCCGAGCTGGTGCTGGCCACGGTACCCGCCGGGGAGGCGCGCGAGCGCATCGCGCGCGAATTCGCCGCCCATGGCATCGAGGCCGCGCGACTGGAATTCCACGGCTTTTTGTCCTGGGAGGACTTCTGGGCGCTGCACCAGCGCATCGACATCGCACTCGATACCTTTCCGTGCAATGGCGGGGCGACCAGCTGCGAGAGCCTGTGGATGGGAACGCCGCTGATCGGCCGCGCGGGCGACGCCTTCCTCGCGCGCGCCGGCCTGAGCATCCTCTCCACAATCGGACTGGGCGAGTTGGTGGCGCAGGGCGAAGACGAATACCTGCGCCTCGCGCTCGATCTGGCGCGCGATCTGCCGCGGCTGGGCCGGCTGCGCGCCGGTCTGCGCGAGCGCATGCGTGCTTCGCCGCTGCTCGATGCGGCCGGGTTCACGCGCGAGCTGGAACAGCTGTACCGCGCGGCGTGGACACAGTGGTGCGAGCGTCTGGGCGGCGCACCGGGCGGCGCATGCTGAAGAGCCTGGTGCAGACGCTGTTGCGCGGCGCCGGCAATGCCGCTGGCGCGCAGGACGAGCGCCTGCAGCTTTGCATCGTGCGCGCGGCCGAGCACGCAGCCGCGGGCGAGCACGCCGCAGCGGTGGACGATTACCGCCAGACCCTGCAGCTGCAGCCGGACAATCCGCGGCTGTGGTGCAACTACGGTGCCGAGCTCAGCGAAACCGGACGCGGCGTGGAGGCCGAGGATGCCTACCGCCATGCGCTGGAACTCGATCCCGCGCTGGCGCAGGCCTGGTACAACCTCGGGCAGCTGCAGCAGGAGCGCGGCGACGAGGACGAAGCCGAGCGCTGCTACCGCGCGGCGCTCGCGCTGCCCGATGCGGCTACGGATGCGGAGTTGCGCCAGCTTGCGCACAGCAATCTCGGCCTGCTGCTGCAGCGGCAGGGCCGGCTGCAGGAGGCGGTGCAGCTGTACCGCGACGCGCTCGCCGTGGATCCCGCCGATGCGAGCCTGCGCAGCAATCTGCTGTTCCTGCTGACGGCGATGGCGGAAGCCGACGCCGGGCTGGTGCTGCAGGAGCACCGCGACTGGGGCCGGCTGCACGCGCAGGCGCACGCGGCGCACGCCAATTCGCCCGAACCGGAGCGGCGCCTGCGCATCGGCTATGTGTCGGCGGACTTCTACGCCCACCCGCTCGCGTTCCATCTGTGGCCGCTGCTGGAGCAGCGCGACCGCGCGCGCACCGAAGTGCTGTGCTACTCGAACGGCGCGATCCAGGACCGCATGACCGAGCGCCTGCGCGCCTGCGCCGACGGCTGGCGCGACATCCGCCGCATCGGCGATGCCGACGCCGATGCGCGCATACGCGCCGACGCCATCGACATCCTGGTGGACCTGTCCGGGCATACCGCGGGCAACCGCCTGGCGCTGTTCGCGCGCAAGCCGGCGCCGCTGCAGGCCACCTTCCTCGGCTACGCCAACACCACCGGCCTGGACAGCATGGACTACCGCATCACCGACGCCTATGCCGATCCGCCGGGCGCGGAGTCGCGCTACGTCGAAACGCTGCTGCGCATGCCGCACAGCCTGTGGTGCTACGAACCGCAATGCGCGCCCGCGCCGGACCTTCCCGCGCCGCTGCAGGAGAACGGCTACGCCACCTTCGCGTCCTTCAACGGCGCCTACAAGCTCAACGAAAGGCTGCTCAGGACCTGGGCGGCGATTCTGCATGCCGCGCCCGGATCGCGCCTGCTGCTGGTGAGCGTGCCGCGGGGCGCGGCGCGCCAGCGCGTCGGCGCCTGGCTGGCCGCTGCAGGCATAGGCAGCGAGCGCTACGAAATGCATGCGCGCCTCGCCACCGCGGATTTCTGGGCGGCGCACCGGCGCGCCGACATCGCGCTCGACCCGTTTCCCTGCAACGGCGGCGCGACCACCTGCGAGACGCTGTGGCTGGGCGTGCCGGTGCTCACGCTTGCCGGCGCTACCTTTGTCGGGCGCGCGGGCGTGAGCCTGCTGAGCAACTGCGGCCTGCAGCAGCTGATCGCGCGCAGCCCGGAGGAGTACGTCGCGCTCGCGGCCGGGCTCGCGCAGGACCCGGCGCGCCTCGCGCAGGTGCGCGGGTCGCTGAGGCGCACGCTGCCGGCATCGCCGCTGCTCGACGCGCCGGCCTACACGCAGGCGCTCGAAGCGCACTATCGCGCGATCTGGCGCCTGTGGTGCAGCCGGCAGGGCCAGGCCCGTGCTTAAGCGCCTGCTGCGCCAGCTGATCGGAACGCCGGCGCCGGCGGGCGGCATGGCGGAGGCCGAAACGCCGCCTGCGCTGGCCGAGGCGCTCGCACTGATGCGCGCGCGCGACTATGCCGGCGCGGCGCAGCTATGCGAAAGCCTGATCGCGCGCGATGCGGCCGCGCCCGGGCCGTGGGAACTGCTGGGCGCGATTGCGCTCGAGCGCGGCGAGACCGAACTCGCGCGCGAGCGCTTCGAGACTGCGCTCGATCTTGCCGGGAACAGCGTGCACGCCCTGTGCAATGCCGCCGAAGCCAACCGCCAGGCCGGACAGCATGCGCGCGCGCTCGAGCTCAGCGCCCGGGCGCTCGCGCTCGAACCCGGCTACGGCCCGGCGCTGCACGGCCAGGCGCTGGCATTGCAGTCGTGCTGGCGCATGGACGAAGCGCTCGCCGCGTATCGGCGGCTGGTGCAGCTGCATCCGGATGCGGCGCAGGCCTATTCCGCCTATCTGTTCCTGCTGATATTGCTGGGGGAGGACCCGCGCGCGTTGCGCGCGGCGCATTGCCGCTGGTCCGAAATCAACGCCGAGCCGCTGCGCGCGCAGGCCGCGGCGCACGCCAACGCGCCCGATCCGCTGCGGCGCCTGCGCGTCGGCTACGTGTCGGCCGATTTTCGCGAGCATGCGGCGAGCAATTTCGTCGAGCCCATACTTGCGGCGCACGATCGCGACACGTTCGACATCTACTGCTATTCGGGCACGCAACAGACCGATGCCGTCACCGCGCGCCTGCAGGCGCTGGCCGCGCGCTGGCGCGAGCTGCGCTGGCAGGGCGACGAGGCGGTCGCGGCGCTGGTGCGCGAGGACGCGATCGACATACTCGTGGATCTGTCGGGACACACCAACGGCAACCGGCTCGGCGTCTTCGCGCGCAAGCCGGCGCCGGTGCAGATCACCTATCTCGGCTACCCGGCGACCACCGGCTTGAGCGCAATGGACTACCGCGTCACCGACGCATTGCTCGATCCGCCGGGAGCCGCGGACGATTTCTATGTCGAGCGCCTGCTGCGCCTGCCGCACAGCCTGTGGTGCTTCCGGCCGCCTGCGTCGATGCCGGAGCCGGGGCCCGCACCCTGCGAGCGCGCGGGCAGGGTGAGCTTCGGCTCGCTCAACTCGCTGCTGAAGCTGACGCCGCAGCTGATCGCGCTGTGGTCGCGGCTGCTGCTGTCCCTGCCGCAGGCGCGACTCGTGCTTGCGACCATATCCCCGGGCGAGGCGCGCGATCGCATCGCGGCCGAATTCGCACGCCATGGCGTGCCTGCCGCCGCGCTGTCGTTTCGCGCGCCGCTGCCGCGCGAGCAGTTCTGGGGGCTGTACCGCGAAATCGACATTGCGCTGGACAGCTATCCCTGCAACGGCGGCGCCACCAGCTGCGAGGCGCTGTGGTCGGGCGTGCCGGTCATCAGCCTGGCCGGCGGCTGGTTCCAGTCGCGCGCCGGCTTGAGCCTGCTCTCGGCAATCGGGCTGCCCGAGCTGGTGGCGCAGTCCGAAGCGGGTTTCCTCGAGCTGGCGCGCGCGCTGGCGCAGGAGCGCGGGCGCCTGTCGCAGCTGCGCCGTACATTGCGCGAGCGCATGCGCGCCTCGCCGCTGATGGACGAGCAGGGCTTCGCGCGTTCGCTCGAGGCCCTGTACCGCGGGGCCTGGCAGCGCTGGTGCGCGCAGGTGCGCGATGCTTAAGCGGCTGCTGCGCCAGTTGCTGCGCGCGCCGGACGCGGCGCGCGGCGAATTGCTCGCGCGCGGGCGCGCCGAGCGCGCGCGCGGTGACGCGGTGGCGGCCCTGCCCATGCTGCAGGCCGCGCTGGCGCAGGACGACGCAGACGCCGCCGTGCTGACCGAGCTCGGCCTGTGCTATCGCGCGCTCGGCCGGCGCGTGGAGGCACGCGCGGCGCTGGAGCGCGCCGCGGCAAGCGATCCGGCCGCGGTGCTGCCGCTGCTCTACCTCGGCAACCTCGCGCACGAGGAGGGGCGGCCGGACGACGCGTTCGCCGCCTATCGCGCCGCGCTCGCACTCGACGCGCACAACGCCGCATTGCATTACAACCTCGCGCTGACGCTCGCCTCCTGCGGCGAGGCGGCCGACGCGGCCGATGCGTTTCGGCGCTGCCTGGCGCAGTCCCCGGACTACGCCGACGCGCGCGCGAGCCTGCTGTTCGCGCTGACGCTGTCGGATCGCGCCGGCGCCGAGGAGACCGTGGCCGAGCATCTGGAATGGGGCCGGCGCAGCGCCGATCCGCTGTGGCGCGAGCGCACTTTCGCCAACGCCGCCGAGCCGCAGCGACGCCTGCGCATCGGCTATGTGTCCGCGGATTTCTTCGGGCATGCAGCCAGCGACTTCATCCATTCCTTCCTGCCGCAGCACCGGCGCGAAAGCTTCGACATCCACTGCTACGCCAATGCGCCGCTGCCTCAGGACGCACAGGCGCTCTACGGGCACAGCTGGCGCGACATCAGCCGCCTCGACGACGCGCAGGCGGCCGGCCTGATCGAGGCGGATGGAATCGACATCCTGGTCGACCTGTCCGGGCACACGCGCGGCAACCGGCTGCTCGTGTTCGCGCACCGGCCGGCGCCGCTGCAGCTCACCTTCCTCGGCTATCCGAACAGCACCGGCATGCGCGCGATGGATTATCGGCTCACCGATGCCTGCGGCGATCCGCCCGGGATGAGCGAAGTGCGCTATCGCGAGCGCCTGCTGCGCCTGCCGCACAGCGTATGGTGCTACCGTCCGCCCGAGGACGACATGCCCGATGCGGGCCCGCTGCCAGCAGCGCGCAAGGGCTGCATCACTTTCGGCTCGATGAACAACGTGGCCAAGCTCAATCCCGGGCTGATCGACCTCTGGGCCGAGCTGCTGCGGCAGGTGCCGCATGCGCGCCTGCTGCTCGCGACCATCGCACCGGGGCAGACGCGCGAGCGCCTGCTGCGCCGCTTCGCCGAACTCGGCGTGGATGCGCAGCGCATCGACTTCAGCGCGCGCCTGCCCAAGCGCGACTTCCGCGCTCTGCACCGCGAAGTCGACATCGCACTGGATGCCTGGCCCTGCAACGGCGGCGCGACCACCTGCGAGACCCTGTGGCTGGGCGTGCCGGTGGTGAGCCTGGCGGGCGAGGATTTCCGCTCGCGCGCGGGCCTGTCGCTGCTGAGCGCGATCGGCCTCCCGCAGCTCGTAGCGGGCGATCGCGCGGGCTATCTCGCCATTGCTGCCGGCCTGGCCGGGGACCTGGCCGGGTTGCAGCGGCTGCGCGCGAGCCTGCGCGAGCGCATGCGCGCGTCGCCGCTGTGCGACGCACCCGCCTATACGGCCGCGCTGGAACAAATCTACCGCGACATCTGGGTCGAATGGTGCGCGCGTGCCGCGCTAGGCGCGGCCCCGTTCCCATGATAGAGCAGGCGCTGGCGCTGATCCAGGCGGGGCGTGCGGACGAAGCCGAGCAATTGTTGCGCCGCCTGCTCGCGCAGTCGCCCGAGGACGTCGACGCGCTGCATTACCTGGGACTGCTGTGCCATCAAAGCGGGCGCGGGGGCGAAGCGCGCGCGCTGATCGCCAAGGCGGTGGAGCGCGCCCCGGATGTCGCCTTCCTGCGCGCGAATTACGCCGAAGTGCTGCGCGCGCAGGGCGAATTCGACTCTGCGGAGGAGCAGGCGCGCGCGGCGCTGCTGCTCGAACCCGGGCAGCCGAATTTCCTGTTCAATCTGGCCACGGTGCTGCAGGGACGCCACCGCCTCGCCGCGGCGCTGGAAGCGGTGGAGGCGGCGCTGGCCGCACGCCCGGACTGGGTCGAGGCGCTCGTGCTCGCGGCCGAATTGTGCGCCGCGCTCGAGCGCCTGGACGAGGCGGTGGAATACGGCCGGCGCGCGCTGGCGCTGCGCCCCGAGGATGCGACGCTGCTGATCACGCTGATGCGCTACCGCAGCCGTGCCTGCGACTGGCGCGGACGCGAGGCCGACCTGGCGCGGCTGCAGGTGCTGCTCGAGCGTATGGTGGCGCAGCCGCATGAGGCGGCGTTCCCCGCGATCAACCCCTTCGTCGCCTACGAATACCCGCTGTCGCGCCAGCTGCGCCACGCGCTGACGCAGGCCCACTGCGAGCGCGTAATCCGCGCTGCCGGCGCGCCGCTGCCGCGCGCGCCTGCGCGCGGCGCGCGCGCGCGCCTGCGCCTGGGCTATGTGTCGGCCGACTATCACAACCATCCGACCATGCACCTGATGCGCAGCTTCTTCGGCCTTCACGATCGCAGCCGCTTCGAGGTGTACGCCTACTCGATCGGCGCGGACGACGGCAGCGACTACCGCCGCCACGCCATTGCCACGGTCGACCGCTTCGTCGACATCCGCGAAGAGGGCGCGCGCGCGAGCGCCGAGCGCATGCGCGCGGACGGCATCGACATCCTGATCGACCTCAAGGGATTCACCCACGAAGCGCGCCCGGAAATCTTCGCGTTGCGCCCGGCGCCCTTGCGCGTCGCCTGGCTGGGCTATCCGGCCTCCACCGGCCGCGGCCTCAACGACTACGCCATCGTCGATCGCATCGTCGCGCCGCCGGAGCAGGCCGCGGATTATGGCGAGCAGCTGGTGTGGATGCCGCACAGCTACCAGGTGAACGACAGCGGCCAGGCGATTGCCGGCGAGGTTCCGGCAAGGGCGGCGCTGGGCCTGCCCGAGCGCGGCTTCATCTACGCCTGCTTCAATCAGGTATACAAGATCGAACCGGAGGCGTTCCGCGCCTGGATGCGCATTCTCGCGCGCGTGCGGGGCAGCGTGCTGTGGCTGTATGCGAGCAGGTCGGCGGCGCGCGAGCGGCTCGCAAGCGCAGCCGCAGCGCAGGGCGTGGATCCAGCGCGCCTGGTGTTCGCCGAAACCCTGGACAAGCCGCGCCACCTCGCGCGCCTGGCGCAGGCCGACTTGTTCCTCGACACCTTCAGCATCAATGCCCACACCAGCGCCGCCGACGCGCTATGGGCGGGGCTGCCGCTGCTGACCTGTCCGGGCGAAACCTTCGCCGCGCGCGTGGGCGCGAGCCTGGTCAGCGCGGCGCAACTGCCGCAGCTCGCTTGCCGCAACGTCGAGGACTATGTGGATTCCGCGGTACGCCTGGCGCAGCAGCCGGCGGAGCTGCAGGCAATGCGCAGGACGCTGGCGGCGCGCGAACGGCTGCCATTGTTCGACACGGCGCGCTTCGTGCGCGATCTGGAGCGCGCCTACGCGCTCATGTGGAAACGGCATCTCGCCGGCGAAGAGCCCCGTGCGTTTTCGGTGGACGACTGGCAAGATTCGGGATGAGCCGCGCGCCGCCGCGCGCCGTGGCGGCGGTCGCTTCAATTCAAAGGCGTCTGCGGATTTTCCGCAACATGCCTGCTGCATTCGGCAAGGAATGCCGTTTCGTGTTCCCCAGGGGACAGACGCTGCGCATAGACGCGCTCGGAATGCCGGATCAACAGCGCTTCATCCGTCTCGTCCCGCGCAAACCAGCGCACCGAAACGGGCAGGCCGCGGATCATCGACAAGTCCGCGATCAGGTGGTTCAGGAATGCCTCCCTGGGCAGGCCGTTGTCGCGCGACAGAGCAGCGTTGCGAATGAACTCGCCGCCTTCGCGGCATTCCGCCAGGGTATGGGTAGCGGCGCTCACGCGCGTCGCCGCCGCGAGCAGGAGCGCTGCCGCCAACAGGGAGCGCGGGGTCGCTGGTCTCATGCCTGCCACCTTACACCGCTTTTTTTGGACGCGTGCCGGGGCGACGGCGCTTGCCGGCACCGCCGGCCCGTTCGCTCGAATTGGTGTCGAGGCCAATGTGCGCGCTCGCACTAGCCGGTAGCGCTATCATTGTTCTACAATCCAGCCATGAAACGAACAGACCCGTCCCCGCGGCGCACGCGCAAGGGGAGCGGCGCGGTGACCCTGCACGACGTCGCCAAGCTCGCCGGCGTCGCGCCCATCACTGCCTCGCGCGCCTTGAATACGCCGGATCGGGTCTCGGCCGAGGTGCTCCGGAAAGTGACTGACGCGGTCGCGCGCACGGGCTAGGTGCGCAACCGGCTGGCCGGCGGCCTCGCGTCCGCGCGCAGCCGCCTGGTCGCCGCGCTGGTGCCGACCATCGCCGGACCGGTGTTCCTGCCGACCGTGCAGGCGCTCACTGACGCGCTGGCCGAGCGCGCGGTTGCGGCCTGCCGCTATCCGCCCGCGGGCATGCGCAGCAACGGCCCGAACCGGGCGCTGCTCTATGGCGGCGCCGATTACCAGAAGCACGCCGACCGCGAAATGGCCTGCGTGGTGATGATCGAGACGCCCGAAGGCATAGAGAAAATGGACGAGATCATTTCGACCCCGGGCCTGGACGCGGCCTACATCGGGCCGACCGATCTCGCGCTCGCGCTGGGCCTGCCGCCGGTGATGGACAACGACGATCCGAAGCATGTCGCCACGGTGAATCGCATGCTCGAAACCTGCAAGCGCCACAAGGTCGTGGCCGGCATCCACACCGCCAGTTCCAAGTTTACCCAGCGCTACCTTGACCAGGGCTTCCTCCAGATGGTGATGCTGGTGGCGGACCGCGCCGCCATGTCGAACTATGTCAAGGCGGAAGTGGGGCGCCTGACCGGCTGGACGCCGATGACGCCGCGCGCTTGAGCCGGCAGGCCCGCGTCAGGCATGCACAAGGTATCGCGCTAAAGGATAAAAAGCCCCTGCCCGGTGGGCAGTTCCATGATCTGACCGCCGACCTCGGCCATGAATTCGTCGGCGACCAGCTTTTGTTCGCGGTGGACCCGCCACCCGTAGTCATCGAACAGCACTATCGCGCCCGGTGACAGGCGATTGTAGAAGAAGCGCAGCGCTCCATCCTCGGCATCGGCCGAGTTCATATCGAGGTGCAGAAACGCGACTTTCGCCGGTGCCTTGTCTTTCAGGATTCCCGGCACCGAACCGCGGATGACGTGGATGTTGGGATATCCGGCAAAGCGCCGGACGCAATCCTCGTGCAGATTCGACGCGAGGTACACGTCTGGATTGCGATTGCCCGGAGCGAGTTGGTCCTGCGGAACACCGGCGAATGTATCGTAGAGGAACCAATCCTTCCCGGTTCCGGCGAACTCAATGCAGCGTGCCGCGACCGCACTGGAGAAGCCGCGGTATACGCCGCACTCGACGTAATCGCCGTCGCGTCGCAGCGCCGTGCGCGCGCACCAGCAGAGCACATGCAGGCGCCAGATGAGGCTGCGTTCCTGGTCGTTGCCCGCTTCCGTTTCGAATGCCTGCATGAAGGCCGCGTCGTCGTAGAAACCCATATTGCGGTCGAAGGTGACCAGCATGTCTGCGGCGAAATGAACGGGGTAACTTTCCTGCAGCGTGTGCAAGGCTCGTGAAAAGTCTTCGGCGCGATTCTTGGGTAGTCCATAAAACATGATTGCGTCCGCCTTGAACGATGTGAAATTCGATCCTGCCTCTTTCAGCGCATCGGGTCCATGTCCGGCCCCTCGCCGGCATTCGACGCCTGAGCGCAGGAGGAACTGTCGCGACCCCTTGCCCGGTACTCAGATCCGGTCCAGATAGGGTATGTACCAGTCGCCGAAGTGGCGCGCGCACGCGGGTTTTGCGAGCGGCAGCCACATGGCGAGTGCCTGGTCGCGCCAACTGATGCCGGGTATGTGCGCGAACCATTGCGCCGAGGGGCTGCCGCGGCGATCGTTGATGTACACCGTCGTGGCCGCGGCGCGGACGTCCTGCCACAGCGCCGCCCGGCCCGAGGGCTCGCCGCCGATCTCGTAGACATAGGCGCGATCGGCCTGCACGCCATAGATCGCATAGGCCGCAGCGCCAATACTGGTGCGGATCTCCAGACGTTCGGCCGGGAGCGGCAAGCTGCGGTAGCTGGCGCTGTCGCGCGCCATGTGCGGCCCCTGCTCGCGCATGCGCATGGTTTCGATAGTGCGCGCGTCGGCCGGCGTGCAGTGCTCGGCGGTGCCGGCCGTTCCCGCGTACGTGCCGAACAGGCCGCAATCGGCGCTGATCCAGCCGAGCCGGCGATAGAACGCGGGTTGGGCGCTGAACAGCACGGCGAAGGCGGTGCCGTCGGCGCGCAGCATGTCTTGCGCCGCGCGCAGCAATTGCGTCGCAAGGCCTTGGCCGCGCTCGGCGGCGCGCGTGTACACCAGGCCTATCATTGCGCCGCGCCAGCTGCGCTCGGGCGTGACCCAGTCGAAGCGCTTCACCACGACGCAGGCGGCGATGGCCTCGCCGCGGCAGGCGAGCAGGATGTTGGCGCAGTTGTCCGCGTGCAGCGCCGTGGGCAGGCGCCGCGCGAGCGAGATCCGGCGCCCTTTGGAAAAAATGAACTCTTCGTCGAGCAGCGCCACCAGCGCCGGCAATTCGGCCGGCGTGCACGGCCGGATCAGGACGGGTGCTACCATCCGGCGCGGATGCAGGCCACGATGCGCTCGCGCTCCTCCGGCCTGAGCCACCAGCCGCAGGGAATGGACAGGTTGTCGCCATCGAACGCATCTACGCCGGGCAGCGCACCCGCGCGGCGCGCGTCGGCAAAGCAGGAGTAGCGGTCGTTGCGCAGGTGCAGGCGCTGGCAGCCGATGCCCTGCTCATGCAGCTTGCGCATCAGCCCGGCGCGGCGCTCGGCGCGCAGCGAATAAGTCCAGTAGCCCGAAACCGAGTCGGCGCGCCGCGCGAGCAGGCTGATCCCGGCGACGCCGGCGAGCGCGCCGTCGTAGTAGCGCCCGTTGGCGCGCTGGCGCGCGACCACGGCGTCGGCCTGCGGCAGCTGCGCCAGGCCCAGGGTCGCGGCGATGTTGTTCATGCAGACGTTGAAGCCTGCGACCGGGATGTCGCTGTCCGGATTGAGGTCGCCCGAGGGCAGGCGAAAGCTCGCCTGGTCGATGCCGTAGCGGCGCAGCCGGCGCGCGCTTTCGTAATCCTGTGCATTCGCGCAGAACAGCGCGGCGCCTTCGCCGGCGGTGATCTGGCGCACCGCTGCAAAGGAGTAGACGCAGAAATCGCTGCCCTGCCTGCCGAGGCGCGCGCCGCGATACTCCGCGCCGAAGGCTTCCGATGCGTCTTCGATGAGCTTCAGGCCGTGCGCGCTCGCGACGGACTGCAGCGCGTCGAGGTCGGCGACGTCGCCGGACCAGTGGTAGGCGAGGATGGCGCGCGTGCGCGGCGTCACCAGCTCGGCGATGCGCGCCGGGTCGAGCATGCCGGTGGCGGGGTCGACATCGCACCAGCGCGGGCGCGCGAACAGATTGGCGATGGGCATGCTGGTGGCGAGGCAGACCATGGGCGAAACGATGACTTCGTCCTGCGCGCGTACGCCGGCGAGGTACAGCGCCAGGGTCAGCGCGCCCGAGACTTCGCTCAGCGCGCTGACACGCGCATTGCCGACCCAGGCGGCGAGCCCGCGCTCGAATTCCTCGACCTTGGCGCCGTGCGCGAGGTAGCCGCTTGCGAGCGTGGACTCGAGCGCCGCTGCGGCGCCCGCCGGCATGTGCACCTTGAACAGCGGGATGCGTGCGTCCATCACCATCCCTGGCGCAGCGCGGCGACGATGCGCTCGCGCGCTTCATCGCCCACCCACCAGCCGCAGGGCAGGTGCAGCATTGCGCCGTAGAAACGGTCCAGGCCGGGCAGTTCGCAGCGGCTCGCGGCGAACACGCTGTGGCGGTCGTTGCGCTTGTGCGCGAGCGAGTTGCCTATGCCGAGTTCGGTCAGGCGGCGCGCGAGATCGTCGCGGCGCTCGGCGAGCACGGTGTAGAACCAGTACGAGGGCGCGGCTGCCGCGTCCCAGGCGCACAGCTCGATGCCCGGAATGCCGCGCAGGGCGGCATCGAAATATTTGCCGTTGGCGACGTGGCGCGCGATCACCGGCGCGATGTGCTCGAGCTGCACCAGGCCGATGGTCGCGTTGACGTTGTTCATGTGGTACTTGTAGCCGACCTCCGCGACGTCGACCTCGGTGCGCGGCGCGGCGCGGTCGATGCCGAACCAGCGCAGGCGCCGGCCGCGCGGCAGGTCGCCGGCGCTGCGGCAGGCGAGCATGCCGCCGTCCACCGTGGTCATGTGCTTGATCGCCTGCAGCGAATACATGGTGTACTCGGACTCGCTGCCTATGGGTTTGCCGCCATAGCGCGCGCCCAGGGCGTGCGCCGCATCCTCGATCACTGCGATGCCGTGGCGCTCGGCGATCGCCCGGATCGCGGCCATGGATGCGGGGATGCCGCCATAATGCACCACCAGGATGGCGCGCGTGCGCGGCGTGATCTTCTGTTCGACCGCAGCGGGCGAAAGATTGCCGTTGCGTGCATCGACGTCGGCCCAGACCACGCGCGCGCCCGCGTGCAGGATGGCGAGGTTGGTGGGCTCGGCGGTCATCGCGGTGGAGATCACTTCGTCCCCGGGGCCGGCGCCGGCGAGCAGCAGCGCGACGTGCAGCGCGGCGGTGCCGGAGTAGAAGGACAGGACGTGCGGCTGGCCGACGAAGGCGCCGAAGCGCTGCTCGAACTCGGCCACCGGCGCGCCTTCGGAGATCTGCCCGCTGTAGAGCACTTCGCGCAGGCGCGGCAGCAGAGCGTCTTCCGGCGCCATGAACACCTTGAACAGCGGTATGCCGGCTTGCGGCGGGCTCATGGCATGTCGATCCAAAGAAACAGCGATGATCCGATTCTAGCGGTATTCCCCGGTGCCGACCATGCAGGATGTCACGCCGGCGGGCGCGAGCGGATCAGAGCCGCAGCCAGCCTTGCGGAACGAGGTCGGGCATGGGCAGGCGCTGGAACCATTGCGCCGGCGCGACCACCATCTTGTCCGCGTTCGCGCACAGCCACGCGCCCCACCAGCTGAGCGAACTGTTAGCGACGATGTGATGCCGGCACAGGCTCATCAGGCGCAGGTCTTCATGCGGCGCCTCGGGCCCGTTGTGAACGATGAAATGCGTTGGGCGCCCGAAGCCCAGATTGCGCCGGGCCCAGTCCGGGTCGTCGGAGAACACGAAGAACTCGGCCGATGGCCGCGCTGCGGCAATGGTCGCGCCCGCGCGCTGGTAGTACTCGGGCGGCAGCAGGCCGAGCAGGCGCTCGAGCTGCGGATTGCTCGCATAGTCGCCGCGGCGCACATGCACGCTGACCGCTTCGACGCTGCCGATCGTCTGCGCCAGCGCGAGGTTCTCCCCGGCGGGTTCATGCTTCAGGCGCAGCTCGTCGCGCAGCAGCTGTTCCACCGGTTTGAAGTATTGCTCCGACTGCCAGTAACCCTGCAGGTAGACGTCCGCGGGCGTGCGCAGTATGTCCGGCAGCCAGGTGCCGGCGAGGCTGTCGTCGGCGCAGAATACGGCAGCCCGCGCGCGCCGGCGCAACAGGCTGCCCATGCCGAAGCGCGGCGATGCCTGCGCCTGCGCCCGGGCTTTCAGCGCCGCGCATTCTTCGGGGCTGGCAAAGTCCTGGGCAATGTGGAAGCGGTCGAGCAGGTAGCGGCGCAGACCGTAGGACTCGAACGCCGAGATGTCGAGCTTGAGCGGCGTGCGATGATGCAGCGCGAGGCGACGTCCGGCCGCATACATGAACAGCTGATTGCCCAGGCCGCCGGTGATTTGCACGATCACCATCAGGCAGTGTCCGCAGCGGCGCGCCTGCAGGGTCGTTCGGACCGGCTCGTCGATTGCAGAATCGAGACTCCCTAGGCGCAGATGCCGCTGTAGTTTATAGCAGGCGCGGGCTAAAATCCATGCATGGGATCAGTCACACCGGGACTGCCGGGCGGGATCGCGCTGGAGCTGGCCAGGCTGGCGTCAGCCTCGGTATTCGTCGAAACCGGCACGTTTCAGGGCCGCAGCGCGCTGTGGGCCTCGAAGCACTTCGATGCCGTGTACACCATAGAGAAGTCCGACGCGCTGTTTGCGCTGCACGAGGAAGCCCTGGCGCAGCTTCCCGGCGTGAAGCCGCTGCACGGCGACTCGCGCGCGGTGCTGCCCGGGGTGCTCGCGCAACTGGGCGCGCGCACCGCGCTGTTCTGGCTCGACGGGCACTGGTCGGGAGAGGGAACCGCCGGCGCCGACGACGAGTGTCCGCTGCTGGGCGAACTCGCCTGCCTGTCGGGGCGCGAGCGCGACCTGATCCTGATCGACGATGCGCGCCTGTTCCTCGGCGCGCCGCCGCGACCCTACCGGCCCGCGGCTTGGCCCACAATTGCCGACATCCTGAACGCGCTGCCGGGCGGGAGCAGCCGCTGGTTCATCCAGATTGTCGACGACGTCATCTTTTGCGTACCGGCGCAGGACGCCGCGCTGAAACGGCGCCTGGTCGAGCATGCGCAGGACCGCGCCGACGCGCAATGGCAGAAGTTCCTCGCGGCGCAGAGCGGCGCCCCGCGCAAGGACGGCTGGCAGGGCGTGCTCTCTTCGCTGAAGCGGCGCGCGAAATGAGCCGCGGCGGCGGTCCAAGACGCTTCGGCGCGGCCTCGATCCTGCGGCGGGTGCTGGGCCGCTCCGCTGCGGAGCCGCCGACAACCCCGGGCGTGCTCGAGCCCGAAGCGCTGCAAGGCCTGCTGGCAAAGCCTGATCCGGTCATTCTGGACATAGGCTGTAACGACGGAACGCACACGCTGATGTTTCTCGGGCTGTTCCCGGGTGCGCGCGTATATGCGTTCGAACCCGATCCGCGGGCGCGCCGCCGCTTCGAAGCCACGGTGCGAGACGCGCGCGCGCACCTGTTCGCGACCGCCGTGGGTGCGGTGGACGGGGTGGCCGATTTCTATCCGAGCGACGGCGCCCCCGGCGCCGAATGGGCTGCGCGCCTGCCCGAGGGCTGGGATCTTTCCGGTTCAATCAAGAAACCGAAGGAGCATCTGGACATTCATCCCTGGTGCCGTTTCGGGCAGGCCACCCAAGTCGCGATCACGCGTCTGGACACATGGGCGAGTGCGCAGGGGCTGGATCAGGTGGATTTCATCTGGGCGGACGTGCAGGGGGCCGAGGAGGACCTGGTCGAGGGCGGGCGCGCGACGCTAGCCCGAACGCACTACTTTTATACGGAGTACAGCAACCGCGAACTCTACGAGGGGCAGGCGAATCTCCCGCGGCTGCTGCGAATGCTGCCGGATTTCGAGCTTGTGCACCGCTATCGCGGCGAGGTCCATCAGTATCAGGGCGACGTGCTCCTGCGCAACAAGCACTTCGATTGACTGCAGACCGCCATCCGGCGCGCGCGCCGGTTCGGCGCGAAGCGCATGGGCCTGCGCATTGGGGCAGAGTGGACGTTGCTATAATTCCCGCAATAGTCTTGACCATTGGCCGCCCTTGATGGACCCGGAGAGCACAGAGCAAAAGCAGGAGCGCGCGCTGCGCCTGCACAACGAGGGCAAGCTCGACGCGGCCGAGGCGCTCTACCGGGAGGTGCTGCGCGAGCATCCGGGACACCAGACGGCCTTGCACCTGCTCGGCGTCATCGCGCATCAGCGCGGCCGCTTTCGCGAGGCCGTGACCCTGATCCAGATGGCGATCGCGGGCGGCGCGCGCACGGCGCCGATCCACACCAATTGCGGCCTGGCCTATCGTGCGCTGGGCGAACTCGAACCTGCCGCGCGGCATATCTCCTGGGCGATCGCGCTCGATCCGGAGTTCGCGCCCGCGCATTTCAATTACGCCATGGTGCTGCTCGACCAGGGCTTGCCGCAGCCGGCAGTGACGCACCTGGAAATCGCGCTGCAGCTGCGCGCCGATTTTCCCAAGGCGAATTTCCATCTCGGGCAGATCCGGCTGGAGGCGGACGAGCCCGCGCTTGCCGCCGAGCAGCTGCGCCTAGCCGTGCAGCTCGAGCCCAAGCATGCCGAGGCGCATTTCCTGCTCGCGCGCGCGCTCATGGCCCTGGGCGACGTGCGCGCCGCGCTGGACAGCGCCGAGACGGCCCTGCAGCTGAAGCCGGATTACCGCGATGCGGCCTATCTCGCCGCCAAGGCGGGTTTCGAGCTGTGCCGCGAGCGCAGCGCGCTCGCCCGGCTCGATCGTGCGCTGGACCTGGCGCCGGCGCCCGCCGACGGCAGCGTATTGCGCGCGGCGCGTGCGCTGCCCGGGCTGATGGAAGCCTGGTGTGCCGCCACCAACAGTCGCTATACGCGCCTCGCGCGGCCGCAATGGCTGAACCTGCCGCAGCTCAAGGCGCTGCCCGAAAACGAATTGCAGCATTTCATCCTGCCCAAGCCCTTCGCGCTGGATATCTCCATCGCGCGCCTGCGCGAGGTGCGCGTGCTGCCGCAGGACCTGCTGCTGCTGTCCGCGGACGGCCGCCTGTTCCTGGAGGGCTACGTGCGCTTTCCGCAGCATTACGTGCTGCGCGAGGACGGCGCGATCCGCCATTGCGCCGACGACGGCCGCCTGCTGCTGGCGCTGCCCGAGCGGCGTTTAGCGCAGGATCAAGCCTGCGTCTGGCTGGGGGCCGGCAGCAGCCACTTCGAATGGGTGTTCGAATCGCTCGCGCGCCTGTGGGCGATCGAGCAGCAACCGGAGCTGCGCGAACTGCCGCTGATCGTCCAGGCCGGCTTGAATGCGCTGCAGCGCGAGCTGCTGGGCCTGCTCGGTTACGGCGCCGAACGGTGCATCGAGGTACCGCTCGGCGCCGTGCTCGAATGCCGCGAGCTCAATGCCGCTTCGATGGTGTCGGTCGGCTACTTCATTTCGCCGATGGCGATCCAGCACTTGCGGCGCGAACTCGCCGCGCGCGTCGCGCCCGCCGCGGATGCGCCGCGGCGCATCTATCTCACGCGCAGGAGCGCGGCCACGCGCCGGCTCGCCAACGAGGCGGAACTGCTGCCCCTGCTGGAGCAGCATGGCTTCGTCGCCGTGGATGCGCTGGCGCTGAGCGCCGCCGAGCAGCTGGCGCTGTTCCAGCGCGCCGAATTCATACTCGGCGTCGACAGCGCGGCCATGAGCAATCTGTTCATGGCGCCCGCGCATGCCAAGGTCGGCATCATCACGGCGCGCGGCCTGTACCAGCTGCGCCACTATTACGTGTCGGCGCCGCTGGGCCACGATTTCACCTGCCTGGTGGCGCAGCCGGACTACGCTTCGCACGCGCTGCTGACCGAATGCGACATCACACTCGCGCGCGCAGACCTGCAGGCTTTTCTCGCCGCATGCTGAGCGCGACCGGGCCGGAAACACAGGCGCTGGCGCGCGCGCAGGCGCTGCTGCATGAAGGCCGGCCGGAGCCGGCGCTGGCCGAAATCGAAGCGCTGCTCGCGCGCAATCCGGGGGACGCAGACGCCTGGTTCGCCTCGGGCCAGGCGCAGGGCATGCTCGAGCGGCACGCCGATGCGGAGCAGGCGTTCCGCAATGCCGCCAGGCTGCGCCCGGACATGCACGAAGCGCATTTCAACGTCGCGCTGTCGCTCGTGTACCAGGACAAACTGCGCGAGTCGGTGGCGGGCTTTCTCGCGGCGCGGGCGCTGGTCGCGGACCTACCCGGGCTGGAGCCGATGCTGCTCGACGTATTGCTGCAGCTGCTGCAGGACGAACATTATGCCGACGCCAGCGAGCGCCTGTCGCTGCCGCCGCTGCCGGCAACGCCGCTGGTGAGCGTGGTGGTGCCGACGCGCGACCGCCCCGCGATGCTGCGCGACGCGCTCGAGTCGGTGTGCGCGCAGGACTACCGCAACTGGGAAGCGATCGTCGTCAACGACGGCGGCGCGAATGTGGCGGACGTGCTGCGCGCGCTGCCCGTGGCTGCGGCGGCGCGCTTCAAGCTGATCCAGTCGGCGCAGGCGGCCGGGCAGGCGCGCGCGCGCAACAAGGGCATCGCCGCCGCGCACGGCGACATCGTCGCGTTTCTGGACGACGATGACCGCTACAAGCCGGATCACCTGACGCAGCTGGTCGCCGGCCTGCGCGCCTCCGGCGCGGCGCTGGGCTATACGCGCGCCGAAGCGGTGTGGGAGCGCATAGAGGGCGGCAGACGCATCGACGTGAAGCGCGGACCGGCCTCGCCCTGGTACCGCTATTCGCGCGCGCTGCTGCTGGTGCGCAACTGCATGCCGATCGACAATTGGGCGGTGCGCCGGGAATGCTTCGATCTGTGCGGGAATTTCGATGAAACCATGTCCTGCGCCGAGGACTGGGATCTGCTGCTGCGCCTGTCGCGGCGCGCGGACATGCAGCAGATCGCGGAAATGACCACCGAAGTGCGCGTGCGCGAGGAGGCCGTCGACAGCGTGTCCAAGCGCAATCTGCTGCGGCCGATGGCCGAACTGCTGTATCGGCGCCACGCTGCCGGCGGGAACGAACTGGTGCAGCTCGCGCGCGAGCTGTATCTGAAATCGCTGCCCTGATTTGCTTTGCGTTCAGCTCACAAAGTGCTATATCGTTCGCATCAGGTCCTGGCGACCATCGAGGTTTTGATCGGAACCGGTCTCACACATAGCTGTACCCGTATTGCCCCTCTGCCTGGGCCTGCAGCGGCAGGCGGCCGTCTGCGTTGGTGCGCTGCCCGCCCAAGTTCGCGATATGAACGGCGCGCCGAACCGCGCTTTCCTTCCGTTTCGCGGACGACGCATCGCCTGGATAGTCATCAGGTCGGGTGCGGTTACTCCTTGCGTGGTCTTGCATGTTCGCGCGGCTGCTGAAAGCGCTGTGGTCGCGCGGCGCGACACTTGCGCGCGACGCCATTGATTCCGAGCGCCTGCTGCAGCAGGCCGACGCAGCCATCCAGGAGGGCCGCTGGGCTGCCGCCGAGGACATCGCGCGACAACTCGCTGCGGATCCGGACCGCGAAGCCGATGTGTGGCACATCCTGGGGGTCGTGGCATACCAGCGTTCGGATTCGGAAAAAGCGCTGTCCCTGGTCGAATCTGCCCTCGCCGCCGAACCCGCCACGGCGCGGTTTCACAACACGCGCGGGAAGATTCTCGTTTCCCTGGGGCGGATCGACGATGCCGTCGCGGCCTATGAGCATGCGATGGCGCTGGCACCGCAGTCCGGCGGCTTTTTCCTGAACTACGCCTCCGCGAGAAAATTCTCCGCAGCGGATTTGCCGCTGATCGAGTCCGTCGAACAGCAGCTGAGCGCTGTACCTGAAGGCGGTGCAGAGCGCATCAACTTCCAGTTTGCCTTGGGCAAGGCGCTGGACGATTGCGCGCTGTACGATCGTGCGTTCGCGCATTTCAGGGCGGCCAATGAGGCGAGATTCCGCTCGCGGCCGTTTGCGTTGGAGCCCTTTGTCGAATACGTCGACGCGCTGAAAAGCGTTTTCGACGAGCGTTTCTTCGCGCGCCACCGCGCCACCGTCGGCGGCGAAACCTTGCATCCGGTGTTCATCGTCGGCATGCCCCGCTCCGGCTCGACGCTGATCGAATCGCTGCTCTGCCGCGATCCGGATTTCGTCGCCGGGGGCGAGCTGCTCGCCATGGAAGCCGTTGTCGACGCCGTGGCACGCGCGGGGTCCGACGCGCTGCCCTACCCGCGCTGCCTGCGCGATGCGGCCGACCTTCCGCTGCGCGAACTGGCCCAGGTGTATCGCGACAACCTGCCCGCCGCGGTCGCCGCGGCCCGGCGCTTCACCGACAAGTACCCATACAATTTCCTGAATCTGGGCCTGATCGCGCTGCTGTTCCCCCGCGCCGGCATCGTCCATATCCGGCGCCATCCGCTCGATACCTGCCTATCGTGCTATTTCACCGCCTTTGCCTATGCCCAGGATTACACCTACGACATCGCGACGCTGTGTCGTTACTACGGCCAGTACGAGGCGATCATGGCGCACTGGCATGCGGTGTTGCCGGGCCGGATCGTCGATGTCGACTACGAGGCTCTCGCCTCGGCTACGGATGAAACCATCGGCGCGCTGCGGCAGCGGCTCGAACTGGGCGCCCCAGCGCTGCTTGGGGGGGCGGCGCCGGCCAAGGCCGTGCGCACCGCAAGCGCGTGGCAGGTGCGCCAGCCGGTGTACAGGAGTTCGGTGCATCGCTGGCGCAACTACCGGGATCACATCGCGCCCTTTGTCGAGGCGCTGCGAAACGCGGGCGTCGAATTCGACCTCTAGAGCGAGCGCCGCGAGCCGACCCGGAGAACTCACCGAGGAACAACGCGGGGGGCGTCGAACACCTGTTTCCGGTGTTACAGGCGCGCGGCCCGGCTGCACCAGGTCTGCCACATGTGGCGATACGCGGCTTCGAGATCGGCGGTGAAGCCCGCCGCGTCCAGCATCGGCGAGGCTTGCACGCGCGCGCGCAGGCTGGCGCGCAGGGACTGCAACGCAGGCAGGTCCGCCGCCAGCCGCTGCGCGATCGCCAGATAGTCCGCTTCGCTCTGCGCGATGTGCTGCGTCAGGCCGCAGTTCGTCAGCATGCTCACGCCGGCGCGCGCGACGCAGCTCGCGCCGGCGAGCGTCACCACCGGCACGCCGTTCCACAACGATTCCAGCGTGGTGGTGGCGCCGTTGTAGGGGAAGGGGTCGAGCGCGATGTCGGCGCGCGCAAACATTTCGTGGAAGCGCTCCGGGCTCACGCCGGCTTCGATCTCGAGGCGTTCGGCCGCGATCCCGTGGCGACCGAAGCGCTCGCGCAGCGCCTCGGTCGCAGAGCCGCGCGGCGCGGTCAGGACGAACAGGCGCGAGCGCGGCAGCGCGCGCAGCAGGCGCGCCCACAGCGCCAGCGCCGGCTCGCTCAGCTTGGCGATGCCGTTGAAGCTGCCGAAGGTGATGTGGCCGCGCGTCAGCGCGGGCAGGGGCGTGATCGGGCTGCTCACCGCCGGGCGATAGCACCAGTAGGTATGCGGCAGGCGCTGCAGCTTTTCGCTGTGGAAGCGCTCGGTCAGCCCGGGTGGGTCGCACCAGGGATCGGTAATGCGCCAGTCCATGGCGGCGAGGCCGGTGCTTGCCGGATAGCTCAGCCAGGCGACCTGCACCGGCGCCGGTTTCAGCGCGAAGGTGCGCAGGCGGTTGTCGCCGAGGTGGCCGGAAAGGTCGACCAGCAGGTCGATGCCGTCGGCGCGTATCGCAGCGGCCGCGGCGGCATCGTCGAGCTCGCGGATTTCGCGCCAGTGCGCGGCCTGCGCGCGCAGGCGCTCGCTCCAGGGTCCGGGGCGTTTCCCGTTCTGGTAGAGGAACAGCTCGAAGCCGGCGCGGTCGTGATGGCGGAACACGTCCTCCAGATAGCAGCCGTTGATGGCATTGTCGAAGTCGAAAGCGACGTAGCCCAGGCGCAGTCGCCGTTGCGGATCGGGCGCATTGGCGTAGGCATGCTGCGGGACCGAAGGCGCGAAGCGCCGCGCCCAGGCGCAATGTTCGGCGTAGACGGCAGCCGCATCGCGGCGCGCGGAAAAGCAGGTCGCGAGGCACAGTGCCGAGTGGATGCTCGCCGCATCCGGCGCGACGGCAAGCGTGGCCTGATAGAGCTCGATCTCCTCCTCGACGCGGCCGAGCGCGTGCAGCACCCGGCCGAGGCTGTGTTTCGCGCGAATGTCGGCGGGATCGGCGGCGATCGCATCGCCGATCAGCTCCAGCGCCAGATCGAGATCGCCCGCCTGCATCGCGATCAGACCGAGATGATGCAGGGCGGCCGGATGCTGCGGCGCCAGGCGCAATATTTCCCGATAGGCCTGCTCGGCCTCGCTGAGGCGGCCGGCCTGATGGTGCTGGACTGCCCCGCGCAGCCTCGCGTCGAGTTCCTCCGGCGCAGTGGGGGGCGCAGAGCGCGCGCCACGCTGCTTGAGCAGATTGCGCAGGATCGAGAAAGCCATGATTGTTGCCGGATATTCGGCCGCGCGGCCGCAGTTCAGTCCGGCGCCGCCCGATAATGCCCCGATTTGCCGCCTTTCTTTTCCAGCAGCATCACGCCTTCGATGCGCATGCCGCGATCGACCGCCTTGCACATGTCGTAGATTGTGAGCAGCCCGAGGCTGACTGCCGTCAGCGCTTCCATTTCGACGCCGGTGCGGCCCAGGGTTTCCACGGTGACCATGAGCTTAACCGCGCTGGCGGCGGCGTCGAATTCGAATTCGGCGCCCACGCGCGTCAACGCCAGCGGGTGCGCCAGCGGAATCAGGTCGGCGGTGCGCTTGGCCGCCTGGATTGCGGCGAGGCGCGCCACGCCGAGGACGTCGCCCTTCTTTGCCGTGCCGTCCTGGATCAGGCGCAGGGTCGCCGGCTGCATGCGTATCGTGCCGCAGGCGCGCGCGATGCGGCGCGTCTCGGCCTTGGCGCCGACGTCGACCATGTGCGCCTGGCCGCGCGTGTCGAAATGCGTCAGTTTATTCGTTTTCGCAGGGGAACTTCGTTTCATGGCGGGGTATCATATCACCATGCGTATCAGCAGCTTGCTTGCCTTGTCCCTGGCGTTTGCGACCACTGCCCTGGCCGATGGCCTGCCCGACCTGGGCGATACCGCGCAGCTTGCGCTCACGCCGCAGATGGAGCGCCGTGTGGGCGAATCGATCATGCGCGACATCCGCCAGCACGATCCGGACTTCGACGACGATCCGGAGGCCACCGCTTACCTCAATGCGCTGGGCGACCGCCTGGTGTCCAACAGCCAGGACGCGCGCCAGGATTTCGAGTTCTTCCTGGAGAGGGATCCCACCCTGAACGCGTTTGCGCTGCCGGGCGGCTATATCGGCGTCAACACCGGCACCATCGTCAATGCGCAGAGCGAATCGGAGCTGGCGGCGGTGCTGGCGCACGAGATCGCGCACGTGACCCAGCATCACATGGCGCGCATGGCGAGCAAGGAAGGGCAGCTGTCGACGGCTTCGCTAGCAGCCCTGGCGCTGGCGATCCTTGCGCGCAATTCCCAGGCGGGATCGGCGGCGGCGGCGATAGGCCAGGCCGGCGCGCTCACCGCGCAGATCGCGTTCACGCGCGATTTCGAACGCGAGGCCGACCGCATCGGGTTCCAGACGCTGGAGAAGTCCGGCTTCGACGTGCGCGCCATGCCGAATTTCTTCCTGCGCCTGCAGAAGGCCGGGCGCCTGTACGAGAACAATGCGCCGGCCTATCTGCGCACGCACCCGATCACCAGCGAGCGCATCGCCGACGCCGAAAACCGCATTCAGGGCTTGCCCTACGTACAGGTGCCGGACAGCATCGATTTCCAGCTGGTGCGCGCCAAGCTGCGCGCCGGCCAGGGCGAGCCGCTCGACGCGCTGGCGCAGATGCAGGACGATCTGAAGCGGAAAAAATACAGCAACGAGGTCGCTGCGCGTTATGGCGTGGCCGTGGCCCTGCTGCGCGCGCAGCAGCCGGCGCGCGCCGCGGCCGAACTCGCGCCGCTGCTGCAGTCGAACGACCACCCCATGCTGTTCGCGCTCTCCGCGCGCATCAAGCAGGCGAGCCGGGACGACAAGGGGGCGCTGGGCGTGCTGCAGCAGGCGCTCGTCCGCTATCCCAACAACCGCGCGCTCAACTACGCCTGCATCGAGACGCTGCAACGCCTCGGGCGCAACGCCGAGGCGGCGGCGCTGGTGGACGAGCAGATCAGGAATTATCCGCACGATGCGCGACTGTTCCTGCTGCGCGCGAAAGGCTATGCGGCGCTGGGCAAGCGGCTGCTGCAGCACCAGGCGCAGGCCGAGGCCTATGCCTTGCAGGGCAGCCTGCCGGCGGCGATCGAGCAGCTGCAGCTGGCGCAGAAGAGCAGCGACGGCGACTTCTACCAGTTGTCGAGCGTCGATGCGCGCCTGCGCGAGCTGCGCGCCAGGCTGGAGCAGGAAACGAAGGACAGAAAAGAAAAGAAGTAGGCGAGGCGGGCGCTCAGCCGGCTTTGCCCGGCGCTTCGAAATAGGCCTCGTACAGCAGGTCGAAGGTCATCTCGGTTTCCGCGAGCAGCTTGTCCTCGCTGTCGGTGCGGCGCAGCGCGCCCTGCAGCAGCGTCTGCACCCCGGCCGCTTCGGCCACGCCGGTTTCGCCCGCGTTGAGCGCGTGAATGAGCGCGCCGATGCGCACCAGGGCGGCATTCTTGTCGAGCCTGAAGCCGGCGAGGATTTCCTCGAAGGTGACGCGCTCCCGGGAATTGCAGAATGCCGCGCCGTCATAGCCGAAGCCGATCGCCGTGTCCGGGCAGGGCTGGTTCTTCTCCAGCCACAGCAGCTTCGCCTCCGGGTCGATGAAGCGCCGGATCAGCCAGGCCGATGCCAGCTGGTCGGCCCACAGGGGTTTGCGCGTCGCCCAGACGCGCTGGAAATACAGCTTGCCGGTAGTGTCGAGCGCGCCGGTCTTTTTCGGCGCCGTGGGAAACATGCGGGTGTGCACCGCCTGTTCGGCTTCCTCCAGGGCGCGTGCGGCGCGCTCCTTTGCCTCCGAGGGAAAGAAGTCGAGCGTGCTGATGGTCTTGAAGTCACGCTTCTGCTTGTTCAGCAGATGCATGATCGACACCGGATCGGAGACGTCGAAAGCGGTTTTCAGGCTGTCGACCGTCTTGATCAGCTCGGCGTACTTCTGCGTGCGGTCGAACAGTCCGAGGAATTGCCGCGACTGCGCCTCGTCCAGGCTGGTGACCGCGAGCAGCTGCGCCGAACCGTTGATGCGCGCGATGTGCTCGGAGAGGCTGCCCAGTCCCTGGCGCGCTGCCGGGCTGTCAGGCAGCAGGAACACGCCGTCGCGCAGCACCGCGCAGCCCAGCGATTTGAGCGTGCGCAGCACGCTCATGCGCGCCGCCGGGTCGTCGGTAGGCAGGGTGGTGACGTAGGCGAGCCAGCGCGCTGCGTCGGCCCCGCCTCGGGGAGCGTCGGCGGCCACGCTTATCCGCCCACCGCGCCGCGACCGCGGGCGCACTGCGTAATTCGTGCCATTCCTGTCGCCGCCGCATGGCCCATGCCTGCCTCCCTGAAGGTGGGGAATTCTAGCAATTTCGACCCTCGCCATCTACTAACTGAACGGGTAATCAGGTTGCCTTATCAGCAAATCAAAATCTCTGGCTTGTAGGCGTGCACGCCACTGCGCACAATGGGCGAAATTTGCAGCCGCGTGCCTGCCATCGGGCTCGTGTCTGGTCCAGGGATTCAAGTCAAATACAAGAGGCAATCCATGTCCAAGCTGGTACATCCTCACGGAGGAGGATCGCTCAAGCCCCTGCTGCTGGCCGGCGCCGCGCTGAAAGCGGAGCTGAAACGGGCGCAATCCCTGCCGCGGCTGCGCGTGTCTTCGCGCGAAAAAGGCGATCTGATCATGCTCGGCATCGGCGGCTTTACCCCGCTCGATGGTTTCATGACCCATGCCGACTGGCAGGGCGTATGCGATGGCTACCGCATGGCGAGCGGGCTGTTCTGGCCGATTCCGATCACGCTCTCCGCAGCCAAGGCGGCGGCAGACGTCATCAAGACCGGCAGCGAAATCGCGCTGGTCGATCCCGATTCCGAAGAAATCCTCGCGACCATGAAGGTGAGCGAGAAATACGCCATCGACAAGGCGCACGAATGCATGTCGGTGTTCCGCACTGCCGATGCGGAGCATCCCGGCGTGAAAATGGTGCTGGCGCAGGGTGAAGTCAACCTGGCCGGCCCGGTCAAGGTGCTGTCCGACGGCGGCTTCAAGGAAAAGTACGGCGCGCTGTTCATGACGCCGGCAGAGACGCGCGCCGAGTTCGAGCGCATGGGCTGGTCCAGGGTGGCGGCGTTCCAGACGCGCAATCCGATGCACCGCTCGCACGAATACCTGGCGAAGGTGGCGATCGAGACCTGCGACGGCGTGCTGGTGCATTCGCTGCTGGGGGCGCTCAAGCCGGGCGATATCCCGGCGGACGTGCGCACCGCGGCGATCTCGGCGCTGGTGGACAAATACTTCGTGAAGAACACCGTGGTGCAGGCCGGTTATCCGCTGGACATGCGCTATGCCGGCCCGCGCGAAGCGCTGCTGCATGCCCTGTTCCGCCAGAATTACGGCTGCTCGCACCAGATCGTCGGGCGCGACCATGCGGGCGTAGGCAGCTACTACGGCCCGTTCGACGCGCACCACATATTCGACGAAATTCCGCCCGGATCGCTCGAGACCCAGCCGCTCAAGATAGACTGGACCTTCTGGTGCTTCGCCTGCGGCGGCATGGCCTCGGCGCGCACCTGCCCGCACGAGGAGAAGGACCGGCTGAACGTCTCCGGCACCAAGCTGCGCAAGTGGCTGTCCGAGGGCAGCCCGGTGCCGGCCGAATTCAGCCGGCCCGAGGTGCTCGCGATACTGCGCGACTACTACGCCGGCCTCGAAGCGCACGAGAAAGTGGAAGTGAAGCTCGCGGGCCACTCCGCGCGCTGAATGCAGCTTGTAATTGAGTCAACCTGAACATGTTTTTCACTAGGAGGTAGTAACGATGCCGACATTCGTCCGTACCGAAAAATGCGACGGCTGCAAGGGCCAGGACAAAACCGCGTGCATGTACATATGCCCGCACGATCTGATGCACCTGGACCGCGACGGTTCCGTGACCGGCCATGCGATGAAGGCCTATAACGTGGAACCGGAGCAGTGCTGGGAGTGCTATTCCTGCGTCAAGATCTGTCCTCAGAACGCGATCGAGTGCCGCCACTATGCCGACATCGTGCCGCTGGGCGCGTCGGTCCAGCCGCTGCGCGGAACCGATTCCATCATGTGGACCATCAAGTTCCGCAACGGCACCATGAAGCGCTTCAAATTCCCGATCCGCACCACACCGGAAGGCTCGGCCGATCCCTACGGCGGCAAGCCGAAGGCGAACATGGCAGACATCGCCAATGACGAGGTGCTGTTCACCAAGGGCTTGCACGGGGGCGATCGCAGCCAGTTCGTCAAGTCATAGACAGGCAATCATGGAGCGACGCGCGCGGCGGCACTGCCCGCGCTTCGGACTGAACTTATTTACGGCAGAGGGCTACAGGGTTTAGCCCGGGCCGCACTGAGAAAGGAAGACCGCAATGGCTGAATATACGTTTGGAAATCCGGAAATCATCGAAGAAGAAGTCGACATGCTCATCATCGGCGGCGGCATGGCCGCCTGCGGCAGCGCGTTCGAGATTCCGCGCTGGATCGAAGGCACCGGCCTCAAGGTGAAGCTGGTGGACAAGGCGGCGCTGTCGCGCTCGGGCGCGGTGGCGCAGGGCCTGTCGGCGATCAACACCTACCTCGGCGAAAACGACCCGGCGGACTACGTGCGCTACGTGCGCAACGACCTGATGGGCATCGTGCGCGAAGACCTGATCTACGACGTCGGCCGCCATGTCGACGACTCGGTGCACAATTTCGAGGACTGGGGCCTGCCGATCTGGAAGGCCCAGGGCGACGAGGAAAAGAAGCTGCGCGACGGCGGCAAGCCGGTGCGCTCGGGCCGCTGGCAGATCATGATCAACGGCGAGTCCTACAAGTGGATCGTGGCCGAGGCGGCGAAGAAGGCCTTGGGCATGGACAAGATCCAGGAGCGCGTGTTCATCGTGCGCCTGATCAACGACAAGAACGACCCGACCCGCATCGCGGGCGCGGCGGGCTTTTCGGTGCGCGAGCACAAGCTCTACATCTACAAATTCAAGGCGTGCATGCTCGCCGCCGGCGGCGCGGTCAACGTGTTCCGCCCGCGCTCGGTGGGCGAGGGCGGCGGGCGCGCCTGGTTCCCGGTGTGGAACGCCGGCTCGACCTATTCGATGGCGGCCGAGGCCGGCGCCGAGATGACCATGATGGAAAACCGCTTCGTGCCGGCGCGCTTCAAGGACGGCTACGGCCCGGTGGGCGCATGGTTCCTGCTGTTCAAGGCCAAGGTGCAGAACGGCATGGGCGAGGACTACAACGCGCTGCGCGGCGACAGCATCAAGGACGAGAAGCGCTTCGGCAAGTACGGCCAGGGCGTGCCCGGAACCTGCCTGCGCAACCACATCATGCTGGAGGAAATGATCAACGGCCGCGGCCCGATCTTCATGGACACCCCGGCGGCGCTGGCCAAACTGGGCGAGAAAATGACGCCGAAGGAATTGAAGCACCTCGAAGCCGAGGCCTGGGAAGACTTCCTCGACATGACCATCAGCCAGTGCGGCATCTGGGCCGGCGAGAACGTCGAGCCGGAAAAGACCATGTCGGAGATCATGCCGACCGAGCCGTACCTGCTGGGCTCGCACTCCGGCTGCGCCGGCCTGTGGGTGTCCGGCCCGACCGACCTGCCGGGCGTGCCCAAGGAATGGTCCTGGGGCTATCGCAGCATGACCACGGTGAAGGGCCTGTTCTCGGCCGGCGACGGCGTCGGCGCCTCGGGGCACAAGTTCTCCTCGGGTTCGCACGCCGAAGGCCGCATTGCGGGCAAGGCGATGGTGAAGTACTGCCTCGACAACAAGGACTGGAAGCCTACGCTCGATCGCACTCCGCAGGAAATCGCGGAAGAGATATACAAGCCGGTGCGCACCTTCCTCGAGCACAAGGACTACACCACCGCGATCGACATCAATCCGAACTACATCACGCCGAAGATGCTGCAGTTCCGGCTGCAGAAGATCATGGACGAGTATGTCGCCGGCGTGGGCACCTACTATCGCACCAACAAGAAGCTGCTGGAGATCGCGGAATTCAAGCTGGAGATGCTGAAGGAAGACTCGCTCAAGATGCGCGCCAAGGACCTGCATGAGCTGCTGCGCGCCTGGGAGAATTACCACCGCATCATGTCGGCCGAGGCGCACATGAAGCACATCCAGTTCCGCGAGGAAACCCGCTATCCGGGCTTCTACTATCGCATGGACCACAACTACATCGACGACGAGAACTGGAAGTGCTTCAGCAACTCCACCTATGACAGGAAGACCAAGAAGTGGACGCTGAAGAAGGTCCCGTACGCTCAGATTATCAAATAGCCGCCGCGCCGATCGGGCGCTAGTCCCGCGGGGGTCTGGGTATAATCTGCCCAGACCCCCGGTTTTTTTCCGCCGCACAATCGGACACCAATATGAGTACAGACATCCCGCTCCCGCAGCCAGAATCCGCGCCCGGTCAGGCGGCGATAAAGGAATACAGCGACCCCGGCCCGATGACGCCGGTGCAGCCGGTCCAGCTCGGCCCGGACGACAGCTTCCAGTTCAGCTGCCACAAGGGCATCGCCTGCTTCAACAAGTGCTGCCAGAACATCGACATCATGCTGGCGCCCTACGATGTGCTGCGGCTGAAGAAGCGCCTCGGGATCTCGTCGCGCGACTTCATCGACAACTTCACCCGCGACTTCCAGATGGACGGCCACGGCATGCCGGGTTTGAAGCTTGCGACCAAGGACGAATCGCCGGCCTGCGTGTTCCTGCGGCCGGAGGGCTGCGGCGTCTATGCCGACCGGCCCTCGGCCTGCCGCTACTATGCGCTCGGCCTGCTGTCGTTGCGCAAGAAGGATTCGCCCACCGACGAAGATTCCTATTTCGTGGTGAAAGAGGACCACTGCCTCGGTCACCTGGAGGCGAAGACGCAGACGGTGCGCGATTACCGCAAGGAGCAGGGGCTGGAGGATTACGACGCGATCAACCGCGAGTGGCGCCAGATCGTGCTGAAGAAGCGCTCCAGCGGCCCGACCATAGGCAAACCCTCCGAGCGCAGCATGGAGCTGTTCTACCTCGCGAGCTACAATCTCGACGGCTTTCGCGATTTCATTTCGACCGCCGGCTTCGCCGAGCTGTTCGAACTCGACCCGGCGGAAAAGCAAACGCTGCTGGCGAACGATGAGGCGCTGCTGCGTTTCGCCTTCCGCTTTCTGAAGCAGGCGCTGTTCGGGGAGATCACCATACCGATCAAGTCGGACGCGGCGGAAAAGCGCCGCGAGCGCTATCGGCAAAGAATGGAGCAGCTCGAGCGCGAAGCCGCGGAGCGCAAGTCGATGGACCAGGACGCGCAGTACGAGAGCCTGCGGCACGAGAGCCAGGACGACTGATCGGCAAGCCATGAGCGACGCATGAACGATCTGCACGACGCGCGGCGGCTGGATGCCGATCTGGACCGCATCGAAAGCGAGCCCTATTACGAGCCGGTGGGCGCGGAAGTGGCGCTGTTCGAGGCGGCCTGGGCAAGCCGGGTGCCGGTACTGCTCAAGGGGCCCACGGGCTGCGGCAAGACGCGCTTCGTCGAGCACATGGCCTGGCGGCTGGCGCGACCGCTGGTGACGGTGTCCTGCCACGACGACCTCACCGCCTCCGACCTGGTCGGCCGCTACCTGATCGTGGACAACGAAACCGTGTGGGTGGACGGACCGCTTGCGCGCGCGGTGCGCTCGGGCAGCATCTGCTACCTGGACGAGATCGTGGAAGCGCGCAAGGACACCACGGTGGTGATTCACCCGCTCGCAGACAAGCGCCGCATCCTGCCCATGGAGAAGCGCGGCGAGCTGCTGCGCGCGCCGGCGGAGTTCATGCTGGTGCTGTCCTACAATCCGGGCTACCAGAGCGTGCTCAAGGAATTGAAGCATTCGACGCGCCAGCGCTTCGTGGCGATCGAGTTCGACTATCCGCGCGCGGACCTCGAGGCGCGCATCATCGTCACCGAAACCGGCATAGACGCGGCCACCGCCGAGCGCCTGGTGAAATTCGCGGCGATGACGCGCAACCTCAAGGGAAACGGCCTTGACGAAGGCGCGAGCACGCGCCTGTTGGTGCATGCGGCGCAACTGATGCAGCGCGGCGTGGCGCCGCGCGAGGCCTGCACTGCAGCGATTTCGCTCGCGCTCTCCGACGACCCGGAGATGCTGGCTGCGATCGACGAGCTGGCGTCTGCGGTGTTTTAGCTGTGGCATCACGATTCCCGTAGCATTGCGGGGGTGGCGTTGCGCGCTGCGCGCGCCAACCGTATTTTCGGTACGGATAAAAGCCATCCGTACCGAAAATACGGTTATTGTTGAAACCAAACTCGGTATCGGGTCTTATTCGAGATCGTCGATGGCGCGCGGATAGCTTTTCATCCGTGCACCATCGACGATCCGCGCGGACGGCTTCTCGTCCGCGCAAGGGCGCGAAAGGGTTCGGCCGGAAGGACACTGATTTTGAGCGCAAGCCCCCCGCTTTCGCAAGCGGAACTCGAGGAAAGACTCGACGACATCCTGTGCGCGGCGCTGTCCTCGCGGCGCAGCGCTGCTGCGGTGGCCGCGGGGATCGCGCCGCTGCCGCGCGCGCAACAGGAATTCGTGCTCGCCTGGGCCGACGTCGCAGCGCAGAACGCCGCCGAACTGGGCTACCAGTTCAGCGCGCAGGCGCCGCAGGCCCTGGCGCTGTTCGGGCAGGCCGGGACGGAGAGATGGCTGCTGCGCGCGCTGGACGCCTACGACAAGGAGGGTTTGTATCGGGCCTGCGCCGCGCTGAAAGACCTCGCCGGCTTCAAGCGCGCGAGCGACGCCGCGGGGGAGGGTGCGGCGCTGGCCGAGGTGACGCGCGTGCTCGAGCTGTTTCTGCTCGGCCTCGCCGGGCGCAGGCTGTCGCTCGAGGCGGCGGAAGACACCTGGACCGACACCGAAACCATTTTCCTGCCCGAGCGCATTGCGCGCTACCCCGCGCGCGCACAGAACCTGAAACTGTACAAGGCGATCGCTGTGCACCATTGGGCGCAGGCGCGCTACGGCACCTTCAACCTCGATCTGCCGGCGGTGCTCGCCGGGTACGCGCTGCCCGGACAGGCTCTGGCATGGCTCAATCTTCTCGAAGCGATCCGGCTGGAGAACCAGGTCGGACGCGCCTTCCCGGGCCTCGCCGTGCTGCTCGCCGGGCTCCGGCCGGCGCTTTCGCCGCTGCTTGCCGCGGCCAGCGCGCGTCTGGCGGGCGGCGCGGCTACGGTCGCCGACAGCGTGCTGCTGCTGGGCGAGCACTATGCCCTGACGCCGCCCGAGCCCTTTCCTTACATGGGCAGCCTGCATCCGGAACGCGCCGCGAAGGTGCGCGGCGAGCGTGTTGCGAAGGAGCGGCGCGCGCTCTATACGGAACTCACGCAGTTGCGCCTGGCCGCGCAGGCGGAGCGGGGCGATTCCGCGGCGGGCGAGCCCGATCTGGATGTGGAAGCGTCCTTCGACACCCTGGAGTTCGAGTTGCAGATCGACGGCGAGGCGCTGGTGCCGCCCGAAGACGTCGCCAGGCTGATGCGCTCCATCATCCAGGATTTCGGCGAGATTCCCGAGGAATATCTGCTCGCCTCCGGCCCCGGCGCATACGCGGCCGCGGACGCGGCCGAGGCCGAGGGCGCGGGAGAGCTCGCTGAATCGAGCGCCGCGGGCGGCAGGCTGTATGACGAATGGGATTTCCGCCGGCGCGACTATCGCAAGGACTGGTGCGTGCTGTTCGAGTCCGACGTGGTGCCGGGCGACGCGCGCTTCATCGCCGGCGTGCGCGCGCGCTACGCCGGGCAGATCGCGCAATTGCGCCGCCGCTTCGAGGCGCTGCGCGGCGAGGACAGGCTTGCGCGGCGCCAACATGAAGGCGAGGACATCGACTTCGACGCCGCGGTGGAAGCCTACGCCGACCGCGCCAGCGGCATCGAGCCTTCCGAGCGCCTGTTCGTGCAGCGCCGGCGCAGCGAGCGCAATATCGCCGCCATGTTCATGGTCGACATGAGCGGCTCGACCAAGGGCTGGATCAATGCCTGCGAACGCGAGGCGCTGGTGCTGCTGTGCGAGGCGCTCGAGGCGCTGGGCGACCGTTACGCGATCTACGGCTTCTCCGGCTGGACGCGCAAGCGCTGCGACATCTACCGCGTCAAGACCTTCGCCGAGCCCTACGGTGATGCGGTGCGCGCGCGCATTGCCGGCGTCGAGCCGCGCGACTACACGCGCATGGGCGTGGCGATACGGCATCTGACCGGCATCCTCAACGAGGTCGAGGCGAAGACGCGCATCCTGTTCACGCTGTCCGACGGCAAGCCGGATGATTTCCACGACGGCTATCGCGGCGATTACGGCATCGAGGACACGCGCCAGGCGCTGATCGAGGCGCGCCGGTCCGGCGTGCACCCGTTCTGCGTCACCATCGACGAAGAAGCGCGCGACTACCTGCCGCACATGTACGGCCCGGCTAACTGGGTGCTGATCGACGACGCCGGCCAGCTGCCGCTGAAGACCGCGGACGTGTACCGGCGCCTGACGAGCTGACGCGGCGCCCGTGGCCGCAGCGCACGCGGCCGCGGGAAACTTGGGCCCGGGCCGCGCTTGGATTACAATTCGTCCTGCGGGATCTTACTCGCAACCTGCGCCATCCTCCCTGCCCCGACTATCCCACTTCCTGGAGCCTCCGTTGCAGATCGTCTGTCTTGATTTGGAAGGCGTGCTGATACCCGAGATCTGGATCGAATTTTCCCGGCGCACCGGCATCGCGGAACTGGCGCGAACGACGCGCGAGGAGCCCGATTACGACAAGCTGATGCGCGGGCGCATCGAGATACTGGCCGCGCGCGGCCTCGGCTTGCCCGACATCCAGCAGGTGATCGCCGGTATGGCGCCCCTCGCGGGCGCGCGCGAGTTTCTCGACTGGCTGCGCGGCGAGTGCCAGGTGGTGATCCTGTCGGATACCTATTACCAGTTCGCCGCGCCGCTGATGCGCGCGCTGGGCAACCCGACGCTGTTTTGCCACGAGCTCGTGGTGGAGCCGGGCGGTCGCGTGCGCGACTACCGGCTGCGCATGAAGGACCAGAAGCGCGCGTCGGTGAAGGCATTCAGGGAACTCAATTTTCACACCGTCGCGGCGGGCGATTCCTATAACGACACCAGCATGCTGGCCGAAGCGCATGCGGGCATCCTGTTTTGCCCACCTGACAACGTGGCAGCGGAATTTCCGCAGTTTCCTGTGACGCGCGACTACGACGAGCTGCGCCGGGCCATAGCGGCCGCGAGCAAGGCCTGAGAAAAGGGAGGCGTTTTCCCCCGCGCCAGCGCGCGGGCACAGACCGGGAGCGCAAATTGAAGGACAAGAAAGCGAAGAGCAAGCCCAAAGCCACACCCTCCAGGCCAGGACCCGCGGCGAACAAGCCGGGCGCGGCGTCGATTAAGCCGGGCGCGGCGTCGAAGAAACCGGGCGCCTCCGCCGTGGCCAAGCCGGGCGATGTTGCGGACCGTGCCTTTGACGTGCTGGGCTTCGAGCGCGACGCGTTGCGCGCGATCTTCGCGCCCAAGAGCGTCGCCGTGATCGGCGCAACCGAGCAAGAGGGCAGGGTCGGGCGCACCGTGCTGTGGAATCTGATCAGCAATCCCTTCGGCGGCGCGGTCTACCCGGTCAATGCGCGCCACAAGCAGGTCCTGGGGATCAAGGCCTATCCGAGCATAGACAGCGTGCCCGAAACGGTCGACCTGGCGGTGATCGTCACGCCAGCGCCGACGGTGCCGGGCATCGTCGAGGAATGCATTGCGGCCGGGGTGAAAGGCGCCATCATCATCTCTGCCGGATTCAAGGAGGCCGGCGCGGCGGGCGTCGAGCTCGAGCGGCAAATCGCCGAGACCGCGCGCGGCAGGATACGCCTCATCGGCCCGAATTGTCTCGGCGTGATGCGCCCCAGGACGCATCTGAACGCGACCTTTGCCAGCGCCATGGCGCGCCCCGGCTCGGTCGGCTTCATCAGCCAGAGCGGCGCGCTGCTGACCGCGGTGCTGGACTGGAGCTTCCGCGAGAACGTCGGCTTTTCCGCCTTCGTATCGGTCGGTTCCATGCTCGATGTCGACTGGGGCGACCTGATCAATTTCCTCGGCGACGATCCGCACACGCACAGCATCATGATTTACATGGAGTCCATAGGCGACGCGCGTTCGTTCATCTCCGCCGCGCGCGAAGTCGCGCTGACCAAACCCATCATCGTGATCAAGGCCGGACGCACGGCGGAGGCGGCCAAGGCTGCGGCCTCGCATACCGGCGCGCTCGCCGGCAGCGACGACGTGCTCGACGCGGTGTTCCGCCGCTGCGGCGTGCTGCGCGTGAATTCGATATCCGATCTGTTCTACATGGCCGAGGTGCTGGCGAAGCAGCCGCGTCCCTCCGGACCCCGCCTTACCATCGTCACCAATGCCGGCGGTCCCGGCGTGCTCGCCACCGACACGCTGATCGCCCTGGGCGGCGAATTGGCTGAATTGTCGGCGGAGACGATAGCCGCGCTGGACAAGGTGCTGCCCTCGCACTGGAGCCACGGCAATCCGATCGACATCCTCGGCGATGCCGATCCGGAGCGCTACGCGCAGGCCCTGGAAATCGCGACCAAGGACCCGAACAGCGACGGGCTGCTGGTTGCGCTCACTCCGCAGGCGATGACCGATCCGACCGAAACCGCTAGGCGCATGACGGCGTTCGCGATGACGCGCGGCAAGCCGGTGCTGGCCAGCTGGATGGGCGGAAAGGACGTGGTCGCGGGCGAAGCGATCCTGAACCAGGCCAACATCCCGACCTTCGGCTACCCGGATACGGCAGCGCGCATATTCACCCTGATGTGGCGCTATGCCTACAACCTGCGCGGCCTGTACGAAACGCCGGCGCTGGTCACGTCCGCTGCCGAGGCCGCGCCGGACCGCGCACTGGTGCAGCAGTTGATCCAGGATGCGCGCGCCGCGGGGCGCACGCTGCTGTCGGAGTTCGAGTCGAAGCAGGTGCTGGCCGCCTACGGCGTACCGACCGTGCCCACGCGCATCGCGGCGAGCGAAGACGAGGCGGTGGAATCCGCGGCTGCAATCGGCTATCCGGTGGTGCTCAAGCTGCACTCGCACACCATTACCCACAAGACCGATGTCGGCGGCGTTCAGCTCGACCTGGCCGATGCCGACGCAGTGCGACGCGCCTGGCGCGCGATCAAGTCCGGCGCGCTGGCGGCGGGCGGGAAGAAGGGCTTTCTCGGCGTGGCGGTGCAGCCGATGGTCAAGGCCGAGGGCTACGAGCTGATCGTCGGCAGCAGCATCGACGCGCAGTTCGGCCCGGTGCTGCTGTTCGGCGCGGGCGGACAGCTGGTCGAGGTGTTCCGTGACCGCGCGCTGTCGCTGCCGCCGCTCAATACCACGCTTGCGCGGCGCATGATGGAGCAGACCACCATCCATAAGGCGCTTCTGGGTGTGCGCGGGCGCGCGCCGGTGGACCTGGATGCGCTCGCGCGCGTGATGGTTCAGTTCAGCCAGCTGGTGGTGGAGCAGCGCTGGATCAAGGAGATCGACATCAACCCGCTGCTCGTTGCCCCGGGCGAGACGGCAATCGTCGCGCTCGATGCGCGCATCGTGCTGCACGGGCCCGAGATCGCCGAAGCGCAGTTGCCCAAGCTCGCGATCCGCCCCTATCCGGCACAGTACGCCTCTGAATGGACTTCGAAGGACGGGCTCGCGGTCACCATCCGTCCAATACGGCCGGAGGACGAGCCGCTGATGGTGCAGTTCCACACCACGCTGTCGGAAGAAAGCGTGTACATGCGCTACTTCCACTACATCCAGTACAACCAGCGTGTCGCGCACGAGCGCCTGACGCGGCTGTGCTTCATCGACTACGACCGGGAAATGGCGCTGGTGGTCGATCGCAGGGACCCGAAGACGGGCGAGCACAGCATCCTCGCGATCGGGCGCCTGAGCAAGGTGCACCAGACGAAGGAAGCCGAGTTCGCGATCCTCGTGAGCGATGCTTGGCAGGGCCACGGCTTCGGACTCGAGCTGCTGCGCCGGCTGGTGCAGATCGGGCGCGATGAAAAACTGCAGCGCATCGTCGCCTCGATCCTGTCGGACAACGTCGCCATGCAGCGCGTGTCGCGCAAGGCCGGCTTCAAGCTCAAGCGCGTCGAGACGGAGTTTCGCGCCGAACTCGACCTGAACCAGGGATAGGGAACGCGCGGCGCCGGGCGCGCCGCGCGGCGGTACAAACGCGATCTAGCCGGAAAACGCGATGGCTCCAGCGCTGCAAAGTCTGCTCGGTTTCTGCGTGTTGCTCCTGATCGCCTGGGCGCTGAGCGAAAACCGGCGCAAGCCGGCCTGGCACACGGTCCTGGCGGGGGTGGCGCTGCAATTCCTGCTGGCCCTGCTGTTCCTGAAGATCGCGCTGTTCCGTCAGGTATTCATCTCTCTCAACGACGCCGTGAGCGCGATCGAGAAGGCGACCCAGGGCGGCACCGCTTTCGTGTTCGGCTATCTCGGCGGCGGCGCGGCGCCGTTCGCCATTGCGCATCCGGAGGCGAGCTTCGTGTTCGCCTTTCGCGCGCTGCCGCTGATCCTGGTGGTGAGCGCGCTGTCCTCGCTGCTGTTTTACTGGCGCGTCCTGCCGCTCGTGGTAAAGGCATTCTCCCGGCTGCTCGAAAAGACGATGAACATCGGCGGCGCGGTAGGCCTGAGCGCGGCTGCCAACGTGTTCGTCGGCATGGTGGAGGCGCCGCTGCTGGTGCGTCCGTACCTGGCGCAGATGAGCCGCTCCGAACTGTTCATCACCATGAGCTGCGGCATGGCGACCATAGCCGGCACGGTCATGGTGCTCTACGCGAGCATCCTGAGTCCGGTGCTGCCCGATGCGATGGGCCACATCCTGATCGCGTCCATCCTGAGCGCGCCCGCGGCCATCGTGGTGAGCGTGCTGATGGTGCCGCCCGAGGGCGCGATGACCGCGGGCGAGCTGGTTCCGCCGCGCGCCGCGCGCGGCAGCATGGACGCCGTGACCCAGGGCACCGTGGAAGGGGTGCAACTGCTGATCAACGTGGTGGCGATGCTGCTGGTCATGATTGCGCTGGTGCATCTGGCGAACCTGATGCTCGGCCTGCTGCCGCGGGTGGGCGGCACAGCGCTGACGCTGCAGGGCATCCTCGGCTGGATCATGGCGCCGGTGGTGTGGCTGGTCGGCGTGCCCTGGTCGGAAGCGCAGGCGGGCGGCGCGCTGATGGGAACCAAGACCGTGCTCAACGAACTCGTGGCCTACATCGATCTCGCCCGGATGGGCGACGCTGCGCTCAGCCCGCGCAGCCGCCTGCTGTTGACCTACGCGCTGTGCGGCTTCGCCAATTTCGGCAGCCTGGGCATCCTGATCGGCGGGCTGGGCTCGATGGCGCCGGCGCGGCGCGAGGAAATCGTCGCGCTGGGCGGCAAGAGCATCGTCGCGGGCACGCTCGCCACCTGCCTCACCGGCGCGACGGTCGGGGTGTTGCTGTAAGAGTCGACATTTAGCGCATCATGGAATCCAGACTGAACGAACTAGAAGCCAAGATCAGCCTCGCCGAAGATTTGCTCGACGCGCTCAACCGCACTGTCTTCCGTCAGCAACAGCAGATCGACCAGCTGCAGCAGGACATACGGGCGCTACGCCGGCAGCTGCAGGAATGGGCGCCGCCCGAGGCCAGGTCCCCGGGAAACGAGATTCCGCCGCATTACTGAGTGCGGCCGGTTGCATCGAACCGTGGGGCATGCAAACGAATTGCCTGCCTCAGCCTGCCCTCAGTCGCAGGGGCTATGCCGGGAAAGGAGTGTCCGTCTCGAAATAACACTTTAAAGATAAGCGGGTTTTCTGATCTAGATCAAATGTTTCGGCGGTCAAAGACGGTACAAAGGCGGCAGAAGGCAGTTGGAATTGACCCAAAAAAGGGAGGAACATCATGCTGACCACATTCAAACGCTTCGTAGGCTGGTCCACACCGGTCGCGCCACGATTCAGTACTGCCGCCATGGCCAACTGGCTGGGGCATTTCACCGGCGGCCACGGGAAGCGCGGCGAATGCCTTGCGCGCAAGCAGGGGCGCTGCCCGGGATTGGAGTTTTGCGAAGATTGCGCCTGGTCGGAAGGCGTATCGCGCGACTCTGACTAGAAGCGAATACGCGCCATATCCGGCCGCCCGGGCTCTGCCGGGGGCCAGCCTTGTCCATGCGCATGGCGCGGCGCATGCCTAAGCAATAGTCGCAACCGCGGGAGTCTTGCCGCGGCCCGCGCGCGTCCCTCCCTGTTTCCCCCTCTGGCACCAAATTTGCTTTTTCCAGTGTAGCCGCCGTATCGAAGTGCGCGAATGTTTCCTTGTGGACGAAACAAGGCGCGGCTTGGGCGGATCCGTTTCATTTGGCAACTTCCCTGATCGGCGAGGATGGTTCAGTCCAGCCGTCAATATGGGTCAATTCGAAGGGAATCTCTTTTCCCGGCAATGGAAAGGCTTGAATGAACCTGCATGCGCTTATCCCTGTTCGCGAGATCAAAGCGCGCGGCAAGCTCAAGGGGCGCATCGCCGATGCCAAGGCGCTGGGCGAAGTGCGTGCGCTGCTTGGGGCGGCGCCGCGCGGGCGCGAGCTGCTGATCGAACATTTGCACCGGATTCAGGATCATTGGG
>Ga0335085_10001124_pt1 | contig 61878 bp, 50 predicted proteins | sample Lox_Sample_45_FD_206712 | JGI IMG/M metagenome (GOLD analysis project Ga0335085, IMG submission 206712) | Soil microbial communities from Loxahatchee National Wildlife Refuge, Florida, United States - Lox_Sample_4.5 | ecosystem: Environmental > Terrestrial > Soil > Wetlands | place: USA...
TGCCGGGGGACAACGTGAGCCTGACGGTGGAGTTGATCACGCCCATCGCCATGGACAAGGGGCTGCGCTTTGCCATCCGCGAAGGCGGCCGCACCGTGGGCGCCGGCACCGTTACCGAGATCATGAAATAGGAGCAAGCAGATGCCTCGCGATATCATCACGTTCCAGTGCACGGAGTGCAAAAACCGGAACTATTCATCGACGAAGAACAAGAAGACCACGACCGAGCGTCTGGAGATGAAGAAGTTCTGCCGCCACTGCCGCAAACATCAGCCCCATAAGGAAATCAAGTAGAATGAAGGCATGCCCCCAGTTGCGGGGCTGTGACCCAGGGGCGTAGGTTTAACGGCAGACCAGCGGTCTCCAAAACCGCGAGTGGGGGTTCGAATCCCTCCGCCCCTGCCACCCACCCCGCTACAGAATTTGGAGTAAAGAGTTTCATGGCAGAAGAACAAAAGAATTGGGTGCAGCGCACGAGGGAGTACATCGACGAGATCCGTTCGGAAACCCGCCGCGTGAGCTGGCCGAATCGCAAGCAGGTGGAAGGCACTACGGCGGTGGTGATCGTTTCGGTGTTCCTGTTCGCCGGTTATTTCGCGATCGTGGATCTCGTGATGCGGCGCAGTGTCTCCGGCATTCTGACGTTCTTCACGAAGTAGGCAATTATGGACGCGGAAGAAAACGTGCACACCGACGAGCAGGCCGAAGAGGCCGAACACGAGGAGTACGCCAACGGGGTGCCCGAAGAGCGCGCCGCGGATGAGGGCGAGCCTGAGGCAGCGGAGGCCGAAGAACCGCAGCCGGAAGCGGCCGCCGAACCCGAGCCCGCGCCGGCCGCTCCCGCTTACGACGAATCCTCGCCCAAGAAGTGGTACATCATTCACACGTATTCCGGTTTTGAGAACAAGGTTGCCGAATCCCTGCGCACGCGGTCGGAAGCCTTCGGGTGGGCCGATAAGATCGGGCAGGTCCTGATCCCCACCGAGGAAGTGGTCGAACTGCGCAACGGCAAAAAGGTCACGAGCAAGCGCCTGGTGTATCCGGGCTACGTGCTGGTGGAAATGGAAATGAGCGACGCGCTGTGGCACGAGATCAAGAACACGCCGCGCGTCACCGGATTTGTGGGCGGCGGCAACTCGCCGGTACCGCTGAGCGCCGATGAGGTGAATTCGATCCTCTACCGCCAGCAGTCGTCGGCGGAGCGTCCGCGGCCCAAGATGACTTTCGAGAAGAACGATTCCGTGCGCATTGTCGATGGGCCGTTCGCCAGTTTCTCGGGGAAGGTGGACGAGGTCAATGCCGAGCGGGGAACGCTCCGCGTAATGGTGATGATTTTCGGCCGCGCCACGCCGGTGGAGCTGGAATTTTTGCAGGTGGAAAAGGTTTAGTATGGCGAAAAAAGTTACTGCTCAGGTGAAGCTGCAGATTCCCGCCGGCAAAGCGACGCCGGCGCCGCCCGTGGGCACCGCGCTCGGTCCGCAGGGCGTCAACATCATGGATTTCTGCAAGGCGTTCAACGCCAAGACGTCGGCAAAGGACCAGGAAGGGCTCATCATTCCGGTCGTGATTACGATTTACTCCGACCGTTCGTTCACGTTCATCACCAAGACCCCGCCAGTGCCGGTGCTGATCAAGCGCGCGGTGAACCTGGCCAAGGGATCGGCTGAGCCGCACAAGGTCAAGGTGGGCAAGATTACCGAGAAGCAGGTCGAGGAAATCGCGAAGATCAAGATGCCCGACCTGAACTGTTTCGATCTGGAAGCCGCCATGAACTCGGTGCGCGGAACCGCACGCAGCATGGGCGTCGACGTCGTGTAGAGCCGCCCGTCTTCGGCCGGGAATTGTGACAAAACGTGGTAAACTCGTAGGGTCACACACGTGCGGATGTGGCGGAATTGGCAGACGCGCTAGATTCAGGTTCTAGTGCTCGCAAGGGCGTGGAGGTTCAAGTCCTCTCATCCGCACCAAAAAGAGTTTAAACCAGTCAGCGAGGGTCGATGACGCCAAAATCGGCCCTGTGTTCTTGCTGTGTTACTATAAGTTGTACGAAGTTCGATCTGCTGGCTTTCTCCCCTCACCGGTAGGCGGTTCGCCGATTCTCCTTCCTCACAATCTGAATCATGAAAACTTTCTCTGAACTATCTCTCTCTCCGTTGCTCGAGGCCAATCTTTCCCGAAACGGCTTCATTACGCCGACCGCGATTCAAGCTGCCGCGATCCAACCGGCACTGGCTCGTAAGGATCTGATTGCCACTGCGCAAACCGGAACCGGCAAAACCCTCGCCTTCGTGTTGCCCGTCGTCCACTCCCTCACTGGTAGTGGGGCGCTGCCCGCGGGCATTCGAACGGTGATCCTGAGCCCTACGCGCGAACTGGCGCTGCAGATCAACGACACATTCGTCAAAATGGCCGCGGGCAGCGGCTTGCGGACTGCCGTCGTAGTCGGCGGCTTGAGCGAACAATCTCAATTGCGGGCGATCCGTCAGGGAGCGCAAGTGGTGATCGCCACCGCCGGGCGGTTATACGACTTTTTCAATCGCGGGCTCGTCAACTTGAGCCGAGTCCAAATCCTGGTGCTGGACGAGGCGGACAGAATGCTCGACATGGGCTTTCTCCCTACGATTGAACGACTCATGACGGCGCTTCCCGTAAACCGGCAGACGCTCCTCTTTTCCGCAACCATCGAGCCCTCGATCCGCCATCTTTTGGACGTTCACGTTCCGCGCGGCGTGCGGATTGAGGTCGGTTCCACGACAAAGCCCGTCGACCAGGTCGATCTGCGGTTGTACGAAGTGGAGCAGGACCAAAAGCTCGGGCTTCTCGAAAATCTTCTGCAGCGGGACGAAGGCTCGTTTCTCGTGTTTGCAAGAACAAAGCACGGTGCGGACCGGCTGGCCGGGAGGCTCGCCGACCGCGGCGTCAGGACGGCGGCGATTCATGGCGATCGCAGCCAGAATCAGCGCAACCAGGCTCTTCGCGGGTTTCAAACCGGATCGTATCGCGTGCTGGTCGCGACCGACGTTGCCGCCCGCGGCATCCACGTCGACGGCATCTCGCACGTGGTGAACTATGACGTGCCGAAAGCACCGGAGGATTTCATTCATCGAGTAGGGCGCACAGGCCGCGCCGGAGCTCGAGGAATCGCCTCCACATTCGGAACTCGCCTGGAGCGGAGAACAGTGGCGGAAATCGAAGGCAAACTCGGTATTCGTCTGACCCGCTATACCGAATCCGGGGATGTTGCCGCGATGCAGACTGATCCCATCATTCAACGGGCGCGCCGTTGGCAGTCCTTTGCGCCCCGGCGCGGAAAACGGTTCCGGCGAATTGCATAAACGTTCGCGGCCTCAGCAACGAGACCGACGTGCTGCCGTGGTGACAGGCTTCCCGATGGATTCCAGATGCGGGAGAGGTTTAATCCAGGCGGCTAACTCATCCCGGATGCGCCGATACGCGGCGCGATGGCTGAGCAGCGTGTCTGTTGTGACCTTGCGCGCTCCGAACGCATCAGGATTGGAGCGAGTCTTCCGGTTCGATGGGAAACACCACCGTGAAAGTCGAGCCCACATTCACTTCGCTTTCGACCGAAAGATCAGCCTGATGCACATCTGCGATCCATTTGGCGATTGCCAGACCCAGGCCCGTGCCTTCCTGGCTGCGCGACGGATCGGCCCGGAAAAAGCGATCGAACACGCGCGGCAGCAGGCCGGCGGGAATGCCGATGCCGTCGTCCCGAACCTCGAGGCGCGCCTGCGCCGCATTGCGGTCGAGCGAGACGTCCACATGACCGCCCGCGGGAGTGTACTTGATCGCGTTGTCGAGCAAAGCCCAGACCAGGCGCTGCAGACCCGGCCGGTCTCCCCGGATTTCGCAGGGGCCGCCGGGGCATTGCAGGCTCAGATGATGTCCTTTGGCCTCCGCCACGACCCGCGCCCGCGCGATGGCGCCCGCCACCAGGTCGACGAAATCGATGCGCTCGAACGGGATGTCCACATGCCCCGCATCGGCGCGCGCCAGCAGCAGCATATCTTCCAACAGGGCAGTGGCTTCCTTGGCCTCCGCCAGGATTCCATCGAAAGACTCGCAGTATTCCGGCGGCAGATCCGGATGGCGCAGCGCGTCCTCGGCGACGATGCGGATGTAGGAGAGCGGGCTGCGCAACTCATGCGAAGCGTCCGCGGTAAAGCGCTTGATCCGGGCGACGGCCGTCTCCAGCCGCGACAGCATATCGTTACAGGTTTCCGCCAACTGCTCGAGTTCGTCGCCCGTGCGGCGGATGGGCAGTCTCTCGGACAGGTTCCCGATTGTGATGGAGCGAACCGCGGCGGTGAGACGGCCCACCGGCGCCAGCCCGCGCCGGCTCATGAAGTATCCTGCCAGCGCGGAGGCGGCGAGGAGGATCGGAATGGCTCCGGCCAGCCCCATTGAAAAACGGGCCAGCATCTGCCGGTTATCCTCCAGTTGGCCTCCCACCACGATTACGACGTCTTCGAGCGGCAATTCCGCAGGCTGTTGCAGGACGCGATACTCGCGGCCCTGAAACATGACATTGCTGAAGTGCTCACGGCGCGCCCGGTCCAACTGCGGCCATGGAAAACCGGCGGGAGCGGAGGAAGCCGCCGGATAGAGCAGCCGGCCGCTGGAGCCGAAGACCCGAATCAGGTTGCCTTCCGGCGTGGCGTCGGCGAATTCCCTGTAGCGGGTGGCGCGCCGCGCAGCGTCATTCGGGGGCGTGCTGGAAAGCGCCTCCAGCGCGCGGGCCGCGCGGCGCGTGAGCGTCCGGTCGCGTCCCTTGGAGAGCGAATATGCCAGGTCCGCCCACATGACCACGCCGAAAACGACGAAGCCGCAGAGGAAAACCGCCGTGAACCAGACCGTCAACCGGAGCGAAATCGAAATTCGATTCAATTCGCTTCGACCTGAAGGGAGTATCCCACGCCCTTGAAGGTTTGCAGAAGCTGCGGCTCGCAGCCTCGGGCGATCTTGGAACGCAGGGAGCGGATGAAAACATAAAGGGTGTTGTCGCTGACCTCCGCGCCGCCTCCCCAGCCCGCCTCCACCAGAACATTGCGCGGCACCACGCAACCGGCACGCCGCATCAGCACTTCGAGAAGAGCGTATTCCGTGCGGGTGAGCGAAGCGATGCGCTCTCCGCGCTGCAACTCGTGGGTGCGGGCCTTCAGCACGAGATCCCGGAATCGCAGGTCCGCCGGGTAAACCATGGGCCCGCGCCTGGCGAGTGCGCGGATGCGCGCCAGCAGCACATCCAGCGAGAAAGGCTTCGTGAGGTAATCGTCGGCTCCGCAATCGAGGCCGTGCACGACATCGGTCATGGCATCCCGCGCCGTGACCATGATTGTCGGCACCATGGCTTTGGCGGCGCGCAGGTTGCGAACTACGTCAAAGCCGTCGCGGCGGGGGAGCATGACGTCCAGGACGATGACATCGAGGCCTCCGGACATGCCGATATTCAGTGCTTCCTCGCCGTCAAACGCCACCACCACCGAATAGCCCTCGCCCTGCAGCGTGCGTTGCAGGAATCGTGCCATGCGAGGTTTATCCTCAGCCACCAAGACCCGCATAGAAGCCATCGTAGGACGATTCGATGAATTTCTGGTGACGGGCGCGTTTCACGCCGGTTGTCTTTGGGGAACCGGATTTTCAGGCACAGTTTGTCGAAAGCTTACCGTGGGGCAATGCGAACAATCCCATCGCGGTAGTCGATCATCAGCACGGAACGGCTGAGCGCGGGATACCCGAAGAGCCCGGAGACCTCGACCTGGTGGTAGCGGCTGGCAGTCGACAGATCCACGGCAACCACGGGACCGGTTGCGAATTCCCTGCTTCCCAGGCGAAGCCGGAGGTTGCCGCATACAATCGGAGCCTCCATCTCTTCGCCTCCTCCCTGGAGGGAGATGCGAGCCGCCAGGATCTCTGGGATTTCTAATTGGCGGGCCATTTTTCGGGAGATTGCCGTATAGGATGCGCCGGTATCCAGCAGGAAGTAGCCCTCGCGCGATTGGTTGACGGTGCCTTTTACGAACAGCAGATCGTTCCTGTTCAAAGCCTCGATCGCGCCCTCGGGGTCCGGCGCCGCGGCCGGGTACGGCAGGAGTTCCAGGCTCTTGCCTGGAAAGTCGAGGCGGATGAGAAAGGAGGCGAAAATGGTCAGCGGGAACGCCCCCTGAATACCGCCGGGCAGATCGTGGTCCGCGACCAGAAGCGGGACGTGATGCAAGGTCAGGCCGCCGACCTCCAGGGTGCCGGCGTACAGTTGTTTGGCCGTGGCGGGCGAGAGCAAACCGGCGCCGACCAGGTCGAGGTCGGTTCCCCCCATGCAGCCCGATTTCCTGGCCGCGCTTCGATTCAGCACCACGAACTGGCTGCCGCTATCCAGCAACAGCCGGATTTCGGGGCCATGATTGATGCGGGCTCGAATCAGCAACCCGCTGGTGCGCGCAGGGGGAGTGACAAAAGGACCAAGCTTGAAGCTGTACCGGGGTTGCGCGGCGCCCCCCGGCGCCTTCAGGGCAGGAGGGCCCGCTGCAAACCCGGGGAGAATTGAGGAGAGCAACCCGACGAATGCCAGCGTACGCATTAGTTACAAATGCGTTACCAGCATACGACGATTTGGTTTCAATCACAAGAATAAAACTCATCCCAAACCCCATCCCGATGTGCGCAGCGGCGCCGCTCCGGAGGTCTGGACTACCGGCCCCGTACGAAGAGCGCAACTCGCCGGCGGCGTGTGGCCGGGCCGGGAAGCCAGGCCCGCCCTCAGTGGGTGTCGCGAATCACGGCCGCCACGTCCTCCACCTGATCGGTGGACAGAAAATCGACGTGTGCGCGTACCGCGGCCTGCCAGCGCGGCATCACGTTCGCTTTGGAGCCGAAATTGTAATCCTTATCCCAGCCCTGGTTCTCGGACTGGGTATAGCCGTCCAGGCAATAGACTCCGACGAAGTAGCCGAGCCGGTGGCCATAATCGACAAACTTCTTCAGGCGGGCATCGGCGGCGCCGTTCCATTCGCCGGCGCCGGTTTCGCCGCCTTTTTCGATGAAGGCCCAGTTGACACCGAACCAGCGGTGGTAGTTATCCGCCTTATGCGGAACCAGCTGTTCCGGATCGAGCGTGGAAAGAAGCGCCACGGCTTCGGCGCGCCGTTCTCTCGGGAGTTCGGTCGGATTCTCATCAAACTTCGTCGCCGAGCCGAACACACGAATCTTTCCGCCTACCGGGACCTGGTCGTAAAAGCACTGCTGCTTGATATCATTCTGCTTGTCTTCCACCAGCACCATCATGGGTTTCAGATCCAGGGCCGTCTGCACGGCGATGTCGGCGCCCTTTCTCGCGGTGGTCAACCAGGCGTTGTAGCGGTCCAGAAGCGCGTTGATGGCCGCCAGGTGCTCGGGCGGATCGTTCTTGATATCGAGGTACAGAATCACCAGTGGCCAGTTTCCCTTGTTGCCCTCGCGCAGGGCCTTCTCCATGATCGGCTTCACCCTGGGGAAGAAGTAAGTTTCGAGCGTGGGATCATCGCTGCCCACGTTCTTGGCCCCGTGGATCTCGAGGGAACGGCCGTCGATCCACGCCAGATCCTGTTCGGCGGCAAAAGGCACGCCGGCGGCGATTGCCCGGTCGAGGCGGTCGGCATACTTGCCGTGATCGGGATAAGCATTGTGAGACAGGATCAGGATCCGCGATCCTGGGGTATAGGTTTGGGCGACTTTTGCGATCCCTGCTACGGAAAGCAGAATGGCGGCAAAGGCGCCGGAAACGAACAATCGGTGTTTCATCATTTCATCTCTCCCTATAGAAGCCTGTGGCCATCGAGTCGTTTGCTGTCGATCAGAACGAAAGCCGGAGCATGAATTGCATCTGCCGCGGCGTGCCGGTGCCGACCGCCGACGTGGTGTACGGACTGGTGATGGCGCCGAAGGTGGTGCCGGCGGAAGGATTGGTCCACTTCACGTTCGGGTTTCCGATCTGCGCGCGGTTGAAAATGTTGAACACATCCGCGCGGAAGCTCAGCGCCATGCGCTCGCCAATCGGAAACCGCTTTTCGAGCGAAGTGTCGGCCTGCCAGATGCCGGGCGCGCGCAGGATATTTCTGCCGGCGTCGCCCCAGGCGCCGTTGGCCGGCGCGGCGAAGGCGTAAGGGTTGTACCAGAGGGTCGGAGTCTGCGTGGCGGGATAGAGGGGCTGTCCGTAAACGACGTCGGGACGCTGACTGCTGTTGATGCCGTCCGGCAGCGCCGAATTGCTGCGGCTGAGCGTCACGTTCTGCGGCAGGCCGGTGCGGGCCATTCCGATACCGCTCACCTGCCAGCCGCCGAGCAGCGCATTCGCCACGCCGGACGAATTGGCCAGCCAGTGATGCCCTTTGCCTACGGGCAGCATCCAGATGAGACTGGTGGTGAAGTTATGGCGGACGTCGAAATCGGCATTGCCGCGGTCGCAGGTGCGGCAGTTATTGTTCTGGATGGAATCCGATTCTCCGTCGCCGTTCGAGCCGTCGCTGATGCCGTGCGAGTACTGGTAGTTGGCGGAAATCAGAAGGCCGGTTTTGAGGCTCCGCCGCAGGCTCGCCTGGAATGCCTCCAAATCGCTGTTGCCTTCGTAATTCGTGTAGCCGATCGTGGAATTCGTCAGGTTGGCGAAAGGCCGCGTACCTGTCAGAGGGTTGATGCCGTTCAGGGTTTGCGAGCTGAATTCGTGGGTTCCCTTGGTGCCCAGGTACGTTACGCTCAACATCGTGTCCCTGGCGACTTCCTGTTGAATGGAAAGCGTCCATTGGTCCACGGCTACGTCTTTGCGATGGCGGTCTTTGCCGGAATAACTGACGTTGTAAGCGGCGTCAGACAGAAAAGGGGCGATCGGATAGGAAAGGTTCGCAATGTTCGCCTGCGAGAGGCTGAAGGACTGGCCGATTTGAGTGCTGGCAAAATAAAGCCCGCCGAATTGGCCGTCGCTGTAGGAGATGCCGGAGCCGGCGCGAATGGCGGTTTTGCCGTGGAAGACCTCCGGTGACCAGGCGATGCTGAGCCGCGGCTCAAAGTCGTGCGTGTTGGGGAAGTAGAAAGCGGAGCCGGGGGGGCAATACTGCAGCCCACAGCTATAGGGGTCGAATACCTGCCCGATGTTGTTCTTATCGTAATCCACCCCGTAATACTCGTAGCGCAGCCCCGCGTTCACCGTGAGGTTCGGCCGGATCTTGAACTCGTCGAGAATATACCCGTAGTAAGGGTTCTTGCGCGCCTGTGTCTCGATGGGGAGAGGACTGTAGCTGTAGGCGTTGAGCTGATTGGCCAGGAAAGCGGACTCACTCAGATAAGTCAGGCTTTGCAGAGACGCGAAGTGAAGCTTGTTTTCCTGCATGCGCCGGATCTCCACGCCCGCTCGAATCGTGTGACGCCCCCTGGTCCAGGTGAAGTTATCAACGAAGCTATAGGAGTTATCTTTGCGAAAGGAGTGATCGCCCAGAGAGTAACCGGTGAACCCGGTGATCGAGAGAGAGTAGATCGACTTACCGTCGCCTTTATCCTGATAATTGTCCCGGTTCTGTCCGATGCGGGCGTCGTTGAGCATGGTCGGGGAGAAAGTATGTTGGATATCCAGGACTGACTGCGGCGTATCCATGGTGGTGTAAGTGTTCTCCGCCAGCGCCGGGGAGACGTTGTAATACTGGTCGGTATTGAACCGCAGCGAAACGGACGTCCTATCGTCCAGAACGTAGTCGACACGGAAAAGGCCGCCATCCTCGCTGGTCGGGCTGGCGCCGGAGCTGATCCAGAGGTTGGCGTTGGGATCGGCGGTTGGAATATTCCCCTCGGGGTAAGCGTTAATGAGCGGCACGAGCGCGGGTTGTTTCTGCGCCACCTGTGCCCGATACGCTTCGGTGGGCACGTTGCCGCTGATCTGCTGCGAGAAAACCTGCCGGATGCCCTCATAATTGGCGAAGAAGAACAGCTTGTTATGAATCGCCGGGCCGCCGAGGCTGGCGCCAAAGTTATTCATGATGAAGGGATGGCGAATGGTATCGAAGGCGGTGGCATCGAAGTAGCTGTTGCGAAGATATTCGTACAGCGAGCCGTGAAACTCGTTGGTGCCGCTCTTCGACACCATGTTGACCTGGCCTCCGGCCATGCCGCCTATGTCCGCGGTGTAGCCGGCACTGCTCGCCTTGAATTCGGCGATGGACTCCATCGGGAACTCGATGCGCGCGGCTACCTTCACAAACTGGTGATTGAGACCGGTGGCATCGACGCCGTCAAAGCGGAAATTGTTGTCTTCCTGGGAAAGACCGGAGAAGCGGATGGTGTCCTGGGTGCCGGTTCCGGAACTGATGGCGCCCGGAATCAGTGCTTCCAGGCTCGCCCAATATCTTCCGTTGACCGGCAGTTCCTGGGTTTGGCTGCCGGTAATGACTCCGCCGACTTCCGCGGATGTGAGGTTGAGATCGGGGGTCGCATCCACCACCGTCAGGTGAGAGGCGACGGAGCCCACCTGCAGAACCGGATTCAGCGTCCTGGTTTCCCCAACCTCCAGCGTGAAGGTCTGAATCTGCAGTGAGTCAAATCCTTTTGCGGAGACCGTGGCGGCATATTGGCCGACCGGGAGTCCGGTAAGAGTGTAAGCTCCGGCTGCGTTGGCGACAGTGGTATAGTCCAAGCCGGTCGCAACAGCTTGCACGCTGATTTTGGCGCCGGGGACGACACTGTGGCTGGGGTCCATGACGATTCCAGTCAGAGTTGCACGGTCCATCTGGGCAGCGAGCGGGATCGCGCACAAACAGAAGATGACGAATTCGAGGCGACGCATACGGCCTTTCCGGCCCTCCCGAGCCTGTTTGAGTCGAGATGACTTTTGGATAGCGGAAGAGCGATTACACCACGCGAATCTTAAGAGAACCTAAAAGCTCCGCGGTGTCACCGAGAATTCATGCGAAATTCAAGCGGCCGGGGCTGCTGCCTGAACACGGCGTTCGGAACTGTCGGGCCCATTGAGGAGTTAGCGGCCCGCGGTCTGAGGGCTTCGCTCTACAGCCAGTTCGTTCCGGACTACCGATGGAGGCCTGCGCTGTTTGGGACGCCACCACGTGATGAGGCCCGTGATAAAGAGCAGGGACGGCACCAAACCCAGAAGGCTCCAAAGCATTTTGATCGGCAGGCCGCCAAACTCACCGTAATGGATCGGTGCAAAGCTGGCGAGAATCCGGGTTGCGAGCGGTTGATCCGCGGCCCTGCTGACCGCCAGAACCCTGCCGGTGGAAGGCTCGATGTAGACGTGGTTACCGCTGTCCGCGAGATCGCCGCGCCGGTAGAGCCGCAAATCCACCGGACCTTTGTTTCCCTCCGGCAGCCGAAGTTCGGTCGGCACGCCGTCGGGCATCGCGCCGGCGCCAATCCGGAGATACGCATCCAGCGGGAGCGTCACCCGGACCGCGGACTTCGCGACGCGCGGTGTTTTGCTCGCGGCCCGTTGGCCGGTTACCCATTGCAGTGTGTCTCGAAACGTGTTGGGGTAGGCCAGTTCGATTCCCGTGAACGAAATCACGGTGAGCAGGCCGTATGCCCACAGTCCCGCGCAGCGGTGCAGCTCGAAGTGAAAACGGCTCGATCCCCCTTGAGGCCGGACCGAAATCCACGAACGCCACTTGCGCCGGCCGCTGAGCCAGAGGAGCATGCCGGAGGCTGACAGCGTGAACAGAATCACGCCGACAACCCCCACTGCCTTGCGGCCCGTTTTTCCTGCCAGCAGATTGCGATGCAGATCGATCAACCAGTCGACCCACTGTGCGTCCACCATCCCGAGAACCCGTCCTGTCGAGGCGTCGCAGGCTAAACGGCGCTTCTTTCCGGCCAGATCCACTTGAACGATGTACACATCGCCGGGTTTGGCGGGAAATCGAATCTGGCTGACGCGTGCATCCGGGTGGACTTGCGCAATCTGCCGGGCGAGTTCGTCCAGCCCGACGCTGCGGGGACCGGCCGCACTTCTTGGCGCGGACGCCTGTTGAATTTCCGATCTGAAAACGATCACGCTCCCGGCTAGCGATATGACAGCGATGACGAGACCTGCTACGAGACCGGTCCAGGTATGAAGACCCTTGAGGAACAGTCTGGGGGACACCTTTGGTTTTTTACTGGTCATGTGTTTTGAGTGTGACTGCGAGCGGCAAGATCGGGTCCGGCGAGCCGGCCGGGAACATTCATCCTCTGGCATTAGAGCACCCGATTCTAAAGAAATCCTTAAAATCCGCCGTTGTCACCGCAAATTCATGGTGCCGCTCGCCACCAGACCTGGGAGCGACTTATTCAGACGGCCTGATTCCGCCAGGCGGCCTGGCCCCGTGTGCAAATACATCGCGGTGGACGTGAACGCGCGCGTGGTGCCGGCCTTGACGAACCCGCTGTCGCGGCACGTGGCGTCCTTGGTAAAGATTCGGCTACTAGAGGCTGAAGATTCGATTACAGGCCCTTTTCTTAAGATTGTCTTAAGCTTCAGGTGGTTCGATAGGGGAGCACCCGAACAAAAAAGAAGTGATCGATGAGATCCCTGTTTTGCAGGGATGGTGTCATCACACTCCGCACGGTTTTCAGATTCCCGGGAGGATTGGAATGTCGAAGAAATTCGTTCTCATATGGATGTGCGGGCTAGGCTGCTGTTTTGCCCAAGCCGACCGCGCTGCGCTGACCGGCACGATTACGGACGCCACGCACGCCGCCGTTCCCAGAGCGCATGTGAAGGTCGTCTATCCGAATACCGGACTCTCCCGCGTCACGACGACATCCAATTCCGGTGAATTCCGGCTGGGTGGACTTCCCATAGGAGTCTGCTCTGTCGAAGTCGAAGCAGTCGGCTTCCAGCCGCTCAAGACGACAACGTTCGCGCTGAATGTCGGCGAGACGCGCACGCTGGACCTGACGCTCGCAGTGGCTACCGCAACATCCACCGTCGAAGTCAAGAGCGTCGTCGAACCCCTCCAGCAAAGCAATGCGACGGTTGGCGATGTCCTGGTGTCATCGCAGTTGAACAACCTGCCGGTCAACGGACGGGACTGGAAGTCGCTCATGTCGCTGGTTCCAGGCGCGGTCAACGGCAATGAGTTCTTCTCAACCGGCGGCGACGACATCAACTACCGGGTGGATGGAACCGACGCGAGCGGCGTTCGCGACCAGAATATGAAGGTTTACACTCGCTTGACGATGTCGCAGGACGCCGTCGCCGAGTTCCGGGTCAGCGCCGGGTTGTTCACTGCCGAAACGGGCGGCACGCCCGGCGCGCAGGTGGAGGTGGTAACAAAATCGGGATCGAACGAATTTCACGGAACCGGGTTCGAATACGTTCGCAACAGCATCTTCGATTCCCGCACGCCGTTCGATCCGACGACGCACCCGCCGTTCCGCCTGAACAACTTCGGCTCCACCTTGGGCGGGCCGGTAATTAAGAACAAAACATTCTTTTTTCTCTCGTACGAGGGATACCGACAGCGGCTCGCCCAGACGTTGATCGGATATGTCCCGACGCCTTCGCTCCGCGACCAGGTAGTGTCCACGTCGCCTGTACTGGCGCCTTTCATCAACGGCTACCCGCTGCCGAACGACGGCTTGTTGAGTTCGCAGATCGGTCAATGGACCGGCCAGGCCTCGGCATTGGAAGACGAGGATGTGGGGACGGTGAGGGTGGACCACCGGTTCTCCGACGCTTTGAGTTCGTACTTCCGGTTCAGCCGGAACTACAACCGCCTCAACGTGCCGCAGACGTTAGGCGAGGCGAATCCGCAAGTGATCGCCCCGACCACCGGCGTGCTGGACTTCCTGTATACGCTGTCGCCCCGTTCGATGGACGAGTTCCGTTTTGGCACGGACTTTCTCCCGTGGAACTCCGAGACTCCCTCGGATATCACCAGCACGATCAGCGTGCCCGGGCTTTCCGCGCCGGCGGCTTTCCAGCATCAGATATGGCATGCAACGTCGGAAGATTTCGTGGACAGCTTCACCACGGTGCGCGGAAACCACACATGGAAGGCGGGCGTGGAGGCCAAGCGGCTGCTGCTCAACCTATGGGCGGCGCCAACTTATAGCCTCAACTATGCCACCGTTACGGCATTTATTGACAATCAGCTCAACACCGCCTCGGGCTCGCAGGGGAAGCCGGCCCGGACGCAGGTGAAGACCGAGTATTTCGGCTATATCCAGGACGAGTGGAAGGTCAAGCCCAACCTGACCTTGAATCTCGGCCTGCGATACGACTTTTTCAATGAGTTCGAGGAAGGTCACGGCCGGACCCTCGGGTTCAGTCTTCAGGATTGCGGCGGATACTGCCAGTTCGGGTTGCGATTCGGCAACCCCGACACCACGAATTTCGCGCCCCGCGTGAGCCTGGCATGGTCGCCGGAACGCTGGCGCGACAAGACGGTGATCCGGGCAGGTGCGGGTATCTTTTACGGCGACGGGCAAGAGGGCGACCAGCAGTCTCCGATCACGAACCAGGGCTGGAGCTACAGCCTTTCGGCTGCCGTGACGCCCAATTTGGTGTATCCAATTTATGTCGACCCGAACAACTTACCGTACGGCGCGCCCAGCGATTACGACCGCCACCGGCGCAGTGAAATGTTCCAGGAGTGGACGGCGCAGGTGCAGCAGCTTCTCCCTGGAGGGTGGACGGCACAGGTCAGCTACCTGGGCATCCAGGCCGATCACCTCAGTTCTAAGAGCTATGAGAACGGCATCAGCCCTCTGACCGGCGCACGGCCGCTGCCGCAGTTCGGCCAGATCGGCACCGTTGGCTCCTGGGAGAACAGCAGCTATAACGCGCTCCAGGCATCGGTCCAGCGAACCACACGCGGCGGCTTGTTTTTGAAGTTCAACTATTCCTGGTCTCACGCACTCAACGAAGATTCGCAGGGAGGCGGCGGGCCGGCTGTACCGGAGAATGCCGCTTGCATTTCGTGCGAGTGGGGAAGCAGCGCCGCCGACCAGCGCCAGGCGGTTTACGGGAGCTTGAGCTATCCGTTGCCCTTCGGCCGCGCGAGTAAGTGGGGCGGATGGTCCATCAGTGCGGTCAATTCCTTTCACACCGGCTTTCCTCTGAACGTAACCATCACCCGCAAAGCCGCGGCGGTACCGGACGGTAACACGAGCAATCAGCGGCCGGATTTTGTGGTTGGTATCTCTCCGATTCCAGTAGGCGGCCAATCGATCAACGATTGGATCAACATTGCCGCATTCGCGACGCCGGCCAACGGAGTGTTTGGAGATTTAGGACGCGACACCGTCATAGGCCCCAACCTTTTTCAGATCGACACGGCGTTGCAGAAAGACACTCAGATCAGGGAGCGTATGGCCCTGATCTTCCGGGTCGATGCCTTCAACGTCTTCAATCATCCGGAGCTTGGCAGCCCGAACCTGAACGTCTCTTCCCCGGCGACTTTCGGCCGCATTACGAGCCTGGCGAATACGTCGCCGATCGGCACCGGCGGCGCGAGGAGCCTTCAACTGGCGCTGCGACTCAGGTTCTGAGCCGCTTTCGGCCAATTGCCCGTGCCGTGCCGGCCTTCCCGCGGCGTGGGTCCGCCTCCGCATGATAGCGCTTACATAAACACCGCCAAAATGGTATCGTTTACCAGGAGGTGGAAACTCTTTGCATGTGCGAATCGGCCGCCGGCTTTCCAGCCCGCACCACCGCTCTCTGGCTGGCCGAGGCCCGCGAGATACCGCAAAACTGCGATCGGGACCGCGACTAAAAGGGGCGCCGCTTTGCGGCGCCTTACGAGCCGGCCCGCGGCCCCGCAGTTCGCTCTTCCACTGCACTGAGTTCGTTGCTTGAAGGTCTTTCCTCCCATGAAACGCCAGGATTTCCGATGAGACTCCTCTTTGAAATGATTCGCCCGGCCCGATTTCTGACGGCTGCCCTGCTTCTGCTGCCCGCCCTGGTTGGCGCCCAGAACCTGCGCAACAGCGCGTTCAATATTCAATACAGCGACCAAGGAATCGTCAGTCTTCGTCACACCAATGACGTCTACGACACCGAATACATCGCTGCCGGCGGTTCGTTCGGCCGGGTTGTCGCACGCTACCGCACTTCGCCCGAGGGCGATTGGCGCGACATCGGGCAGCTTAAGCCGGCCGGCGAACCGACCGGCAACAGGATTGAGTACCGTGTCGGCGAACTGCTGAAGACGCTGGCGGCGCAAAGCGAAGTCAGTGCCTCGGCCGCCGTTCCAGGCCTTGCGACCGTGAATGACGGTTTGGTGGGCCCGAGCTTCGGCGGACGTAGGGGACGGGGCGCGCCTCAGGTGACCGCAGCCACCTTTGCGGGCGGCGCCGATGGCGTCGCTCCATGGATTCAGTATGCCTTTCCGCGAATCGAAACCGTCTCGGAAGCCGCCGTCTACTGGGCCGGTCCCGGCGAGAATCAGGCCGCGCGCGGGGGCCGCGGCCAGGCGCAGCCGGGGACGAGTTTCCAGGCGCCGCATTCCTGGCGCCTCCTGTACCGGACCTCTGACAATGAGTGGCGTCCCGTTCAGGCAACGACGCCCTATGGAACGGAAACGGCGAAATTCAATGCCGTGCAGTTCACCCCTGTGAGCACTTCGGCAATGCGTGTGGAGTTCCAGATTGCGCCGGACACTCAGGTGGGGGTTGCCGAATGGCGCGTCGGGCCGGAAAGGACTGTGGTCCTGCCCAACGATTTGACCATCAGCGAGTCCTTCGAGTTTCAGGGCGAGCAGCTCAACTGGCGCATCACGCTGGCCAATCAGACCAGCGCTGCGATCGAGGTCGGCGACTTGGCGGTCCCGACGCAGATGGCCGAAGGCACACCCGGCCGGCGCGGTGACATCTATACACAGAAACTGCTGCGTCATAGCCTGATTGCAGGCGATGGCTCGTGGATGTACTGGGCACGCAGCAACGGGGTGGGTCCTTATCTGCTCATGACCCCTGTTGGAGCGACCGGGCTGGAATACTTCGACAGCAGCGGCGGCAATCCGCCGGGCAACGCCGGCCGCGGCGGCCGCGGCGGCTTCACGCCTTACATTCACGCCACCGTCAGCAACGCTGCCGACATCCAGAGGGCGCGCGAGGCCGGCCGCAAGCAGCCGTGGCGCCTGCCGCTCACGAGTCTGCACCTCGCGCCGCGGGGTGCGAAAGGGAGTGAAGTCACCTATGAATTCCGCTTGCAGTGGGTGCCGAATCTCCAGGGCGTGCGCGACGCGCTTTATGCCGACAACCAATTCGACACGGTCATTGTGCCCGGAATGACGGTGCCGATCGACCTGCCGGCCATGATCGCGCTGCGTACCCGCAACCACATCACGGCCGTCGACGCCGAGTTCCCGGGCAAGACATCCGTCGAGTATCTGGGGGAGAAGGGCAAAGACACGCACGTCTACAAGGTCAAGTTCAGCCGGCTCGGTGAGAACATGCTGAAAGTCCGTTACGGCGACAGGCAGTGGACATCGCTCGAGTTCTTTGTCACCGAACCGCTGGAAACCGTCATCAAGAAGCGGGCGAAATTCCTGGTTGAGAAGATGCAGCACATGGACTCGACCAAGCCCTGGTACGGCGCCTATGGCGACTGGGACCAATTGAACCACGTGCTGCGCAATCCCGAAGACCGCGACCACCTGAGTCCCTGGCTCACCGATTCCAGCGACGATGCGGGCAACGCGCGGCCCGCCTTCGTCGCCGGCGTCAACGCCTTCTTTCCTACCGCGGAAGGCGTTGCCAGCGTCGAGCGTTATGTGCGCTACTACTTATTCAACGACTACAAGGACGGCAAGGGCGGCATGCAGATGACGGCGAATGAGCCGTACCCTTATGGCATCTACGGCACGTTCGACAACTGGTGGCAGCACCGCGCCGCGCCCGACACACCGCCCGAGACATACGAGCCGGGCAACCCCAACCGGCAGCGCGACTGGACCGTTTTGCACCGGGATCATCTCTGGCGCATCTACGATTATCCGCACATCATCAGCATGTATTACCGGCTGTACCAGATTGGGAAGTTCTATCCGCAGATGCTCCACTGGAAGACCTCCGCACAATATCTGGAGCTGGCATATCGCACCGCGGTCGCTTACTGGACGGTGCCGTTGGCGACACGTAACTGGTCGGCCAATTCGGTCGGCACGATGAACGAGGCCTGCATCGAGGACCTCATTTATGCCCTGGAGGAAGAGGGCAAGCAGGATTCGGCGAATGACCTACGAGCCCTCTGGGAAACCAAGGTCGCGCATTTCGTCCTCAATCCGCCCAATCTCTATGGCTCGGAATTCGCCTTCGACTCCACGGGTTTCGAATCTACCGAGGCTCTCGCCCGATATGCCGTCCGCAACGCCGGCAAGCACCATGTCGATCCGCCAAAATTCGCCGTCGGTCCCGGCCGGGGCGAAATCCCGAAGTTCAGCGACGTCACGCCCGAAGCCGCGAAGAAGTTCCAGGATTTCCAGATGCAGCTCAATGTCAACGACCGTGGTTGGATCGAGACTGCCTATTACCTGCTGGGCAGCGACTATCGCGGTTCGACGTCTTATCTGCAAAGCTACATGTCGCAGCTTGGCGGTTGGGCCGTGCTCGACTACGGTCTCAACTTCGCCGATAACCCGGCCGACTATCTCCGTCTCGGTTATGCTTCGGCTCTGAGCGCGTGGTGCCTTGTGAATTCCGGCACGGCCGAGAGTGGTTACGGCTACTGGTATCCGGCCAAGGCGAACGATGGGGCGACAGGCGGCGGTTTTATTCCCGAAGTCTGGGGGCGGGGTTGGATCGGCAAGACGATGCCGCGCGGCGCCTGGTACTACAGCGCCGAAGAGGATGTCGGCTATGTGGGCTCGCTCCGGACGCTTGCCACAGTGGTGACGAATGATCCCATCTTTGGCGATTATGCCTACGGCGGCATTCTCAGCCGCGCAAAGGATGGCGTGCGGGTGATTCCGCGCGACGGGCTGCGCATGCGGTTGCACGTGATCCGCAACAACCAGCGCCTGCATCTGCTGTTTGATAACGATGGATTCGCCGCGGAGCAGCCTATCACGATCCGTGATGATCTGAAGACCATCGCGTTCCGCGTCGACAATCGAGCCCAACGGCCTCATGAGACGCACCTGCGCGTCAGTGGAATGCCTTCCGGAACCTATACCATCACCGTCAACGGAAGCCCTGTCGCCACGTTCCCGGGCTCGGACCAGGAGCAGATCATCCGTGTTCCGCTTCCCTCCGGCGAAGATGCCGCAGTGACGATCGCGCGCCGGTGAGCGCGGGGAATGGGGGCCCCTGATTGGCCGCCTTATTTTGACGGGATCAGGGCAGGTTGCCAGCCGCTTCCCCACCGCGACGGCTTTGCTCCCATCCGGAACCTTAATGTGGCGCCTGATTGAATCTGCTCCCAAGTAATCAACGGATCGTTCAAGGGTTTTCCGTCGAGCGTTGCGGATTGAACGTAGAGATTGCCGGCTGACACATTCTCCGCAATGACGCGAAAGGTCTTTCCGCTCTGCAGCCGGATGCTCATGCGACTGTACATAGGGCTGCCGATCATGTACTCGCCGCTGGCCGGATTGACCGGGTAGAATCCCATCGCCGTGAACAGGAGCCAGGCGGACATCTGACCGCAATCGTCGTCGCCATCGAGGCCGCCCGCGTCGTAGCCATATTCGGCCGCGGCAATCTCGCGCACCTTCGCCTGGGTCTTCCAGGGCTGGCCGGCGAAGTCATACAGGTACCCGTAATGGTGGCTCGGCTCGTTGCTATGCACGTTATGTCCACCGCTGAAGTGAGCATCGAGTTTCGCGGCGTACGAGTCTCTACCGCCCATGAGTTGGATCAATCCCGCCTGATCGTGCAGCGGTGACCAGGTGTAGACCCAGGCATCGCCTTCGGTCCAGCCGGAAACCGAACGATTCCCCGGCGTGTCGCGAGAGCCGCCGATGGGAGCCCAACGGCCGTCGGATGTTTTGCCGTTCATGAGCCTCAGGGCGGGGTTGAACAGATTGCGATCGTTCAGGGAGCGATGCAGGAAGAACCGGTAATCGTCATCGCGGCCCAGGGCTTTCGCGATTTGTGCCACGCACCAGTCGTCGTAGCTGTCCTCCAGCGTGCGGGATGCGGCTTCATCGGTCTTATCGGTGGGAATGTAACCGAGCCGCTTGTAGTAAGTCAGCCCGCCCCGGGCTTCGTACGGGGTCCCTTCTTCGCGATCCAGCCACCGCCGCGAGGTATCTCCGTCGGGTGGAACCATGGCATCTTTGTAGACAGCCTTCCAGGCGAGTTCGCGATCGAAGCCGTGGAATCCCTTGCGAATTGCCTCAGCGACCAGCGAGTCGGCGTGGGTACCGATCATGATGTTGGTGTAGGACGGGTTCGGCCATTTCGGCATCCATCCGCCTTCCTGGAAGTTTTGCAGAAGGGCCGTGATCATGCCGTCGATGCGCTCCGGCGCAAAGAGGGTGAGCAGGCTGTTTTCGGCACGGAACGTGTCCCAGATCGAAAAGGCCGTGTAGCTTTCGCCGGTGTGCACCCGATCGTCGAAGGCGCTGTAATATCGGCCATATTCGGAAAAGACGCGCGGGTAGAGCAGCGCGTGATAGAGGGCCGTGTAGAGGCGCGTTTTCTCGCGGTCGGTCGCGCCGTCCACTTCGAGGCGACCCAGTTTTTCGGCCCAGGCGGAATGCAGCTTCGAGCGCACCTCATCGAAATCCCAGTCCGGAATCTCGCGCCGGAGATTCGTGCGCGCCTGATCGATGCTCAGAAACGATGTGCCGACGCGAACTTCTACTAACTTACCCGGCGGAAATTCGGCGAATGCGCCCCGGCTCGTGGACGCATCCCCGTGTTCCATGCCGTAGGTTCCGGTGTTCCGGGGAGCCTCTCGGAATTGAACGACGAAGTAGCCTTTGAAATTCGGCAGCCGAAACGGCCCCAGGTGCGCATCCATGCGATGCGGGTTGTAACCGGTGATCTCGCCGGTGGCGCGATCCACGGCGGCGAAGCCCGGAACACCCGGCCGCGAGACTTCGACGAGCACGCGCGCGGCGCCGGTGGCCGGAAACCGGAAGCGAAGAAATCCGCAACGCTCCGTGGCCGTCATTTCGGCGCGGATGCTCGTGCCCTCCTCCGTGCGGAGCGACACGGCATAATAATCCGGACTCGCGGTTTCGTCGCCGTGCGAGAACGCCAGCCGGCGGGTTTCCGGCGTTGTGCGGAGTGCGCCGACCTCCGGCATCAGGGTGATATAGCCGTAGTCGCCCATCCAGATTGCAGGCTGATGGGTGCCGATGAAGCCGGAAATGGACGGATCGTCGTACTCATAGGAGGTGACGCTGATCTTGTTCTGACGCGTCTGTGGCGTCCAGTTCGTCATTGCGAACGGAGGTGAGACGAACGGCATGGTCCCGCCATAACCGATGCTGCTCTTCCGGGTTCCGATCAGGGGGTTCACGTAAGTAACCGGGTCGCGGTCAGCGGCGAAAAGTGCGGCGGCAAGAAGGAGCCAGACCAGAAGTCGAGACATGGATGATCCCTTTCTACTCTATCGAGTTGGCGGACACAGCGTCAGTGCCGGGGGATGCGGCCACTCCGGTCTCAAGCTACAATCAGTAACCAATGTCCCTTGTCCCCGGAAGCCGCCTGGGCCCGTACGAGATCCTCGTGCCGCTTGGAGCGGGCGGAATGGGAGAGGTTTACAAGGCGCTCGATACACGCCTTGATCGCGTAGTGGCGATCAAGATCCTGCCCCTGGAGAACAGCGATGCAATGCACAGGCAGCGCTTTTTCCAGGAAGCCAAAGCGGCATCGGCGCTCAACCACCCCAATATCGTGACTATCTATGACGTCGGCTCCGGGAACGGCGTCGATTACATTGCGATGGAGTTCGTTGACGGCAAAACCCTGGAACACCTGATCCCGCGTGGCGGGCTGCGCATCGGCGAGCTGCTGAATTACGCTGCCCAGGCAGCGGACGCCCTTGCCCAAGCGCACCAGGCCGGAATTGTTCACCGGGATCTGAAGCCGTCGAATATCATGATCTCGCGGGATGGCGTGGTGAAGGTTCTGGACTTCGGACTGGCCAAGTTCAGCAGCGCCGGACGGGGGGAAAGCGACGCCACACAGACGCTGCGGGCTTCCACGGGCGAGGGCGTTGTGTTGGGCACGGCGCACTACATGTCACCGGAACAGGCCGAAGGCAAGCCGGTGGATGCGCGATCCGACATTTTCTCCTTCGGCGCGGTGCTTTTTGAGATGGCGACCGGCCGGCGGCCCTTCACCGGCGCTTCCACGGCTGCCGTGCTCTCGTCCATCCTGCGCGACGAACCGCAACCGGCTGCCGCGGTGCGAGACGATGTTCCGCCCGAATTATCGCGTGTGATCATGCGATGCCTGCGCAAAGATCCGGCGCGGCGCTTTCAGCACATGGCCGATCTCAAGGTTAGTTTGGCGGAACTGAAAGAGGAGTCTGATTCGGGCGCGCTGGGTAGTATATCGGTAGCGGCGCCCGTTCCACGGCGCTCGCATTGGGTAGTCTGGGCAGCGGCCGGCGCCATAGTCCTGAGCATGGCCGCACTGGCGATCTGGCGGCAGTCCTATGTTTCCCAGCCGGCTGCCCCGACGTTATACGCCCCAGTGCCGGTCACCAGCTATCCTGGCAACCAGTTGTCCCCGAGCTTTTCGCCGGATGGAAGCCAGATCGCTTTCGCCTGGAACGGGCTTGCGGAAGACAACTTCGATATTTATGTCAAGCTCATCGGCGCCGGGGCAGCTCTGCGTCTCACCACCGATCCCGCGTTTGACTTTGGTCCGCGATGGTCCCCGGATGGCAGGTGGATCGCTTTTGTGCGGATAGCAGACAAAACCGACAGCTTTTCCGTGATCCTGATTCCCGCTCTGGGAGGACAGGAACGGCGCCTCGGAACGTTTCACAACAATGCGAACGGGGCCTCCCTGGCACTCGAGTCGCTCTGTTGGACCCGCGATTCCAAAGCCCTGGTGGTTTCGGCGGCAGAATCCCCCGGGCGTCCGAACCGGCTGGTGCTGGTTCCGCTGGAAAGCGGAGAGCCGAAGGTGCTGACTCACCCGGGCCCGGAGTCGTTCGGCGACGGGCTGCCGGCTATGGCGGGCGACGGCCGCCAATTGCTGTTTCTTCGGGAGACCAACTTCTCCGAGCTATTCGTTCTGCCGCTTTCCGCGATGATGGAGGCTGAAGGTGATCCCCGCCGGGTTGACGAACAACAGCGGAATGTAACCGCAGCCGACTGGTTGCCGGACAGCCGCGAAATCGTTCTTGCCTCGAGTACGAACAGCATCTCCACACTCTTCCGTATCTGCACCAGGCATGGAGCCGAGGAGCGCGCCATACAGGGAACCGGCTCCTCTGCCCACAGTCCAACCGTTTCCTTGCGCGGAAACCGTCTGGCCTACGTAACCGGAGCGGCGGACGCCAATTTCTGGGCCGTGGATCTGGCGACGCGGACGGCCTCACTGGACCGGCCCCTCTCCTCATCGTTTCGCGACGTTTTTCCGCAATTCTCTCCGGACGGCAAGCGCGTCGCGTTCTACTCCACCCGGAGCGGAACGTCGCAGATTTGGACGGCGAACCGGGACGGTTCCGAGGCCGCGGCTCTGACTTCCATGGGCGGGACCACAACCGCCAGCCCGCGCTGGTCCCCCGATGGCCAGCAAATCGTCTTCGATTCCGATACGGGTGGTACGTTTCACATCTACGTGATCGGGCAGGATGGCGGACAGCCCCGCCGGATGACGGCCGGAGAGAGCTATTTCGGAAGCTGGTCGCGAGACGGCCGCTGGATCTATTTCACTTCCAACCGTTCGGGCACGGAACAGGTGTGGAAAGTTCCAGCGCAAGGCGGCGACCCGGTGCAGGTAACCCATGCGGGCGGCTCCGGTGCGCTGGAGTCGCCGGACGGTAAGACGCTGTATTACGTGAAGCGCGACGGAAACGGCGGGCTCTGGAAGATGCCTGTGGCGGGCGGCCAGGAGGCGCCGGTTGTGCCGGACGTATATCGCGTGAATTACGCGGTTACCGACAAGGGAATATACTTCACTCCGCACATCGGCGGGGATTACACGTCCTCGGTCGATTTCTTGAGTTTTGCGACGGGCACTGTCACTCAAGTCGTGAAGACCAGGCCGCTCGATCTGGGATTAGGCGTTTCGCCGGATGGCCGTACGTTGCTCTACAGCCAGATCGATCAAACCAGCAGCAACATTATGCTCGTCGAGAACTTTCATTAGACCCGAGAGATCTGGCCCCGATTCCAAAAAAGATTTTAAAGGACTTAACCCGGGCAAAATCAGGAAACCGGGCAGACTCATCGAAACCTGGCCCCGGATTCTCGAGAATTCTCGAAAAAGCCGCATTTCAAGCCGATAAGCATGGAAGGAAGGCTCCAGGCTATGGATATTTCCGCGGTTCGCCCGGTATCTGCCAATTCACAAAGCGGTCCCATCGGGACGGCGGAGCAGACCAGGCGGGTACTCGTCTCCGCCGTCAACAAGATCAACGAATCGGACCTCTGGCCGGGACGATTGCTGAGAATCCACATGGACACTGCTACGCACAAAATCACCATTCAGGTGCTGAACAGTGCGACCGAAGAGGTTGTGGATCAGATCCCCTCTGAAGAAGTCCTCAGGCTGGCCGGATTCTAAACCTCGTCGAAGCACCCTTCGGGCGGCGGGGCGACGAACGTCCGCTCTGCGGAAGCGTCCGTCGCCAACCGTGCACCCATGCCCGAGCGGGGCGTTCCGCGTCCTTCGTTGCGGTCGCGGTTTCTGCAGGAGCGCCAGATTCTTGCCGGGCTGCACCATCCCGGAATCGCTCGTCTTCTGGATGTCGGCGAGACTGCCGAAGGCCGTCCCTACCTGGTGCTGGAATATATCGACGGCGTTCCCATCGACGTGTACTCGCGGAAGCTCGACACGCGCGGCAAACTTCGGCTGTTCCACGTGGTGTGCGATGCGGTCGCTTATGCCCATCGCAACCTGATCATCCATCGCGACATCAAGCCCTCCAACATCCTGGTCGACGGGGCAGGGCAGCCTAAGCTGCTGGATTTCGGGATCGCCAAGATTCTTGCCGCCTCGACTGACCAGACGCTTACCCAGGAGCGTCTGCTGACACCGGACTACGCCAGCCCCGAGCAGGTTCGCGGCGAGGCCCAGAGCACCGCGACCGATGTCTACTCTCTGGGCGCGGTGCTCTACCGCCTGCTCACCGGGAAATCGCCGCATGACTTTCCGGATCGAACGGCGGAATCGATCGAAGCCGCGATTTGTAGAACCGATCCCATGCCGGCCCGCCGGCTCAATCCCGAATTGCCCGCGGATCTCGATTTCATTCTCAGGAAAGCGCTGCGCAAGGAGCCGCACGAGCGTTACACCACGGTCGAGCAGTTGGCTGAGGACCTGAATGCCTTTCTCGAATCGCGGCCAGTGCAGGCCCGCTCGGCCAACTTCTGGTATCTCTCGCGAAAATTCGTGCGGCGCTACTGGATCCCCGTGAGCGCCGCCGCAGCGGTGATCGTCCTGCTGATCCTCTACCAAACCCGCTGCCGCGAGGGACTTCTTCTGGGAGAAGACGGCGGCGTGAATCTGAACCGTCCTGAAGAGGCTGCCCTTCGGCTGCGGGAAGCTTTCGATGCGCTCGAACATGTTGCGCCGCACGGACCCGCAAGGCGCACTCGCAGTCTACGATCACGCGTTGATGAGGGTGCGGGAGATTCCTAACGATGTGGCCGCGCGCCGGCTGGAAGCGCTGCTGCTGGCCGGTTCCTCCTATGCCGCCCGCGGGATGCATCGCCAGCGCGACGCCAGTGGCAGGATCGGCGCGGCCTTCCGTCTTCTACGCGACACCGGCGATTATCCCGCCGCGGTCCTCAAGCCGGGAAGCGAGGCGGACATCGCCGTGCGCGCTCGTGCCGACGATGATGCCGAAACGGGCCGGCTCGATGAGGCGATCCGGACCTATCAAGGTCTGCGCCGCAGATTGCTGGCGTCCAATCCAGACCCGCGGGGCGACTTACTGAATGCCGTCTCTCTTACAGCGCTCGACACAGCCCTGGCGTCGCTTCTGCGCCGAGCCGGCGCAGCACACCAGGCCGCTGTTCTCGAAGCCGGCAACCGGGAAATCTGGCGCGACTGGGACCGCCAACTTCCCAGCAATCCGTTTGTGCTTCGCCAACTGGCGCGATGATTCTGACGGGGCGGAAGCTCCCGCTCGTGGGGTTCTCAGCGCGGAGGATTTCTCCGGTTCTCAGCCCACAATCATACCGACAGTCGCCGCGCTCATTACCACGAAGGTAATCCATCCCACGACGCGCAACAGGGGCGGATTTGTGCGCTCGCCCATCACTCGCCGGTCGCTTGTCAGGAGAACTACGAGAAGGATCAGCGGCGGGGCGAGCGCGCCGTTGACAACGGCTGACCAGAACATCATTCTGAGGGCGTTCAGTCCGAGAAAATCGATGGTGAGGCCGCCCATCATGGCGAGAGCGAGAATCGTATAAAATTGCCGTGCGCCCTTGGGCTTCTTTTCCAGCGACCCGCGCCATGCCGATGCTTCCGCAACAGCGTAGGCGGAGGAGCCCGCCAACACAGGCACTCCCAGAACCCCGGTCCCGATCAGGCCGAGCGTGAACAGCCAATATGCCGCGTTGCCTGCCAGAGGCCGAAGCGCATCGGCGGCCTGACGTGCCGTCTGGATATGCATTACTCCATGCGCATGGAGCGTGGCGGCCGTGGTCACGATGATGAAATACATGATGAAGTTCGAGGCGAACATGCCGGTCAGGACATCGATGCGCGCCTTACGCAGCTCCCCGTCGGTCGCTCCTTTTCGCCGCGCCAGATTGCGGCCCTGCGCGCGTTCCTCTTCCACCTCCTGTGCCGCCTGCCAGAAGAAAAGATACGGAGAAATGGTCGTGCCGAGGATGCCGACAAGCATCGCGAGGTAGTCGCGTGACCAGGAAATTCGCGGTACGACCGTTGCCGCGAGCGCGCCGCGCCAGTCGACGCGTGCGAAGAAGGCGGTGACGACATAAGCCAGCAACACGAGTGTGATCCACTTGAAAACGCGCGCAATCTGGCGATAGGAAGACCAAAAAAGAAAACTCACGATCAGGGCGGTAAAGAGCACCGTCCATATCTTCGCGTTCCGGCCCATAACCATGGCGGCGCATTCGCCCATGCCCCCGAGATCGGCGGCGATGTTGATGACGTTTGCTGTTACCAGTAACAGGCAGGCGCCCCAAAGAACCCAGCGGGGATAATGCAGGCGGATGACGGCGGCGAGGCCGCGGCCCGTAACGATGCCCAGCCGGCTGCACATCATCTGCACACCCACCATGAGCGGGAACGAAATCAGGGCTGTCCACAGCGTCCCGTAACCGAAGGTCGCGCCGGCGATCGAATACGTCGAAATCCCGGACGGATCATCATCGGCACACCCGGTAATCAGTCCCGGACCGAGGCTCCGAAAAAATCGATCAACCCGGCCGCATGCCTCGTTCGCCGTCTTCGTCCGGGAAGGACGGGACGACCGGCGCGGACTAGCCGCCACGGTAACCACCAATGATGGGCAAAACCTCGCCGGTCATGGAGCTGGAACATTGTGAAGCGAGAAAGACATATGCCGGCGCGATCTCTTCCGGCTGCGCCGGCCGCTTCATTGGTGTGCCCGCACCGAACCCGCTGACGTGTTTAACGTATTTGTCGGACGGGTTCAGCGGCGTCCAAACCGGCCCCGGGGCGACTGCGTTGACAATGGCGGAGCCGGATCGCATCTGCCTGACTGCGGCTTGCGCCATGTAGAAATAACCATACAGGTTGGTTTTCAGAGTCTCGTCGAAGTGGCCGGCCGTCAGGTCTTCGAACCGCGCGGTATGCACCTGGAAAGCCGCATTATTTACCAGGATGTCGAGGAAACCGAGTTCCCTGACGGTGCGAGCGACCGCCTTTAGGAAGAAGACGATGGCGACATCCGCGCCTTCCCGGGCGAACAAAATAGCCACCGCGCGGCCAATCCCGGAATCTCCGCCCGTGATCGGCGCCACCTTGTTTTGAAGCTTCCCGGAGCCGCGATAAAAAGGCGCGTCATACATCGGCGCGGGGGTCAGGTCCGACTCCGATCCGGGCCTGCTTTGGTGCTGTTTCGGAAAAGGATGGGCCGGGTACTCGCGCGCGCCTGCCTGCATGGCTTGCTTCGGCTTTCGCCTGGGCCTCTTTCCGCCGGCACTCGCAACTTGAGCCTGAATGTGGCGCTGACTCATTCGACCAGACTCCACCGCAATCGCCGAGCAATTCATCTGCCGGGAAACGTGCAATTGCGACTGGTCATCTCCGGCACATCGTGCGGCTCACAATGCTCAAGATTGTTCAAGAATTCATACAGCGTGAAAACCGGCGGGCGACATTGGGCGTTTCGACTCCCGGCGGGCGGCGAACTGCGTTGTTGAACACCATCGTCTTCGCGCGCGACGGCACGGCTCGAAACAAGCGATTTCGCCTCATCATCTGATTCACTTGTGGAATACCCTTCTAACCCGAAAGTCGAACGGCTGGAGGTGTCGGCATATACAGTTCCCACCGAAATGCCGGAAGCGGACGGCACCCTGGCCTGGCACGAAACCACGCTCGTGCTGGTGCGCGCTTATGCTTCCGGCGCGAGCGGTATGGGTTATTCTTTCGCCGACATCGCGGCCGCAAACCTGATCGATGCTCACCTCAAGCACAATGTGGTAGGCGGCGGTTGCCTGAATATCACGGGACTTTGGTCCGCGATGGTCCGGGCGATTCGCAATCTCGGACGTCCCGGCATCTGTTCGATGGCAATTTCCGCTGTTGACAACGCCCTGTGGGACCTCAAGGCCCGTCTGCTCGGGCTCTGTGTTGCGGACCTTCTCGGCCGCGCGCAGGAATCCATCGCCGCCTACGGCAGCGGTGGCTTTACGTCCTATTCCGATCTGGAACTCAGAAGACAACTCGCAGGCTGGATCGAAGCCGGACTGAGCGACGTGAAGATGAAGATCGGGACCAATCCCGCGGCGGACGTGAAGCGGGTGCGCTCGGCGCGCGAAGCCATAGGGCCCGATGCCGGCCTGTTTGTGGATGCCAATGGCGCCTACGATCGCAAGCAGGCGCTCGCCAAGGCCGCGGCCTTCGCGGATTTCGGCGTGAGCTGGCTCGAAGAGCCGGTTTCCTCCGACGATCTCGAAGGCTTGCGGCTGATCCGCGAGAATGCGCCGCCCGGCATGCGCATCGCAGCCGGGGAGTACGGATATGATTCGTTCTATTTCCGGCGAATGCTCGAATCCGGAGCGGTGGATGTCCTGCAGGCCGACGCCACCAGATGCGCCGGCATCACGGGATTTCTTGCGGCCGGCAATTTGAGCGCGGCATTCGCCACGCCATTTTCGGCCCACACCGCGCCTTCGCTGCACGCGCATGCGGCATGTGCTCTCCCGGCAGCGATCAATGTCGAGTATTTTTTCGACCACTACCGGATCGAGCAGATGTTCTTCGAGGGCGCTATCAAACCCGTGCATGGAAAACTCTGCCCCGACTCGTCTCGTCCCGGATTCGGACTGGAATGCAAATTGCGAGAGATGGAGAGGTACAGGGTGTATGGCAACGTTACTCCGTGAAGAACAGATCAACTGGGCGCGGTCGCGCGATTCGCAATATCCTTCGACCGATGCAAAGGCGCTCGAAGGCGACTTACGGCGGCGAATTGAGGGAGAGGTTCGGTTCGACGACGGGAGCCGCGCGCTCTATGCTACAGACAGCTCCAATTACCGGCAGGTGCCGATCGGCGTAGTCATTCCCAAGACCGTCGAGGATGTCCTCGTCACGGTGGAACAGTGCCGCCGCTATGGTGCGCCGCTTCTGGCGCGCGGCGGCGGGACCAGTCTCGCGGGCCAGTGTTGCAATGTCGCGGTCGTGCTCGATTTCACGAAGTACCTGAACAAGCTGACCGATCTCGATCCGCAAGGCAAAACGGCCCGGGTTCAGCCCGGTATCGTCCTCGACTGGCTTCGCAACGAAGCGGAACGGTATCATTTGACCTTCGGGCCCGACCCTGCTACTCACAATCACAATACCCTCGGCGGGATGATCGGCAACAATTCGTGCGGCACGCATTCGGTCATGGCGGGGAAGACCGAAGAGAACGTGCTCGAGCTGGACATCCTGACCTACGACGGACTGCGCATGCGCGTGGGCGCGACCCCGGAGGAGGAGTATCGGAAGATTACCAGCGCCGGCGGCCGATCGGGAGAAATCTACACGGCCCTGAGGAATCTTGCAGACCGGTACGGAGACGAGATCCGGCGGCGATTTCCGAACATTCCCCGCCGGGTATCCGGTTACAACCTGCCGGATCTGCTTCCCGAAAACGGATTCAATGTGGCGCGCGCTCTTGTCGGCACGGAATGCACCTGCGCGGTGACGCTGGAGGCCACGGTGAAATTGGTCTGGAGTCCTCCCGGCCGCACGCTCGTAGTCTTGGGATACCCGAACATCTATCAGGCCGGCGATCACGTCACTGAAATCCTTCAGTACAAGCCGATCGCCTGTGAAGCTATCGACGCCCTGCTCGTCGAAAACATGAAGATCAAGGGCCTTCATCCGCGCGATCTGAAACTGTTGCCGGACGGGCGCGGCTGGCTCCTGGTGGAGTTTGGCGGCGAGGATCGGAAGGACTCGGACAATCAGGCGCACCGCATGATGGACAGCCTGAAGAAGCATAGCGACGCTCCCCAGATGAAGCTCTACGACGATTCCCGGGAAGAGCATCTTGTCTGGCAGATTCGCGAATCCGGCCTGGGAGCGACGGCCTGGGTCCCTGGCGAGCCCGTGACGTGGGAGGGCTGGGAGGATTCCGCCGTGCCTCCCGACAAGGTTGGCCCGTATCTCCACGAGTTGTGCGAGCTTTACGAAAAGCACGGTTACGAGGGCGCTCTCTATGGTCACTTTGGCCAGGGCTGCATCCACACGCGCATCACATTTGACCTGCTGACCGCCGGGGGAATCGCGAACTATCGTTCCTTCATGGATGACGCGACGTCGCTCGTGGTCAAGTACGGCGGCTCGCTCTCGGGCGAGCATGGCGACGGACAGTCCAAAGCGGAGTTCCTGCCAAAGATGTTCGGACCAGAAATCTGCGAAGCTTTCCGGGAATTCAAAACCATCTGGGATCCGCAGGGCAGAATGAATCCCGGCAAGATCGTGGATCCGTATCCGATCACGGAAAATCTCCGCCTGGGCACGGGCTTTGCGCCTACGGAACCCGCCACCCGCTTTCACTTCATCCACGACAAGGGCAGCTTCACACACGCCGCGATGCGATGCGTCGGGATCGGCGAATGCCGGCGGCAGGAAAAGGGCACGATGTGCCCGAGTTACCGCGCGACGATGGAGGAGAAACATTCGACACGCGGGCGCGCGCATCTGCTCTTCGAGATGATACACGGCGACGTCATTCGCGATGGTTGGAAGAGCGATGCCGTTTTTGACGCGCTCGACCTGTGTCTTTCCTGCAAGGGCTGTAAAGGCGACTGTCCCGTGAACGTCGATATGGCCACTTACAAGGCCGAGTTTTTGTCCCATTATTATGAAGACCGGCTGCGGCCCCGCTATGCCTACGCCATGGGGTGGATTCACCGCTGGGCGCGCCTTGCCTCGCTCGCGCCTCGCGTTGCGAATGCCATGGCTCAGTTGCCCGGAGCAAAGCGCCTCGCGGGAATTGCGCCGCAGCGCGAGCTCCCGCGTTTCGCGCCCACGACCTTCAAGCAGTGGTTCCAAAGACGCGGAACCCGCAACAAAGGAATGCCCGAAGTCATACTGTGGCCGGACACATTCAATAATTACTTTCATCCGGAAGTGGCGGCGGCAGCGACGGAAGTGCTGGAAGACGCGGGGTTCCGCGTGGTTGTGCCGCGCGCGCCGCTCTGTTGCGGCCGTCCGCTCTATGACTACGGATTTCTCGATCAGGCGGACGAGCTCCTGGGCGATATCCTGACCAACCTCAAAACGTCTATCGAAGCCGGGACGCCTTTGGTCGGCCTGGAACCGAGCTGTCTCGCGGTGTTCCGCGATGAGATGCTCAACCTTCGCCCCCATGACGAGGATGCCAGGCGCCTGCACGGCCAGGCCTTCACGCTGGCGGAGTTTCTGACGCGGCAGCACTACCAGCCGCCAAGCCTGCATGAGGACATCGTGGTTCACGGACACTGCCACCAGAAAGCGATCATCCGTCTCGATGCGGAGAAGAAGCTTTTCGAGGCTATGGGAGCGAAGGCCGAAATTCTCGATGACGGCTGCTGCGGTATGGCGGGGAGCTTCGGGTTTGAGGAGCACAAATACGATCTCTCGATGAAGATCTATGAGCATGAACTGGGGCCCCGTCTGCGCAGTTTGCCATCGGAAGGGATCATCCTGGCGGATGGCTTCAGTTGCAAGACTCAGATCGAGCAAGCGACCGGCCGGCGTCCGCTGCACCTTGCGCAGCTTCTCCAGAGGGCGAAGCACGGCGACCGGGCGTTCGATCATCGCAACGACGGGTTCGAAGATTCGGGACCGGACAAGTCCGCCTTGATGAAAGCCGGAGGACTAGTGATCGGCGCCGCTCTCGGCCTTGCGGCCTTTTATATAGGACGGAGGATACTTCGATGAAGAGCAAGAAGCTGGATCGCGGAACCGTCCTCGTTTTTGATACGGGGGACGAGGTCGTCTCCACGCTCACGGCTTTCGCGAAGCAGAACCATATAGCCGGCGCCCACTTCACGGCGATAGGGGCCTTCAGCGACGCGGGGATCGGGTATTTCGACCCGCAAAAGAAGGACTACCTGAAAAACCTGGTTGACGAACAGGTGGAAGTCGTCTCTCTCATCGGCGATATCGCGCTGCATCGGGGCGAGCCCAAAGTGCACGCGCATGTCGTGGTCGGAACGAAAAACGGCTCGGCGATGGGCGGCCATCTTCTCGAAGCGCATGTACGGCCCACGCTCGAGCTCGTGCTTGAGGAATCCGGAGAACAGTTGAGACGGAAATTCGACCCGGAAAGCGGATTGGCGTTGATCGATCTGGAGGCGAATCCCGGCTCCTAAGGATGTCGGAACGGAGTCACAAAGAACTGCAATGGCGCATTTTCGAGGACAACGAAGTGCATTCGGCTCACCCGGTTGTGAGCCTCATTGGACGGATGGCGACAAGGACGGCATCGGCACGGCGTTTTCCACCGGCAGCCGCCTCTGGTTCACGATCCACCGCGGCATCCTGACCGAGGTGTACTATCCGACCATCGATCGGCCTCAGATTCGCGATCTGGAGTTTCTGTTTGCCGACGGGAACGGGTTTCTTCTGGAGGAGAAACGGGACATCGAGTATTCCATCGAGCGCCTGATGCTGTCCCAGGGATACTCGATCAAGAGCCACGATCGGGACCGGCGATTATCGCTCAGCAAGGAAATCATTACAGACCCTGCGAGGCCCTGCGTTCTGATCCGCACGAAGGTGGATAGTTCGCTCGAGGGATTGAAGGCTTATCTTCTCTGCGCGCCGCACCTGGAAGGCGCCGGCTCGGCGAACAATGCCTTTGTGATTGAGGCTTCCGGCCGCGAGTTGCTGGTAGCCGAGAAAGAGAACCGCTGGCTGGCTGTCGGGGCATCGTGTGGCTTTACCCGTCTCTCCTGCGGATACGTCGGGGCGAGCGACGGCTACACCGATCTTGCGCAGCACCACGAAATGACCTTCGAGTTCGACGAAGCCAGGAACGGAAACGTAGCCCTGACGGGCGAATTGAATCTTGCGCAAACGCGGGAATTCACCGTGGCGCTGGCCTGCGGGGAAACGCTTGCCAACGTGGTCTCCGCGCTCTTCCAGGCTCTCGGCATCCCTTATAAAGAGCAGCGCCAGGTATTCCTTAGCCAATGGCAAACGGCGGCAAACGGCAGAACGCCGCTCGAAAAAACCAGCGGAGACAAAGGTCATCTCTTCAAGGCGAGCTATAACCTTCTTCTATCACACGAGGACAGAATCTACCGGGGCGCTTTTGTCGCCTCGCTTTCGATTCCGTGGGGAAGCAGCCGGAATGACGAGAGCGGAAAGGGGGGGTACCACCTCGTCTGGACGCGCGACATGGTCGAAACCGCGATGGGGCTGCTGGCTGCCGGCAACACAGCCGCGCCGCTCCGCGCTTTGATCTACCTCGCGGCCCGGCAGGCGGAGGATGGCGGCTTTCCGCAAAACTTCTGGGTCAACGGCGACGCCTTTCGCAACGGAACGCAACTGGACGAAGTAGCATTCCCCGTGCTTCTGGCCTCGCGTCTCCACAAGCTTCATCTTTTAGGCGAGTTCGATCCGCTGGTCATGGTCAAACGCGCGGCGGCCTTCCTGCTGCACCAGGGGCCCGTGACCGGCGAGGAACGCTGGGAAGAGGCAAGCGGCTATTCTCCGTCCACACTGGCCGCCGTGATCGCCGCTCTGATTTGTGCCGCCGGTCTCATCCGCGCCGGCAATGACAGCGAGGCGGCATCTTTCCTGGAGAGCTACGCGGATTTTCTTCGGACGCACCTGGAAGAGTGGACGGTAACCACAAAAGGCTCGCTGTCCGGCGGACTTCCTCGTTATTATGTGCGCTTGAATCCGGCCAGTCCAGGCGAGGCCGCATGTCCGGGAGCCGTCGATGAGGCCATGCTGCAAATCGTCAACCAGCCCCCGGGTTCGCCGCCTTCATATCCCGCGCGCGACGTCGTGGATGCCGGCTTCCTGCAACTCGTTCGCTACGGAATTCTCGCCTCGAGCGATCCGCTGGTTGTGGACACTCTGCGGGTTGTCGACGAAGCCCTGAGGGTGGATACGCCGAACGGCCTTTGCTGGCACCGCTATAACCACGACGGGTACGGACAAAGGCCTGACGGCGGGCCGTTTGAAAAATGGGGCCGCGGGAGGGCGTGGCCGCTGCTTACAGGCGAACGCGGCCATTACGAGCTTGCGGCGGGCGGCGACGTACGGCCCTTCCTCCACGCCATGGAGCGGTTTTGCAACGGCACCGGTCTGCTCCCCGAACAGGTCTGGGATGAAGGCGACCGGCCTGAGTCCAACATGAGAAGCGGCGGCCCCACGGGCTCGGCAAATCCTCTTTTGTGGGCGCACTCGGAGTACTTGCGATTGCTTCGTTCAGCCCACGATCGCAAGGTGTTCGATCTGGTCCCGGAAGTTGCAGCGCGCTATTCCGGAAAACGGCCCAAGACCCGAATCGAATTCTGGCAGCCCAAGCATCCCGTCAGCCATGCGCGGAAGGGCCATACGCTTCGCGTTTGCGCACAGACGCCGTTTCGCCTGCATTGGGCGCAAGCCGGTGGTCCGGACTGGCAGGATGGCGACTCGCGAGCTACCGAAATCGGCGGCGAGTATCTGGATCTTCCGGCCTCCGCGTTCGATCCTCACATTGAATTCACATTCTTCTGGAAAGACCGGAATGCCTGGGACGGCCGCAACTATCAAGTGAAGGCGTATTAGGTGAGCCTATGCAAGCACCGAATTCCGACAGAGTGGTCGTTGTTACCGGCGCCTCCGCGGGCGTAGGCCGCGCGACGGCGCGAGCTTTCGCACGCGAAGGAGCGCGGGTCGGCCTGATCGCACGGGACACGGAGGGTCTGCATGTCGCAGCCCGGGAAGCTGGCGAGTCGGGTGGGAAAGGCCTGGCAGTGCCGGCGGATGTCGCCGACGCCAGTCAGGTCGAGGCGGCTGCGGAACGCATCGAAAGAGAGCTGGGCCCCATCGAGGTCTGGGTGAACAACGCGATGGCCACCATCTTCGGGCGAGTGATCGATGTTACTCCCGAGGAGTTCCAGCGCGCCACCGAAGTCACATATCTCGGGACAGTCTACGGAACCATGGCCGCGCTGCGCCGTATGCTGCCTCGCGATGCAGGGAGGATTATTCAGGTCGGGTCGGCGCTGGCTTATCGATCGATTCCGCTGCAGGCGGCCTATTGCGGCGCCAAACACGCGATTGCGGGTTTCACGGATTCACTTCGCAGCGAACTCATTCACGATCAGAAAAACATCCACCTGACGATGGTGCAGCTTCCGGCCATGAATACACCCCAGTTCACCTGGTGCCGATCCAAAATGCCGCGGTGTCCGCAGCCCGTTCCGCCGATTTTTCAGCCGGAAGTAGCCGCGGAGCGGATTGTCTGGGCCTCGCATCACAATCGGCGCGAAGTCTTTGTGGGCACGCCGACGGTGATCGCCATCGAAGCGAACAAGGTAGCGCCCGCACTGATCGATTATTATCTCGGCCGTACCGGCTTCGATTCGCAACAGACAAACGAAGAGGCGCCGAGGAACCGGCCGGACAATCTGTTCGAGCCCCTTCCGGGCGATTTCGGCGCACACGGCGTTTTCGGGCAGCAGGCTCATGAGAGGGCGGCGACCACCTGGCTTGCCGGGCACAAGGGCGTCACTGCACTGGTTGGAGCAGCCAGTCTCGGCGTCCTCGCATTTGTAATCAGGAAATAAAGAAAGGGAGAGGCACAGCAACAATGGGCAAGACGACCGCGGATTTGTTAGTCGAACGTCTCATCGAGTGGGGCGTGGATACGGTCTTCGGCTTTCCCGGCGACGGCATCAACGGGATTTTCGAAGCGCTGCGCACGAACCAGCAAAAGATCCGGTTCATCCAGGTGCGCCACGAAGAGGCGGCCGCATTTGCCGCGTGCGGTTACGCGAAATACACAGGGCGTCTGGGAGTGTGCCTCGCGACATCCGGTCCCGGTGGAATTCATTTGCTCAACGGCCTCTATGACGCCAAATGCGACGGGCAACCGGTGCTCGCCATCACCGGTCACACATTCCATGATCTCATCGGCACCCATTATCAACAGGATGTCGATCTGGACAAGCTCTACATGGATGTCGCGGCTTACAATCAGCGCGTCACCGGCTCCGACCATATTGTCAATGTCGTCGACGAAGCGATAAAAACCGCGCTCAGCTATCGCACGGTCGCGCATATCAACATCCCGAAAGACGTTCAGGACTGGAATTCCGAAGGCAAACGGTCGGCCGCCAACGTTCCCGCTCACAGCGCCGATCTGTTCGCCGCGGCGATGCCCTCTCCGCCCCAGGCCCTGCTCACACAGGCCGCAGCCGTTATCAATGAGGGGTCGAAGGTCGCTATCCTCGCAGGCCGCGGGTGCCTGAAGGCCCGCGACGAAGTGACGCAACTGGCGCGGGCGGTTGCCGGTCCGATCATCAAGCCTCTGCTCGGCAAGGCCGTGGTGCCGGATCGCGACCCTTACACTACCGGCGGCGTTGGTCTTCTTGGCACGGCGCCCTCGCAGGACGCCCTTCAGGAATGCGATACGCTCATCATTGCCGGATCGAGCTTTCCCTATCTGGATTTCTATCCCAAGCCCGGAAAAGCGCGCGCCGTTCAGATCGATGTCAGCCCCACCCGGATCGGGTTGCGCTACCCGGCAGAAGTGGGACTCGTGGGCGATTGTGCGACCGTTCTGCGCGCGCTCCTGCCGCTGATCAAAACGAAAAGCGACCAAAGCTTCATCGAAACCTGCCAGAAGCGCATGAAAACCTGGAACGAACTGATCGAGGAGCGGGGGCGCCGGACAGACCTGCCCATGAAACCGCAGGCTGTTACCTATCACTTGAACAAACTGCTGGCGCCCGATGCGATTGTTTCGGCCGACAGCGGCACGATCGCGACATGGGCGGCGCGTTATATCGATATCCGCGACCGGATGCAGTTCTCCCTGTCCGGTTCGCTGGCGACCATGGCGAACGGACTGCCCTACAGTATTGGTGCGGCAGTGGCGTATCCCAACCGCCAGGTCGTCTGCATCGTTGGCGATGGCGGCCTCACGATGCTGATGGGCGAACTCGCCACGCTGGTGAAATACCATTTGAACGTCAAGGTGATCGTAGTCAAGAACAACACACTCGGCCAGATCAAATGGGAGCAAATCGTGTTCGAAGGCAATCCCCAGTTCGGAGTGGATTTGCAGCCGATCGATTTTGCCGGCGTCGCGATGAATTGCGGCGCAGCGGGCTTCACCATTGAAAATCCCGAGCAGGCGGAGGAGACGCTGCGACAGGCACTGGCGCACGATGGGCCGGCCGTGGTCCAGGCCGTGGTCGATCCGAATGAACCGCCAATGCCGGGTAATGTCAGCACGGACCAGTTCCTCAAATTCAGCGAGGCACTGATGAAAGGCCAGAAGGACGGCTGGAAAGTGCTCAAGACCGTCATGAAGGACAAGGTTCGCGAAGTGATCTGACGCGCCCCGTTCGCCGGCATGGATCGCCGGCGAGTTACCGGCTTAACCACTTTGGCCCGCTGACATACGGATTGCCTCGCTCGTAGAAGCGCAGTTTGCGTTCCACGTTGCGCGTCAAACCGATGCGTACACTCTTACCGATGGCGCCTGTTTTGCGCGGGTCCGCCGCGAGCCAGAGCGCACCGGCGGCGCACAGATCCAGACCATCCTGGCGGAAATCAATCTGCATCGCCTGGGTCAGCCGGCCTGGGCCCCGGGCTAAATCGAGCAGGCTTGCCCCGCCGCGGTAGTGCTGCATCCGGTCGAGTCCCTCGAGTGGTTCCAGGGCCCGCAAAAGGACTCCCGCCCCGACCCCGGCTGCTTCGCTCGTCACGTTCAGCATGAACGAGGAACCGTAGGCGAAGTATACGTATGCGTGTCCCGGTCCAAGAAATAGTGAGGCATTGCGCCGCGTCTCTCCGCGGAATGCGTGACCGGCGGAATCACCGACCGGATATGCCTCCGTCTCGACGATGCGCCCGCTGAGCCTGCCAGCCCCGGTATCATGGACCGCCACTTTGCCAATCAGGAAGCGTGCCAACTCCACAGTATCGATCGGGAGTTCCGCTCGACGGAGACGCCGAAGACGGAAAGCGGGAATCGTCTCGCCTGTGCGCTTCACGTCTCTCTCCGCTACCGCGTAGCGCTGGCTGTGTCGGAAAGCGGCTGGAGCTCGCCGAGCATGGTGGGGATGAGTTCCGATACGGTCGGGTGAATGTGCATGGCCCGTTGAATGACCGTATACGGCGCTTTGGCGTACATCACGTCCAGAATCGAGTGAATCGCTTCGTCGCCGCCGGTTCCAAGGATGGCGGCTCCGAGGATTTCATGGGTTTGGGCATCCACGATGATCTTCATAAACCCCTGCGTCTCGCCCTTCTCGACAGCGCGGCCTACCTTCGTCATCGGCCGCCGGCCAACCAGTGCCCGGCGACCGCTTTTGCGAACTTCTTCCTCGGTCATGCCCACACGGCCGAGCGGAGGATCGATATACACAGCATAGGCGGTAATGCGATCGCTGACTTTGCGCGAGCAGCCGTCCAGAAGATTCGCGCTCACGATCTCAGAATCGTTGAAGGCAGTGTGTGTGAATCCACCCTTCCCGTTGCAGTCGCCCAGCGCCCAGATTCCCGGGGTGCTGGTGCGCAACTGGTCATCAACGAGGATGTATCCGCGCTCATTGACCGCAACGCCTGCATTCGGGAGCCCGAGGTCGCCCGTGTTCGGGCGGCGTCCCATTGCCAGCAGGAGATGCGATCCGCTTACCTCGCGATCGCCCGTGGCGCAGTCAACGTGGGCCAGAATCTCCTCCCCGCGCTTCGAGAAGCCAATACAAGTCGCGTCGAGCCGAACTTGGATTCCTTCACTCTCGAGGATCCCGCGAATGGCGGTCGAGACGTCCTCATCCTCCCGCCGGGCGAGGCGCGGCGCTCTCCCGATAATGGTGACCTCACTCCCGAACCTGCGGTACATCTGCGCGAATTCCAGGCCGACGTAGCCGCCGCCTATGATGATGAGGTGGCGCGGGAGAAAATCCACGTCCATCATGGAGCTATTCGTAAGGTACGCGACCTCTTCGATGCCAGGCATTTGAGGCACCACCGCGCGGCCGCCGACATTGATGAATATCCGATTGGCCGCCAGCCTCTCTGAGCCGACGCTTACCTCCTTCGAGGACTCGAAGCGGCCGTGGCCCCGGTACACGGTGCAGTTTGCCATGCCCCTTAGCCAACTTTCGACGCCGTTTCTCGACTCCGCGCAGATCGCGTCTTTCCTGGATTTGACGCGCATCATGTCAACGCCGGCAGGGCCGTTGATCCCGACTCCGAAGTCGGCTGCACGGCGAACCATGTGGGCCGCATACGCGCTTGCCACCATGGTTTTGGTGGGGATGCAGCCGGTGTTGACGCATGTGCCGCCAAACAGTTTGCGCTCGATGATCGCAACCTTCATGCCCGCGCCTGCCAGCCACTGCGCCAGGAACGGCCCGGCCTGACCGGTTCCGATAATGATCGCGTCGTAGGCCTTCGTCATCAGACTTCCCTTCGTTTCGGAGAGTTGGCAATTGCACGTACCGGGCCACCGCCGCCGGTATGCCCGGCAGCAGTTCCCGCTTCGTCAACTGTCGGCAATCGGTGTCGGCGCGCGCCTTTCCCGGCATTGCACGCGATGGACGAGCCATGGGACGGGCGGTGAACGCTCTGATTTCGAAGGCCTTGTCTTTCCGCCCGCGATGTATGCGTGCCGGATCTTGAAATGCATTTGGCAACGCTGTGACTTCGCGAATGGCATTCGTTGACCTCGCCGCAGATGGAAGCACGATTCACGGGAACCTGCCCGACAGCCAAAGGCTGCATCCCGCAGTCGCGTCCGGCTCTCCCATATGAACATCACAACCGCTGTAGAGACACTCGAAGCGAAAAGCCTGGCGACCGTGGACACGCGCGCGGCGCTGATTGACGAGGTTTGGCGCGGTCTGCGCAAACGCCCCCTTTCCCTGGTTCCGTGGATGTTCTATGATTCCGAGGGCTCCCGTCTTTTCGAGCGCATCACAACCCTGCCGGAATACTATCCCACGCGAACGGAGCGCGATATTCTGGCGAAGTACGCCGAAGCGATTATCGCAGCGATTGGCGCCGGTTGCGCCCAGGCCTTGCGCCTGCTGGAGTTGGGAGCGGGGACGGCCGCCAAGACTGGTATTTTGCTGAAAGCCGCGGGCCGCCTGGGAAGCGAAGTAAGTTACCTTCCGGTCGACGTCTCTCCGGACGCACTCGATGCCGCGTGCGCCGGCATCGGTTGCATGTTGCCCGGCGTGCGACTACAGCCGGTGGTTACGAATTACGTCACGCATCCGCCCAAACTGCAACGCTTCCAGGGGACAACGCTTGCCCTGTACATCGGTTCGAGCATCGGCAACTTCCCGCCGGCGGAGGCCCGCGCCATTCTTCGCGATTTGAGGTGTGAACTCAGGGCCGGCGATGCACTGCTCCTGGGCACGGATCTGGTAAAAGACGAAGCGACTCTCGTACGGGCATATGACGACCGGGAGGGCGTCACCGCAGCGTTCAACATGAACATTCTGCGCCGCCTCAATAGAGAACTCGGTGCGAACTTCGATACCGGCTGCTTCCGGCATCGGGCCCGCTGGAATCGCGCGGAGTCACGCATCGAGATGCACCTGGAGAGCGTGTGCGACCAGTTGGTAAATATCCCGGCGGCGCAACTGAGCGTTCGATTTGCGGCCTTTGAAACCATCCATACTGAGAACAGCTACAAATTCACTCGGAAAACGCTCGGCGCCTTGTTGGATGACGCGGGCTTTACGATCGGGCAGACATGGACAGACTCGCGGGAGTGGTATGCGCTTACGCTTGCGCGCGTTCCGCACAACCGCAAATGACGTATAACGAGTAGTGAAGACCGGCGGTCCGGGCTTCATTCCACGAGGTAGATGAGCATGGAAGAAGAACAGATCCGTGAGGCGCTGAACAAACACTGGCAGGCGTCGGCAGCCGGCGATGCAAACGCGGAACACGATATTTACGAGGAAGATGCCATTTGTGACTATCCTCAGTCAGGCGAACGAATCGTCGGGCGAAGGAATTTGCAGGCTTTGCGGAGTCATCATCCGGGCAAGCCGTCCGGTTTCAACGTCAAACGAATTCTTGGAAAAGGCGACCTCTGGATCACGGAATACACCATCATCTACCAGGGCCGGCTGGCGTACACAGTGAGCATTATGGAGTTCCGCAACGGTAAAGTCGTGCACGAGACCCAGTATTTCGCGGATCCTTTCGAGGCGCCGGCATGGCGGAGCCAGTGGGTACAGCGGATGGCGTAATCTGTGGAAGAGGTCCGATGATGCAATCCAAGCTGGCGCCCGGAGCCGTTTTTCCGGACTATCGGTTGCCCGATCACACGGGCACACCGCAGCGGCTCAGCGAACTGCAGGGTGACGATCCCCTGATTCTGACGCTGGCGCGCGGCCACTACTGCCCGAAGGAACACCAGCAACACCTGGACCTGGCCGCGTTTTATCCGAGAATCGCCGTGGCGTATACCCGGATTGTCACGATCTCCACCGATGACCACCACACTCTGCAGGAGTTCCGCGCGTCGGTGGGCGCCCAGTGGACCTTCCTCTCCGATCCGGAGAGAATAATTCAGAAAGACCTCGACATCGCGGAATATACCGATCCGGACCATGATCCGATGATTCCGCATACGCTCGTGCTCAAGCCGGGACGCATCATCCACAGCGTCTATAACGGCTATTGGTTCTGGGGCCGGCCTTCCGTCGTCGATCTCTGGCACGACCTGCGGACGGTGACGAGCGAAATTCGTCCGGACTGGGATCTGAGAACTCCCGGACTCCGCGAGGCCTGGAATGCGGGCGACCTGTCGGCCTTCCACGGATGGAACAAGGATCCGAAGGGGCACTAGGCGGTTCGGCCCCGTCCAAGCCACTTTCACGGGACCACGCTTCGATCGCCTGGCAGACTCACGTTGTGCGATATTCCATATAGGAGGAGGGCTTGACAAGCATTCCCGTACCCATGTCCCTAGCCGGGTCCCAGCTCTGCGAAACCCGTCACGTCTGCGCGTTTTTCAACAACGACGAGGAAGAGTATCGCGTGCTGCTTCCGTTCATCAAAGACGGGCTGAAATCCGGCGACAAAGCCGTTCATGTCCTAAACCCGAACCAACGTCAGGACCATCTCCAGCGCCTGGCTGCCGCAGGCATCGATCCCGGCGCCGCGCAGCAGAGTGGGCAACTGGAGCTCCGGATCAATACGGAAGTCTACCTTCCGGACGGCCGCTTCGATCAGGATCGGATGCTCCAGGTGTTCGAGCAACTCGCCAGCGGAAACGACAAGGCAGGATTTCCGCTCAGCCGCATTTGTTGCCGTATGGACTGGGCGGTTGAGGATCGATCTCACGTCGACGACGTGATCGAGTTCGAGTCGCGTGTAAACGACGTGTGGCGCCGTCACGACGACGCGGTCATCTGCACTTACCATCTGGGGCAGTTCGGAGGCGACGCGGTGATTGACATCATGCGCACGCATCCGATGGTCATCGTCGGCGGTATCCTTCAGCAGAATCCTTTCTTCGTGCCGCCGGGTGAGTTCCTGCGGGAATTTCGCCAACGGCGGGCCAGCCGCAGAAGCCAGCATGCGACGGACTGAGATATGGATGTGCAGCCCGGAGATGTTCCCGAGGAGGTCAAGCGACTTCAGCGTTGCATTAATGATCTGGTCAGCCTGTTAGCTCTTCCTGCCGTGTGGAGCGGCTGTGAGCCATCCCAGATTGTCCATACCTTGCTCGCCGCGCTTCAGCGTATGCTCCAGCTTGATCTCGTCTATGTTCGGTTGAGGGGCTCGGGCGGCGAGGAGCCCATCGAGATGGCCCGGTTCGGGGAATCGCAAGAACAGACCGTCCCACCGTGCGAGATCGGTGAGTTGTTCAAACGCTGGTTGGGGGCTGCCCCCCAGGAATGGCCGCCGCTGGTACGCAACCCACTGGGAGGCCAAGACCTCGCGATTGTGCCCTTGGGACTGGGGCTGCAGGGAGAAATCGGCGAAATCGTGGCGGGCTCGGAGCGGGCGGACTTCCCGCGGCAAACCGAGAGGCTGATTCTGAGCGTAGCGGCGAACCAGGCGTCCATCGGGCTGCAAGGGGCGCGGATTCTCAGCGAACAAAAGCATGTCGCGGGTGAACTCGATCGACGGGTCGCGCAACGAACTGCGGAGCTCGGCGCGGCCAACGAAGAGCTGCGCCAGGAAATCGCCGACCGCAAGCGGGCCGAGGAAGATCTTCGCAACACGCAGGCGGAGCTTGCGCATTTGAGTCGGGTGATGACCGTGGGCGAGCTCGCCGCGTCGATTGCTCACGAAGTCAGCCAGCCGCTCGCCTCGATCATCGCCAGCGGCGACAGTTGTGCGGCGTGGCTGTCCAGCGAGCCTCCGAACCTGGAGAGAGCGCGCGCCGCTATCGGTAGGGTGACTCAGGCCGCCACTCAGGCCAGTGAGATCGTGCGACGCATTCGGGCGCTCTTCAAGAAGACCGCTGCAGGCACTACGTCGGTAAACGTGAATGCCGTCATCGAAGACGCCGTTTCGCTTCTGCGGCACGAGACGCAGCGGCACAACATCTCTTTGCTCACCGAACTGGACACCCGTGTTCCGGTGGTGCGCGCTGACAGGGTTCAATTGCAACAGGTCATTCTCAACCTGGTGATGAACGCTATTGAGTCCACGGCCAGCGTCGATCCGGAACGGAGGCGCCTGGTGATTCAATCCGGCCTTTCCAATCCGGGTGAACTTCGGGTCGCTGTGAAAGATTCGGGTCCAGGAATCGAAGCTCAGCAAGCCGAGAAATTGTTTGCTCCCTTTTTCACCACGAAGCCTCAGGGTATCGGAATGGGACTGCCCATCAGCCGATCGATCATTGAAGCTCATGGCGGCAGGCTATGGGCTGAAAATAACGAGCCGCATGGAGCTGTCTTTCAGTTCGTGCTGCCTGCCGAGTTACGTCGCGAATGAGCGCTCCGGACTACATCGTGTTCGTAGTGGACGACGATCCACTGCTCCGCGAGTCCCTTCAAGACTTGCTCAACTCGGCCGGTTTCACGGTGCAAACGTTCGGATCGGCAACCGAGTTCATCGGGAGCGAACTTCCGGATGTTGCCGCCTGCCTGATTCTCGACGTGCAACTGCCCGATCGCAGCGGCCTCGATCTGCAAACCGAGCTGGTGAAGTCCGGCATCGAGATCCCCATCATCTTTCTCACCGGGCACGGCGACATCCCGATGAGCGTGCAGGCCATGAAAGCGGGCGCGGTGGAGTTTCTGACGAAGCCGTTCCACAAAGAGTCACTGTTCAGCGCGGTCAAGGAAGCTCTGACACGCGATGGCGAGGCGCGCCGGCAAAGGTCTGAGCTTGCGGACCTGCGAAACCGGCTCGCAACGCTGACTCCGCGCGAGCGGCAGGTCCTGGCGCTGGTTGTGACCGGTCTCTTGAACAAACAGATCGCCGGCGAGCTTGGCACCACTGACTTGACGATCAAAGCGCACCGCGGCCGGGTCATGCGCAAAATGGGTGCGGGCTCCCTGGCTGATCTGGTCCGGATGGCCGAGAAGCTCAAAATCTCTTCTGAACCCAGTGTTCGACCAAAGTAGAATAGACCGCGACTCGCAACGCTGATAGCATTCGGGTATCGGGGTTTGGAACCCAGACGGGGACGGCTAGCCGGGCCGGATGGAAAAACGATTGAAGCAGAACATCGTGGTGATAGACGATGACGTGCTCGTGCGTCAAGCATTGGAAGACTGTATGGAATCAGCGGGATACGTGGTTGGGGGTTTCGCTTCGGCCGAGGAGTTTCTGGCGTCGGGATCGATTCGCGACGCGGCCTGCCTGATCGTGGACGTGCAGTTGCCCGGAATCAGCGGTCTGGAACTTCAGGAGAAGGTGGCCGGCGAGAGCCGTGTGCCGATTGTATTCGTAAGCGCCCAAGGCACCGGGAAGAATCGCGAAACGGCGATCCGGCGGGGCGCGGCCGGTTTTCTTGCCAAGCCGTTCCGGAGGGAAGAACTGCTGAACGCCGTGGCTGCGGCGATCCGGAAGTAAGCCGAACCGCGTAGTTCGGGCCTTCAGCCGAGTTCGATCTAACAAGGTTTTGAAGAACCGGGTGCGGACCGATCCTCCGCGGAAACAGGATATCTGTGTTTTCACAGGGTACTACGATCATGGTCTCAGGACGGAGCCACTTCTTCCTGAGAGCGGCGATGGGGAGAAGGCTGCTGCCAGGCTGGGCACTCCGCGGACCGCGCTGGAGTCGAAGATCGAGGCGCTGCAGATCAATAAGAACCGCTTCCACGGGCCGGGCCTTTTCAGACAGACGGCGTTCTTACGACATTCGCAAATTGACGATATCCGTCAATTTAGTGGTTGTCAACCTCTTTCATTTCAGATACTTCCGCTTGGCATCTGATTTGCGTTTGAAAAGGCAAAGAGGCGGAGTGCTAAGAGTTCACAGGAAGGCCGATATTGCCAGGTTGCAATTTCTCGTCGACGCGGATGGGCGAGACCGCCGCATCATTCCCGGCCTCAAAGGATATGACTTTGACCGGCGAGGATGGCATCGTCTGTCTCGCTCATTGCGAAGCAACAGGTATTGCACTGGTGAATTGCGATCCATACATCCGCGAGTGGATCAGGAGACAAGGAAGGGAAAGCTGGCGCAGGCTGGCTGGACAATCGGAAGGCGGGGCTCATCCGCATTCATAGGAGAGAGTTATGTCTACTTTAGATTTGATCGGGTCCAGTCCGAAATTCCGGGCTGTGCTCACAGACGTGGATAGAATTGCACCGGTCGATTCCGCGGTCTTGATCCAGGGCGAAACGGGCACGGGAAAAGAACTGATCGCGAGAGCCATTCATGAAGCGAGCCCCCGCCGCCACAACCGCTTCGTGGCGCTCAACTGCGCGGCGATTCCGGGAGCATTGTTGGAGAGCGAACTGTTTGGGCACGAAAGAGGGGCCTTCACGGGCGCATGCACACAAACCAAGGGACGGTTTCAAATGGCGGACGGCGGCACACTCTTTCTCGATGAGATCGGCGACCTGCCGTTGGAACTTCAGCCCAAGATTCTGCGCGCCCTGCAGGAACGGGAGTTCGAACGTCTGGGTGGCACCCATACGGTTCAGGTCAACGTGCGGGTGGTGGCGGCGACCAACCAGGATCTCGCCGAACTGGTAGCCAAGAAGCTGTTTCGCGCCGACTTGTTCTACCGGCTGAACGTCATTCCACTCTCTTTGCCTCCGTTGCGGGAACGCCTTCAGGATATCCCGCCGCTGACCGAGTTCTTCGTAGCAAAATGTGCCGCCCGCCTCAACAAGCCCATTGAACTGATTCCCGATGAAGTAATGTCGGTGCTCAAGGCCCACGACTGGCCGGGCAATATTCGTGAACTGCAGAATTTCATCGAGCGCGCGGTGCTCTTTTCGCCCGGGTCGGTGCTGCGTCTGCCGCTGGAGTTGAAGCAGACGGTGGCCCAGCGGTCGGAAAGCGTTGCGCGCACGCTCGCCGAGGCGGATCGGGAGCACATTCTGGAAACACTGAAGCAAACCGATGGACTGATCGGAGGGCAGGACGGAGCCGCCAATCGGCTTGGTTTGCCGCGCACTACGCTGATTTACAAGATGCGAAAGCTTGGAATCGAAATGCGCCGATCCCCGAGGGCCCGCCCGGTCCGGCATCTGGCGAATGAAAGCTTCCATGCTGGGGCGAACTGATGAGTAGATTCCTCGGGTAGAAATGGTTCCAGGAGCCTGTTGAAAAACGCGGGACGCCGCCTGCTCACGCGCGCGGCTCCGTTTCGGCTCCTGTGTTTTGCACGTATCTTCAGAACCGCGGCCGGCGACGTTGCTGCTCCTCGAAGGACGGACCGCTCGGGCACAGTTGGCGGCGAAAGCTCTCATTTGGCCGCGGGCCTTGGGGCGAGCACAAATCGACGTTCGTCTAAATGCCGCGTCGAACATTCGCCAAAAGCTATACTCCCGGGCTCGCCGGAAACCGGCGGATGCTTCCAGATGCTGTAGCGGCGGCAAGTTCGCGAGCCCGGAAGATGGCGCCATGAAGGCCCCGCACTTGCAACCAGTGAGTCCGGTGGCCGGGACTTGCACCCGCACTGAGGGTTATCCGGCCAACCTTACACTTGCCAATTGGAGATTTTGCTATGAGTCTTATCGATAAGGCGCTAAAAGCGAACCGCACGTACGCTAAGAATTACGATCGAAAACTGGGGGCGCATCCAACCCCCAAAATCGCGGTAGTAACCTGCATGGACCCCAGACTTTCGGACCTCCCTGAAATCCTGGGGCTGCGGCACGCCGATCTCGACGTGATTCGGACCGGAGGTCCGGCGGTTACCGAAGATGTGCTCGGAGAGCTTGTTGTTTCCACCCGCGTCCTCGGAACGACGGAGATCATGCTCCTCAACCACACCGGCTGTGGATTCACGACGTTTACCGACGAGGAGCTGAACGCGAAACTCATTGCTCTAACCGGCGATGCGTCGCCCGCTCCGATGCGCTTCTTCTCTTATAAGGACCCTGAGCAGAACACACGGGAGCAGATGAAGAAGGTCCGATCCCATCCGTGGATCGCCAAAGAAGTTCCCGTCCGGGGTTTTATCTTCGACGTAGAAACCGGTCTTCTGCGGGAAGTCGAGCAAGTGCCGCAGAACGCTGCTGCCTGACGAACGGCGGCGCCGGCGGCAACGTAGTCGTCCCGTTCAACCGGCGCCGATTCGCTGTCCAACTCGTCAGCGCGAAAGGTGTGCATTCGATATCGATGCAGTTGATGATCCTGATCCTCAAGAATGGGTGCGTTGCGTTTCCCCTCGTGGCTCTGATGGCGGCCGTTCCGCTCTTCGCTCAAAGGCCCCCGGCGTCGCCCGATCGCGCGTGGCACGCCCCCGCCGAACGGCAGATCGCAAGCGGCGGGCAGGGTTTCCGTCGGGAACCCCTTTCCATCGACTCTGAGAAGGCGTACTCGCTGGCGGAATTGATCGATCTTGCGGAAGCCCACAATCCCGCGACTCGCGCCGCGTGGGAAAACGCCCGCGCCCAGGCGGCAGCCCTGGGTATCGCACGCAGCGCACTGTATCCGACCTTGTCGGCCGTAGCGCTCGCGGGAATCGATCGCGAGGAGGTCCCCCTGGGCACCCGGTTCTACCGCCACACCGACCCGGCGATGCAGGTGTCCGTGGATCTCAATTACACCATCCTCGATTTCGGGGCCCGTCGCGGACGAATCGCCGCGGAGAGCGCGCGGCTACTGGCGGCCAACTTCGGATTTAACGATGTTCACCGCAGACTCATCTTTCAGGTTCAGCAGACGTACTATCGCCTGCTCAATGCGTCCGCCCAGGACACCGCGGCAAGAGCAAGTCTGGCCAACGCGCAGGCAGTCCAGCAGGCAGCCGAGGAGCGGCTGCACAACGGTTTGGCGACTCTCCCCGACGTTCTGGAGGCGCGCAGCGCGACCGCGCAATCCCAATACGATCTGCAGGCGGTGCTCGGCGCAGAGGAAAACGCTCGCGGCGATTTGGCCACCGCTCTGGGAGCTCCCGCCGACACAATGATCCGTGTCCAGCCGCTGAGCGAGGTGCCCACTCCCGAGTCGGTCGGCGAGACCGTCGAGCAGGCGATGATCCGTGCTCTCGACCAGCGGCCGGACCTGCAGGCTGAGCTGGCCGGCGTCCGTTCAGCGCAAGCGCAGCAGAAGCAGGCGCGCGCTGCGTACTACCCCAGCTTGAATCTCAGGGCGGAGCCGCGCGCTCAATCGCTCTACTTGCAACAGCAGACGCTGCCTTGGGGACACACGGCCGATTTAACCGGCGGACTGGCTCTCAGCCTGAACTGGACAGTGTTTGACGGGGGCGCGCGTCGAAACCGCGTGATGCAGGCGGAGGCCGAAACCCGCAGGGCAGAATCGCAGGTCAACGCCGCACGCGACAGTATCGAAGACGAAGTTTGGACCGCTTACTCGAACTTGAACACCGCCTTTCGCCAGCGCGAGGCGGCCACCGCGTTCCTCGAGTCTGCCACGCAATCCTACGCCGCCGCCCTTGAATCCTATCGATCGGGTGTTCGCAACCTGCTGGACGTCACCGCGGCTCAGAAAGTCCTCGCCGAGGCCCGCTCCGCGGACATTCTGGCACGGACTCAGGTATTAACCGCACTTGCGGACCTGGCGTTCCGCTGCGGCGACTCAATCCAATCCAACACAAGGAAGGCTCAGCCATGAGCACCGATACGCATCGGCCCATTTCGGGTTGCGCGGTAATGCTCGCAGCGTTACTCCTGACAGGCTGCGGGCGGGCGCCTTCTTTTGATGTTCTGGGCTCGTTCTTTCCAGCCTGGCTTGTCTGTCTGGCGTTGAGCCTGGTGCTCACAGGGGCCGCTCGATGGCTCCTGTTGCGCTTGCATATCGAGATTGCGCTGCCGCTTTTGACCTATCCGAGCCTGGCGGCGCTTTTTTCGTTCGCGTTCTGGTTCGCATTATTTCGATAGGGAGGAGAATCCGGATGACGTCCAGCACCGATACGAAGCGCGGCAAGGTGGTCGGAGGTGTGCTCAGTACGGCCATCGTAATAGGCGCGGTGGCGCTTGGGCTCATGGTGCTGCATCAGGCGAACTTCTATCCACGAACCGATGATGCCGAGATAGTCGCCAATTTCATCGGAATCGCGCCTCAGGTGGAGGGTCCGATCGTGCGTCTGAATGTGCGCGATAACCAGTTCGTGAAGCAAGGAGACCTGCTTTACGAAATCGATGACCGGCCATATCGCTACGCCCTGGAGAGGGCGGTTTCCGATCAGGCCGCTCTCGAGGGGCAGATCACGGATGAGCGGCGGAGAATCGCGGCGCTGGTGAGCGCGGTTTCCGTCTCCCAGGCGAACATTCAAAGCGCAGAAGCCGACGTGACTCGATCGGCGGCGCTGGTTGACCAGGCACGGGCCGACGTGACAAACGCCCAACAAGGCGTCAGCCGCGCCAAAGCGGAGTGGACCTATGCGAATGACAACCTGCACCGGCTCGAGCCTCTGCTGGCCAAGCAGTTCGTCACCGTCGATCAGGTGGACCGGGCAAGGACCTCGGAGATTGCACAGGCGCAAGGTCTCAAACAGGCTGAATCTCAGCTCCAGCTGGCGCAGGCGGGATTCCAGTCCGCATTGGCGCAGGAGCAACGCTCCCGGGCGATCCTGGTGCAGAGCAAGGCCCAGCACGAACAGGCACAGAATGCGGTGACCACGCTAGAGCCATTGGTCAACCAGCGCGGCGCAAGAGCTTCGGCCGTAGAGATAGCCCGCTACAATCTCAACAACTGCCGGGTCTACGCGCCGTTTGCGGCTCGCGTCACGAATCTGACGATTTCCGAAGGCGCCTACGCGCACATTGGCCAGCAGATGTTCACGCTGATCGACGAGCGCACGTGGTGGGCGGTCGCCAACTTTCGGGAAGGCCAGTTGCAGTACATCGCGCCCGGAATGCACGCCGAGGTCTATTTAATGTCCAAACCGGACGTGCATTTCACGGGCGTGGTGGATAGCATCGGCTTCGGTGTGACTCCGGATGCGGATGTGGTCGGCCGTATGGGAACAGTCCTTCCGGATGTGCAGAGAACCCTCAACTGGGTGCACCTTGCCACCCGCTACCCGGTGCGCGTACGCGTGGAAAACCCACCCGAGGATTTGTTTCGAGTAAGCGAGTCAGCGGTTGTCGTGATTCGAGGACGTTGAGGTGGCCGCGCTCGCGCACCACACACCGGCTGCACCGCGACCATTGGCGTGGTTCCGGGAGTTCCTCAAACATGAGCTGGCTCCGTATCCAGGCCGCGCCCTGACAGTGGCGCGCATGGTTCTGGCTGCAACGCTCGTCATGATCATCTGCAGCACGTATCGTATTCCTTTCGCGTTTCTGGGCGGCATCTATGCACTGCTCATTTCGCGTGAGAGCCCTCGATCGACACTGAGCTCCGCGGGGACGATACTTCTTTTTGCCGCGACCGGCGTGGCCTATGTGCTGGTTTCCATACAGTTTGTGATCAGCGTTCCGGCGCTTCATTTCCTCTGGAACGTCGGCTCGCTCTTCCTGGCCTTCTACGCACTCACGGTTATCACCAACTACGGAGGGTTTGTAGGATTCGCCATGGTAATCTCCATAGCGGTTACCATTTGGGACCGGCACATGCCGGGCGAGACGAACGTGTTGGATACGCTGGCACTTTTGCTGGTGGCCTTCATCGCCGTGATTGTTACCTCCGCGGTCGAACTCGCTCTCAGACGCACACGGCCCGGGGACGACATCGTCGTGCCCGTCGCCGACCGTTTGGCCGCGATTCACAGCGTGCTGACGTGCTACTCGGAGGGGCGCGCGGTAGATCAATCAACCGAAGACAAGATTGTCCGGCTGGCAATGCTTGGAACGTCCAGGTTGCGGCGCTCGTTGCAACGGTCGGATTATTCGCCGCAGTACAGGGCACAGATGGGCGGCGTTGTAGCGCTGGTTGGGAACCTCGTGGATCTGGCGACAGCGCTCATGCAGCTCAGTTTTGAGCCGTCTGGCATGGATCGGGAGCATTTGCGGAGCCTGGCGGCGTCCATCGCGACCATCCGGAGCGATCTGATAGACCGGCGAGTTCCCGGCTCGATTCAGGGGAATGCCGAAGAGCAATCGCATGGTGTGCCGTTGCTGCGGGAGATGGAGAATACCGTTGCGCTGATCCCTCAAGTATTCGCGGGCGCTCGTTCCATCGACGAGTATCAAGCGCCTTCGGAGGAAATGCCGGGATTCCGACTGATCGCCGCCGACGCGTTCGCGAACCCGGAGCACTTCAGGTTCGCGCTGAAGGGATGCTTCGCGGTAAGTGCGTGTTATGTAATTTATAACTCTATCGACTGGCCGGGCATGGGCGTACCGGTGATGCTCAGTTGTTTCCTGACGGCGGTCTCCACGATCGGCACATCCCGACAGAGACAGGTCCTGCGTTTCGCGGGCTTTGTGGTGGGGGGCCTGCTGATCGGCATGAGCAGCCAGGTGTTCGTTCTGCCGGACGTCGATTCGATTGCCGGATTCACGGTCTTTATCGCACTCGTCACAGCGCTGGCGGCATGGTTCATGACGTCGAGCCCTCGTTTGTCGTTCTTCGGGCTGCAGCTTGGCGCCGTGTTCTACGTAATCAACATGCAGAAATTCGCCAGGGAGACGTCCCTTTCGGTAGCAAGGGATCGTGTTGCCGGGGTGTTCCTGGGGCTGCTGATGATGTGGCTGATATTCGATCAACTCTGGAGTGCGCCGGCGAGTGTCGAGATGAGAAAGGTGTTTATTTCCACTTTGCGTCTGTTGGCTCAGTTCACACGGGAACCGGTTTCCGCTGATATCCGGTCCGCAATCCAGCGCACCTCTGCCCTTCGCGATACGATTAATACCAAATTCGATACCGCGAGGTCTCTTGCCGACGGGGTCCTGCTCGAATTCGGCCCCAACCGGCGTCGGAATCTGGCTTTGCGCGACCGCATCCGTGCGTGGCAACCCCAATTGCGGGCCCTCTTCCTGATGCGGGGCGCCGCCCTCAGGTACCGTCTCCAATCGCCTGGCTTCGGACTGCCGGAGGCTGTGCTGGGCTCGCTTCGGGCCTATGACGAGTGCTCTGCTCAGTTGCTCGAGAACCTGGCGGATCGAATGGAGGGCATGACGCCGCAGGAAACTTCTGCGTCTGCCGATGCCTCCGCACTCCTGCGGCAGATCACGGAATCCTGTCGCGCGGACGAGGTGCGGCTCTTGCTCGCAGAACAGGGCGGGGCATTCGTCCCCCTGCTTCGACAGATCGACCGGTTGACAAGCCGCCTGGCGGACCAGATTTCGAACGAAATGGACCTGTCCGAGTCGGCGGGTCGACTCCGGTCAACACACCCTTCCACCGAAGTGCCTGAGAAGGCGGCGCGATAGAAGTGGACGCGCGATTGCTCGCAAACGGATATGAGTCTGAATCGAGAGCTGGAAGACCTATGTATTAATACGATCCGAATGCTGTCGGCCGACGCTGTGCAGAACGCGAACGCCGGCCATCCCGGCATGCCGATGGGGGCAGCCGCCATGGCATACACGCTCTGGACTCAATTTCTCAAGCACAATCCTCGCAACCCGCAGTGGTTCGACCGCGATCGTTTCGTATTGTCCGGCGGACATGGGTCAATGCTGTTATACAGCCTGCTGTACCTTTCCGGTTATGACCTGCCGCTCGAGGAGATCAAGCATTTCCGGAAATGGGGGAGTAAAGCGCCAGGTCACCCCGAGCGCGGTGTTACGCCCGGTGTCGAAGTGACCACGGGGCCGCTTGGGCAGGGCTTCGCCAACGGCGTGGGTCTTGCGATTGCCGAGGCGTGGCTTGCCGCGCGCTATAACCGGCCCGGACACAAGATTGTGGATCACTATACATACGGGATCTGCGGCGATGGCGATCTGATGGAGGGCGTCAGCCAGGAAGCCGCCTCATTGGCCGGACATCTGCGTCTGGGGAAACTCATTTATCTGTACGACCAGAATCACATCTCCCTCGCCGGGGCCACCGAAATCGATTTTACCGAAGACGTCGCAAAACGCTTCGAAGCGCATGGCTGGCACACTCGCGTGGTTCCGGATGGCAATGACACCGAAGACGTGGCCCGCGCAATTCGGGAAGCCCATGCCGAGGACCAAAGGCCGTCATTGATTCTGGCGCGGACCCACATCGGCTATGGCAGTCCTCATAAGCAGGACAATTTCACCGCGCATGGAGACCCGCTGGGAGAAGAGGAATTGCAGGCCACCAAGAAAGCCTTGGGGTGGCCAACGATGGAGAAGTTCTACCTTCCCCAGGAATCGGTGGAGTATTTCCGTCAGGCGGTTCCTCATGGCGCGCAGATCGAGGACGAGTGGCGGAAGAAGTTCGAAGCATACAAGCAAGCGTTTCCTACGGAAGCCGCCGGGTTCGAGAGCATCGTTAGCGGCGAACTGCCGCAAAACTGGGACGTCGATCTTCCAAAATGGAAGCCTGACGATAAGCCGATGGCAACCCGCGCCGCGGGCGGCGAAGCGCTCAATGCTCTCGCCAGACACCTCCCCAACCTGATCGGCGGGTCAGCCGACCTCAACCCGTCGACCAGGACACCCCTCAAGGGTCTGGGAGATTTCCAGTCGCGTGAAGTGTCGGGGCCGGGAACGCTGGGTGCAGTCGGCGGGGAGTGGAGCTATGCCGGGAGGAACGTTGCCTTCGGTGTTCGCGAGCACGCGATGGGAGCGGCCGTGAATGGAATGGCCGCACACGGCGGAGTGCTTCCCTTCAGCGCGACGTTTCTCATCTTTTCCGACTACATGAGGCCCGCCATCCGCCTGGGGGCTTTGAGTCATCTGAAAGCGATTTACGTCTTCACGCACGACAGCATCGGGCTCGGAGAGGACGGCCCGACTCACCAGCCAATCGAGCAACTCGCCGCCTTGCGCGCCATTCCGGGGCTTACGGTTATCCGTCCCGCGGACCCGAACGAAACCGCGGAGGCGTGGGCCTTCGCAGTTCAACATAACGGTCCGACGCTGTTAGCGCTGACGCGGCAGACCGTCCCGCATCTTGACCGCGGCGAGGCGAAGAACCCCGGTGTCGCGCGCGGCGCCTATGTGCTCGCGGACGCTGCAGGCGGCTCTCCGGACGTGATCCTCATCGGCACCGGCTCCGAGGTGAGTCTCTGCATGCAGGCGCGGGAGAAGCTGAAGAACTTCGGAGTAAAGGCACGCGTAGTCAGCATGCCGAGTTCGAGCCTGTTCCAGGCCCAGGATGACTCTTACCGGGAAAGCGTCCTCCCGCGAGGCGTCCGGAAACGCGTTACGGTGGAGGCCGCCTCACCGGTCGGATGGCATCGCTGGGCGGGCGACGAGGGCACGGTCATCGGTGTGGAGCGTTTTGGCGCCTCGGCGCCGGGCCAGGAGGTTCTTGCCCACCTGGGTTTCACGGCGGACCACGTTGCGGCTGCCGCTCTTCGCCTTTTGGGCAAGAGCAACGAGGCCGACCGGGAGTACGGCAGTGAGGCAACGTTGGTGACGGCATAACGGGCCGCACTGCAAATCGACCGTCAGCGCCGGCCGCGGTGGGCTTCCGGCCAATGGTGGTCGAGCTCTTTCCGAAACCACCCGAGCAGTGCGTGGGTCTCGGCCAGCGCGTCATATGCGAGTGCGAACCCCCGGTCGCGCTCAATCGCACCCTCAAACTACCGCGTCGCCTGCAGCATGGCGCCGGGTGTCATGTTGTGCGCTGCATGCCGCAAGCGGCGGGCTGTCAATTCTGACTCCTGATTTCTGACTCCTGACTCCTTTGCTTAGAATGGGTGAAGCGAATATGTCCCTTTCTTCGGGAGATCGGCTGGGGCCTTACCAGATCGTCTCGCCTTTGGGCGAAGGCGGCATGGGGTCCGTCTGGAGAGCCCGCGATTCGCGGCTCGACCGCGCGGTCGCCATTAAGGTCTCCAAGGCGGGGTTCGACGTTCGCTTTGAGCGCGAGGCGCGCGCCGTTGCGGCTCTCAATCATCCGCACATCTGCCAGCTTTACGATATAGGCCCGGATTACCTGGTGATGGAGTATGATGCTACCGGCCCGGACAGATTCCCAATTGGAGAAACGGCTCTAGGGCCAAGTAGCTGATCGACGCACAAGCCTTGACTACTGAAGACGATCACATGGGTCGCACGCTCCATCTCGGGCCATGCGCTCGTCGATCAGGCTGCGCTGGCCGAACTCTGCCACCGCATCATGCGCAGGAGCTTCAGCCGCACGGGCGGCACGCGCCAAAATAGCGAAATTTCAGACCCGCGCTTGTGGCGCCGCAAGCGCGCGACGGGTTGCCTCCAGCGTGGCTTTCAAGGATTCCCTGGGCAGCTTGAGAACCATCGGCTGAATGATCCACGCCAGGGCCTTCGGAATGTCGCGCGTCAGGGAGATGGCCCGGCACTCGATCAACGTGCAGTTGTCTTTCTCCTCGAACCGCCAATACGAAGAGAGCCGCCACAAGAACCCGTATCCCGTATCCGGAGGCCGCGCTCTCTCCGCAGGTTTGCCCGCATCTTCTACTTCGGAAATTCGTGTCGTGTGGGAGCGGCAACCCCAACGTTTGGAATTGGCGGAAAAGTATCGCACCTCATGCTCGGTATCGAGGATTACCGTAATGATCTTTTTCTTCCGCAGCCGCAGGTAAATCTGAAAGTCATTTTGGTGACGGCCAATCAGCCTTGAGCCGATCACCTCGGGCTGATAAACATTCTTATGATTGTCGTAGTCCTGCACCAGCGCCAGAGTCTTTTCCATCGTTGCGCCTGGAACACAAACGGCGCCTATCCAGTCATGAATCAGGCCGTCCGGCACACGGATTGGCCGATTGCCGGAATAGAGCTCTGAGATGGTAGACCCTTTGCGGAGCTGTGCAATCCTGTCGGGAAAGCCGTCCGACCACAGAAACGGCTGATCGTCGCGTGGTATCTGCTCGTTGGCAGAGTCAACGGAGGCGATATGCATCGTATACGCCAGCAATGTCTCTGGCTTCAGTTCGACTTTATCGACGCTCTCCGTCGTAAATCGTGCCCTCCAGCAGAAAGGCCGCCCGAAGCGATTCCAGTGAAGACCTGAGGCCGGCCAGGCTAGACTCGATATCGTCCATTTCGCCCGCCGCCTCACGGAAGAATCGTTCGATGACATCGGCCCCGCGGCTCGCGACGGCGAATTCCTTCTGAGCCTCGTCCGAATTGCCGAGCGAAATCTCCAGTTGCGCTCTCTCGATCGCGATGAAGCACGTCTGCACTTCAGTCTCAAGGGACTGCCGGCGGTTCTGGTTCGTCTTCTCCCGCAAATCGCGGGCTTCGCTCTCCGAATCACTCATCGTCAATACCAATCGTCGTCACGGTTTCTTCAAGACCGCGGCCACGGCAGATGCAAGCCGCTGCGCCGTGAACGGCTTCTGCAGGAAACCATCCGGCTCCGGCCGGGAGAACCTGCGGCTCACTTCCTTCTTATCGTAACCGCTCGCCAGCATCACCGGCGTATCGGGATTGATTTCGTGCAACAGCGGCAAGGTCTCTTCGCCTCCCATGACCGGCATCTGAAGGTCCAAAATGATCACGGAGATTTTTCCACTATGCTCGCGAAACAACTCGACGCCGATCCTTCCGGTCTCTGCGGTCAGGACTTTCATCCCCTTTCGCGACAACACGCCCTCAGCGACATTGAGGAACCGTCTTTTCGTCGTCGATTACAAGCGCGACCGATCCCGCCGGAATGGAGCGCCCCGGTGCCACTTGACGATGCCCTGGACGGCGGCCAATCCCAACCCGCGACCGGTAAACTTCCTGGTGAAGAACGGATCGAAAATTCGGGCCTTGGTGGACTCGTCCCTACCTACGCCCGAATCGATCACTTCCAGTTGGATATACTTCCCCGCTTCTCTCGGCTCGGACTTGAAGAGTTCACGGGCTTCGCGGGCGCCGACTTCCCGGAGCGATGTTCGGACGGTCACCGTCCCGCCAGCGTCTTCCCCATCGCTTCGGCGCCATTGATCACGAGATTCATCAGGAGCTGCTGGATCAGTTCTTGCGAACCAGTGGAAGCAAGCGTTCCATGGTGGCGCCATTGCCGGGCGCGAGGATGTCGCCGCGCTCCATCGCCATAGACCGTCGCGCAATGGAGGTCAATTCTTCCGCGATCTGGCGGGGCGAAAGGAAGAAATAGCGGAGGCGATGTGCGATACACTTCGTGACGATGCGCAAACGGGCCCATGTCGATGCCGCAGACGTCGCAGGTATCAGCCGGCTCGCCATCGAAGGAACCGCGGGCATCACTGACATCGTGGAAGAGGTCCACAGCGCCGTTCTCGGGAACATCCTGCCGGGCGCGCTCACCCGGCGCAACGCGATTCGGCCAACCGGGCGCCCAGGCGGCTACTCAAAGCCGCCAGCCTCCGGTTGTCAAACTGGAACTCACCGTCATCGTGACGGCCACTTCGTTTTGATCGCCTGGTACCGGGAGTCCTGGAATATCAACTGCCGCACCTGGTCGCCGATCTCCTGCCAGCCGTGAATGAAATAGCCGGCCTCTTCTCTGCTCATCACTTCTGAGCGTTTCTCTTCGAGGATTGTGATAATCGTCTCCGTCTCCGTACGCCGACCGCCAGTTTGCCGGTCGGCTACCACCCTGAATGCTGCCGCCACTCGATCGAATTCCTCGTTCACCCGGCACTTGATGCGGAGTGCCCATTCAACCTGGTTTTCGGTGCCCCTGAGAGACGTCGCGGTGCGATCCGGACTGCGCGCCGCTCCGCCCTCGCCTTCCCAATCCTCGATCTGTCTGTTGCGAATGCTGCTCATAAGATTGCAGGTTCCATGCTGGCGGCGGCCGTGTTGGCTGAACTCCGGCCGCCCTCCGCAGAGTGGCCAAGCCATGCCAGAGGATGGCTTCGGACTGCTCCGTTCCGTTCCGTTATGTCTGCCCATCCGACGTCGTCTCTGAGTCGGACAAAGACACCCAAGGTGCCCTGATACGTGCCTTCGACAAGTACGACCTCGTCGCCTTCGCGAAATACGTGGGGAACCTTTTCCGTGTGAGTCATTTTGGTGTGCCTTTCCTTGTATCTGCCTCGGGATTACGGGCGAAACTTGGGTTTGTTGACCGGGCGCACCTTTTCAAGAGTGTCAGCTTTGGTCTTCTGTTCGGCGGCGATGCGGGCAGCATCCCGTTGGGGCGCTTCCAGATCGTCGAGACGCTTCGCTTCCACATTCGCCGCCTGAACGGGCGCTTCCAGGCTCTTGAGAACTCCAACCAGCGTGTAAACGGGCCCATACGGAGCGCGGAGCAGGTCGAAGCGGTACTGCGGATCTTCCCATTCGATAGGAATTGCCAGCCATCGTTCAGCAACAACATTCCGGACTCCATACCAGACATCAGCAATACGGGGACTCCGGGCCGGTCGATCTGAATTTGCGTTGCGAGCTCGATACCCGTCATGTTGGGCATCTCAACGTCGGCCAGCAGCAAGTGGATCGTGCCATTGAACTGTCTTGATTTCTCCAGGCCCTCTCGCCCGTCCGCAGCGTCAAGCACTTTGTAGCCGGCCTCGCGCAGAGTATTGAGCAGAAGCGTCCGAACTGAACGCTCATTTTCCGCCAAGAGAATTGATTTGCCGTTTTGCGTTCCAGTCACTGTCGCTCCGCCTCTTCAGCGTTCGGCCATAATCGGCATCCCCGCCAAGGGCTTGCACTCTCACAAACGCACGATTGCCTCCAATGCCCCGTCGCATTGAGCCGATTCGCCTCAGGGCCACGGCGGGTGGAATTTGGGCGGGCGGACGGTGTCCGGTCGTAACGATATGCGGTCAGGTGACCACCGGCGATCACGGTTTTCTCCATGGCGATTCGATGGCTTGATAGGGTTTTCGTTTTTTGTAGAACCAAGGCAACTGTCACCACTCTCCCGCGCGAAGGGGGCATCCGAAGTCCGCACCGCTTGCCGCGTTCCGGCGTCTTGGCCTCAAACATGCCAAAGGAAGCGCGCATGCGAAATGGGAATTCGTCATCCAGAGCTGTACAGTGGTTCGCCATAAAGCTTCCTATTTCTTATGAAGGTCCGAAGGGCAGCCTCCTTCAAGGCAACGGCCTGACTCTGGCACTGAGTAGCGGCGCTATTCAGTTCGCCTGCGATCGGAACCTACCCTTGGGCCACGTCTTCCAGCTTTGGGTTCAATGGCCCGCGACGTTATGTGACGGCACCAGCCTGAGCCTTTGGGCGACAGGAACAATCCAGCGATCCGAACGCTGCGAAGTGGAAGTTGCCGTAAAGCGGTACGAGTTTCGTACCCGGCGTGCGGGCGGGTCAAAGCCAGAGATTATGTTGGTTCGTCGCGGCGCCGGTTAGGCAGCGCGGATCTGGGCGGGCCAACTGACGATCGGACCGAAGTTTTTAAGGCACGGAGACGTTCGTCAGCGCTCAGCGTGGCCCGAAACTTCATCAAAGGTCTTTTCGCGAAATGGCGAGCTTGCGCATGAGGGCGTTCAGCGTCGTCCGAGGCATACCGAGGCGAGCCGCGGCCTGGCTAACGACTCCGCCGGTTTCACGGAGCACCCGGATCACATGCTGCCTCTCGACGTGTTCCAGTGTGCTATCCCCTGCGGGTTGCGACGCACTGGACTGTAATTCCGACAAGGGGGCGCGCAGATGGGGGCCTCTCGAAAGAATGACGGCCCGTTCAATGAAGTTCTCGAGTTCCCGAACATTGCCTGGCCACGCATAATTCACGAGCGCCCGCATCGTCTCCGACGGAATCCTCTCGATCTCTTTGTTCATTTGATGCGCGTATTTCTGGGTGAAGTGCCGCGCGAGTATGGGAATGTCCTCAGGGTGATCGCGCAAAGGCGGCGTCGTGATCGGGAATACCTTAAGGCGGTAGTAGAGGTCGCTTCGAAAGACCTTGTCGCCCATCATCTGGGTCAGGTTGCGGTTGGTGGCGGCGATGAGCCGGACGTCAATGGGAATCGTCCGGGTCCCGCCCAACCGCTCGAACGACTTCTCCTGAAGCGCCCGGAGCAGTTTGGGTTGCAGGTCGAGCGGGATGTCGCCAATCTCATCCAGAAACAGGGTGCCTCTGTGCGCCATCTCGAAGCGGCCTAGCTTCTGTCCCAAGGCGCCGGTGAATGCTCCTTTTTCGTAACCGAACAACTCGCTTTCGAGAAGCCCGGTGGGGATCGCGGCGCAGTTTAAGCTAATGAAAGGCTGCTTCCTCCGAGGGCTGAGCCGGTGAATCGCCCGCGCGACCAGTTCCTTCCCGGTGCCGGTCTCTCCGACGATCAGCACGTTCGCGTCGGTAGGAGCCACAACCTCGATGTGGCGCAGGATTCGCCTCAAAGCGGCGCTGTTCCCGACCATCTCCTCGAAATCCTGTT